>Ga0207643_10000704_pt1 | contig 20799 bp, 20 predicted proteins | sample KBSMisM62_FD_184313 | JGI IMG/M metagenome (GOLD analysis project Ga0207643, IMG submission 184313) | Miscanthus rhizosphere microbial communities from Kellogg Biological Station, Michigan, USA - KBS Miscanthus M6-2 (SPAdes) (version 2) | ecosystem: Host-associated > Plants > Roots >...
AAGCTTATGTTATTTGGATTCCACTGAGAACGACCGGGTACTTGCGGCAACTAACGAGGGACGAATGTTCGTTTTATCTTTAGAGCCTGGAAAGATCATCGCCGAAGTGTTTCTTGAAGGGCATGAAACCCAAACCGTGCTATCAGGTCTATAGGAAGTAATCTCATCTTGTCGGTTCATACAAACGGCAGAGCTTCAAATAGACAAGATACCATTCTCCTCTGGAGCATGGACACTTGATGTCCAGGACGCCAGAGATAGATGTGAACGGGCGGATTTATTACGCTTCATTTGTTTCGGAAGGAGAAGGGCATTGCGAAACACAGGCCTTCTTATAGTCTTCATGATCCTCGCCCTTGTATTGCCGTGCTCACTTAACATTGCCTTGGGAAGCCAGGATGCCGACATGGCTGTGATCGATAGCTTCATTGCGCGTCAGGCAAAGCGCGAGCGGGGCGAGGAATACAGAGAGGCTCGCAAAGTAGTCGCCGGTGATCTGACTCATGATGGTGATCCTGAAACGGTCGTGCTTTACACGATCGAAGGGCAAAGGGGAAGTAATCTCTATGTCCAGTACCTTGCGATCTTCGTGCGTCGCAAAGGAAAGCTATCGGCATTGACACACGCAGATGTCGGCGGGAAGTCTATGCGCGGAGTCGAACTTAAAGCAGTTGAGAACAACTCCATAGTCCTCGATACCTTGAACTATGGACCAAAGGATGCGTCGTGTTGCCCGAGTGTGAAAGGAACAACCAGCTATGTATTGTCAGCGGGAACTTTACGCGAAATAAAGGGCAGGAAATCAGCTTCGAGAAGGTCTAACGACACACATCCAACACATCAAGCAGATCACCTCATGACGGAATTTCCAATTTTTGCACAACAATCTGAAGAGGAACGTTTAGCCCGAATGGCACGTTTTATGGGCATCGAAGAAGTGCTTCCAATCAGGCATCTCTCTGAATATCCAATTGGTCGACGGTTAACTCTCGGGCTGGTGCACAGAGCCGCTCGGCAGTTTCTTTTCGCCAGCCTCGGTGACTATTTTTTCACTTACAAAGCTGCAAGTCAGCCGCATCACCTATTCTGATTCGAAGTTGCATGTGTTGATGCTGTGCATGGTGGTAGCACGGAAGTGGCCGGAGGCTTGCGAATGCAGTTGATCCGGGATGGGTTCCTACAAAGATGGGTAGGCCAGGCGCACACGATGATCTGACAAAGGGATACGAGACGCAGGCGTGGCTTGCGGGCAGCAATGATCAAAACGCAAAGGTAAGCGGCCGTTATTTCCATCATAAGTTCAGGCGTTAGCACTCACCATCTCATACAAAACGCGATTATTCCTGCAAAGCACCCGGACCACGAGAGTCCTCAATGGCTCTCAAAGACATCTCGATTAAGACCGATCGTAGGTTAGAATGCTCCTGCGTTCGGGCTCTCCCTGAATTTCTCGTTCTTTTTACCTGGCCTGCAACTCCTTTCCCGGTTCACTGTTAACCGGCGCTCTCTACAAGGAAACTCTCATGACCTCAATCCACAAACTCGCGACCGCCATCGGAATGATTATTTCTTTGCTCAGTCTCAGCGTTTACGCGCAAACTCCCGATCCGGAACTGAACCATTTTTCCACGCGCGGAATCTCCTTTAATTACCCGGGTGGATATACAGTCGCGGATGAGAGCACACCCGAAGCGCACAAATTTGTTATCACGCGAAAGGGAACTTCAATTCAGCTTACGATAGTTGCGAGGCGGCGTATGATTCCATCTAACGAGTATCCCGCCGCGCTCGAGAGCTTCAAAGAGCCAATCATCAAGAACATAGAGACCACGCTAGGACTGACGAACGCTTCGGAAGGCACTGCTATTACATCCGAACTTGGATCAATCCAGGCTGAAGGTGTTCGACTTCAATCCTTTGGTGCCAGGAAGATAACTGGCGAAGTGATCTGGTTGCTGTCGAACACCCGCCTCTTAGCTTTGTCCTTTGTCCGAACAGATGCAGATGAGGTTGACGGAATGCATCTCTGGGAGACCGTTAGATCTAGTTTAATAGTCGCACCACCAGTTCGTCGTGGTATTACGACGGTTATTGGTGTTACGACAGAAGGAGTGGGCTCAACTGAAGGCGCAATTGTGGGTGGCGTGCTCAATGGAAAAGCTTTGGAGTTACCAAAACCAGCTTACCCGCCAATTGCTCGAGCGGCACATGCTTCCGGCACGGTTGTAGTTCAGGTCGTCATAGACGAAGAAGGTAACGTCATCGCAGCACACGCTGTGAGTGGCCATCCTCTATTGCAGGCTGCTTCTGTTGCTGCCGCGCGAGAGGCTAAGTTCTCACCCACACACCTGGCAGGTGAACCCGTCAAAGTTACGGGAGTCATTCAGTACAATTTCGTAGCACAGTAACGTCCATGGATCGATTCATAACCTGGCTGCGTAATTGTTAGAACCGATTTGCACGGACTGGAAACAGATGTTAATGCCGGGCCCTCACCACAACAGAACCGCCGAACACTGGCCAAAGGCAAATTGATCCAAACAGAACGACCCTTCATCTCTTGGTGCGTTGAACCAGCAATTTAGTGAGCAATCAACCCGGCTTACTTACCAAAAACTTACCAAAAAATTTCCACCATGGCCGGCGAGTTGAGGTAGGCGAAGCCTTACCTGCATCAAAGAGCGAAACCACGGTCTGACGATCAATAATGATTGAAATCTCGGATTTAGCGCTGTTTACACAAATCCCATAGCAGGCACGATTGTGAACGACCGTCCGCAGCACGTCCTCGCCTGGCATCGTGGCGTTGAACCTCGCGCCAAAGGTTTGCACGAAAGCGCCTGGATCAGCGAACGCCAAAACCACGCGGTGGCCGTTGGTGTCTGTCGACGAGGCCACGGAGATGGGAGCTTCGGGCATTGAAGTAACATCGCCCATTGTGCCTTGTGGAATACCTAAGGCTATTACCCCAACGACCGCGGTCCGAAAGGCTTGTAGAAAGTCTGCGAAGGTGTCTTGTGTTTCAGACTTGAAGTGGATATCCATTAGGTCGGAGAGAGGAGTCAGGGATGCAGTCTGCGAGATCTCAGATTCCAACTCGCGAATCCAGCTCCGCACCAGCTCACTGCTCTTATGGGGTCGTCGCCCGAGGTAGTGTAAGAAGGCCCGGAAGTCTGCGAGCGCTTCCTGCTTTCCGCCTTTGGCCCCCAAAAGAAATCCCCGGCAAATGTAAGCGTCCACGTAGCTCGGATCGCAATTGATCGCGTCAGTAAAGTCGGAAAGCGCTCCATCTGGGTCCGACTCCTCACGAAGTAGACCTCGGTTATGGTATGAGCGAGGGTCTTCGGGGGTCAGTCGCATCGCCTGCTCGTAACTCGCAAGAGCATCAGTTGTGTTACCCAGCTTCGAAAGGGTAACTCCGCGGCTCAGCATCACCTCTAAATCATGTGGATGTAATTGGAGTTCCGTATCGAAATCGGCGAGGGCGCCACTCAAGTCACCCATCGCGCTTCGCACCAACCCACGCTGGTAATGGGCCTGTGGTTTAGCCGGGTCGGCAGTGAGGCACTCCTCCATGAGTTCCAGCGCACTGTCAAACTTCTGCCGGAGGTAGCAGATGGCGGCGAGATTGAACAAGGCATCCGTATTGGTCGGATCCCAGCAGAGCGTTTCCCGGAAGTGGGCTTCAGCCTGGTCAAGATCGCCCTGCTTTAAAGCCTCGACTCCGCTCTGGAAATGTTCCACCCACTCCTTCATAATTGCCCGCTTCGCTGGTCTAGGTAACTATCAGGACATCAGTATCAAACCAGGGACCTCTGTTTCAGTGTTATGAATCTGTGCTGGACAGTCCGTATAGCGATGGTCCTTCCTGAATGCGCAGTTGTAGCTCAAGAAAGCACGAGATTTTCCCAGACAGCGATCTGAGTACAGTTGTTGATGTGTGCAGAAAGTTCAGAGACTGGCAAAGCATGAGGTCCTGAGAGATTTCGTGAACGTCTCGTGAGCGATGCCATTGTTAACACCCGCCTCTAAGAGTTGTCAATAACATGATCGTTCGCTCTTGGGAACCGCGCCGCCGCCTACCATACAAACCTGACTGTTATCTCCATCAGGCTTGAGAAACTCTCATTACTAATTCAGGGAAATGAAGACAAAAAACCTAAGAGCGGGAGGTCTGAGATGCGTGCGCTAACGCGCCACCCGCGTGTAACCCCGGACGACCCTTTCTATTTGAGTCAGCGGTGAGTCAGATTGAGCCACCCTGCCGTGGTTCCGAAGTCCTCTCAAAACGGATGTTCATTCGGACCGAGGTACATTCGATCTTAAAGTGCACTTTAATTGAGCAGACAGGATAGAGGTCTTTTTGGTCTACCAAGAGCAGGCTCAAACTCTACATTCTTAAGACCTTAAAGTTTCGGACTTCTTAAGGAATTTTCTTAAGAACTCTAAGAATCCGCGTAAGCCCATTTACTGTCAAGAGTTTAGACCTTAAAGTGAGCTGGTTAATGTGATGATTCTTGTGGACGGCGGAGGGTATTACTGCATGAGGAAAAAAAGGGTAATTGCGAAGTCGAAAACTTATGGCTTCAGCCCGTGGATGGATCAAATTGACACCATCAATCAAATCATGAAAGAAACCGGCGAAACGCGCGAATCAGTCCTCCTCCGGAAACTGGTTGATGAGGCGCTGGAGGCACGACGCAAGAAAAGCCAATCACTACCACTTACTGAGGAAACAGATAATGGATACGAAGATAGACTTCAAACGATCGAAAATTTACTCATGCGCCTCGTTCGGCAGGGAGACATCTCCTTTCGTATCCAGGACGTATGTTTGGCGCTGTTACAGGACGTACTTGCTGAAGCTCATGCGACACACCAAATTTCGTGGGAGTATGGGGCAGTGCCTCGTCTTCGTGATGACGGCATTGGTGTGAACGAATTAGCGCAACGATTTAAGCTACAGGTGGACGAATCCAAAGACTATGCGTATGGCGTTGCCGAACGAATCAAACGTTCACAGGAACCGGCGAAATGAAATCGGAGGGTGAAGCCCGACCCAAGCAGCAAAGAGCGCTGCCGAACGCTGAAGAAAGCGGAAAAATGATGAAGTCGATTTGTTGAATTGGAAAGGATTACGAAGTAGACAGGCAAGAATCGTCTGTCCTACTGGTCGCGGTGGAGACTCTAGTCGTGACGTGCTCGACGCCGATCACGGTAGAGGTCGCGCACATCCTCGCGACGATCACGACGATCAAATCTTAGATCGCGATTGTCTTGCCGGATATCACGTGTGTTGCTCCTGATGTCCCTACGATCGGAGCGCAATTCTGCTCGTGAAGCTCCTTCGTGTCTGTCTTCTCGCAGCTTAAAAATATCGCGTCGACGCTCACAAGCATCTGCCCGCAAGTCGCGTTGATCCGATCGGATGTCTCTTGTATCAGAACGAATATCGCCGCGATCCTCACGCAAATCTCGGCGTTCTCCGCGATCGATATGCCAGTAATTTGCCATGACAACACTGGCCGAAAAACAAACCATTCCGGCAAGTAACAATAGGCTGCCAAATAGTCGGTTTTTCATTCCTCAAATGCTCCATTTCACGAATTCATATTGTGTGGTTGATGCTTCGACTGAAACTATGGAGGAGACGCCAATTCACTGTTAACGCACTACACTGCGTTTTCAGAGATCGGATTTTCGGCGAAGCCTTTTAACCCTCCTTGCTGTGGATTAGACGTGGACCCAGGTTGAGTAGCCGAGTTTTTTGCTGGCAGCTAGGCACGAAGACAGATCGAGCGACATGTTGATGACAAATGAGCACGACCCAACTGAGAGTCCATACCAGCGAGCCGCCGCAAGAAGAAGTGCAGCGTCACCGCCATTAACACTCATCACCATGAACGAACCGATGAACGAGAAGATAATTTTTTCCAGCTTGGATTGACAGTAACTGGAATGAACCAGGACAACTCCCTCTAACGGGATTCTTTCGTTCACAGCGACTACAGAGTGCTATTCACTTTGGTTTGCCACAAGTCTTCAGAAATTTTGGGATGACGTATTCTCACTGAAAAACAATCCCATCAGTCAAATTGATTTTGGAACAGAAATCGCGTCTGCCTTAAGGGTCGCCAAATAGTCTGACCTTTTGAGGCAAGTCCAGAGCAACACTTAGTTGGACCAAAAGTGCCGGGATCTTGGGCACTCGTTAACGGTTTTTTGTGCACTCGCAAGCACACCGATGGCGAATATTCATTATTTGCGCTCAAAGCCTCGCCAACTGTTCGGGCATACGGGATGCCTTAAAATAGACCATTAGTGAAGAGCCTAGGACGAACCGGATAGTGGACCAGCTTCGATCAATACGCTCAGATTAAAGGAAAGAGTTTTATGTCAGCACCAGCAAGGCAAACAAGAACTGTTGATTTAATGCGTGATGATCCAGAACGGCTTCTCGATGTCAGCGAAGCTGCCGTTTTGCTACATGTGAAAACCAAGACGCTTTACGCTTGGGTCTCTCGGAACAAAATTCCTTATCGCAAAATCAACTCGCTCGTGCGATTTCATCGCGGAGAATTGATCGAATGGGCCAAGGGTCAACAACAAAATGCCTCGAAAGCAACACCAAATTCTTTAAGCGTGGTAAAGTGATGCTGCTTCTTTCGGACGGCTGCTGAAAGGAGCGGCAGATGAGAATTCGAATTTGGAAGCCGGGCGAAAAGGGTAATCCCTGCGTTCGGCATTACTACTACCAGTTCTTTCAACGCAAGAAGCGGTACAGGGGCGTTCTGGAAGCTCGCAATGCCGAACAGGCAAAGCAGGCTGCCCAGAAAGTCTGGGATGAAGAATGGAATAAGCGGTATGACCCGGAGCCGCCCGAACCAGAACAGGTTTTGTTTACGGACTTCGTCGAAGATACGTATTTACCCTGGTCCAGGATACATAAGGCCAGCTATGACGACGACGTCAGAACGACATCTGTGTTGACCAATTTCTTTAAGAGAAAGAACCTGCGGGAGATTAAACCCGCGATGATCGAGCAATACAAGGCAAAGCGAATCGGAGCTGGAAGGGCTCAAGCAACAGTTAACCGCGAGCTTTCTGTGCTATCCAAAGTCTTCACATTGGCGGTACGACATGAAAAGGCAGACCTAAATCCATGCCAGAGTGTGGAACGGTTTGCTTTGGATAATGAGCGCGTTCGTTATTTGACCGAAGATGAGGAGCAACGGCTCTTTCACGCGATGGAAGATAACCAGCAACTGAAAGATATTGTAACGGTTGCTTTGCATACCGGCATGCGTCGAGGAGAAATCTTTAATTTAAAGTGGTTTGATCTGGACTTCGACCGCGGATTGATTCAGGTGCGTAAGACAAAGACCAAGCTCAACCGGGTAGTGCCAATGAATGCGAGAGTGAGAGAAGTCTTTAATCAACAGAGACGGGACAGTGAATTTGTGTTTACCAGCCTTAAAACTGGTGGACGTCTCAAAGATGTAAAGAAGGCATTCAATACCGCTCGTCTTGAAGCAGGCATTCCTGACTTCCAGTTAAGGGATCTTCGACATAGTTGCGCCACGCGTCTGTCCGATATAGGCGAGGAGCTTGTGACTGTCGCAGAGATCTTAGGCCATACCGATATCCGAATGACCAAGAGATACTCACACGGTATGCAGGAGAGAAAGCGCGAGGCTTTAGAAAAGCTCGTATCCTTCTCGCAACGTCAACCTCACGCCAAAAACGTGAGAAAAGAAAAACGGCAGGGTGTGCGCCCTGCCGTAAGTACTTGATTCTATTGGTGGAGCAGAGGGGGGTCGAACCCCTGACCTCCGCATTGCGAACGCGGCGCTCTGCCAAACTGAGCTACTGCCCCACGCGGAATGTCATATTAGGAATCGCGGTTGAGTAGTGTCAAGGCGTGGGTGAGGGCGTCGGGAAGTTTAGCCACGTTTTTGCCGCCGCCCTGAGCCAGGTCGGGTCTGCCGCCGCCGCGACCGTCGAGCATGGCGCAGGCTTCGCGCATCAGGAAGTTCATGTCGCCGGAGGCGTCTGCGGAACGTGCGAAGACGAGGCGCGCGGTGTCTTTGTCACGAGAGGCTAGCAGGGCGACTATACCCGGACTTGTGATGAGAGCGTAGGCGAGTTTTTTCAATGACTCTGCGTCACGATCATCGAATGTTTGAGTGATGATGCCGTTCGAAGCCGTGGCTAATAATTTCTCCGCCTCGGCGCCGGCGGCGATTTCTTCAAGCGCACGAATGCGACGATTCTGTTCCTTGTGCTCTTCCACCATTTGCGCCGCATACTGCGGAGCGTCATCCCTGCCGGTACTAAACAACGCGGCAACTTCACGCGCGCTCTTGTTTGCCTTCCGGTAATCCGTTAACGCGCGTATGCCTGCGACAAACTCAATGCGCGTCAGGCCCTTCGCACGTTCCCACGAGCGCGCTGCGATCATCCCGACTTCACCGGTGCGATAAGCGTGTGTGCCGCCACAAGGCGTCAGATCGAAACCCTCGATCTCGATCAAGCGAAGCTCGCCCTCACGCGCCGGCTCCTTTCGCAACGCCAGTTGGGCGGCCTGGTCCGGAGTTACGTTGAGAATTGTGATTGCACGATCTTCCCAGATGACGTTGTTTGCCAGCTCGACGGCGCGTTCGATGATCTCAGTCGTCGGATTATGCAGCTCGATGTCGATCTGGCAGGAAGCTTCGAGGACGCGAAAGCTGCGCGTCGGAGCGTTGAAGAGCGTGATGAACGCCTGCGAGAGAATGTGTTGCCCGGTGTGTTGTTGCATGTGGTCCAGTCGTCGAGACCAATCAATACGCCCGCGTACAGTCGCGCCGCGAGCCGGCGCTGTTCCCTGGACCACGTGCAGCACGCCGTTGTCACCATCGTCGATGCACTCAACCACGCGCGAGCCGTTCAGCGTTCCGGTATCACTCGGCTGTCCGCCACCCGTCGGGTAGAACGCGGTGCGATCAAGCACCACAGCAGTCCAGCCACTGACGCGATCAGTCAAGTCAACAACACGAGCTTCAAACTCGATCAAATGAGAGTCGTTGTAATAGAGGCGTTCGGTTGACACAGATTTGCACAGATCAATTACACGGATTTACACGGATCTTTGTAAGATTGACGGACCATGAATATCCTTCTAAACAAAATATGGATTGCATTAGTCTTCATCACGATATTCGGCAGCGTTGTTGTTGCGCAAGAGCCGCCGCTGAAATCGATAACTTACCGGCTGTCAATGTCGCGGCCCATGTCGCATCTCTTTGAAGTCGAGATCCTAATCGAATTGCCGGATCAATTGAAAGAGAAGCCGCTGCAGTTTCAGATGGCGAAGTGGTCGCCGGGACGTTATGGCGTCTTTGATTTCGCGAAAAACGTCCAGGAGTTTCACGCTAACGCCGCCGTAACGCGCGTCGACGATCAAACGTGGAGCGTCGCGCCACAAGGTAATACAACGCTCACCGTCTCCTACAAAGTTTTCGGCAACGATCTCTCCGGAACCTTCTCGCAACTCGACACACGCCACGCCAATTACAACGGCGCATCGATCTTCATGTACATCGTGGGCCATAAGCCCGATCCGGTAAAGCTCACGATACAAGCGCCTGCCGGTTGGAAGATCGTGAATGGACGCACCGAGCGTCCGGGACAAACAGAATGGCGCTTTCCAAACTGGGACGTTTTGATCGATACGCCGACTGAGATCGCGCCTGACTGGACACAGGATACGTTCGAAGTTGACGGCAAGAAGTATCACGTCGTCGTACACTCGTTTGGTCCGGAAGGCGGAAAGCGAGCGGCGCTCGTGCGTGACATCGAGAAGATCGTGCGCGCGGAAGTGGCGATGTGGGGAGCGCCGGAGTTTGAAGAGTACACGTTCCTTTTGCACTTTGCCGCCGACGATCATTCCGGCGACGGCATGGAACATCTGACGTCCACTCAGATCATCCAACCCGGCGCGCTCGGCGAACCGGGTGTCTACGAACGCGCGCTCGGCACAGTGTCGCATGAGTTCTTTCACGTCTGGAACGTGAAACGACTTCGTCCGCTGGAACTTGGACCATGGGATTTCACGCGCCCGTTAGCGACGCGCAGTCTTTGGATAGCTGAAGGTTTCACGAACTACTACGGCCATTTGATGTTGAGACGCGCCGGGCTCTGGAACGACGAGGAGTTTCTCGATGCAGAAGCCGAGACAATCGAACGCACCGAGAGCTTGCAGGGAAATCGTTTGATGAGCGCGGAGGAGTCGTCGCTCTCGGCTCCGTTCATCGATCGCGCAGAGCACGCGCAGTCGACAAACCTGCACAACACGTCCATCAGCTATTACCCCAAGGGCGAACTGATCGGCATGGTGATGGATCTGCTGTTGCGCGGGCGCACGAAAGGGAAGACGTCGCTCGACGACGTAATGCGCGAGATGTACCAGGAGTTTTACCTGAATAGTCCGAATAGCAGTTATTACCTGCGTGGGCGAGGTTACAAAACGGAAGATCTCGAGCGGGTCGTAGCGCGGCGCTCAGGTGTCGATTTTAGTGACTTTTTCAAACGACATATTCGCGACGTCGAGATGCTGCCGTACGACGAGGCGTTTGCGTATGTCGGGCTGCGACTGGTGAAGACGCAGGCGAAGGAACCGTTCGATGCGGGGTTGTCGATTCAGTTTGAAGATCCGCGCAGGGCGATCATTGAAAACGTGCGCAACAACTCGGCGGCGGAAGATGCAGGGCTGCAAAACGGCGACCAGATTGTTTCGCTTGGTGGAAAAGAAGTGACGGTGGACGCATGGCTGAAGACGCTGGCGCGCTTCAAGACGGGTGACTCGGTGCCTGTGATAGTGAAGCGCGATAGAAGGACTATCAAGGCGAATATCGTGTTGGGACAAGCGGAGAGGTTTGATTACACGATTGAAGAGAAGAAAGACGCGACGGCTGCGGAGAAGGCGTTGCGTGCGCGATGGCTTAGTAAAACCTAAACACAGATTACACAGATTTTAAGGCACGATTACTTCGAGTGAATGCGGGGCGATCTCGAATCGCATTGGTAGGTGGCCGAGTAGTTCGCCGTCGATCTGTACGGCAGCATCGCCGTGGGCTTTTACGGTTGTTGCGGTCACAAAGCACACCTCTGGCTTGTCGCGTGGCATGCCGCTGCGCATCGCCTGGGAGAGCAAGCGCAGATAACGCATGCGGCTTGACGTTTGGATAATGCAGACCTCGAATTCGGGTTTGTCCAAACGTGCGCCCGGTGTGATCGCGAGGTCGCCGCCGTATCGCGCGGCTTTACCGATCGTCGCAAATGTTGCTGTGTAGTTGTCGCCGTTGATCTCGAGCGTGAATGGTTGAGGGTTCCAGGTTGCGAGATGACTGAAGCCTGAAAGCCAGAAGGCGCCTTTGCCGATCCGTTTCTTCAACGAAGGCTGCACGCGCTTGACGACTGACGCGTCGAGGCCGATACCTGCCATCAAAATAAAATGACGCTGCTCGTTCGTGGTTTCGTTGATCGCGAGGCCCAGATAGATCTTGCGCGACTTGCCTTGCGCTGCAATCGCGATTGCTTCCTGATCGTCAATCGGCAGACCCAGCTCACGCGCGAGAACGTTGGCGGTGCCGCGAGGAAGGATACCGAGCCGCGCGTCAGTTCCTGCTAAACCCTGGATGGCTTCATTGATCGTGCCGTCACCACCGGCGACGATCACGTCCGAACTTCCATTGCGCGCGGCGCGAGCGGCGAGGTTTGTTGCATCACCCGGACCAGTGGTCAACTTTAAATCGACTGCGACGCCGGCTGATTCGAGTTGCGACGCAAGTTCCTGAATCGGTCGAATACGACGCGACCCGTAGCGGCCGGTCTTTGGGTTGGAGATGAGCGTGACTTTGCGAGTGGACATAACGACACCTGGCGCATAAATCCGTCACGTGCCGTAAAGAGGCGCAGATTTATTAGCCACAAAAAGGCACAAAAGGCGCAAAAGAAAAAGTAAGAACGAAGATCAATGCGCCTTAACCGCAACAATTATTCCAAACGGTAGTTTGGCGCTTCCTTGGTGATGATCACGTCGTGAACGTGCGATTCCTTCAGGCCCGCGGAAGTGATGCGCAGGAAGCGTGTGCGCTCCTGAAATTCAGCAACCGTGCGACAGCCCGTGTATCCCATGCCTGAGCGCAGTCCGCCCACAAGTTGAGTCACCATGTCCGCGAGGGTTCCTTTGTAGGGCACACGTCCTTCGATCCCTTCCGGAACGAGTTTGGAGTCGTTTTCGGTCGTGTCCTGTGCATAACGATCGCGCGAGCCTTCGCGCATCGCTCCAATCGATCCCATGCCGCGATACGTTTTAAATGAACGGCCCTGAAACAGGATCACTTCGCCGGGCGCTTCTTCGGTGCCGGCGAATAATGATCCAATCATCACGACATCCGCGCCGGCAGCGATCGCCTTCGCCACGTCGCCTGAAAACTTCACACCGCCGTCAGAGATCACCGGAATATTCTTTTCGCGCGCCGCTTTAACACAATGCGAGATGGCTGTGATTTGCGGGACACCCGCGCCGGTCACAACTCGCGTAGTACAGATCGATCCTGGTCCAATACCGACTTTGATCGCATCGACGCCGGCGTCGATCAGTTCCTGTGCGCCTGCCGTCGTGCCTACATTCCCTGCGATCAGATCTGTTTCCGAATGTCGCTTCTTGATGTCCCTGACTGCATCGATCACGCGCGACGAGTGGCCGTGCGCAGTGTCGATCACGAGGCAGTCGACGCGTGCCTTCACGAGCTCGTCGGCACGCTCGCGATAATCGCCAGTTGCGCCGATGGCAGCGGCGACGCGCAGACGGCCCAGGTTATCCTTCGCAGCCGAAGGGTATTTGATGGCCTTTTGAATGTCTTTTACGGTGATCAGTCCTTTTATATGTTTATCGTCGTCAACGACCAGCAGCTTCTCGATGCGATGTTTCTGTAGCACTGCTTTGGCTTGTTCCAACGTCGTGCCAACGGGAACAGTCACGAGCGGCTGTTTCGTCATCACCTCCGTGACCGGAATATCGAACCTCGTTTCGAAACGCAGATCGCGATTGGTGATGATCCCGACGAGGTGGCCGGCTTCGTCGACAACCGGAACGCCGCTGATGTGAAAACGCTCCATCACCTGCAACGCTTCACGCACCGGACGATCGGGTCGAATCGTTACCGGATCGACGATCATTCCCGATTCGGATCGCTTTACCTTATCGACTTCCTCCGCTTGCCGTTCAATGCTCAGGTTCTTGTGAATCACTCCGATGCCGCCCTGTTGGGCCAACGCGATCGCGAGCGCCGCTTCGGTGACAGTGTCCATGGCGGCCGAGCAGAGCGGAATCTGCAGGCGAATGTTTCGAGTGAAAAGAGTTGAAGTGTCGGTTTGGGAGGGCAGGACGTCGGAACGATCCGGAATTAGAAGTACGTCGTCGAAAGTCAGTCCTTCGAAGATGTCAGATGTAATCATGTCGTTATTAATAACTCCTGGGAGAAGGTTTCGCGCAAAGGCGCAAAGGCGCAAAGAAGTCGATTTGCTTTTCTTTGCGCCTTTGCGCCTTTGCGCGAAAATGTATTAGTTCGGTGTTCAAAAACAACACTGCCTGTATTGTAGTAAATCCTCATTATACATAGACGTGTAGATTTTCTCCTGATCGGCGGCAGGAGTCATCGCCGCGCGTCGCTGGAACCAGTGTAGTGCGGCCAGTGCGGCCGCGGTCAGCAGTGCCAGGATTAATATCGCCAGCAGCACAGTCAATATAGGAGAGCGTGTGGCCGGCGTGTCTGTGTAGACTTTCGAATGATGCGGATGCGTGTTGACGTCGTCTATCGACTCACCGTGCTCGCGCAAATATCGAGTGTAGCCCTCAATCGCTTCGCGCTCGTCGTAACCGACACACTTCGCATACGCCTTGATGAAGCTGCGATTGAACACACCTCCGGGGAGACGCTTGTAATCGTTGGCTTCGATGGCTTCGAGATAATGGACGGAAATTCGCGTTTGATCGCAGATTTCGCGCAGGCCGATGCCTCGCTCCTCGCGTGCGAGTCGCAATTGTTCGCCTATACTCGCTGCCATCTCCAATCGCTCGATTCCTGGCGTTGGTTGGTTGGATAGTTACCCCAGGTCTATCAGCGCGCCGCTTGTAAGAATGCGTACAACTCCCACTTTTTCTGCACTATAGCTCGCGCTGCAAAACGTTGTCAAACTTTTGTATCGCAAAAGATATGCGTCTCTTGCTTCTTATCGCCCACGGTGGTACGTTGACGCCAATAGTGACCCGATACAGTCGCTTTTAATCTCTACAATAGACAAAAGTGAGGACAAAGAGATGCCCCTGGAAGCACTCGGAATGGTTGAGACCAAAGGATTCGTGGGTGCAGTTGAGGCCGCGGATGCGATGGTCAAAGCAGCGAATGTACAACTGCTCGGAAAAGAGTACATTGGCGCCGGCTATGTGACGATCTTTGTGCGTGGCGATGTTGGTGCGGTTAAAGCGGCGACTGATGCAGGCGCGGCAGCAGCGCGAAGAGTGGGAGAACTGATCAGCGTTCACGTGATTCCGCGGCCGCATGCTGAGGTGGAGCGCGTACTGCCGGTCAATGGACGCACTGGATTGAGCCCGGACGAGACCGCTTTGCAGGGCGGCGGCGCGCGCGGACAATTGGGCCAGGGCGATCAGGGCCGCTCGCTCGGCGCCGGAACGCGCGAGGCGAATAAGGAAAGATCCAGATAGATCTGCGTAATCTGCGGCTAATTGTTTTTGGAGTCGATTATGTCCGTTGATAAAGATCTAGTTTCGGTACAGCAGGCGCGTGATCTGATTGAGGCGGCGCACCGGGCGCAGGCCCAGGTGGCCCAGTTCGATCAGGCGAAGATCGATCGCATTTGCGAGGCGATGGCCAGGGCGGCGCTGGCTGAGGCTGCGCGGCTGGGCGCGATGGCCGTCGAAGAGACGGGATACGGCGTTCCGGCGGACAAACAAGAGAAGAACCGCTTTGCAGCGGAAGATGTTTGGAACTACTTTCGCGGACTGCGAACTAAGGGAGTTGTTTCAGAGTCGAAAGATGTTGTCGAGATCGCCAGCCCGCGTGGTGTTGTCGCAAGTATCATTCCTTCAACTAATCCTACCTCGACTGCAATTTTCAAGATTTTGATCTCGATAAAGTCGCGTAACACTGTCGTGCTGTCGCCGCATCCGTCGGCGGCTAAGTGTATTAACGAGACTGCGCGTGTTATGCGCGACGCGGGTGTTAAGGAAGGTCTGCCCGCGGATGCGATCGGCTGCATGACGACAGCGACGATTGAAGGCACTGAAACCTTGATGAAGCATAAGCAGACCGCGGTGATTCTCGCGACCGGCGGAATCGGGTTGGTGCGCGCTGCGTATTCTTCAGGAAAACCTGCGTTTGGAGTTGGACCAGGAAACGTGCCGGTGTGTATCGAGCGAACTGCCGACGTGCCGAAGGCAGTGCAGGACATCTTGACGGGCAAGTGTTTTGACAATGGGACCATTTGCGCTTCCGAGCAGGCGGTGGTTTGCGATGCACCTGTCGAGCAGGCAGTGCGCGAACAGTTCAAACTTCAGGGCGCGCATTTTCTTTCCGCCGCCGAAGCAGAACAACTCGGCAAGGTCGTCGCGACTCCGCAGCGATCGCTAAATCCCGCAATCGTCGGTAGGTCAGTTGAAGTGATTGCGAAGATGGCAGGTCTTACGGTGCCGCCTGGGACCCGCTGTTTGATCGCTGACGTGGCCGGCGTCGGACGTGATTATCCGTTGTCGATGGAAAAGCTTTCGCCGATTCTCGCTTTTTACGTGGTTGATGGTTTGACGGCGTGCGCGGAGCGAAGTAAGGAAGTGCTGGGTTATGGCGGCATGGGTCACACGGCAGGCATCCACACGCGCTCGCGCGAGGCAGCGGTGAGTTTCGGCGCGGAGATGCCTGCATCGCGTATCACGGTGAATACTCCGACGACGCACGGCGCGATCGGTTTCTCGACTGCGTTGCCGCCGTCGATGACGCTTGGTTGCGGATCGTGGGGCGGGAATGTGACGTCCGACAACGTTTCGCCGCTTCATTTGATGGACATCAAGCGCGTGGCTTTTGAAACGCGGCCGGTTAAGAGTGCGCGTCCGGCTGTTAGTACGCAGACGGTTTCGCAACCTGTAGCGGCGAAGGAACCTGTCGTCGCCGGCGGTAAGATCGATCGGCAGGAGATAGCGGCGATTGTTGATCGGTTCCTCGCGGGTAAGCGTGTTGAACCGTCCGCTTCACCACTGCCAGCGCCAGTAATTGAGAGCGAGGCGGGAAGCATGTACACCGCACCCGCACCTCCGAAAGAGCGTCCGGCGGAGCCTGTTAGTAAACCGGCCGCAGCACCGCCTTCAAGCAACGGCGCGAAAGCCGTCGATTTCGTGAGTGAAGAAGATGTGCGCCGCGCGATTCAGAAAGGCGACAAGATCTACATCAACGCGAAGACGATCATCACGCCCGCGGCGCGCGATATCGGCGAGCCCGCAGAGGTGTTTGCGAAAGTTTAGCCACGGATTACACGGATGTTCTTAGCAAAAGTCGTAGGCACAGTCTGGTCCACGAAGAAGTCGCCCGACCTCGAGGGCGTGAGGTTCTTGATTGTGCACCCGTACGACCTCGACAAAGAACCGACACGCAACATCGTCGTTGTCGCCGATCGACTCGGAGCGGGCACGGGAGAAATGGTGTTGTGCGCTTTTGGCAAGGCTGCGCGCTCGGCGATCGGGAATCAGGACATGTCAATCGAAGCCGCGGTGGTCGGAATCGTGGATCGCGTCGATATCAACGACACCCTTTCGGACGAAATGCGTGAAGCGGCCCGCAGGCTCGTACAAGAAAATGGCAGACCCTAAACAAACCATCCCTGATCACTCATCTCTTTCCCAATGACCAATGAAGACCTGATTTATCGAATCACTCGGGCGGTTTACGACCGCCTGGGGAATGCGGTTAATGATACGACGGTCGAACAGTTGGTCACCGACATTTACAACCAGGTAAGAACAACGAGCACTCCTGCCGCGCCGGTCGATCGCGGCGCCGTGCCATCGGGCTCGGCGGAAGGATCGTCAGACCGGATGGTGATCTCGGTGTTCGGTTTGGATCATCCGGGAATTGTCGCGGGCGTTTCTCAGATCCTCGGCGAAGCGAGTTGCAGTATCATCGACATCAACCAAACAGTGGTTCAGGGAAAGTTTGCGATGGTGATCATCGCCGACACCTCGCGCGCGCGTGAGAGCACAGCCGAGCTGAAAGAGCGACTCCGGTTGGCAGGTCAGAACCTCGGCGTTCGCATCTACGCGCAGCGAGAAGATCTCTTCAACGCGATGCACCGCATTTAGATTATGTCTGAGCCGGAAATTGCACGTCGCTGTAGCTCCTGTGGCGCGTCGGTGCGCCAGCGTGCGATGTTCTGCCCGCAGTGCGGGAACCCGATTTCGCAGCAGGAAGCTGCGGTGACGACGACCACGACTCCGCAAACTCCAGAAACGATCATTGAAACTGCTCCGGCGCCGAAAGTTCGTGAGGATGGTGTGCGTGGTCGAGTGGAGAAGTTGCGGAAAGTGTCGAGCGTCGTGATAGATCAAGCCGCCTACGATCCCAGTTTGCGTTTCCTGCTCGTGGCTGCGGTGCTGTTTCTGCTGTTCCTTGTTCTGCTGATTCTTAGCAAAGTAATCGGATAATGGAATACACCCAGGCCGAGATTCTCCAAACTGTCGCGATGACCGAGATGGAACATCTCGACGTGCGCACAGTCACGCTCGGTTTGAACCTGCTCGACTGCACCAGCGACTCGATGGCGGGAGTCGCGCAGAAGGCGGGCGACAAGATCCGGCGCGTTGCGGCACGGTTGGTGCCGATAGTCGATGAGATCGGCGAACAGTTTGGCATCAGGGTAGCCAACAAACGTCTTTCCATCACGCCGGTGTCACTGATCACTGAAGGTTTGCAGGGCGACGTTGTGCAGGTCGCGCGTGCGATTGACGACGCCGCGGGCACAGTGGGTGTTGATTTCATCGGCGGCTATTCAGCGCTGGTCCAAAAAGGCGCCACGCCTTCAGAGACTCGATTTCTCGATTCCATTCCCGAAGCACTTTCCACCACGCAACGTCTGTGTTCTTCAGTCAACGCAGCCACGACGCGCGCCGGCATCAACATGGACGTGGTGGCCCAGGTCGGCCGGATGTTAAAAGACGCTGCCGAACGGACGCGCGATCAGGGTGGGTTGGCGTGCGCGAAGTTTGTCTGCTTCGCAAACGCGGTGGAAGACAATCCGTTTATGGCCGGTGCTTTTCACGGCGTTAGTGAAGCGGAAGCTGTAATCAATGTCGGTGTTTCGGGTCCGGGCGTGGTCCATCACGCGGTCAGGCATGCGGATCGAGATCTTCCGCTTCAGGACATGGCGGAAACGATCAAAAAACTCTCGTTCAAACTGGCGCGTGCAGGTGAGCTGGTCGGACGTGAAGCAGCACGCCGGTTGGGAATTCCTTTCGGCATCATCGATCTGTCGCTGGCGCCGACGCCTGTTCCGGGAGACTCAGTGGCCAACATCATCGAAGCGATGGGTTTCGAACGGGCCGGCACTCATGGCACAACCGCCGCCCTGGCGCTGATAACTGATGCGGTTAAAAAAGGCGGCGCGATGGCCAGTGGTTCAGTCGGCGGCATGAGTGGCGCTTTCATCCCGGTGTCGGAAGATGCGGGCATGATTGAAGCAGCACAGCTCGGAGCGTTGTCGCTGGATAAGCTCGAGGCTTGGACTAGCGTGTGTTCCGTCGGAATCGATATGGTTGCCGTGCCAGGTTCAACGTCGGCGGAAACAATCGCGGCGATCATCGCGGACGAGATGGCTATTGGAACGATGAACAACAAGACGACGGCGGTGCGGATCATTCCGGTGCCCGGACGCGACGTTGGTGAGATGGTTGAATTTGGCGGTCTGCTCGGAAGCGCGCCGATCATGTCGGTCAGCGCATTCTCGTCGTCGGCTTTTATTCGGCGAGGCGGCAGGATCCCCGCGCCGATTCACTCGTTGCGAAATTAAAATAGGACCTATAAGACCTATAGAACCTATACTATACTGACGACTTGGAGGAACTGATGCCTGAAGCACTCGGAATGGTCGAATGTCGTGGCCTGGTGGCGATGATTGAGGCTGCCGACGCGATGGTTAAAGCCGCGAACGTTCGCCTCGTCGGTTGGGAAAAGATCGATGCCGGCCTGGTCACGGCAATTGTGCGCGGCGATGTTGCCGCGGTCCGTAGCGCCGTCGACGCCGGTGCGGCTGCCGGAAAGCGCGTCGGCGAAGTAGTAGCAACGCACGTTATCCCTCAACTCCATTCGGATGTAGATCTCGGTATACCCGTTTTGAACACAGGTGAGACTACCCGCAAGAAGATCAGCGGCTCAGTAAAAGCCAAGCAGTAACCGCCTCTCCCTTCGTTCCCCTCATTAATCCCCCCGCAATTTTTCGTCGAATTCATTTATGCCGGGAGATTATCCATGCCGCGAAAGAGAAATATTGTGAGCGTACTGCTCGAGAAGTTTTCTCACCAGGCCACAAAGGCCACTGGGACATCGCTCGCTTTTATGCTCGCCGTAACAGTGATCGTGGTCTGGGGCATCACGGGACCACTCTTTGGTTTTTCTGACACGTGGCAGCTCGTCATCAATACGGGAACTACCATCGTCACTTTCCTGATGGTGTTTCTGATTCAGCGTGCGCAGAACAAAGACGCGCTTGCCATTCATCTCAAGCTCAACGAGATCGTCGCAGCCCTGGAGGGCGCTAGCAATCGTTTGATCGATGTGGAGGATTTGAGCGAGCCCGAGATCGATGCGCTGCGCAAGTACTACAAGCGACTAATTGAGCTGGCGCGACAGGATGACAACCTTACCACGACGCACTCAATCGAGGAGGCAGCCGAAAGGCACGGATTCAAGTACAAGAAGCCGAAGTCCAAAAAAGCCGCGGATTAACACCGATTATGGTTTTTTGTTTGGAGTAGCAGTGCCGGGCATCCTCACGGCCGGCGGGCGTGGACCGCCGCCCTGGCTTTCCTTACGCGCGAGCCGTCCGGTTCGCGTCAATGCGATCCGCTTTTCGGAGGAGTCGGAAGGTTGGTCCACCGAGACCTTGATCGCACGATAGGTGCCATCCTGTTCCTTGTTCGTGGGATTGTAGGAGATTACGTACTGAGTTCGTAGATCTCTAATGATCTCATTCGCGATCTGAGGTAGCTCGGAAAGCGACTCCGGAAAGAAAGCGCGACCGCCCGTCTCGGTGGCGAGCTTCTTGATCAGATTGACTGCTTTTTCCCGCGGACTCTTGCGGATCAGGCCGGCCTCTTTGTCCAGCTCATTAACGAACCCGATCACGAAGATCTGAACATCTTCCTCGCGCAATCGCTCGAAGAGTTGTTCCTGCTTGTAAAAGCTGTTCCGGTCTTCACCGTCAGTGATGACAATTAGCGCGCGGCGTCGACGATCGCCTTCATCGCCTTTCTTGTACTCGGAAACGTGCTCGGCGGAAAGATAAACCGCATCGACAACGGCCGTCTGGCCACCTTCTACATAGAAACTATCCAAACCATCCAGCAGGAGCTCTTTGCTCGCGGTGAAGTCCTGGACCGTCTCAATCTTGTCGCTACTGATGAATCGCACGAGAAAAGTCTCGTCGCCGGATTTGTTGGCGTTGATGATCGTCTTGCCTGCGTCGATAACGCTTTGC
>Ga0207643_10000707_pt1 | contig 20709 bp, 15 predicted proteins | sample KBSMisM62_FD_184313 | JGI IMG/M metagenome (GOLD analysis project Ga0207643, IMG submission 184313) | Miscanthus rhizosphere microbial communities from Kellogg Biological Station, Michigan, USA - KBS Miscanthus M6-2 (SPAdes) (version 2) | ecosystem: Host-associated > Plants > Roots >...
GAAGACGACTGGGAAAGCCCGACGCTCGGCGCTTGGGGACTCGGCTGGGAATGCTGGTGCGACGGCATGGAGGTCTCGCAGTTCACTTATTTTCAGCAGGTCGCCGGTTTCGAGTGCCGCCCGGTCGCGGGTGAGCTCACTTACGGCCTCGAGCGTCTCGCGATGTACGTGCAGGGCGTGGAGAACGTCTACGACCTGAACTTCAACGGCCGCGACGGCGCCGAGAAGGTCACCTACGGCGACATCTTCCTGCAGGCCGAGCAGGAATACTCGCGGCATAACTTCGAATACGCCGACACCGAGATGCTGTTTTCGCAGTTCAAGATGGCCGAGGGCGCGTGCCGCAAATATCTCGATGATGGCTGGAAGGCCGGACATAATTCCAAGCGCCACATGATGGCGCTGCCGGCCTACGATCAGTGCATCAAGGCGAGCCACGTGTTCAACCTGCTCGATGCGCGCGGCGTGATCTCGGTCACGGAGCGGCAGAGCTACATTCTGCGCGTGCGCGAGCTCGCCAAAGCGTGCGGCGAGGCGTGGCTGGCGACCGAGGCGGGCGGCGCTGGACAAGCATGATCCCGAAAAGTTGCAGACTTTTCGGATAAGATCATGCGACCAAAAAAACCTTCATGATCCCGAAAAGTTGCAGACTTTTCGGACAAGATCATGCGACCGGATAAACGCTTGAAGCAAAAAATCGGGATTCGGTCTGAAGGATTTCGCTCACGGCTTGTTCGATCGTCCCGCCGCCTCTGGGCTCGCGGCCTCCGGCTGACCCACGAACACCATGTCGCCTTTGATCAGATCCTGGGCCTTCGGCGGTCCGGATTTTTGCGGCGCCAGGTAGGTGACGTGCAGCAACGCGGCCACCTCCAGCCGCGGGTTGCGCGGTGTGATCAGAAGCGCGGCATCCTCGACCTTGGCGTCGGGCGGCTGCGCCCACGCGCCGGGCGCGGAGCTCGCCGTCAGCAGCGCCTGCACCACTGACGTGGAGATGGACTTCACCAGCCGCGTGAATTCGGGGTCGCGCACCGCGAACGGCGCTTTCTTGTCGGGTTTAGCGTCATACTTGAGCACCCGGCCAAATCCGAGCTTCGCCAGCGCGGGCTCGTACTTCTCGCCGAAGTCGATGGTGATGCGGGCGTTGCCGCCGTCGACCACGTCCCACAACACGCGCATCGGCGTCGCGGGCGGGCCTTCGCTCCCCCTGACATACATCAGGTAAGGCAAGTCTTCTGCGCCGACCGGGCCGACGAGCGACCACAAGAGCGCGGCGCACAGGAGCGGCGCCCGCAGGCGGCGGTGGTCAGGTGTCATCACGCCTCCATCGCAATCGCGCAAACCGCCGCGAGTTTGCGGCACCCCGGCAGGCCTCGCAAGCGCACCAACGAGCAGGAGAATCCGGCTAGGGTTGGGCACCGGGATGCAACCGCACGCTTTTCGGCTTAACAGCGCGCCCTGCGCCTGCTACCTGCGGGAACCATCGGCGGTGACCCCCATGCCCGACCTTCTGCTCGAATTGTTTTCCGAGGAAATCCCCGCGCGCATGCAGGCGCGCGCGGCCGAGGACTTGCGCAAGCTGGTCACCGACCGGCTGGTCGATGCGGGTCTCGTTTATGAGGGCGCCAAGGCCTTCGTCACCCCGCGCCGCCTCGCGCTCGCGGTGCAGGGCGTGCCGGTCCGGCAGCCCGACGTGAAGGAGGAGAAGAAAGGTCCGCGCGTCGGCGCCCCCGCCGGCGCGATCGAGGGCTTCGTGCGCGCCGCCGGGCTCAAGTCGATCGAGGAGGCCACGGTCAAGCCCGACAAGAAGGGCGACTTCTACGTGGCGGTGATCGAGAAGCCGGGTCGGCCGGCCATCGAGGTGATCGGCCAGCTCGTGCCCGAGGTGGTGAAGGCGTTCCCCTGGCCGAAGTCGATGCGGTGGGGCGAGCGCTCGGCTCAACCCGGCGCGCTCGGCTGGGTGCGGCCGCTGCATTCCATCGTCGCCACCTTCGGGCCGGAGACCGAAGACCCCGACATCGTCGCCTTCGCGATCGACGGCATCGCGGCCGGCGACGAGACGCGTGGCCACCGCTTCATGGCGCCGCAGCCGTTCAAGGTGCGCCGGCTCGAGGACTACGCCGCCAAGCTCGAAAAGGCCAAGGTCGTGCTCGACCCGGAGCGGCGCCGGCAGATTATCCTGGCCGACGCCAAGAACCTCGCCTTCGCCCAGGGCTACGAACTGGTGGAGGATGCCGGCCTGCTGGTCGAGGTGGCCGGGCTGGTCGAGTGGCCGGTCGTGCTGATGGGTTCGTTCGACGAGGCGTTCCTCGCCATCCCGCCCGAGGTCATCCGCACCACCATCCGCAACAACCAGAAATGCTTCGTGCTGCGCGATCCCAAAACCGGGCAGCTCGCCAACAAGTTCATCCTGGTCGCCAATATCGAGGCCGAGGACGGCGGCAAGGAGATCGTCGCCGGCAACGAGCGCGTCATCCGCGCGCGGCTGTCCGATGCCAAATTCTTCTACGAGACCGACCTGAAGACGCGGCTGGAAGACCGGCTGACGAAATTCAACGACATCGTCTTTCACGAGAAGCTCGGCACCCAGGCCAAGCGCATTGAGCGCATCGAAAAGCTTGCAGCCGAGCTTGCGCCCATCGTCTGCGCTGACGTGGAGAAGGTGAAGCGCGCGGCGCGGCTCGCCAAGGCCGACTTGCTCACCGAGGTGGTCGGCGAATTCCCGGAGCTGCAGGGGTTGATGGGGAAATACTACGCGCTGGCGCAGGGCGAGGACGCCTCCGTCGCCGCGGCGAGCGAGGAGCACTACAAGCCGCTCGGCCCCGGCGATCGCGTGCCCACCGATCCGGTCCCGATCGCCGTCGCCCTCGCGGACAAGATCGACACGCTCGTCGGCTTCTGGGCGATCGAAGAGAAGCCGACCGGTAGCAAGGACCCGTATGCGCTTCGAAGAGCGGCGTTAGGTGTGATCCGCATTGCCTTGTCTGGAAAGCATGATCTTGTGCCACGATCGCTGCTTGAGATGCACATCATGCGGGTTCGGTCGAATCTGTCTGATGTTGAAATGCTTAGCATCGGTGACAGCTTTGAAGAATTTTTCTATGAGCGGCTGAAAGTGCAGTTGCGCGAGGAGGGTGCGCGGCACGATCTGGTCGACGCGGTCCTTCATCTTCGAGGCAGGGCGGCCGGTATTGTCTCGATCGTCCGCCGGGTCGAGGCGCTCGGAAAGTTTCTCGATACGGAAGATGGAAAAAATCTACTCGCCGGCTACAAGCGCGCCGCCAACATCCTCCGCATCGAGGAGAAAAAAGACGGACGTTCCTATTCCGAGCAATCGGATCCTGCATTTTACCGCCAGGACGAAGAGCGGGCGCTCTCCAAGGCCATCGATATCGCGAGGGATGAGGCGGGCGCTGCCGTTGCGCGCGAGGATTTCGAAGCCGCCATGCGCGCCATGGCCAAGCTTCGCCCGCACGTCGATGCCTTCTTCGACAAGGTGACGGTCAATGTCGCCGACGGCGCCGACAAGGAAAAGCTGCGCGAGAATCGCCTCAAGCTGCTCAACGGCATCCGCGAGGCCACGGGCACGGTCGCGGATTTCTCGCGCATCGAAGGATAGTGCCGAGGTGTCATGCCCGCGTAGGCGGGCATCCAGTCATCGCCAATCTGACGATATGATCCGCGTCCAGCCCCCAGCTCCGCGATGACTGGATCATCCGCCTTCGCGGATGACGACACCGAATAAAAGGTGAGATCGTGCAGCCCGATGACACCGCGTTAAAGTGATACGCTGACCGCCGACCAGCTTGGAACCACCGCTACGTCTTGTAGTTTACCCACCCGGACCCAGGAGAGCCGTCCATGACGCTGACTATCGCCCATATCACGCCGATCGTGGCCCTCATTGCCGGCATCCTGATCCTCCTCATGCCGCGGCTGCTCAACTTCATCGTTGCGATCTACCTGATCGTGGTCGGTTTGGTGGGCCTCAACGGTATCTATCACTTCATGCGTTGACGCCGACGGCTCGCGCCGTGCGACCTGCGTGCTTGCGCCGGCATCCGCCGCAGTGATCATCAGGGGCCGGCCGCTCTTCAAATTGTGATTCCATGGCCAAATCGACGTCGCGCCGTACCGGATCGAAAAAGAAACCCGCTCGCGTTGTGCCCGCGCGCAAGGCGTCGCGCCGCAAGGCTGTGACGCCGGCCAAGCCTGCCGGGTCCGCCAAACGTGCCGCCGCGCCGGGCAAGCCCGCGAAGGCGTCGGCCAAGGGCAAATGGGTCTATCGCTTCGGCAACGGCAAGGCCGAGGGCCGGCCCGGCATGCGCGACCTGCTCGGCGGCAAGGGTGCGGGCCTCGCCGAGATGGCCAATCTCGGCCTGCCGGTGCCGCCCGGCTTCACCATCACGACTGCGGTCTGCACAGAGTTCTACGCCAACAACAAGCGTTATCCCGATGGCCTCCGCGCGCAGGTCGACGCCGCGCTGCTTGAGATCGGCCGTATCACCGGCAAGGGATTCGGCGACGGCACTAATCCGCTCCTGGTCTCGGTGCGCTCGGGCGCGCGCGCGTCGATGCCGGGCATGATGGACACCGTGCTCAACCTCGGCCTCAACGACGAGACGGTCGCGGCGCTGGCGCGCAAGTCGGGCGATCCACGCTTCGCCTACGATTCCTATCGTCGCTTCATCACGATGTATTCCGATGTGGTGCTCGGCTTCGGCCATCACCACTTCGAGGAAATCCTCGACGACCACAAGGACAGGAACGGCTACACGCTCGACACCGATCTTTCGGCCGACGACTGGATCGCGCTCGTGCAGCGCTACAAGGAGCGGCTCGCTGAGGAGCATGACGAGCCGTTCCCGCAGGATCCGCACAAGCAGCTATGGGGGGCAATAACCGCGGTGTTCGGCTCCTGGATGAACCAGCGCGCGATTACCTATCGGCGCCTGCACAACATCCCGGAAAGCTGGGGCACGGCGGTGAACGTCCAGGCCATGGTGTTCGGCAACATGGGCACGACCTCGGCGACCGGCGTCGCCTTCACGCGCAATCCGTCGACCGGCGACAAGCGGCTCTACGGCGAGTTTCTGATCAATGCCCAGGGCGAGGACGTGGTCGCGGGCATTCGCACGCCGCAGGAGATCACCGAGGCCGCGCGCGAGGAATCCGGCTCCGACAAGCCGTCGATGGAAACCGCGATGCCGCTGGCGTTCAAGGAGCTCGTGCGCATCTCCGGCGCGCTCGAGCGCCATTACCGCGACATGCAAGACCTCGAATTCACGGTCGAGCAGGACAAGCTGTGGATGCTGCAGACCCGTTCGGGCAAGCGCACCGCCAAGGCCGCGCTCAAGGTTGCGGTCGAGCTTGCAGGCGAGGGGCTCATCACCCGCGAGGAGGCGATCACCCGCATCGACCCCGCCGCGCTCGACCAGCTTCTGCATCCGACCATCGATCCCAATGCCGAGCGCAACATCATCGCGACCGGGCTTCCGGCGTCGCCGGGGGCGGCGTCGGGAGAGATCGTGTTCTCGGCCGACGAGGCCGAGACGCTCAAAGGCAGGGACAAGAACGTCATCCTTGTGCGTATCGAGACGTCGCCGGAGGACATCCACGGCATGCACGCGGCCGAGGGCATCCTCACCACCCGCGGCGGCATGACCTCGCACGCCGCGGTGGTGGCGCGTGGGATGGGCAAGCCCTGTGTTTCCGGCGCCGGCACGCTGCGGGTCGATTATGCCGCCGGTACCATGAGCGTCGGCGGGCACACGTTCAAGGCGGGCGACGTCATCACCATCGACGGCTCGACCGGACAGGTCCTGATGGGCCGCGTGCCGATGATCGAGCCGACGCTGTCGGGCGAGTTCACGACCCTGATGGGATGGGCCGACAAGGTGCGCAGGCTCGGCGTGCGTGCCAACGCCGACACGCCGAACGATGCGCGCGTGGCGTTGAGGTTCGGCGCCGAGGGCATCGGGCTTTGTCGCACCGAGCACATGTTCTTCGACGAGAAGCGCATCCGCGCGATGCGCGAGATGATTCTCTCCGACGATGAGAAACAGCGCCGCTCCGCGCTCGCCAAGCTCCTGCCCATGCAGCGCGCGGATTTCGTCGAGCTGTTCGAGATCATGCAGGGGCTGCCGGTTACGATCAGGCTGCTCGACCCTCCGCTGCACGAATTCCTGCCGCACAACGACGAGGAGATCGCCGAGGTCGCCGCCGCCATGAAGGCCGACCCGAAGAAGCTGGCGGAGCGCGCGCGCGGCCTGCACGAGTTCAATCCCATGCTCGGCTTCCGCGGCTGTCGTCTCGCGCTCGCCTATCCCGAGATCGCCGAGATGCAGGCGCGCGCCATCTTCGAAGCCGCGGTCGAAGCCGGCAAGCGCACGGGCAAGCCGGTCGTGCCGGAGGTGATGGTGCCGCTCATCGCCACCAAGACCGAGCTCGACCTCGTCAAGGCGCGCATCGATGCCATGGCCGAGGCGGTCGCGCTCGAGACCGAGACCAGGGTCAAATACCAGGTCGGCACCATGATCGAGCTGCCGCGTGCGTCCCTGCGCGCCGGCGATATCGCCGAGAGCGCCGAGTTCTTTTCCTTTGGCACCAACGACCTGACCCAGACCACTTACGGGATCAGCCGTGATGACGCGGCGAGCTTTCTCGGCTTCTACGTGTCGCGCGGAATTATTCCGCTTGATCCCTTCGTCTCCATCGACCGCGAGGGCGTGGGCGAGCTTATGCGCATCGGGGTCGAACGCGGTCGCAAGACGCGCGCCAAGCTCAAGGTCGGCATTTGCGGCGAGCACGGTGGCGATCCAGCCTCGGTGGCCTTCTGCCACGAGCTCGCGCTCGATTATGTCTCGTGCTCGCCGTTCCGCGTGCCGATCGCACGGTTGGCGGCGGCGCAGGCCGCGCTCGGCAAGGATCCGGCAAGCCAAGCTTGATCGTCGTTGGATTCCGGGCTCGCGCCTTCAGCGCGCCCCGGAATGACGGCGGATAAATCCTGCTAACGCCTTATACTTTCGATTAATGGACCCGTCCGCGCGCGCAACGGCCCGCGAAAAGCTCTGGCTTTTCGCGGCGGGAGCGGGCCTTATCGCACCGGCGTAAAGCGCACTCATAAGCGCACCGGCAGGGAACGACATGTCCGAGGACGTGACCAGGGCTGAGGGAGCCGCCGCGGCCGTTTCGGAAGACCGATTGCGCAAGGCCGAGGCCTATGTCGAGGCCGAGGACGGCGTGGTCAATCGCCTCGTCGGCTGGGCCGGCACGCTGGTCACCACGATCGCGGTGACGATGTCGCTGTTTCACCTCTACGCCGCGATCGCGGGCGCCTGGCCGTTCACCGACTTTCCCATCATCACCACCCAGCCGCTGCGCTACGCCCACGTCGCCTTCGTGATGATGCTGTGCTTCCTGTTGTTTCCGATGGCGGCGCGATTTCGTAACCACATCCGCTGGTGGGACGTTGTCGCCGGCATCACCGGCGCGGCGATCCTGATCTACGCCATCGAGGGCGGCGAGGAGTTCACCGACCGCGCCACCATGCCGACCCATCTCGACGTCGTGCTCGGCGTCGTGTTCATCGTGCTGCTGCTCGAGGCGACGCGGCGAACCACCGGCTGGATCGTCCCGTGCGTGGCGATGGCGTTCATGGCCTACGCCTATTTCGGGCCGTACCTACCGGCGCCATGGACGCACCGTGGCTACGACGTTTCGCAGCTCGTCGGTCATCTCTTCATCACGCTCGAGGGTATTTTCGGCATTCCGGTCGACGTGTCGTCCTCGCTCATCATCCTGTTCACCATCTACGGCGCGTTCCTGCAGCATTCCGGCGCCGGCAAGTTCTTCATCGATTTTTCCATGGCGCTCATGGGCCACAAGGCCAACAGCGCCGGCCGCACCGTGGTGTTGTCGTCGTTCCTGCTTGGTGGTCCGTCCGGCTCGGGCGTCGCCACCACCGTGACGATCGGCGCCGTCGCCTATCCGCTGATGCAGCGGGCGGGGTTCGAGAAGAACGCGGCCGGCGGCCTGCTCGCCGCCGGCGGGCTGGGCGCCATCATCTCGCCGCCGGTGCTCGGCGCCGCCGCCTTCCTGATCGCCGAGTTCCTCAAGATCAGCTACCTCGACGTGCTCTCGATGGCGATCATCCCGACCTGCCTCTACTACCTGTCGCTGCTGTTCATGGTCGAGCTCGATGCCAAGCGGTTCCACGCGCAGACCGTGGACTTCGAGCAGCAGCTCACGTTGGCGCAGATGACGCGCCGCTACGGCTTTCACTTCATCTCGCTGATCTCGATCATCATCTTCATGTTGTGGGGCTACTCGCCGACCCTGTCGGTGTTCTGGTCGACGGTGCTCACCTATGGGCTGAGCTTTCTCACCCGCGAGACGGCGATCACGCCAAAGAAGCTGGTGCGCGCCTTGTCCGACGGCTCGACCAGCGTGCTGACCGCCGCGACCACCTGCGCGACCGCCGGCATCATCGTCGGCGTCGTCACGCTGACCGGCCTCGGACTGAAGTTCTCCTCGATCGTGATCGACTACGCCGGCGGCAACCTGCTGCTGACCGCGATCTACACCGCGCTGATCGTGTGGATCGTCGGCCTGGCGGTGCCGGTGACCGCCTCCTACATCATCTGCGCCGTGATTGCGGCGCCCGCCATGGTCAAGCTCGGCGTGCCCGACTTCGCCGCCCACATGTTCATCTTCTACTATTCGGTGCTGTCGGAAGTTTCGCCGCCGACGGCGCTCTCGCCGTTCGCCGCCGCGGCGATCACCGGCGGAGATCCCTACCGGACCACACTGCAGGCGTGGAAATACACTCTGCCCGCCTTTCTGGTCCCGTTCGTATTCGTGCTCGACCCGCAAGGCATCGGTTTGCTGCTCAAGCTGCCGAAGGACGGCTCGTGGATCGATATCGTTCTGATCACCGGCAAGACCGCGCTCGGCCTCGCCGCGCTGGCGGCGGCGGCGCAAGGCTGGGCCCTGCGCCGGACGACCACGGCCGAGCGCCTGCTGCTGGTGCTGGCCGGCCTGTTCCTGGTGTTTCCGAGCCTGCTCGAAGCGCTGATGGAGGTCATGATCGGCCGCGACATCAGCTACACCGCGACATTTGGCTTGGCGATCGCCATCGCCGTCCTGCTAAAACAGCGCATGCAGCCGGAAGGCCCGCGGACTCAGACAACCGGGCCAAGCTAGGGAGAAACGAACCCATGAAACGCAAAGCATTTGCGATCTCCGCGCTCGCGGTGAGTGCGGCGGTGATCGCCGGCGCCGCGCTTGCCCAGCAGGGGCTCAACATCGCCATTGCGACCGGCGGCACCGGCGGCGTCTACTATCCGCTCGGCGGCGGCATGGCGAATGTGCTGTCAAAGCACGTGCCCGGCATGCAGGCGAGCGCGCGCGTTACCGGCGGCTCGGTGGACAATCTCAAATTGATCGGCTCGCAGCAGAGCGAGGTCGCGCTGGTGATGGTCGATGCCGCGCTCGATGCGCTCAAGGGCGAGGACAAGTTCAAGGGCAGCCCGGTCGACGTGCGCACCCTGATGGTGCTCTATCCCAATCGCATGCACGTGGTGAGCATGGAAGGCACCGGCGTCGAGAAGATGTCCGATCTCAAGGGCAAGCGCGTCTCCACCGGCTCGCCCGGCAGCGCGACCGAGGTGATGGCGTTTCGCGTCATCGAGGCGGCAGGTCTCGACAAGGACAAGGACATGCGACGCGAACGGCTCGGCGTCGCCGAATCCGTCAACGCGCTCAAGGACCGCAAGATCGACGCCTTCTTCTGGGTGGGCGGACTGCCGACCGCCGCCGTCACCGACCTCGGCGCCACTCCCAACGTGAAGATCAAGATGATCGACCATGCCGATACGGTCGAAAAGATGAACAAGAAGTATGACAACCTCTACACGACCGGCGTGATCCCGGCGAAGACGTATCCGGGTCAGGACAAGGACAACCCCATCGCGGTGGTCCAGAACATCCTGGTCGCCAACGCCAAGATGTCCGACAAGGTCGCCTACGATATCGTCAAGACCTTCATCGAAAAGCGCGACGAGCTGGTGGCGGTGCACGCCGAGGCTGAAAGCATCAAGCTTGAAAATCAATCGCCGAAGAACTCGCCGATCCCCTGGCATCCCGGCGCGGTGAAATATTTTTCGGAAAAAGGCCTCAAGATGAATTGATGGCGTCGCCCTCGCGGAAGAATGCTTCCAGCGAGGGCGCACACCGATCGTTCAAAGTTCCACGTTCCCGGATTCATGGCGTTTCGTTTCGCGGCGTCAGCTCGCTGCGGCGAGGATGTTGGCGGTCTTCGCACGTGCCGGTGCCCGCCGCTTCTTTCGCGGCGCGGCGGACTTCTTCTTTTGCGGCGCGGATTTTCGGGCGAGCGCCGCCGTCGATGCCGCCAGCACTTCCCGCTCCGCCGCCAGCCAGTGCTGATCGGCTTGACCGTCCGCTCGGCCATGTGCGGCCCAGATCTCGTAGGCACGCTCGCTGATACGGTTTTTCAGACTCTGATCCATGTGAAGCTTTCCTGCTTGGGGATGATTGGCGCCTCTTTCATCCCTCAGCATAGTTGATGAAGGGTAAATTTTGGCTGCGGAACCGGTTTGCGTTATCATCGACGAGGAAAATCATGCGGAACAATTCGAAGCGCCGCGCAGTGCGCGGGATCGGTGTGCGCCATCGCGGACAAGTTTTTGGCGTGACGGTTCCATGACAGGCGTCGTGGGCCGTGATGGACTGCGCGCGCGGGAACAAACATTGGATATGTCATGACCATCAATCACCTTTTCCTCGCCTTCATGGCCGTCGTCGGTGCCGCGGTCGGAATCATTCTGGTGGTGAAGCCGGAGACCCGCGACTTCCGGGTATCGCCGTATTTCTGGGTGCTGCTCGCCATGGTCCTGTTCGAGTTGCTCGCGTTCGCGCGCGGACGCGGCGCTCCCGGAACGGTCGTGACCATGGATGTCAGGGTCAGCGGATTCCTGATGGCGATCGTGCTGATGGTGGTGATACCGATCGTGTCGGGCTCGTCGGCGGGGCTGTTCTGATCGGGGCCGCTGCCGTCGCTTCTATCCGACCGCCCGCGACCTCCGAAGGCGCGCGCGAGGCGGCCGCGAGGGTTGCGTGCGGCGACATTGTGGCAATGCCCCGGCGAATTAACAGCTTTGCAAGGTTAATCGACCAATAAGGAAAATCTGTCGCATTTGCGCCATCACGTCGCCTTTTGGCGACGGGAGGATTGGCGGCGTTTTGCAGGGGCGGGGGCAAGCCTACTGATGGTTGCATCGCGCAACAAGCCGGAGGGTGGTCTGCGGACCTCTCTCTGGCTCGGTGTCATGATGTTGTTGGCGCTGCCGAGCGAGGTCGGATACCAGGACCTTGCGACGCTGCTGACGCGCCAGCCTGTCGTCAATCGCGCGCAGAAAACTGCGTTCGCCTCGACGTTCGGCACCATCCACGAAGCGCCCTACAATCTGCCCGAGCCGGTCGGAGCTTCGATCCCGATTCCACCAGGCTATATGCTGGCGGGGCTCGATGCCGGCCACGCCGATGTGACCGCTTCGCTGCGCGACCGGCTGTTCGGCGCCGAGCGAGACTTCCCCGCCAATTCGTATGCCGGTCCGGTGATCGACCGCACCCGCAAGGGCGACTACGGCGTCGCAGCCAAGGATGATCGCCGCGTCGCGCTCAAAGGCGACCGGCTGAAGGTTGGTCGCGCAGGCGAGGCCGTGCCCGGCGCCGGCGAGCCGGCGCAAGAACCGAAGCAAGGCCCGGCGCTGGCGCAACAGCCATCGCCGGCGCTGGTGCAGGAGCCGCCGGCGGAGGTTGCCGCCGCGGAGCCCGGCACGCCGGCGGCGGTCCCGCAGGTCGCGCAACCGCAGAAATCTCCCGAGCCAGGCAGCTACTCGCTCGCAACCACCGGCGACTATCGCGCCGTCGACCTGGGTTCGAAGTCGTCCGACGTGAAATCCGCCTATCCCATGCTTGCGCCGCCGCGCGACGGCGACAAGGAGGCCGAACAGGCCGCCGTACGCGAGGCCGAGGCGCGCAAGCAGTTCATGACCGGCCTGGGCCTGGCCCCGACCGACGTCGATCCGACGCTGCGCGCCGCGCGGCTCTACTTCGGCGCGGCTCCCATGGGACAACGGTTCGGAGCGATCGAGCCGTGGGCGCCCGGCGAGGAACCCAAGTTCGAAACCAAAGGCGTGACCGCGACCAACGCAGCCGACATGAAGCTAGCCGCGCTGCCGCCGGACGCCTGGTCACCCGACAGCATCATCGACACGCCGGTCGAGCGCTCCGAACTGCCGCCGCTGCCCTCCGATCCGGGCGTCGTGTTCAAGGACGGCGCCGGCGGCGGACAGACGGTGGCGCGCAAGGGCGAGGTCACCGGCATCGATCAGCGTCCGATGAGCCCGGCCGAGCGGTTGGGCCTCGACGAGACGAGCCGGCCGAAGTCTGAGAAATGCCTCGCCGACGCGATCTATTTCGAATCGCGCGGCGAGCATGTGCGCGGACAGATGGCGGTGGCCCAGGTCGTGCTCAACCGCGCATTCTCCGGCAAGTATCCGAGCACGGTGTGCGGCGTCGTCTACCAGAACGCCCACCGTCATCTCGCCTGCCAGTTCACCTTCACCTGCGACGGCATTCCCGACGTCGTGCGCGAGCCGGATATGTGGGAGCGCGCCAAGACCATCGCGGCCGAAATGCTCGACGGCAAGCTGTGGCTGCCCGAGGTCGGCAAGGCCACGCATTACCACGCCTACTGGGTGCGGCCGGGCTGGGTGCGCGAGATGACCAAGATGCACAAGCTCGGCGTTCACACCTTCTACCGTCCGCGCAAGTGGGGCGACGGCGACGACGCGCCGGAATGGGGCGACCCGGAAGCCACCCAGGAATCCGCCAAGAAGCTCGTGGAAGCGGCGAAGAAACTCTAAAGCGGTTCGGCTCGGCGCTTACCATTCTCTGGCGTCACCCGCGGGTCCATCCGCTGCGGAAGAGCGCTTTGCAAGAAGATGCGCAAGCTCAGACATTGCGCGCCAGGAAGTCCCACATCAAGCGCATCGCCGCGCGGCATCCCTCGAGCGCGCTCATCTGCATGAACCCGTGCGGCAGTCCTTCCATCACGTGCAGCTCGTAGGGGCTCGCCACCGCGGTCAGGGCCTGGGCGAGGGCGAGCGAGTCGGCGAGGCACCAGGCATCTTCGCCCGCGCCGAGAATGAAGCATGGCGGAAGCAGTCCCGGTGCCACCGCCTTGAGCGGACTGGCGCGCGGATCGTCGAGCAAGCTTTCGATGCCCGACACGTAGCTGCTCAGCTGCAGCTGAAGCTGAAGCCCGGGGTTCGATCGGTTGCGCTGCGCGGTCGCCGTGAGATCGTAGACGCCGTAGAAAAGCAGTGCCGCGCGCACCAGCGCGCGCAGCTCGGAAGCGCTCGAGGTGATGGCGCTGGCTGCCAGGTTGGCCCCGGCGGAATCGCCGCCGATCGCGATCCGGCGGCCGTCGCCGTTCCATCGGCGGGCATTGTCAGCCGCCCATCCGATGGCAAACACCGTGTCTTCCAGCGCGGCCGGGAATGGATGCTCCGGGGCCAGCCGATAGTCGAGGATGATCGTCAGATAACCCGCTTCGGCAAACTGCATCCCGAGCTTTCGAAACGAGACCGGGCTGCCGAACGCCCAGCCGCCGCCGTGCAGGTAGATCGCCACCGGATGCGGACCGGCCCGCTTCGGCACCGCGACGTCCGCGCGAAGGCCAGCGCGCAACTCGACATTTTCTTCGAGTGCACCGATTGCGGGGAGGTCTTGATTATAAACGACCGCCAGCTCTTCCCAGGCGCGGCGCTGCGCGACCATGTCGCCGGCCGGATTCCAGCCCGGCAGTTGCGACAGAATTTGTCGATCGTGTGCGCTGATCATACGTCGTATCGTCCTGTGTTCCGCAACGTGTCACGGCGTCGATGCGCTGCCACGCCAGCCGGTCGGCGGCGAGGTGAAGTCCGGACATCAGTCCGCATCAGCGATCCGCACCGCGCCTGGCGCTCGGCGTCGACGACGGGCAAGCCGCACACCACGGGTCGCCGGCAAGCTCACATCTCGATGTCGAGCGCCACGTCGAGGTTGGGTGCCGAGTGCGTGATCCAGCCCGACGAGGCGTAATCGACGCCGGTCTTCGCGATCTCGGCGATGGTTTCCAGGTTGATGCCGCCCGAGGCCTCGAGCGGGAACTTGCCGGCGACCATCTCCACCGCCTGGCGCAAGGTCGCCACGTCCATGTTGTCGAGCAGCACCGCGTCGGCGAGCCCGACCGCGAGCACCTCGCGCAGCTGATCGAGGGTATCGACCTCGATCTCGATCTTGACCAAGTGGCCGGCGGCGGCCTTGGCGCGCTCCAGTACGGCGCGGATACCGCCAGCGACCGCGATGTGGTTGTCCTTGATCAGGATCGCATCGTCGAGGCCGAAGCGATGATTGAAGCCGCCGCCGCAGCGCACCGCGTATTTTTCGAGCGCCCGCAGCCCCGGCGTGGTCTTGCGCGTGCAGCAGATGCGGGTGTGGGCGCCGGCGACGCGGCGCACGAATTCATGCGTCGCGGTCGCCACGCCCGAAAGGCGGCCGAGCAGATTGAGCGCCACGCGTTCGGCGGAGAGCACCGCGCGGGCGGGCCCGTCGACGGTCATCAGCGCGGTCTTGGCTGCGGCGCGCATGCCGTCACGGCCATTGGCTGCGATCCTGATCCCGGGCGCGAGCTTCTCAAACGTCGCGGCGACCAGCGGCAGGCCGGCGATCACGCCGGCCGCGCGCGCGACCACGATCGCGTGTGCTGGCGTGTCCTCCGGGATGGTCGCGATCGAGGTGACGTCGCCGGCACGGCCGAGATCCTCGGCCAGTGCGCGCGTGACCACCGCGTCGATCTCCAGCGGCGAGAGGAAGGCGTCGGGGCAGAGCAGGGATGTGGTCATGACGGGATGCCGAGGTATGGACGCCGGCCGGCGAGCGCCCGCGGTGTGCTCCCTCTTCCCACGCCGAACTCGGATTGATCAGCGTTCGGTCGGGCCGCGGTGGCGCGTCGGCCTCGCGGCGTGTGCGTGATTCCAAGCATCCTGAGGGACCCTCTCCAGCCTTGTAGTCTAACCTATCGCTTCAAGTTCACCATCGCCTCGACCGAGCGCCGGGCCTTTGCGGCAATGGCCGGATCGATCGCCACTTCCTCCTTGAGATATAGCAGGCTGTCGAGAATTTTCGGCAGCGTGATCCGCTTCATGTGCGGGCACAGATTGCATGGACGCACGAACTCGACGTCGGGCAATTCGGCTTGCACGTTGTCGGCCATCGAGCATTCCGTGACCATGACCACGCGGCGCGGCCGGTTCTTGCGCACCCACTCGATCATGCCGGCGGTCGAGCCGGTATAGTCCGCCTCTTCGATCACGTCGGGCGGGCATTCCGGATGCGCGATGATCTGCAGCGACGGATCGCCCGCGCGATAGTGCCTGAGCTCGTCGGCGGTGAAGCGCTCGTGCACCTCGCAGGCGCCTTGCCAGGAAATGATCTTCACCCCGGTGCGCCCGGCGACGTATTTCGCCAGGTACTGGTCGGGCAGGAAGATGACGGTATCGCTGCCCAGGCTCTCGACCACGTCGAGCGCATTCGAGGAGGTGCAGCAGATGTCGACCTCGGCCTTCACCTCGGCCGAGGTGTTGACGTAGGCGACCACCGGCACATCAGGGAATTTCGCCCGCAACAGCCGTACGTCCTCGCCGTTGATCGATGCCGCGAGCGAGCAGCCGGCCTTGAGGTCAGGGATCAGCACGGTCTTGTCGGGGTTGAGGATCTTCGACGTCTCGGCCATGAAATGCACGCCGCATTGGACGATGATCTCGGCATCGACCTTGGTCGCCTCGCGCGCGAGCTGGAGCGAGTCCCCGACGAAATCGGCGACGCAGTTGTAGATTTCCGGAGTCTGGTAGTTGTGCGCCAGGATGACCGCGTTGCGCTCCTGCTTGAGCGCGTTGATCGCCTTGACGTAGGGCGCGAAGAACGGCCATTCGACCGCGGGGATGACGGCCCGCACCCGGTCGTAGAGATGAGCGGTCTCGCGCTCGACCTGGGCATTCCATTCCAACGCGGGCATCGGCAGGACGCCGTAGCGGCGGGCCGCGTGAGCGGCGCCCGCAACGGGCGCAGCCACAGGCGCAGGCCCCGTGGACGGGCCGAAGGCTTGCAGGATCGGCATGGCAACCTCCGAGGCGAGCGATTATGCTCGCATTGAGCATAATTGAGGGACGAAAACCTCCGGCTGAGCCGGCACCAGCTGCCCGACAGATATTATCCTCACTTCGAGCAAAACTCATATAGCATCCGTCCAGGGGGATTTCCAGGCCGGGTCCGACCGGCTGCCATGCGCCGGATGGATGCAGGCTTGAACAAGTTTCATTTGGGCGTGATGCGCCGAGGCCCTACAAGCACGCCGAGGAAAGAATCGGCGCGACAATCAAGAGCGGCACGCGAAAGTCGTCGCGCTGTCCTTCGTATGATCTCCGAATTGCGATCCCTGACTTGAGCTGCCGGGCTGGGTCCGGCTCACACAGGTTCTGCCATGGCCGTTTCGTTGCCTTCCCTTCCTCGCGTCACCAGCATCGGCTGGCGCACGCCCGCCGTGATCGTGGCCTGCGGCTGCATGATTTCGCTGTTGAGCTTCGGTCCGCGCGCGTCGCTTGGTTTCTTTCTCACGCCGATGTCCCAGGACAACGGTTGGGATCGGGACGTGTTCGGGTTGGCACTGGCCATACAGAACATCCTGTGGGGCGTGGGTCAGCCTTTCGCCGGCGCGATTGCCGATCGCTACGGCACCATGCGCGTGCTCTGCGCCGGCGGCGTGTTCTATGCCATCGGACTGATCCTGATGGCATATTCGACCACGCCCGGGATGCTCGATCTTGGGGCCGGCGTGTTCGTCGGCTTCGGCCTTGCCGGCTGTTCGTTCTCGGTCGTGCTGGGAGCTTTCGGCAAGCTCCTGCCGGCGCGCTGGCGTTCGCTCGCATTCGGCGCCGGTACTGCGGCGGGCTCGTTCGGCCAGTTTCTCTATTCTCCGCTCGCGGTGTCGCTGATGGATGCGTTTGGCTGGCAGACCGCGCTCGTGGTCTTCGGCGTGGGCATGCTGCTGGTGCTGCCGCTGTCGCTTGCGATTGCGACGGCGCCAGCCGGAACAGGCACGGTCCATGGCGTGGCCACCCAATCGCTGCGGCAGGCGCTGTCCGAAGCGGTCGGCCACCGCTCCTATCTGCTCCTCGTGCTCGGGTTCTTCACCTGCGGCTTTCAGCTCGCATTCATCACCGTCCACATGCCGGCCTATCTGGTGGACAAGGGGCTGTCCGTCCAGGTCGGCGGCTGGACCATTGCCGTGATCGGGCTGTTCAACATCATCGGCTCGCTCACCGCCGGCTGGCTCGGCGATCTCATGCCGAAGCGCTACATCCTCTCCTTCATCTATTTCGGGCGTGCGCTCGCCGTGCTCGCCTTCATTTCGTTCCCGGTCACGCCGGTGTCCGCGATCACGTTCGGCGCCGTCATGGGGCTGCTCTGGCTGTCCACGGTCGCTCCGACCAACGGGATCATCGCCTTGATGTTCGGTACGCGCTGGCTCGCCACGCTCGCCGGGATGGCATTCTTCAGCCACCAGGTCGGCGGCTTTCTCGGCGTGTGGCTCGGCGGCGTCGTGTTCGTGAACACCGGCTCCTATGATGCGGTCTGGTGGCTGTCGATTCTGTTCGGCTTGCTCTCGGCGGTGGTCAACCTGCCGATCGTGGAGAAGCCGGTGCAGCGGTTGGCTACCGCTACGGCCTGAACTGCGAGTGCAGAGACGAAGGGCGTAAGGCCACCGTGCAAGAGGACAACAACGCCTCTTCATCCGTCGTGCGCGATCCGGCGTCCTTGCGCACGGTGTCTTCGCGCACGACGTCTTCGTGCACGAAGTCTTGGCGCACGCCCGCGGTCATCCTGGTGTGCGGGTGCTTGATCGGCGTGCTCGGCTTCGGGCCGCGTTCGGGCCTGGCATTTTTCCTCACGCCGATGTCGAGCACGTTCGGCTGGGGGCGCGACGTGTTCGCGCTCGCGCTCGCGATACAGATGCTGCTGTGGGGGGCGGCCCAGCCGTTTGCGGGCGCGATGGCCGATCGGTACGGCGCCGTGCCGGTGCTGAGCGTGGGCGCCATCCTCTATTCCCTCGGCCTGGCGGCGATGGCCTACGCCGATACGCCGCCGATGCTCCATCTGACCGCCGGCCTGATCGTCGGCTTCGGGCTCGCGGGCGCGTCCTTCACCATCGTGATCGGCGCCTTCGGCAAGCTGATGCCGCCGGAGTGGCGGTCGATCGCGTTTGGGGCCGGAACGGCTGCCGGTTCGTTCGGGCAGTTTCTGTTCTCTCCCCTCGCGGTCGATCTCATCGATCGTTTCGGCTGGCAGGCGACGCTGCTCATTTTCGCCGCCGCCGTGCTGCTCATCCTGCCGCTGTCGTTCGCGCTCGCCGCGCCACGACAGGCCGGCGCGGTCTTGGCGCAAACCGGCGCGCCGCGGCAATCGGTGGTGCAGGCGCTCACCGAGGCGTTCGGGCACACCAGCTATGTTCTGCTCGTGCTCGGCTTCTTCACCTGCGGCTTCCAGATCTTTTTCATCGCCGTGCATCTGCCGGCCTATCTGGTCGACCGCGGACTTCCCGCCGAAATCGGCGGCTGGGCGATTGCCACCATCGGCCTGTTCAACATCGTCGGCGCCATCAGCGCCGGCTGGATCTCCAATGTGATGCCCAAGCGCTATCTTCTGTCGTTGATCTATTTCGGGCGTGCGGTGGCGATCCTGGTCTACATCCTGCTGCCGCCAAGTGCGGTAACGACTTTGGTGTTCTCCGCGGTGCTGGGGCTGCTCTGGCTCTCGACTGTGCCGCCCACCTCCGGCCTGGTCGCCCTCATGTTCGGCACGCGCTGGCTCGCCATGCTGTTCGGCTTCGCCTTCTTCAGCCATCAGGTGGGCGGGTTCCTCGGGGTCTGGCTCGGCGGCCTCCTGTTCGAACGTACCGGCTCCTACGATGCGGTCTGGTGGCTCTCGATCCTGCTCGGGCTGTTGTCAGCGGCAATCAATCTGCCGATTGTGGAGAAACCCGTTGTCCGTCCGTTGGCCGCGCCGGCCTGAAGGCGGACGACGAAGGACCCGAGGGGGCGCGGTGCAGCAAGACAACAGAGCCGGGAGCGGGAGCGTCCGTGCTCGGTCTTCCATCGACTGGCGCCTGGAGTCCTGGCGCACGCCGGCGGTCATACTGATCTGCGGCTGCCTCATCTCCATGGTCGGCTTCGGGCCGCGCGCGACGCTCGGGTTCTTTCTCACGCCGATGTCCACCGCCAATGGCTGGGGACGCGAAGTGTTTGCGCTCTCGGTCGCGATCCAGACGCTGCTTTACGGGGCGGCCCAGCCGTTCTCGGGCGCCATCGCCGACCGCTTCGGTACGGTGCGCGTGATCATTGCCGGCACGCTGCTGTATGCCGCCGGCATTTTCATGATGGCGCATGCCTCCACGCCCGAAACGCTCTTTCTCTCGAGCGGCGTGCTGATCGGTTTCGGCCTGTCCGGCTGCTCGTTCAATCTGGTGATCTCGTCGTTTGGAAAGCTGCTGCCGGAAAGCTGGCGTTCGCTCGCCTTCGGCGCCGGCACGGCGTCGGGCTCGTTCGGCCAGTTCCTGTTCTCTCCGCTCGCCGTGGGCCTGATCGATACGGTGGGCTGGCGCACCACGCTCGAGGTCTTCGCCGGCCTCCTGCTGCTGATCGTCCCGCTCGCCTTCGCAATCGCCACCCCGCGCTCCGATGCTGCACCCGCAAGCCCGCGCGGCCTGCGCCAGCCCGATTCCGAAACCACGCCGAGCGTGGAGCAGATCCAGACCTACAAGCAGGCCTTGGCCGAGGCGCTGGGGCACCGCTCCTACATCCTGCTGGTGCTGGGCTTTTTCACCTGCGGTTTCCAGCTCGGCTTCGTCACGCTGCATCTGCCGTCGTACCTGATCGACCGCGGCCTCTCCGCCCAGGTCGGCGGCTGGACGCTGGGGGTGATCGGCCTGTTCAACATCGTGGGCGCGATGTTGTCGGGTTGGCTCGGCGGCCGCATGCCCAAGCGCTACATCCTCGCCGTCATCTATTTCGCCCGCGCGCTGGCGGTGGTGTTTCTCGTCACCATGCCCGCGAGCCCGGCCGTGGCCCTGATCTACGGCGCCGTGACCGGCCTGCTCTGGCTCTCGTCGGTGCCGCCGACGGCAGGCCTTGTCGCCGTCATGTTCGGCACGCGCTGGATGGCGATGCTGTTCGGCATCGCGTTCTTCAGCCACCAGGTCGGCGGCTTCCTCGGTGTCTATCTCGGCGGGCTCCTGTACGAGCAGACCGGTTCCTACGACATCGTGTGGTGGCTCGGCGTGTTGTTCGGCGTGCTGTCCGCCGTCATCAATCTGCCGATCGTCGAGAAGCCGGTGGCGCGGCTGGCGACGGCCTGAACGCGCATCGAGCGGCGGGCGAAACGACGACCGTCGTCCGCGCTTCGTCCACATGACCAACCAATTCCATCCTAGTGTCCCGATTCCGAAGTTCGCATCATTGCGCGGCACACTCGTTTGCGAACTTCGGAATCAAAGGGACACTAGCAATCTATGATTCTAGTGCGGTT
>Ga0207643_10000708_pt1 | contig 20702 bp, 20 predicted proteins | sample KBSMisM62_FD_184313 | JGI IMG/M metagenome (GOLD analysis project Ga0207643, IMG submission 184313) | Miscanthus rhizosphere microbial communities from Kellogg Biological Station, Michigan, USA - KBS Miscanthus M6-2 (SPAdes) (version 2) | ecosystem: Host-associated > Plants > Roots >...
GCTGACCTCATCCGGACAGCCACAGCTTCCCGATGTAATACGACGAGCGAGACGAGCGCGGCTACTTTAACGTCCGGCCCGGGTCGCTTCCGCAGGGAGGTAGTCGTCGACGGCGCCGATGATGAGCACCTCGGCACCCTCGGTCGTGGTGATTTCGCCGTGATGCGAATCCTCGTCAGCGTGATGGAAATCGCCGGCGCGCAGCACGCGGCCGTCGATGATCACCGATCCGCTGATCACAAAACACTCTTCCGGGCGGTGGTGTGTGTGTGAGGGGTACACGCTGCCCGGCTCGGCCCGGATCACCAGGGTGACGAGCGATCGCACCTGGTCCACTGACAGGACCCGGGCACGGATCCCGGGGAGACCCGTGTCGATCCACTTGGCGTCAGCCGCCCACACGGTGTAGCGCGAGGGTTTGCGCACCGCGGCCAGCAGGCGATCGCGTACGTGCACGGGTGGTTCCACGGGCGGGGCGCTCAGTGCAATCTGCGCCGCAGCCTCGTACAAACGGGCGACCTCCGATCGTCGTTCCGGCCGCAGCGCATCCAGACGAGCCTGCAGTGCCACACGCTCGTCAGCGTCGAGCGCGCCGATCGAATCGGCGAGGACGAGGGCTTCGAGCTCGTCGGGAATCATGTCAGCTGCTCCAGTCGGTCGCGCATTACCGCCAGACCCGTGCGGATGCGCGTTTTCACCGTGCCCAACGGCACGCCGAACCGAGTTGCAAGTTCGCTGTGCGTGTAGCCCTCGAAGAACGCCGCTTCAATGAGCGCCCGCTGTTCCGGCGCAAGGGAGGCCAGCGCTGTCCGTACGGCGCTGGCTGTCGTCCGTCCCTCCAGCACGGTCTCGGGTGTTTCGAGCGTGACCGGCTCCCACGAAGCGGGCGAGCCGGGATGTGCGAGTTCGACGGTGACGTTCCCCCGCACGCGGCGGGCGCGCAGCCGATCGATGGCGCGGTTTCGCGCGATGCGCGTGAGCCACGCCGCCGGCGACCCCAGCACGGCGTCGTACGTGTCAGCGCGAGACCACACGCGCACGAAGGTTTCCTGCAGTACTTCTTCGGCATCCGACGGGCTACCGAGAATGCGTACGATGAGGGTGTAAGCAAGGCGGCTGTGCCGATCGTAGAGCTCTGCCAGTGCGCCTTCGTCGCGGGTCGCAATGCGATGGAGGAGGCCGAGATCGACCTCCGGACTGCTGAATTCCACTGCAAACCTACCCTTGCATAGGCCTCGCGGCAGCCGCAAGCGCGGCCATTCGCGCGCGTGCAAGGGCTGCGGCCGGCCGAACTGCGACGGGGCGTTGATCGAGGGGAAGCGCCCCAGGGGAGACATATTCATCAGCAATACGGCCGCAGCCTGCATTCGGATTTCTGCGGGTGCGCGTCCGTCCGGATTGCGTTCACCACGTCAATTGCGCCGCAACGCTGCCGCTCACGCCGTTCAATCGATGTTCCAGCGCATCAGTCGCGCCGGTCACGCGATATCCGCCGCCAAACTCCACTCCGACGTGTGGAATCACCTGGACCGTCGCATTGAGCTGCGGCTCGAAGACGAAGAAGTCGTCGCTGGCGAGGTACCGGAAAGGCTGCGGCGGCAGTGGGCGACCGCGATCGCGCACGCCGACGTCACGACCGAACGCCACATCGGTGCCCAGGGTAGCGGTCCCGAACCCGACGAGGCCGCGCCCACCGAAACGAATGATACGGCCGGCGGGCATCGACCATCCGAGCAGCAGCCCGCCGTACCGCATCTCTTCGCCGTGATCGCCATTGACCAGCCAGTAGAAACCTCCACCAATGAACAACGTGTTGTCCAGGAGCCGACCGACGTACGCGCCCGCAAGTTGCCCTGTATCACCATCGACATCGGCGATCTTGTAATCAGGCGCAGCGACCCACGGACTGAAGATGCGCTCGAGGACGAGCGGAGGCTGCGGCGCCTGCGGCGTCTGCGCGAGAACAGCGCTCGGGATGAGCAGTACGAACAACGACAGACTGAGAGCTCTGGTCATCGGCCTTCTCCTCGCGACAGGCTGACGTTGATCGGGCTGGTCTCACCACCCTTGATCTCGACTTGCCTGGTGTAGCTGCGATAGCCCTCGCGCCGCACCTCGACCATGTGCTCGCCGGCGGCGAGCTGAACGACGAGCGGTTCGCGGTCGGAGCTACGTTCCCAGCGCTGACCATCGATCAGGAGCTCCGCATCGACGGGTTGGACGCGAATCGCGAGCGCACCATAACCGGTCGCGGCCACGGCTGCGTCGCGCTCCACTGGCTGGGCGCGCTCTGCGGCGGGCGGCTTCGGCGGCCAGGCAGGCCGCGGTTCGGGCGTTTCGCCGGCGGCCAGCTGCACCATCGTGTAGCGAATGCGGAAACTCTTGCGCGGTTGGATGAGTACCTGCTGCGTCACTTTGCGATGGCCGTCCAGATACAGGATCAGTTCGTGCTCACCGGGCTGGATGTGCAGCCGCTGGAACCGGCCATCGAAGTCATCGACGGTGCCCGCGAAATACCCATCGACAAACACCTCGGTCTCGCGCGGCGTCACCTGCAGGCGCAGCGAGGATTCGTCGTCGTAAAACGCATACGCGGTATGTCGTGCCGGCTGCGCAACCACCACGATCACCGCCGTGAGCGTAAGAATCAGTTTTCGAGTGTGCGTCACAAATCGCCTCCGAATGCAGGCGGGTCTCGCGACCCCCTGCGGGTCTCAGCACCCAGGGCGGGTCTGAAGACTCCTGCTTCGAAGGCGAGAAGGCAACGGCCGTACCGGAGCGACGCGTGAAAAACGCCAGCGCTTTTACGCGCACTGTCACAGCTGCTTCACGATGCAGTCGCAGCTCGAACTGTCGCGGAGACAGTTACAGCTCGGAAAGCTCCTTGAACTGTCCTGTGCTGTCACCAAGTTTTTCGACCGGCACACCCAGCTTGTCGAGGAGTGTCAGCTGCAGGTTGGTGAGCGGTGTGTCCTCCGGATATACGAGATGACGGCCACCTTTGAGCGCGCCAGAGCCCCCACCCATCAACAATGTCGGCAACGGACCATGTGTATGTCGATCGCTGTTGCTGATACCACCGCCGTAGACCAGCATGACGTGATCGAGCAGCGAACCGTCGCCATCGGGCGTGGCGCGCAGCTTCTCGAGATACGCGGCAAACAGGGCGACGTGATACAGCTGGATCGCCGTGCATTTCTCCATCTTCGACGGATCGTTCTGATGGTGCGTCAGAGGGTGATGCGGTTCGGGGATCCCGATCTGCGGATACGGACGCCCGGTCTGTTCGCGGCCATACATGAACGTGATCACGCGGGTGAGATCGGATTGATAGGCCAATACCTGCAGGTCGTACAGCAGCTGCACGTGCGGCTCGAACCCGTCAGGAATGCCCGCCGGCTGATCGACGTCCGGCCCCTGGCGATCTTTCTGCTCCTCCGCCTTCTGGATCCGGCGTTCGACGTCACGGAGTGATTCGAGATAGTCGGTCAGCTTCGTGTTGTCGGAGAGCCCCAGCTTCTGCTGCAGCTGTTTCACCCGCGCGGTCACTGAATCGAGGATGCTCTTGTCCTGGCGAAGGCGCAATGCGCGCACCTCTGCATCGGTGCTGTCGCTCGATCCGAACAGCCGCTCGAATACGACGCGGGGATTGTTTTCCGCCATGAGCGGCAGCGTCGGCGTCAGCCATGACAGCGTACTGCTGTACGCGCAGCTGTAACCCACGTCACACGCGCCCACCAGGCTGTTGTCGTCGGCCGTCAGTTGCAGCGAGGACAGCTGTGTCTGCCGCTCGAGTGACTTGGCGGCGATCTGATCCATCGAGATGCCGTTCTCGACGACGCTGTCCGACTTCTTCACGTGCACGCCGGTCAGGTACGTACCGGATGCGCGCGAATGATCGCCGCCGCCGTCACCAAGCGCCTCGGCCTGATGACTCGAGAGGCCGGTCACCACGATCAGCTGATCGCGAAATGGCTCCAGCGGCGCGAGTGTACGCGAGAGCGTGAAATCGCGGCCGGTGCCGGTGGGAAGCCAGTTGTGGTAGATGACGCCGTTCGGGTGATACACGACACCGAGTCGACGGATCGGGCTGGCGGGCGTCTTCACCTGCGCCGTCAGCGCCGGGACCATCGCGTCGAGGAGCGGCAAGGCCACGGCAGTGCCCATTCCGCGAAGCACCGTGCGCCGCGAAATCGCTTTCTTGGTGACCATCATGACCGCGATCTCCTCATCTGAAACGGGACGCTCTTGACGATAGCCAGAATCGTTGACGACCAGCGATAGTCATCGGCCGCCGCGGTGCGCACGATCGATCGGATCGCCGGACCATCCGAATACTCCATCTGCCGGCCAATGCCGTAGGTCAGCAACTTGCCGGTCACCGTCCTGACGAACTGCTCCTGCTGCCCTACGAGCGCTTTGCGCAAGGCGGCAGGCCCGTCGACGGTGGTGCCGTCCAGCAGCACGCCGCGTGCATTGATGGGCGCTTCCCCGTCGGTCGTGCGCCACTGGCCGACGGCGTTGAAGTTCTCCATGCTGAAGCCGAGCGGATCCATGCGCGCATGACACGACGCGCACACCGGGTTCACACGGTGCTGCTCGAGCATCTCGCGTACCGACGTCGATTTTCCGAGCTTGCTCTCATCGAGGTTGGTGTTCACGTTCGGCGGCGGAGGGGGCACCGGCACCGCCAGGATGTTTTCGAGCAACCATTTGCCGCGAATGGTCGGCGAGGTGCGGGTGGGATACGACGTCACCGCCAGCACGCTGGCCTTGCCTAACAGGCCCCAGCGATTTTCGTCGGTCAGCGTCACGCGCCGGAAATGGCTGCCGTATACACCCGACATCCCGTAGTGATGCGCGAGCTGGTCATTGAGGAACGTGTAGTTTGCGGTCAGCAGCTCGGGGATCCCGCGATCCGCCTTCAACTGATCGTCGAGAAACAGCTCCGTCTCTCTCACGAACGCGGCGCGAAGGTTGTCGTCGAACCAGGGGAATTTCGTGTTCGCGTCTGGCGTCAGCAGCCAGACGTTGCGCGTCTGCAGCCATTGGCCGAAGAAGTTGTCCACCAGTGTGGTACGCGCGCGAGGATCGGCGAGCATCCGCCGCGTCTGTTGCTCGAGGACGCCGGCATCGCGCAGCGTTCCCTTCACTGCCAGATCGAGCAGTTCGTCGTCTGGAATGCTGCTCCACAGGAAGAATGAAAGGCGCGAGGCGAGCTCCACATCGGAAATACGGTAGGTCGTGTTTGGAGCGACACCGCCGGGATCGGCTTCGATGCGAAACAGGAAATCAGGGCTCACCAGCAGTCGCTCGATCGCGGCGCGAATGCCCATGTCGAAGTCGCCACCGTTTCTCGTGCGCTGATAGAACTCCAGTAACGTCTGGACGTCCTCGGGTGTCGTTGCGCGTCGATACGCGCGTCGCGCCAGGGTGGAAAGAATCCTGCTCGCACATGCCGCGTCTTCGGTGGCGCTCGCGGGATGGCAGACGAACACGCGTCGCCGGCTCGGCGAATCCTGCGGGACCTTGCCGTTGTAGGGTCCGCCAACCAACATTGAAGAGATCGCGAGTTCAGCGCTCGGAACGTCCCCTTCGCGATTCCAGATGGGCACGCGTGCCGGCCCGAGTCCTTCCGCCTTGATGCCCTCGGACTTGACGATCGTTGCAACGACCTCTCGGAGACCGGCCTTCACCGCGACGCGCGCCTGCAGCTTGTCATCGGCATCGTCGGTTGGAGCGCCGTCGCCGCCGATGGTGAACTGACCCACGCGCGCGCCATCGACGCGAATTTCGATCTGGGCCGGTGCGTTCAAGCCGCGAATGACACCGGCGTACGTCTTCAGCAAGCGGACCCGGACGACATACTCGCCATCGAGCGGAAAGTAGTGACGGGCCGCAATCCCACCGCGCGAACCCAGCGAAAACGCTTCGCCGAGGCGCTCCGTCTGCCACAGCCATGTCTGTTCGTTCGAGTTGCCTTTCACCGCGGTGTAGCGTTCGAACGTCGGCCGGAGTGTCGCGTCGCCAATCGCCATGCGGGCGATCCGCGCTGCGGCAGTCAGATAGCGATCGAGCAGCGCCGGCTCCATCGCGAGTGCATCGGCATTGGTATCGAAGCCGGCCGCCTGTGCATCAGGAGGCAGCATCGCGGCCGGATCGATCTCGACTCCGAGCAGGTCCCGAACCGCGTTTGCATACTCCGTGCGATTGAGACGATGGAGCCCTGCAGGCCGGCCGGGATTGGGACGCGCGTTCGCCGCGCGATCCAACTCGGTCTCCAGCCACGAGGCCACAGAGGTGTACGTGGCATTGTCCGGTCGCGGCATGCCCGAGGGCGGCATGGCTCGACTCCGCAGCTGGACGATCACGCGCTCCCATGTGTCGGCCGAGTTGGACACCTGCTCCGTATCGGCCTGATCGAGGAGTACGTTCGCGGTCTTGAGTCGCGCGTTGTGACACGTGACGCAATACGTGCTCACAAGCGCGCGCGCGGGAGTTGCCGCGGGCGTTCCCGCCTGGCCAGTTTTCAACGGCGTCGGCGGTGGACTTGCCTGAACGGAGCGCGCAACCTCGGAGCCAGCCGTTGCCAGCCACCCGACAGACACGCATGCGGTGATCGCCTGTCGGAACGTCATCGACACTTGTTCTGTGCCTGACAGGGTTTTCCGAGCTTGGGATCGGCTCCATGCGCGAGCAGCAGATCTGCGCCCTCTTTGTTGTAGAGAACGCCACCCAGCCGATCGCCGAAACCGGATGCCGCCAGCCACGGCGTGACGCCAGCTTTGCTCAGGGCGTTCACGTCAGCGCCTTTCTCGATGAGCAGCGCGAGCAGCGTGTTCCATCCGCGATACGCGGCACCAAACAGCGCGTTCTCACCACTGGTCGTCGCGCCTCGTCCATCTGCACCCAACTCGATCAGGAATCTCACGGCGGCGAGCGCCTGCTCCTCTGTCGTCGAGCTCTCACCGATTCCTCGATTGAGACCGGACGCCGCCATCACCGCCGTCGTCTTGCTGTCGGTGACCTGCATAGGATCTGCGCCTGCCGCCAGCAGCATGCGCATCATCTCGAGATCGGCGGCAGCGCTGGCGAGCAGGAATGGCGTCGCTCCGGGCGCGTCTTCGTAGCCGCCGCCCAGACCGGCGAATCCCGGCGGCCGTCGCGTCATGCGCGAGTTGGGGTTCGCGCCGTGATCCAGCAATGCCTTCACGAGTTCCACCTTCTGCCTACGGTTCGGGATGCCGCTCATCGGATCGGTGAACCCGTAAACCGGATTCGAGATACCGCCCTCCCATGTTCCGGAGGCCCAATGCAGTGGAGTAAAGCCCCCGTCGAGGACATTGGGATCGGCACCCTGCTCGAGCAGGAAGAGCGCGAGCGGCACATGACCTCTCACCGTGGCGACGAGCAACGGTGTGCTGCCAGCTGATATCGTTGCCTGATACGCCGGTCCGCGAGGCGCACCGGGGCCCGTCGCTGCCCCTGATACGGTCCGGCCCGTCACGGGCGTCTCGTTCTTGCGCTCGGCATCGGCGGCTTCGTCCGGCGTCGAACGCACATTGACGTCGACGCCAGCCGCGAGCAACGCTCGCGTGCTTTCCAGATCGCCTTCACGCGTCGCGAAATGCAGCGCGGTGAACCCTTTCTTCGTGTGCGCTCGAAGATCGGCGCCTCCTTCGATGAGCAGGCGCACCACATCCGGATGACGCTCGGCGGCGGCCCACATCAACGCGTCCTGGTTCTGTGCCAGCTCCTTCGCGTTGACATTGGCACCACGGGCGATCAGCATCCGCACGGCGTCCACACTGCCGCTGCCCGCGCACGTCATGAGCGGTGTCTCACCGGTGCCGATTGGCGTATTCGGATTCGCACCAGCCTTGAGCAGCAGTTCGACGAGCGCCGCGCTGCCGTTGGTGCACGCGCGCGACAGCGGCGTCATCCCGAAATCGTTCGACGTGTTCGCATTGGCGCCGGCACGGATCAACAGGTCGGCGGTCGGCACATCATTCCAGTGTGCCGCCCAGAGCAGCGCCGTCGATCCGTCCGCCGAGCGCAGGTTGACATCAGCTCTGCGACCGAGCAGCGCACGGACCTTCGACTGATCCTGAGTTCTGGCTGCATCAACCAGCCCCGGATCGTCGGCCGCGGCTCCGAGCCGCGTGACGACAACGAGTAAGGTCACGAAACACGCTCCGGCAAAGGCGCGTGCACGCGCGCGGCTGAGTTCGGTGTAAGCGGACATGCCGTTCCTCTTTTCGCCTCCGTCGAAGTGTAGGCTTTTGAGACGGGTTAATAAAGGTCGGCGCTGCTACCAGTTTCAGGGTAGAAGTGCGCGTTGTTTCTCGATAAAGCGCTCGTGCAGCGCGCGCACGCCGTCTTTCACCCGCTCGTCCGGCACCATCCAGGTGATGCGGAACGAAGATGTCGCCGTCCCCGCGACCACGATGCCGACATCGCTGAGCGTCGCCGCACCGGCTCGAACGTTGTCATAGGTGGCGTTGATGCCAGCGCCGATCGCGCTGACGGCGGCGAGCCCGTCGACCAGCTGCCCACGCCCGCCGAGCCGTGTCTCCAGCGCCTGCCGGAACTGTCCCTCGTCGTGCATGTTCTCGCGCGAGATGACGACGGTCGTCCGATCGTGAAACACGTGCAGCTGCTTGCCGGGCACACCACGATCCGCGAGCAGCGCGAGAACGTCGGTCGGCGGCGCCGTCGCGTCCAGTACGAGCACGTCACGCTCGCTGGCCACGCCGACCACGGTGCCTGGCATGCGCGGCGCGCTCTTGCGAACGACTGTCCCGTCGGAAGCGGGATCGGCGCCAGGCAGCGGGCCCTGCGTGGCGCGCGCGTAGATCGCGATGCCGCGCTCCTTCGCAAACTCCACCGCCTGCGCGTTCAGGACCTTGGCGCCTGCTTCGGCCATTTCCTGCGTCTCTTCATACGACAACGTCCCGATGCGCGCGGCGGCCGGCACGACACGCGGATCCGCGGAGTACACACCATCCACGTCCGAGCAGATCTCGCAGTACTCCGCATCGAGTGCCGCCGCCATCGCGACCGCGGTCGTGTCGCTGCCACCGCGTCCCAGCGTCGTCACTTCCCGCTTGTACGAGACACCCTGATAGCCGGCGACGACGACGATCCGGCCGCGGGCCAATTCGTCCTGGACGCGAAACGGGCGCACCTCGATGATGCGCGCGTCAATGTGGCGATCGTTGGTGATGATGCCGGACTGGCTGCCGGTGAAACTGATCGCGTCGCCGCCGAGCTCACGAATCGCCAGCGAGAGCAGCGCCATCGAGATCCGCTCGCCCGCCGACAGCAGCATATCGAGCTCACGCCGCTCCGGGTTGGGCGATACCTTCTTGGCCATCGCAAGCAGCTCATCGGTCGTGTCGCCCATCGCCGAGACGACGACCACCAGCTGATGCCCACGTCGCGCGGTCTGCATCACGCGCTCGGCGACGTATTTGAGCTTCCCGACATCTGCGACGCTGCTGCCGCCGTATTTCTGAACGATGATGGCCATAGGGAATGGTACGACCTTTTGACCAACCTTTGACTTTTGACCCTTGACCTTTGACCTTATATGCCCATGTGGTTGTCGTGCCTCCTCGCCTTCATCAGCAGCGCCTGCACGCTCGTCATCGAACTCATCGCGGGACGCATCATGGCGCCATACATCGGCGTCTCGCTTTACACCTGGACGACGATCATCGGAATCGTCCTGGCCGGCATGTCGGGCGGCAACTTCTTCGGCGGCTTCGTCGCCGATCGCTACGCCTCGCGCTGCACTCTCGGCCTGATCTTCATGGCCGGCAGCGTCGCTACTCTCAGTATTCTTGTCATCACCCACGCGCTCGAGGGAGTCACCTTCGGCCTCTCATTTCTGCCGCGCATCGTCGTGTCGATCGCGGCGATCTTTTTCGTGCCGAGCTTCGTGCTCGGGATGGTATCGCCGTTCGTTGTGAAGCTGGCGCTAGCTGATTTGCAGCGAAGTGGACACACGGTGGGCACGATTTACGCCGCCTCGACGGTCGGTTCGATCGTCGGTACATTCCTGACCGGCTTCCTGCTCATCTCGTGGCTGGGAACCCGAACCATCGTGTGGGTGGTGGCGGCCATCCTGCTTGCGACCGGACTGGTGATCGGCGCGCTGCCACTTGCGCGGCGGAACAGGACGATCGCGGCTGCGATCGCGGTGGCCGGTATGTTCGCTCTGCGCGTCGAGATGCGCGGGCGGTATGAAGCGCCGTGTGACGTCGAGTCGAACTACTTCTGCATCAAGGTCATCGATTTCGCCGGCGACGGCCATACCGCGCGAATGCTGATGCTGGATCGCCTCATTCACAGTTACGTCGTGCTCGAGGATCCCACTGCGCTCGACTACGGCTACGAGCACGCTTACGCGAACCTCACGCAGGCGTACGCCTCTTCGCATCCGCGCCTCGACACGTTATTCATCGGCGGCGGCGGCTATTCCTTCCCGAGATACGTCGAAGCGATCTACCCGCCATCGACGATCGACGTCATCGAGATCGACCCCGCGGTCACGGCGATCGCGCACCAACGGCTCGGGCTGTCCCCCACGTCTCGGATTCGTTCGTTCAACGAGGATGCACGGCTCTTCCTCACCGAGTGGACCGATCCCAAGCAGTACGACATCGTCTATGGTGATGCGTTCAACGATCTATCGATTCCGTATCATTTGACGACGGTCGAGTTCGATCGGATCGTCGCGCAGCGTTTGAAGCCTGATGGCATCTACCTGACGAACATCATCGACAAGTTCGATGGCGGAGAGTTTCTCAAGGCTGCCGTCAACTCTTTGCGCGCCGTCTTCCCGCACGTATACGTCTTCGGGCGCGGCGAGGCCTTCCTGCCATTCGACCGGAACACGTACGTCATCATGGCGAGCCGTCTGGAGCTCGACGGTGATCGCTTCGACGCCATCACGGCGCAAGACGATCCGTCGACGCGAACGACGCGGCTGGCCGAAGAACGCCTGAAGCAGTACGTGGCCTCCGGCCGATCGCTCACGTTGACAGATGACTTCGTGCCCGTCGATCAGCTGCTTGCGAGATTGTTCATCGAGCGCGGTAACCGCTAGTCAGGACAGCAACTCTTTCCACTCCTCTGCTTTGACAATGTGATAACGGTTGCTCGGCGGCCGCGACGCGTCGTCGTCCTCGTACACGAACGCGCACTGATGGACATCGAAGTTGGTGAGCCACTCCTCCCAACTGATTGGCCGGAACAGGCCAACGCCGGGAAAGTTGAACCGGATGCCCGCACCGCCGTCTTTGACGTTGTGCGTCGCCGGTCCGGAATTCGTGGCCTCCCCGGTTGCCGGCTCGGCCCGACGCTGAGCCGCCCAGCGCTGGATCACGTCGTGATCGCGCGTGCAGACGACCTGCGTGGAAGCGCCAAACGGACTGTCATAAGTCTTGACGCTCCGGGGTGATGGTTGATCGGGAAGCGACTGACGATTGCCTGTCATTTTGTCCCCACGATCATGGATGGCGTTGTTCTCGCCGAACCTCGACGAGGTCCTTCGCCGAATGAAGAGCAATCGAAGTGCCACCCCACCACGACCGTAGCTTATGCCCGCTGGTCGAGAACCCGTTCGATCCTCTCGAGCACCTCCAGTTGGCGCCGTTGGATCTCGACAATCTCCTGCCACCCGGCTGCGCGCGCTTCATCGAGCTTGAGATGCAGGGCACCGATCTGCATCTCGGCTCGCAGATTGACCTGGTAATCGAGTTGCGCCTCCAGGCGGTCCTTCGACGCCTGGCGATTCTGGCTCATCATGATCACCGGCGCCTGAACCGCGGCGAGGCACGACAGAACCAAGTTGAGCAGAATGAAGGGGTACGGATCCATCGGACGCTGCGCCTGTGTGTTGAGAAACATCCACCCCAACATGAACGCTCCGAACACACCGAGGAACGTCCAACTGCCGCCGAAGGTTGCCACGCGATCGGCGACACGTTCACCAAAGGTCAGCTGATCCTTGAACGCTTCTTCGACCCGCGGCAACTGACCGCGACCCAGCACGCGGGAGAGTACCTTCCGCTCCATCGAAGAGAGCCGGTGAATCTGCGTTTCAAGATCGGGCAGCACGTTGCCTTGGACCACTTCCGAGGCAAAACGTCCGGTCTGTCGCGCGACCGTGAGCACGAGCCGTCCCACCGCGACGAGCAGAATCGCGCCCGTGAAGGCCACCACCAGGCTTGCCACATTTCCTGGTGGCACTTCGCCGCGCAGGAATCGGAGGATCCATGCCCCAATCACGCTGCCGAGAAGCCCGAGCGCGACGTCGCCCAGATAGCCGCGATTACGGCCTTTCATCGTGACGCGCGCCACCGCGCCAGCCGTGAATGCACTCAGGATCCAGATCACGGTATGCATACGTCCTCCGTCACCTCACATTTTGACGGAACGACAAAGCCAGCGTGTCGCGCTCTGTTCATACCGGCTGAGCAAGCGCTACACTCCTGACCGGACAGGTTTGGAGGGCATATGACTACGGCACGCCTGGCATCCCTGGTATTGCTGCTCGTGACGTCGAGTCCAGCTGTCGGCAGGGCCGATGTAGGGTTGCTGCGCACGGCGCACGCCCTCGACGAGGCACGCGGATACTGCCTTGATATCGCCGGTTTCGGCGCGACGCTTCGTCTGGACGATCCGCTCCAGGCGCACACCTGCAAATACGGCAGCGAGCTCGACGATCAGCGATTCGAGCGCCTCACCAACGGTGGCATCAAAGCCGGCCGTTACGATCGCTGCCTCGCCGTGACAGCACTCGAGGTCGGGGCCAAGCTGGTCGTGCGCGCGTGCACGTCTGCGCCGGCACAGCGCTGGTCCTTGACATGGGGGCGTCTCAGCCCGGAGTCGCGGCGCGACCTGTGTGTCTCGGTGGGAAATGCCAAGGGCGAAATCGCCGGGACGCCGCCGCTCGTCTCGCCGGTGTACCGCCGGCGCGATGTTGCCTTGGAGCGCTGTGACGACACTCAGGATGCGCGGCAGTCGTTCCGCTGGTCGCAGCCCGATGAGCGGGATCTCAGCACGGCCGATGCCGTGCGTAACAGTATGCCTGCCGACGTGGCCAGGCAACTCGCCGCGTTCGGGACCGAGTTCGACGGCGAGATCGCGGGCCAGACGACGAAGATTTACGCGTCGCAGCCTCGCGTGTACGAACCGAGTGAAATCAAGGTCACGAAGAATCTCGCCTACGGCCCGCACGAGCGGCAACAAGTCGATATCCACACCGCGACGGTTCGCCGGTCCGATCGTCCGATGCCGGTGGTCGTCGTATTCCATGGCGGCGGTCTCATTGGCGGCAGCCGCGCGGCAACCACCAACGTAGCGGACTATTTCGCGAGCCTCGGGTACGTGGGCGTCAACGGCGGCTATCGTCTGGCGCCCGAGTCGAAGTGGCCCGAAGGCGCACGCGACGTCGGCGCTGCTGTCACCTGGCTGAAGAGCCACGTCGCCGAATACGGCGGCGATCCCGAGCAGATCTTCGTGATGGGTCTGTCGACCGGGGCGTACCACGCCGCCACGTATGTCTTCAGACCAGAGTTATTGCTTCCGGGGACGGCGCGTCCGGCCGGCGCCATTCTCCTGTCCGGTCCGTATTCGTTCGATTTCACGTCACCCTCGAAGGGCGAGCTGGCGTACTTCGGCGAGGACCCGAAGCGCTGGCCCGAGATGGTGGTTCCCGGACACGTGACTCGTGCCGACGTTCCGGTGCTGTTCACGACGGCGGAATGGGACAATGCCCGATATCTCTGGCCGCAGGCGGCGGTGTACCGGGAGTTAGTTGAAAAACACGGAGCGCGGCCGCGATATAAGCAGAGTCCGGGGCACAATCATTCGTCGCAACTGTTGTCGGTCGGCACGGCCGACACGACTGTGTCGCGCGAACTGGTGGACTTTATTGAGCGTACGGTGAAGCGCTGAGTTCACCGCCGTTTTGGTGTCAGGCAGTGAATCGTGAATTCACGATTCACTGCCTGACACCTGAATCACCCGACATGGGCTTTTACGACGATCACATCCTGCCGTACTTCATCAACTGCGCAATGAGTACGAAAGCGATCAGAGACGAGCGGCGGAGGTGTCTCGAACCCGTCGGCGGCGTCGTCCTCGAGATCGGATTCGGCTCCGGCCTCAATCTCCCCTTTTATCCGTCCGCCGTCACAAAAGTCATCGGCGTGGATCCGTCACACACAGCGGCGCGCCTGGCACGGAAGCGAATCACAGCCGCAACATTTCCGGTCGAGCTGATTGGCCTCTCGGCGGAAACGCTGCCGATTGCGGATCGGAGTGTGGACACGATCGTCAGCACCTTCACGCTGTGCACCATCCCCGACCCCGCGAGCGCGCTGCGCGAAATGCGTCGCGTGCTCAAGCCGGGCGGCCAATTGCACTTCGTCGAACACGGTCGTGCCGACGATCCGGGTGTGGCGCGCTGGCAGCAGCGGCTGAATGGACTCCAGCAGACGCTGTTTGGCGGCTGCAACCTGAATCGCCCGATTTCATCACTCGTCGAACGCGGTGGCTTCGAGATCGAGCGGCTGGAGAACGACCACCTGAAAGGGGCACCGAAATTCGCCGGGTTCCTGTATCGCGGCGTCGCGCGCTAGCTCACTGACACCACGATAGGGGGCGGCGTATCCTACTTCTACTTCATAGTCCACCGGAGGAACGGAATCACGCACCGAGCGTCATAGGCGATTGCCATTGGAATCGTGTTCTCCACGATCGCACTCGCCTTCTCCACGATCGCCGCCGCGCAGAGTCAGTCGGCACAAGACTTCACCCCGCCGCGAACTCCGTGGGGCGATCCTGATTTGCAGGGCATCTGGCCGGGCACGTCGATGGTCGGCGTCCCCTTGCAGCGTCCGCAGCAGTTCGGCGATCGCAACGTGCTCACCGACGAGGAATTCCAGACGCGCGTCCGCGAGGCGAAACAGACCGAGGAAGACGCGCTGGCCGATTTCGACGCAAACGCAGCCGACACGCGCAACGCCGGTTCTGTCGGATCGGCGACCTCACCACCGCCGCACTGGCTCGAGCGCGGACAGCCGTCGCGGCAGGCGTCGCTGATCGTCGATCCGGCGAACGGCCGCCAGCCGGCGCTCGTGCCGGAAGCGCAGAAGCGCAACGCCGACGCGCAGGCCGCGCGTAAGAGCCGCGGTCCCGCTGATTCGTAGACCGATCGCAGCCTCTACGATCGCTTCCCGTGGAAGCGCGATCAGGGCTACGGGATGTTCGAGTACGCGTGCCACGAGGGCAACTACGCGATGAAAAACATCCTCACCGGCGCACGCGCGGACGAGGGCGCTAGATAGCGCGCGCTCGATAGCTCGGCGAAATAGCAGACGTCGGACTTCCTACGGTGCCAGTCTGAAGGCGGGTCTAAAAGACCCGCCTCTACGATCTTGACGTGCGCACCTACGCCGGCGAGCGCTTGCGCACGGCGGCGCTGAATTCCTGCAGCGATCGCTCGACGCTGCTCCGGCCCACGCGGCGCGCGATCGGCTCGATGATCCAACTCAAGAGCGTGGGAAAGCCTCTCGACAGTCCGATCGTCTCCATCTCGACGAACACGCCGCCATCGCGCTCGACCATGTGCGTGAACGCGGCCGCGCGCCACAGATAGCCGCTGTCGTGACCGGGCGACAGTTGTCGTTCCTTGGCGGTTCCGGCATCCCGCAACTCCCGTATCTCCTCTGAGTTCGAGATGCTGTAGACGCTGCGGCTGTCCGGTTGGAAGTAATGGACTCGCGACGTCACGTCGAGGACGGCGCTGAATCCTCCCGCCGATTCCTCGATCCGCATCAGCACCCGATATGTGTTCTCGTTGTGGCTGAGCAAAGCAGAGGCGACGATCGGTTTGTAGACGGAAGGATAGTCGTCGTAGCGGGACGAGACCTCCAACGCGTCTTTCAGGGTCACACCAGAGATGAAGGTCGACCCGACCCAGTGGTGCACGAGACCGCCCGGCACCGACATGATGCCGTCTTCACGGCCCGGGCGAACGACGACGTCACCGTTACGCGGCGTCGCGTTGGCGCCCGCAGCGCTTCCCGCCCCTGCCGACTTCGCGTTACGAACGTGCTCGAGGAAGGCGCGAGTCGCCTGCTCTGCATAGCTGTCGAACGCGCGCCGGCTCTCCTCCCGGAGATCGGCGGCCGTGGCGATCGCGGCGCAGGAAAACGCACACGCGATCACGAGAGCGGTCCGGCTGGCAACGAAGGGCATCCTGCGTCGGTAACTCCTACGCTGAAGTATTATCGCGTGGCAAGCCGAAGGAGCTGAACCGGAACTCGAGGGAGAACGTGATGAACAGATTCAGGATTGCGATCGGCGCGTGCGCGGCGCTGTTGCTCGTCAACACGGCTCATGCAGATGTGACCTTGAACTCCGTGAGAATCGCCGCCGCCGACACCGTGGCCGTGGCCAAGTTCTACCAGTCTGCCTTTGGCATGCACGAGGTCAATCGGATCGAGGTGCCGGGTGGCCCGGAGATCTTCGTGAATTTCGGCGCAAGCGTGGAAGCTGCCAAGGCCAACAAGAGCCAGCCAATCGTCATCATGCACCGTGACTCGGATGCCACAAAGGATCCAATCGCGCACGTGATCCTGAACGTGACCGACATGGCTGCCACCGTGTCGGCAATCAAGGCGGCCGGCGGATCGATGGATGGTGAGCCGCGTCCGTTCCGAAATACCGGCGTCGTGATCGGGATCGCTACCGATCCGGCGGGCAATCGCATCGAGCTGATTCAACGTCCCGCGGCACCCGCCCGTTGAGCGTAGGTAGTGTCCGGCTTCAGCCGGACCTGTTTCAAAGGAGCAGGCGATGAGGATGCTTCCGACGTCGCTCGTGCTGGTGACGGCCGTCATCGCCCAGATACCTTCGCATGCCGCCGGCCCGCGCGTTCCGCCCGTGCCGGAACATCAGCGAACAGCCGAGCAGCAGTCGTTGGAGGCGCAATTTGCCTCCTCCGGAATGCCCAACGCGGTCGCGACGTACTTGAACCACGCGTCGTTGGCCGAGCACATCCTGCCCTACGAGCGTTACGCGTCGAGCGACTCCACGCTTCCGCCTCGACACCGTGCGCTACTCGCCCTCCGGACGGCGTGGCTCACGCGCTCCAACTATCTGTGGGCGCATAAAGCCGCCGCGGGACGTCGCGACGGGATCACGAGCGACGAATTGCGAAGCATCGCCCAAGGGCCCGATGCGGCCGGTTGGGAAGCGTTCGAGGCGACGTTGTTGCGCGCGACCGACGAACTGCACGTCGACTCGTTCATCTCTGACGCAACGTGGCAGGCGCTTTCGGCGCGCTATAACACCAATCAACTGATCGATGTGATCGATGGCGTCGGCGCCTTCACGATGCACGCCGGCGCCCTCAACTCGCTCGGCGTTGAAATCGAAGCGGACGTACCCGATCGCCTTCCAACCGGAATTCCCTACCGAATTGCGGCCACGCGCACCAACATCAGGCTGACGGGCAAGGACCCGCGCATTCCACCGCTCGATCCCAAGGAGTGGACGCCGGAGCAGCGCAAGCGCTTCGATCCCAATGGCACCGGGCAACGCGCCGCCAACGTCTTCGTCACGTTCGTGCGCAATCCGCCGGGCGACCGGCTGCGCGGCGGTGTCACCGGGCATATTCTCAACTCGACGACGCTCGCGGTTCGTCAGCGGGAGTTGCTCCTCATGCGCATCGGTGTGCTGTGCCGATCGGAGTACGAGTGGGCGGCGCACTCGCGCCTTGGGCGACGCGCTGGCATGACCGACGCTGACGTGGACCGCATCGTGGCCGGACCGGACACCGCCGGCGGCGATCCGATCGAGACCGCCATGCTGCGCGCGACCGACGAGCTCTATCGAGACGATGTCATCTCGGAGAACACGTGGGCGACGCTGGCGAAATCCCTCAATACGAAACAGTTGCTCGACCTGCTGGTGGCCGTCGGCGGCTATCGAGCCGTGTCCATGGCCATCAACAGCGCCGGCGTGCAACTCGACGCCAACATGGCGGATTTCCGGTTTCCTCCGTCATTGCGGTAGCAAGTCCGTAGCGGCGGGTCTTCAGACCCGCCTGGGAGAAGAGCGCCATGCAGACGTCACTCGTCCTGACCGTCATCGGCCCCGATCGACCGGGGATCGTCGAACAGTTGTCCGATCAGGTGCTCGCCGTCGGAGGCAACTGGGAAGAAAGCCGGATGACGCGCCTCGCGGGCAAGTTTGCCGGGGTGCTTCGCGTCAGCGTCGACATCGCGCACGCCGATCGTCTGGCCGCCGGATTGCGCAGCCTGACCGACGGCAACCTCACCATCGTTGTCGAGCGTAGCGGTGATCTCGAAGCGAGCAGCTCGCGGGCGCTGCATCTGGAGTTGGTCGGCGCGGATCGGCCCGGCATCGTGCGCGACATCTCGCACGTGCTGGCGCGGCACGGCGTGAACATCGAAGAACTGGAGACCGAGGTCGCCAGCGCGGCGATGTCCGGTGAACCGATCTTTCACGCCCACGCGCGCGTCCGGCTGCCGGCGTCGACCAACGTCGACGAGATCCGTGCCGTGCTCGAGGCGATGGCCGATCACCTCATGGTCGATCTCGCGTTCGATGAGGGCGCGGCGGTCACGCAGGACTGAGCCCGGAGTCACTGCGATCGCACGGTCAGCGGCTTGCCCTTTTCCGCGATCCTGAAGAGGAGCACGCGGATCGGTTCGAGAATGTCCGACTCGGACACCTCCTTCGGAGCCTCTTCTACGACGTCGCCGACCTTGAAGGATTCAACCGGCTTGCCCGTGACCATGCGTGTTTGCGCGCCTTCCCATCATCCAGGCAAACGAGTAAGCGTTGTGATAGTGCTTCGACTGGTGCTGCGGCGTGATCGCCTCGATTGAAATGGTGACTTCCTTGCCCGGACACCACTCGCCGAGATCGACATGCTTCAACTGCGTCAACGTTCCTTGCGCCGAGACTTCACGCACCAGCCACGCCTGAGATGCGAGGCCTGCAACGAATGACACGAGCACCAGGACGATGACATTGAGTCGGGACATGAGGACCTCCGGGCGTCGATTTCGTCACAATGGATGACAAGTGTGGCATCAGCAACCTTAAGCACATAGATACGAACCCCACTACGTCGTGTCAAGGCCCGCCTGATCCGAGAAGATCAAGCTTCGTGGCCTTCGTGGCCCATATGGTCTTCGTGACCTTCGTGCTCAGAACTCGATCACGAATCCGCCCGAAGGCACGATCGGCATCAGCGACTCGGTTGTGCCGAACACGCGTCCGACACGGTCGACGCCGTAGGGCGTGTTGCGCAGATTCGTCCGGTTGAAGATGTTGGCAACGTCCACAAACAGAACCATCCGGCGGCTCGACCAGTTGAACGCGCGATCCGCACGGAGATCAAGTCGTGAGTAGGCTGGCAAGCGCAAGGTATTCCGCTCGTCGTCGAGGCCATAGAACAGCGGCTGACCGTCGATGACCGGCACCATTCCGAGCGCCCGGGCAGGCTGGCCGATGTAGCCGACCAGCGGGTAGTTCGATCCGTATCTGTACCGCGCGCTGAGGCTCGTGCGACTCGACAGGCGATAGTTGCCGTAGAGCGACAACGTGTGCCGCTGGTCGGCATCGCCCCAGAAGGTCTCTCCCGTCGCAGTGTCGGTATAGCGCAGACGGCTGTAGCCGTAACCTGCCCAGCCGGAGAAGCGGTCGGTCGCATCACGTCGCACGACCGCTTCGAAACCGCGCGCTTCGCCTTCGAGTGCGTTGACCAACGGCGCGTCGGGCGTTCCTCGATCGATCGCACCGGTGGCTGTCAGTCGCGGCTCGGAGCCCGGTCTCCAGAGCACATCCTTCTCCTGGCGTGCGTAGACGTTGAAGAGGAAACGTATCTGGCGAGGCAGCGTCTGTTCGATTCCGGCATCGATATGCACCGCGCGCTCCGGCCGCAACCCTCGACCGCCACCGTAGAGCCCATGGACTTCATCCAGGCCCGGAAACTGACGATACACACCGCTTCCGCCGCGCAGGCGCATGCGATCGGTCACGCGCAACTCGGCGTTGATCCACGGCGATCCTGTCGTCGCCTCCGTGAGCGACCAACGATCGATGCGAACGCCGGGAGTGACGGTGAGTCGCGACGCAAGACCGAAACGAACTTGCCCGTACGCCGACCCGGCCGCCGAGTGTTCGTCGTACGTATTCAGGGTGACTTGTGGGCTCGTCGCCGTCAGCTGCCCGGCGATGAGACTCCTGCCGGCGAGTTGTTCGACGTCGCCGCCGAATTCGGCGACCATACGAGGAGTGAGCGACAACGATGCGTCGGCGCGCCACCCGATATCGTGGAATCGCGCGGCGTAGACTGTGGCGCCGGCGCGATTGTCGTTGTCAAAGTCCACACCGGTCGAAAAGAAGCGGTGTGTCATCGCGAAGCGCGGTGAAGGGATGTAGCGCCACGACAGCGACGTCAGCCACGCGCGGTTGATGCCGTCCTGGATGTCGTTCTCGCCAATATCTGGATCGCCCTCCTCGAACGCCGCCCGGCCAACCAGCGTCGTGACCGCCACCTGGTGGCGGGGATTGAGGTCATACGCGACTTTGACCTGCGCGTCGACGAAACCAAAAGCGAACCCGGCCTCGGGATCGATCCGCTTGAT
>Ga0207643_10000709_pt1 | contig 20649 bp, 21 predicted proteins | sample KBSMisM62_FD_184313 | JGI IMG/M metagenome (GOLD analysis project Ga0207643, IMG submission 184313) | Miscanthus rhizosphere microbial communities from Kellogg Biological Station, Michigan, USA - KBS Miscanthus M6-2 (SPAdes) (version 2) | ecosystem: Host-associated > Plants > Roots >...
CTGGCCCCGCACTCGCGCAAGTGGGCCCCATCCAGCCGGTGCTCGTGTTGCCGGACGGAAAGCTGGAAGTCACGCACGACCGGCCGAGTTTCGCGGAAGACTTTTCCATACCAGTAGATGTAGAGGTCGCCGCCGATGGCAGCGTGACCAGCGCGGTAGTTAGTTCTTCCAGCGGCAACGTGGACGCGGACGGCGTCGCTGCCAACTACATGCGCGAGCGCAAATTCCTGCCCGCGCTCGACTCGGACAGCAAGCCGACGGCCAGCGTGATCAAGGTCAACGTGAACATGTTCAAGCGCGGATCCAGGAAAGTGGTGCGCGTGACGCTCAAGCCGCCGTCCATGGACGTCATGAACGTGCGCGTGCGCAAGCTCATGTGCGCGGATTTCCTCTGGGAGGTCAACCGGGCCAAGAGCGAAGCCGGCGTCAAGGATTTGAGCCTCGAAGTGATGCCGTACATGTCCGCCCACATGTACATGGCCGGAAAAGATCTGCCGAGCGACCTCCAGGAAAAATTCTGGGACGCGTGGCCGCACACGCTGAAGAAAGTGATCGATCGCTGCGAGAAAGACGAACTCAAGTTCTTCTTCACGGAAGTGCTCGTGCCCGAGCTCGACGGCACCCTGCCCTCGCGCGACACCGTGTCGGCTGCCGCCTCGCCGTAACCCACGCACCTTCCGAAGCTGTCAGTATTGCCCCTGGCGTAAATGCGCCAGGAGGGCAGTTGGCGCTCGGAGCAACCATCTACACGTTCGATATCGACCTGGCGGACGCCGATCGCGGGGTCTACGAGTCGTTGAACCTGCGCGTGGCTCAGCATCCGAGCGAAACGCCTGACTACCTGCTCGCGCGGGTACTCGCCTACTGTCTCGAGTTCGCCGAAGGCATCAGCTTTTCCAAGGGCCTGTCCGATCCGGATGAACCCGCCATCTGTGTGCGCGACCTGACCGGCGTGCTGACCGCCTGGGTGGATATCGGACTGCCCGAGCCCGAGCGTCTCCATCGCGCCAGCAAGGCAGCGCCACGGGTGGCCGTCTACACGCACAAGGACCCGGCGCAATGGGCGGTACGTGTCCGCGAGGCGAAGATCCATCGCGCGGAGAAGCTCGAAGCGTTTGCGTTCGACCGCGCCTGGCTCGGCGGTCTCGTCGCGCGGCTCGAGCGACGCATGAAGTTTTCGCTGGCGCGCTCGGAAGCGGAGATCTACCTGGGGCTGGGTGACGAGACGCTGCAGACCGTCCTCGTCCGACCGCTCGCTGGCGTCTAATTTACCGACTGCTGACGCAAGTATTGGCCGCGTTTCATCGATATGTAGTCGTCGTGTTTGACCTCGCGAAGCTGCCGCGCAAAACGCTCGGTATCGGCGAACCAGCGTTCGATGCTTTGCTCGAAGCGCTGCGGGGCCGGGCTTTCCAGCGCGTGTAGATAGGCATCGAAAGCCAGGTAGTAGCGCATGGTGTTGCGCTCGAGTGCGCCACGGATGCCGCGCACCAGGTGCGGGGGGTCATCCCCGTCCTGGATTCGCGTGAAGCCCACCTTGTCACGGCCCCGCGTCGCGAAGTAGACGCTGGTGGCGATGCGCGCCAGATACCCCTGGGTGTATGAATACTGCAGGTGCATGAAAGCGCTTTGGTTCTCGAGCGCGATCAGCTCCAGGGCGATCAGGTAGTTGCCCGTGCCGAGTGGGCCTTCCTCGGCGGCGAGCTCGACGCGCATGAATTCCGGGCTGGATGCCACGACCGTGTAAATGAAGTTGATGCGTTGGGTGTCGGCGAGCGCCTGATTGGTCTTCTTGCCAACCGCCGCTGACAGGAGCGCATGTTCCGCCTCGATGCTCGCGCGGCAATATTGCACGTTGAGGTGCAGGATCAGCGATTCACACCAATTCTGCGGCTGCGCGAACGCCGCGGCGACCGTCGCGAATGGATAGTGAATGACGGCGTAAGCATCGCCACGCGGTGCGCTCGAGCTCTCGAGGGATTCCACGTGCAGGCCCGGTTGAATCGGACTTTGCTCGAGCGTCTGCGCCAGCGCCGCGTACCGTTCTCGCAGGGCGGCCGCGGGATCCTCGGCCAGCGCGTTCGGGGCGTAGAGCACCGAGGCCGCAAGCAACACGGCGATAATCGGGCAAGCAGGGGAAATGGCGAGTGACATGAAGTCGAGTTCCCATCGACTATCGGGAACCTCGACACACAGCGCTATAGGCGTTCGCCGCCTTCAGAGCGCGCTCTTCGGCCTCCCCGAAAAACCTGCGGCGGTTCGCAATGCGTCAGCGTCGAGCAGTTTGCCGTCGAGCATGATGACGCGCGTGTTGCGCAAATCGCCGATCCGCTTCGACGGATCGCCTTCGACGAGCACCAGGTCCGCCATCTTGCCAACCTGGATGGAACCCGTTTTCTTTTCCTGGCCGACGAGCTTCGCCGGAGCGAGCGTCGCAGTGGCCAGTGCTTCGGCTGGCGTAAATCCCGCTTCTACATAGATCTCGAGTTCACGCACGAGCTCGATACCCGCGCCGTCGGTGCCCGCCACGATGGGAACCCCCGCTTTGTGCATCTTGCCGAGCAACGCCACCATCTTTGCCCAGCTCGCTCGATAGTCCGCGCGCGTGAGATCTTTCGGCACCGCGAAGCCACCGGTGCGGAAGCTACGCTCCGTAGCCGGCGGCAGCGTGCCTACAAATGGTGAGAAGGCCGGCGACAGATCGCCATTCTCGGGAACGTACAAACCTTCGAACGCCACCATGGTCGGGTCGCTGTAGATGCCCTTCGCCGCCATCGTCGAGACGATGTCGGTGATCGGCTTGCCGTTGAGATCGAGATCTTTCGCGAAGCGTCCCGGCCCTTCGAATCGCATGATGCCGTTCGATTCATTGATGACGTTGTCAGGCATCGCCTGCATGACGATCCAGTTGATGTGAGTGATCTCGTCATAACCCGCGGTGATCGCTTCGAGCGGCCGCATGCCGACGGGGATGTGCCCGTGCACGTGCAGACCTAGTTTGTGAGCCTCCGCGGCCGCTGCCGGCAGCCAGTCCTTGTTGAGCGTGCCGTAGAACTTCACACCGATGAAGCCATTGGCCTTCGCCCAGTCGACGTGCGCGATCGCTTCAGCCTCGCTATTCGCCACCTTGGCAGTCTGCGCCGTGTACTTGCCCTTGCCATCGATGAGCGACGAGGCATACACGTGCGGGAACAGAAGTTCGCCCGCGGCCTGGCGCTTGCGTCGATCGACGGTCTGCGAATCGTCGTTGCCGGGGTCGCGGATCGACGTGACACCCATCGACAGTTCCTGCAGACCGGTGTAGTCGTTGCTCACGTGCATGTGGCAATCCCAAAGGCCCGGCAACAACGTCTTGCCGCGGCCATCGATGATCTGCGCTCCCGCAGGGACCTTCGTATCCTTCGAAGGGAACACCGCCGCGACCAGACCCTTCTCGACGATCACCGTCTGATCGCGAAGGAATACCTTCGCTTCGGAGTCGTACACCTGGACGTTGGTGAATGCCACCGCACCCTTGGGTACCGTCACCAGTGACTTCGCCAGGGCGGGCGCCTTCGCGGCCAGGGCGTTCGACTGGGCCTCCGTGAGACGTACGTGTTCACTGGCATAGGCTTCCGGCAGCCAGCTCAGGAAAAACGAGAAGCCAAAGAACTTGTTGTCCGCATCCGCCCAGACAGGCACCGGAAAGTTGGCAACGCCCGTGACCGCCCAAGCGGTCACCTCCTTCTTCAGCGCGCCCTCGCCCACGGTCAGGGTAGTTAGTTTCTCGGCGCGTGCCAGCCCCCCGGGCAACATCGGGAGCGTCTTGGTCGGGCTCGCGAGCAGACGCTCGAAAAGCCATGCCGTCAATTCGATGGGACCGCCCTGGGAAACGTAGAACGCCGGCTTCGCGTATGCGGCGCTGCCCGCATCCACCGGGCTCTTCCAGTTCGCCTTGCCGGCGGCGATCGTGAAGGTTTCGCCGGCGTCGCCCTGTGGAGTCACCCCACGAATCACGAGTGATGCGGGCATTCCGTCCGCGCCGGCCTTGCCGCTCGAATCCAGCTCAAATACCTGGCCGCGCAGATTGACGCTTTCGCGCGCCATGCGCGTGCCGTCGGCGGTCGTCCAGCGCCACGATTCACCGTGCTTGCCGCCCGTCGACTGCACGATGTAGTGCGTTGCATTGGCGGGTGGCTTGGCGAGGTCGGCTGTGGGCACCTGTGCGGAAGCCGCAGCGACGAGCGTCAGAGCAATGCCGGCGAGAAGAAGCTTGCGCAACACGGGTATCTCCCAGAGTGAATTGCACTCAGGATAAACGCTTAAGGGACGAGTTTCACTTCTTGCGCCCGCAGCGCGTCGCGGGTTTGTGTCGCTTCAACGGGATTGCCGCTGCGCACATCCCGCGACCTTCGGTCATTCGTCGCAGTTTTCGCGACGAGCACTGCCGGCGTGCTTGCCTGTTATCGGGTCGCGCGTAGTGTCCCATCATTGTTCTTCGAACGAGCGCAGTTATTCGACGGGGGTCAACTAACTACCAATGCCCGGATATGGATTTTCGGCGTACATCGGTTTTCGTTTTTGTCCTGACGCTGGGATCGTTCGCCGGCGCGAACGCGGTAGCCGAGGTGGTTCCGCCGCCCAGGGTGACTTCTGCGCCCCAGGTCGACCCGGGCAGCGATCTGGCGAAGCTGTATCCCCAGGCGGGGAGCATCGGCGTCGCGCTTGCAGTGGTGTCAGATCCGAATATCCCGCGATATCGCAGGATTTTCGACATGCAGGTCCAGGCCATTACGCTTGGCATGTTGAACGACGGCTATGTACTCGATCGCTTCGCGCTTCCGTCGACCAACAGCCCCGTCGCCGAGAAGGATGCGCGGTCGCCTCAAGCTGCACCGACACCTGAGCAAGGCGCGTTTGGGCTGTTGATCTATCGATGTGACGGGTGGCGGGGCTATCTCTGCCAGGACCTCTCGACCTTCGCACCCGAGAGTGTCGTTCGGTCCGGGCTAACTACGCGCATTCGCGCCATCTATGTCGTGACCGACACCGCCACCTGGGGCGTATCGGAGCGCCCGCTCACCTGCGCCACGCGCAGAATTCGCGAGCAGCTTTCGCCGGCGCCCACGCCGTCGAAGGAGCTGGCAGATGCCTGTCCCAAAACTCCGGCAACGCCCGCGAACCAGCTGGAAACGCCGCGTACCGCCAAAGTCGAGCTCCTCAAATTCCCGGGACGCTGCGATGCGAAGGATGCGAGCCGGAAACTCGTGGTGCTGGGACCCAGCTTTTCTGGTGCGATGGATTCCATCGGCCAACAGGTCGCCAATCTGGTCGACTCGGAAATTCCCGGGTTATGCCTGGTCTCGAGCACGACTACGGAGAGCTCCAATACAAACATCGAAACGCCGTATCCGCAGCTCAACTATGTGCGGCTCGCGGTCGATGATGGAATCAAACTCCTTCGCCTTTCGGAGCTCGCGAAAATCTTCGGCTATTTCAAACTGGAAGAGGACGACGAGGAAGTCTGGCGCGACCGAAAATACCAGATCGCGTTTCTCGCCGAAGCTTCGACGTTCGGCTACGGGGTCTGCAATCCGTGGTCGGGAATAGATGCTGAAGATTACAAGCGCATCAAGAAGTTTTGCCGCGATGCGCAGACGCTGTATTTTCCGGCCGCGGTCGCGGACATCCGCGACGGCATCGATCGGCAACGCGCGAGCCAGGAGACCGATGTCAAGAATGCCGTGAAGGCCGCGCTGGCGGGTCAACACCTCTCGCTGGACGCCGGCGCCGAGAATGGCAGTGAATTCCCCGAGAATCGACAGTCCGCACTCACGGCCTCGAGCCAGCAGTTGGCGCTCGACCACGTGCTCGACCAGGTGGAGCAATCCCGGCCAAAGATGGTGATTGTCGCTGCGACCGATGTGCGTGATCGACTGTTCCTGTTCGACCAGCTGCGTCAGCGACTGCCGAGCGCGATGCTCATCGATCTCGAGTCGGACATTCTGCTCGCGCACCCCGACTTTCTGCACGCCAGCCGCGGCGCGGTCACCGTGGCTTCAGCAAATCTCTTCGTCCGTGCGGGACGGCTTTTCGGCTGTGAGCGGCCTGTAGCGATTGCCGGCGAGAGAGTTCGGATACCGCTCGCATCATGGTCGCGCGACGGTCAGGGCATTCTCGCCAACGCCGTATCGCGACTCTACGATTCCGGGCAGACACCCACGGCCCAGCCTTGCATCCTGGATTACAACAAGGCGAAGTTTGGTGACCGCGCGCCGGTCCTGCACGTGGTCACCTTGAAAGGGCTGCGCCGCATCAGTCGCGTCATCGATCTTCTGCCAAGAGCTGGAACTCCAGCGGCAGACAGGGAGAAGGCACGCAAGGCGCGGCCGCGCAACATCGCCATTGGCCAGTGGCTGTCGGTGTTTTGTTGTTTCGCGATCGTCCTGCCCTGGCTCTGGATCCGGCCGTTGCGCAAAGCGAACCGGCCCGCGCTGACTTTGCCTCCGTGGGAGATCACCCTGTGCGCCGGTATGGCGGGTGCGGTCATCTGGACTTTCGCCATGATGGCCGCTTATGCGGGCGAAGATCCCGAGAGCGGCTACTTGCTCGTGTACTGGTCCCTCGCAATCCTGTCGCTCGGACTTGGCGGCTTGCACCAATGTCTCAAGCGCGTCGCGGAAGCCGGCCAATGCCTCAGCGACTTGCCCCGCCGCCATCGCTACGCCATTACCGCCACCGGGTTGTTTGCCTGTGTGCTCGCGGCGGCGCCGCCCATCGCCCGCTATCTACTCCCGGATTCGGATTCGAGGCCCGCAGTTGTGGACGACGAGTTGCTGACGCGCCTGGGTCTCGACATCGGCCAGGGCCTGGCATATCACGTCGTCGTCGCGCTCGGCGTAGTGACTGTGCTCGCGGTCATGATCGCGCTCGCGACGGGGCTTTGCATCCTGATACGCAATAACAAACTACTCGATATCAAGGCCGGGCGTCTCGCCATCAAGCGCGGCGCCCGTTCACCGCACTTTCCGGCGAGCGCCATCCTCGGCGTCGTGTTTTTCATCGGGCTCATTGCGGTGCCGAGCCTGATTGGTCCGCTCGGCGGCCCCCGCCTGACGATATTCGGCCCGTTTGCATCCCTGATCGCAACGGTGGTCCTCGTCGTCACCACATTCGGCGCAACCATCTTCACGGTTATTGCGCTTCACGCGAGCCGGCGCATCAGAACCATTTCGGCGCATATCGGTCGCTGTGTTGCGCCTCCTCTCAGTCCCGGGCGCACCGTTCCGGTGGGTGAATACCCAGGATTGTGGCCCGCGAGTGAATGGCAGCCGGACCTGTTCGCGGCGACACCGATCGTCGCGCGCGTTAGCGCAGATATCGTCGCACCCCTCATCAGCAACCAAGGAACCGATTGGAAAACCCTCGTCGATGAATTTCTCGGCAAGGGCAAAGACGATAAGTGCATCGACGACGGCGAGCATCGCCGCGCGGTGTTTGCGCTGCTCGCCAGCGAGGTTTCGCTCTATCGCTGGTTCGTGATTGACGCCGTCCTGTGCGCAATGGCAAGCGTGTGTGCCGCCTATCTGTTCCCGCTCGAAGCGGACGCGCTGCTGATGTGGAACCTCATGGTTCTCGTCGCCCACGCAATCCTCGCCGGTTTTGTCGCAACTTCTTTCGAGCGCGACGGCGTGCTCAGCAACATCCTCTGCAACCGGCCCAAGAAAGCCGCGTTCTCCGCGACATTGTTCACCTACGCGGCGCTGCCGTTCTTCGCGCTGGGATTTGCAATCGCCGTATCGCAGGTGCCCGGCGTCGTAGACTGGGGCGGAGGGTTGCTGGCGTTGCTAAGCGCGATCGGCCTTGGTCCGTGATTACTGCTTCTGCTGCCGTTCGATCTCGACGCGCAGACGTTCGTTCCTGGCCTGCAGCTCCGGCGTGTACTCGGCGCCGAAATCTTCCGCCTCGAAAACGGGCCGGATCTCGAGCACGGAAACTTCGCCCGGCATCGGAATGGGGCAGCGACGCGCCCAGGAAACGGCGTCTTCCATCGACTTCACTTTCCAGATCCAGAAGCCCGAAACGAGTTCCTTGGTCTCGGCAAAGGGGCCATCGATGACGGTCGTGTGGCCGTCCGAGAACTGGATGCGCTTGGCTTTCACGCTCGGATGCAGCCCCTCGCCAGATTGCATGATGCCGGCCTTCACGAGTTCTTCGTTGAACTTCCCCATGTCCGAGAGCAGCTTTTCACTCGGCATGATGCCGGCTTCGCTGTTTTTCGTGGCTTTCACGATCACCATCACTTTCATGTCGTACTCCTTATATATACGGCCGCCTGGGCGCCAAATGGGGCATTCACAGGGTAGTCGAACGGGTGCGGGCAAATTCGACAGCTACCAGCGATTTTATTTGCTGAAGTCCACGGACAAATGCTCGGCGAGAAAGTCCGTGAACACGCGCACCTTGCGTGGCGGGTGTTCGCCCGGCGGCCTAACTACGTACAGGCCGGCTTCGGGCATCGGGTACTGCGGCAGGAGAGTCACCAGCGCGCCCGAAGCGATGTGCTCGCCGACGAAGAAGTCCGGCAGCATCGCGATGCCGAGTCCGGCGAGCACTGCAGACACCAGAGCCTGGCCGCTATCTGCCTTGAATCGCCCCTGCGGATGCAGCGCCACCACGCGATCGCCGTCGCGCACACGCCAGACTTCCGTGCCCTGCATGAGCGCCGGATGTTTCGCGATGTCTTCGAGCGATTGCGGCGCGCCATGCGCCGCGATGTAGGCAGGAGTCGCCACCAGCCTGCCCGTGACCGGGCCGATGCGCCGCGCCACCAGCGTCGAGTCCGGTAGCCAGCCGAGGCGAATCGCCAGGTCGAAACCGTCGGCGATGAGATCCACGAATGCGTCGCGGTACGCGGTGGTGATTTGCAGCTGTGGATGACGATGCGCGAACTCCGCAATGATCGGCGAAAGATGGGTCGCGCCGTAAGACAGCGGCGCCGCAATACGCAACAAGCCGCGCAGTTCGCCATCGGGAGCGAGACTTTCGCGTGCGGCATCCAGCTCCGCGACCACGCGTGCGGCGTGTTCGCGGAAGGTCGCGCCCGCTTCCGTCAGCGCCGCGCCGCGGGTCGTGCGGGTGAGCAGCTGAGCGCCGAGTTCCTTCTCGAGCCGAGAGAGCCGGCGGCTCACGATCGATTTCGGCAAACCCAGCCGCCTTGCTGCCCCAGACACGCCTCCTGTGTCGGCGACAGCCACAAAAGTTTCCAGATCCGCCAGATCGGTCACTTGCGTTCCACTTTCAGCAACAGAGAACCCCGCTGGATACGACTAGTAGCGCGATATCCGGAACGCCAAGATGGGCTCCAACGGAAAAGGAGTCAAGACCATGTCACATCTACTCGTCATCAACAGCAGCGCCGCCGGGCGCGATTCGGTCTCGCGAGTGCTTGTGGCCGACGCCGTCAGCAAGCTGCTCGAAGCTGATCCGGCCGTGCATGTCACGCATCGCGACCTCGGCGAGAACCCGCCGCCGCATCTGATTTCGCAGACGCTGAACGGCGTGCGCGGAACGGCGACTACCGACACGGAGTTTGCCGCCCGCCGGCTCTCCGATGAGCTCATCGGCGAACTCAAGGCGGCGGACACCATCGTCATCGGTGCGCCCATGTACAACTTCAGCGTGCCCACCACGTTGCGCGCGTGGTTCGACCACGTGCTGCGCGCGGGCGTCACGTTCAAGTACGTCGACGGCGCCGTGCGCGGCTTGTTAGGCGGCAAGCGCGTGATCGTCATCGAGTCGCGCGGCGGCATGTACAGCGAAGGACCGGCGCAGGCCATCGACTTCCAGGAGCCTTACCTGAGGCACCTGCTCGGTTTCATCGGTATCACCGATGTCACATTTGTGCGCGCCGAGAAGATTGGCTATGGGCCTGACGCCCGTACCGCGGCAATCGAGGGTGCGAAGGCGCATCTCTCGGAAGTCGTGGGCGCGGAGCTCGCCAAGGCCGCGTAGCCTTCGAAGGCCGTGACACCTACACCGGCGCGAGGCGATTGCTGATCGTCTCGCGCCGGTGCGGAGTTTCAGGCTATGCAATGCGCGAAAAACCCCAGCCTGATCCGGTTCCGTCGGACGATCCGCCGCCGCACCCGGCCGAGCCGCTGCAGATCAGCACGCCGGTGATCCGCCTCCACGGAAGAATTGAGCCGACGATTGACGACGACGACCTGCGCGCTTTCGCCGCGGCAGACGAAAACGCCCTGGTCGCAATCGAAGAGTTCGAGAAGATGCTCCGGAGCCAGCCGCCAGGCTGACTCAGTACGCCAGACTTCCACCCAACCCCTCTCGTGCCGATGCACGCAGCGTGCGCATCAGCCACCGGTCATTGTGCTCGTGGCCCGTGCGGCCGAGCGGCGCCTGCAGATCGCGAAAGCCGTGCCGCCCGTAGAACTCGAGCGCAGCCTGCATCTGCGTGACGGTCTCCAGGTAGCACCGCACGTACAGGAACTGTCGTGCCGCGGCGAGGCAGCGCTCGAGCAGCGCATCGCCGATTCCGCGTCCGCGCACATCCCCACGCAGGTACATGCGCTGAAGCTCGCAGGTCAGGGGGTCTGGTCCCGCAAGCGGCGCCACGCCGGCTCCGCCCACCACCTCCCCGCCCAGCACCGCGACGAAGTACAGCGCGCGCTGGCGCTGATAGTTGTCGTAGAGCGCGTGGTCCGCGGGTTCGAGCAGTGGGACTCCTTGGTCGCCAATGCCGTATTCGCGGCGCGAATCCGCAATGATCTCGAGGAGCGCCGGCACGTCCGCGCGCTCAATGGGGCGTATTTCGAGGAGGTCAGTCTTTGGCATGTTCGCGTCCTTGAAGGGCCTTCCCCGGCGGATGCGAACAAAAAAACGCCTCCGCTAGGGAGGCTGGTTTCGGTTGAGCAGAATCGTCAGTTTCGTGCGCTCAATCACCGGCCTCCACGTTGAGTGGTTGCCACGAATACGATTTGCAGAAGTGATTGAGCACGGAGCGAAATTACGTGCGCACGGCGCGCGTGTCAACGCGAGGCAACAACCAGGTGGTTATGGGGTCATGCATTTCCTACATCTGCAGTCCGCGCTGACTGAGCCGCGTGAGCGGCACCGTCCGGGATCGGTGTTTGAAGAAGCGGTTCACAGTAGCTCCATGGAAAGACGCAAATCGACCGATCTGGACGACCTGCTCGACGAAGCGCCCGAGGTGCCGAAGGGTCATGACATCCGTTCGCTTGGGCCCAGCGACAGCTCGGATACGGGCGCGGACATGGTTGGCGTCGAGGGCACGCTGGACAGCACCACCGATCGGCAAGGTACCGGTGAGCGCACGACCGTCGGCAGTGAATTCGAGGTGAACATCGGCGCGGACATCGCCGCCGATCGCGTGGTCGAATCCGATGAAGCGGGACTCGGCGGCGGGCTCGACCAGGCAGAAGAAGCGCAACTTGGCATCACGGACGAAGAGGTCGACGACATCGTCCGCAGTGAGCTTGGCCTGGACCGCGCAGATCGCTAACAAGCGCCACGGCGCCTGTTTGTCGGCTTACGAAGACACTCCTAACGATATCTCGGGCGCTCTCCGTAAGCATTCGGGTCCCAGTCCTACGTGGCTATTAGCGCAGCCAGTTATTGTGGTCAGCAGACCGGACCCTAACAAGCTGGAAGGAGAGATTCATGCAGATTTCCAAATTCGTATTGGCGCTACTTGCGGCCTCGGTGCTCGCAACTGGTTGCGCCAAACAAAAGGCTCCCGCCACCAAGGCGGTAGAAGCCATCGAGAGCTCGCTCGCCGAAGTGAAGGCTGACGCCGAGAAATACGCCCCCGAAGGGCTGAAGGGAGTGGAGTCGCAGCTCGCCCGTCTCAAGACCAGCCTCGAGGCCGAGGAATACGACAATGTTCTCGCGGGCACGCCGCAGCTCGAAAAGGCAGTGGCCTCGCTGAAGGACGCTGTCACCTCGGGCAAGCAACACGCGAGCGCCGCGCTGGCTACTGCGAAGAGCGAGTGGGCAACACTCAGTACCGAAGTACCGGTGATGATCCACAACATTCAGACGCGGTTTGACGAACAGTCGAAGAAGAAGATTCGCTTCAAGGTCAGCAAGGAAGAGCTCGAGTCCGCGAAGACCAGCCTCGAGTGGATGAACTCCGAATGGGCCGAAGCCACAGCGGCGTCGGACTCGGGCCGGATCACCGCTGCCGCGGAGAAGGCGAAGGCCGTCAAGGCGAAAGGTCACGAAGTGGAAAAGACACTGGGGATGAAAGAAACCCAGGAGCTCACGGCTAGCAAGGAGTAAGTGATGAAAGTAACCAATGTACTGATGGCGCTCACCGCGAGCGCGATGCTGATGACGGGCTGCATGAGCCAGAAAGATCCCGCAGAGAATGCGGTAACGCAGGCCGAAGCGGCCATGACGGATCTTCGCGTGGATGCGGCGAAATTCGCGCCCGAGGAACTCAAGACCACCGAGACCACGCTCGCGAAGATGAAAGACAAGCTCGCGAAGGAAGATTACAAGGACGTGATCGCGGAAGTGCCGCAGTTCAACAAGGAAGTCGCCACGCTCAGGGAAGTGCTGGTCGGTCGGCAGACGCAGATCATCGCGGCCACCCGCGAGTGGGAAACCTTGAACGCCGAAGTACCGAAGGCAGTCGAGGAGATCCAGGTGCGCGTCGATTCGCTCGCCTCCTCGCCCAGGTTGCCGAAGGAAGTGGACAAGCATGAGTTCGAAGCCGCGAAGGCGAGCCTCGAGACGATGAAGTCCGACTGGGCCGCAGCCACAGCCGCGTTCAGTTCGGGCAATGCCACGGAAGCCGCGGACAAGGCTCGCGGTGTTCAGAACAAGGTCGATGAAGTGAAGGGCCAGCTCGGGATGAACCCGGCCTAATAGAGAATAGCCCGGGAGCGCCGAACGCTCCCGGGCTTTGCTACCTGAAAACCAGGTGGCCGATTTTCAATTCGAGATCCAGGTAGATGACGGCAACCGCGAGCAGATTGAACGCAGCGTGTGCCCACATGACTGGCCAGATCCGGCCGGTGACCGCGAAGGTCGTGCCAAACACCAGGCCCACCATGGTGGACTGCTTTACACCCATCCACCCCTGCTCTGGGTAGTGCGCCAAACCGAAGAATGCCGAAGTCAGCAAGACGATTGCGATCGTCGCGATTCGTGTGTTGCCGAAAAGTTTCCTCAGGCGTTCGAACAGATAGCCCCGGAACAAGGTTTCTTCACCGAAACCCGAGTTGATGAGCAGCAGCAATGCCACTCCAAGCAGCGCCGCGGTGTTTCCTGCAAGAAAGTGAAATTGCCGGTTGATCGAGTCGTGGCCCAGCAGCGGCATCACGATCACCTGCATCAGTAGGCGCAGTGCCATTCCGCCGGCAATGCCTGACAACGCATCGCGCCACCAGTGACCAGGCTGCACATAGCCGATCTCGTGCCAGGGGGTGCGCGAACGATGCGCCCAGGCGAGGACCAGCAGCGCACTGAGCGGCGCGAAGAGCAGATTTCCCGAGAGAATGAGCAGAATCGCAAGTAGCCCCACGGGACCGAAACCACGCAGGCTCGCAGCAAATTGCTCATCAGCCAGTGGCTTGGGCGCTGACATCCTGAGCCGGAAGACTCCCCGAACCGACTGCCAGTAGCAACACGGCGAGGCCCGACCCAGCAATGCTGGATCGGGCCTCAACTCATCGGATGCCGGCTACTCCGCTCAGTGACGCGGCGCCGCAATCGATTTCACGCTCGAGACCACGATGTTGTCGACGGACACCCCGCAGACCGGCCCTCCACCCACATCCAGACAAGTGGCCGATCCATCCTGGGTGAACTCGAAACGCATCTGTGCCGTCGTCCCCGCCATCCCTGGCAAACGCAGACGCACGTGTTGGGCACCATTCGAATCGCCGGCCCATACAGACATGTCCTGGAAGTAAGCCGGATTGCTACTGCGCGGCAGATGTTTCGGAAAATGCTTGAAGCCATCAGTGGTGAACTCGTCCGCGTACGCCTCGACGAGCACCGAACGCGCCGTATGACCGGCGGTCGCATCGAAGAGTCGCAGCGACAGCCCGTCGTAGGCCAACACGTTGAAGTTGGGATCGAATTCGGTGTCCGTGCAGACGTCGAATTCGACGGTCACGTAGTCGGAATCGGCGGGGACCGCGACGTTCGTGCTGAACAGACGCTCGAAACGAGTCGGGTTACCGGCGCCGTTGTCATTCGCATTCTGGTGAAACGCGGCATTACTCGTGGCTCCGCAGAACGTGTTGCTCGTGGTCCAGGGAACGGTATTCGCTCCGCCGCCGTGCACCGACGTCCAGCCGGCGGGCAGAGTTCCCACGGCTGCGGCGTCGAAGTTTTCGGTCAGCAGCGTGGTGACCTGCGGCGTGCCGGTGAACAGCCTGTGGCGCAAAGTGCCAAGCTCGAACGAGCCGCCGCCGCCGAATCGCCCGAAGGTCGCGAGGCGCAGATTGATCGGCGTGCCCGGGTCAAATCCCGGCTGGATGCGCAGCAGGTAGGTCAGGGTTCCCGGGGTGGTCTCCCCCGAGTCGATCCGGCCGTAGTTGCCGAGCGGTTGCAGCGCGACCACCCCCGGCGTTTCCGAAGTCAACAAGGCCGAAACATTGCGCGCATCCTCCGCGGAGATGTCATTGGTGGTGTAGTTAGAGAGCGGGATACGAAGAAGAATGGTCTCGCCCGGATCGAGAAATCCATTGTGATTTCCGAGCAGTTCATTGGTCGCGACGCCATTGACGTCGATGGCGAGAGGCAGGGAATTCACATCCCTCAATGAAAACTGCCCGACGCGTTTGAACTCGATGTTCGGAATCGTCATGCCCGTGGCGGGCAGGCCATCGACGAAACCTGCCGGCGGCGGCGCCGTCATGGCATACGCGGCAAACAACTCACCGTGCTGCGAAACGGCCTGGTTGTAATCGCCCAGGTTCGGCTGGCCCGTGTCATTGCCCCATCCCGCGCGGAACGGAATCTTCGTCAGCGGCACGGGTGCCGACCAGTGCGCGCCGGCGTCATCTGAAAACGTGTAGCTCACCTCCGTGAGATCGCCCGTGGTATCGATGCCCTGGTCGTAGTAGAACACGCTCACACGACCTGTCAGCGTGTCGACCGAAACCCACGGGAACCACTGCGGACGGTCCTCACCCGGCGAGGCGTTGATCTCGATGGGCGCAGACAGTGTTGCGCCACCATTCGTGCTTTTCTGAAACACGATGTCAGCGCCGTCACCGCTGTTGTTGTTGGCATAGACCAGGTAGACCGTGCCGCGATGCGGGCCGCGCGAGTTATCCACGGCGAGCGACGGTGAAGTATTCACGCGATCATTCCCGAGCACCTGATCCATGGTGAAGAACTCGGCCGTTTCGATCGGCGGCTGCCACGTTGTCCCGTTGTCGAACGAACGCGCGAGCGCCACGGAATTTCCGAAGCCAAAGAATGTGCCGGGGAACGGGAAACGCCGCCATGCCACGTACGCGCGATTGCTGCGCGCCGCAAAACGCGGAATCGATGCCTGTCCGTCGGATTCGGTCGATGCGACCACGACGCTGGGTGACCACGTCGGGGTCGCCGCGGTCTTCAGATTGTCCGAGTACGTCGTGCGGATTTCGACACCGCCCAGGGCCGTCGGTGCCGGCGTGAAGTTGGACCAGCTCAGCAGGACGCGACCCGTGTCCGGATCCACTTCCATGAACTCCTTGTCCGCAGCATCCTGGGGAACGCCGTCTTCGACGAGGCCGCTCGGATTCGTCGCCGATGTCACTTCAAACGGACCTTCCCAGGTCTTGCCGCAATCGCGCGAGCGATGCACGCCCATGGTCTGCACGTCGGCCGTGTCGCTTACTTTCTCGATCAGGATCGACGAGTAGACGAAGACGCAATGGCCCAGGTACTTGACCTCCGGGTCGCCGAAGACTTGCGGAAAGCGCGTGGCGCCGATCACTTCGTTGCCGGGAGAAGGCAGTTGTCCGCCGTCCACGAAAGTTTTTCCGCCATCCTCCGAGTACATGTATCCCGACACTGAAATCGGGTTCAGGGCGAATCCGCGCGTGTCATTGAATCCGATGACGATGTGCTGACCGCTCTCATCGACAGCAATCGAGAGCTCCGCCTGCCCGCCCGGAGCTTGCTCTTCTTCTTCGTCGCCCTCTTCGCCACATTCAGGGTCGTTGATGCAGCCATCGTCGTCTGCCAGCGCGCGGGCCGTGGGTCTCCCGGCACCCGTTGCAGCCGCGTTCACGCGTGCCACCGCCGCGGCGGCGCGTTTTCCCATGACCGACATCTTGTCGTCTCGCGGCTGAACACCGGCTGCGTTTGCAAGCGATGTGCTGAGGAAGAGGAAGATGAGCGTGGTCAAGAACCCGACCCACTTGATGGAACCGTCCCTGGCGGATTTCATGGTCGTGCCTCCGTGATATCCCGAGTAAACCCGGAACAACTAGTTAGGGTGCATCGATTTCCAATATTGGAATCGAAACGAGTTGCGGATTTTTCTCCCCCTGGATTGCGGTTGCAACCGTGCAGGTACGCCATTTTTTCGTCGTGGCGAAGTCCTACACGCCGGAGTTTTTTGAGATTGATGCGGCGCGATGGAGACGAGCCGCTGGCAGGAAGCCCGATTCAGTTACCGAACCGGGACATGGGCGCCGCGCGTGGGCCGGCTAGTTGGCGTACAGCGTGACGATGTACAGGATGGCCAGACTGGTGAGGATCCAGACCCATTTCACCTCACCGTCCATGTGGGACTTCATATTCGTTCCTCCGTGCGTATTGACGAGAGACCGGCTAGTTAGTTCCGGATTCTTCTCCTGCAGACGCGCAGTTGCAATCCCTTAAGCACGCCTCGATAGCGTTGCGGCGCGGCCACTAATGAGAAATGACGCGGCGCGTCTCGCTATTGAGCGCAGCGATCGCTTCGTTCGCGGCCCGCACTCCGCTGTCATGCGCGCCGTGCACCGTGGAGAAGTCACCCGCGCTGGTCGCCTCGCCCGCGAAAAACACGCGATCCTCGAACGGCCGGGCGAGTGCACGTCGCGCCGAGGCGCATCCGGGCAATGCATAGCTGTAAGCCCCGCCGATGTGTTGCATACGGCCCCAGCTGGATCCGACCAATGGGCGCAGCGAGCTACGAATGGCCGAACCGAACAAGGCACATAGCTGCTCCATGGCGAAATCGAATCCAGCCGCTGGCCCGTTCTCGCTGACGAAGCGAGCGCCCTCCCCGCCGAAGAAGCATTCAATCAATGGAAGCCCCATGGGCTGGATGTAGTACGACGCGGTACGCGCGGCGCGCGGGTCGCCTAACAACTGCGTTTCCCTTTCAAAAGGCCCGCCGTAGACGCGGAGGAACAACTTTTCGTTGTGACCGAGCGGCAACTGGCGCGCGGCCTCGCGCCAGGGCGCGAGCTCAGCGGGGAGCTTCAGGACGTCTCCCGCGAGGACTGCGGTGGAGACTGCCAGTAACGCCGCACGCGCGCGGATGTCACCAGCGGGCGTGCGGACCGTGACGCCCTTGCTCTCCAGCGCGATCGAGTCCGCCGCAGTGGCCAGACGCAGTTCCACCTTCGCCGGAAAGCTGCGAGCGACGAGCGACCCCAAGCCTGTTGGCGAGCGCCAGTTGTTGTCTGACGAGGCGTCGTCATACGCCAGATAGTCCGCCACCGAGAGCTGATCGAGGTTGCCCCCGCTGATGAATCCTACGATGGTGCGGATGTAGTTGTTCCACTCGCCGTTCGGCGCGAGCGCGTCCGCCGCGCGATCGCTGTGCGGGGGCGAGGCATGGAGCTGCTGCATCCAGGTCCCAAAAGCACGCCTCGCATGGGCCTGCTCCGCTGGCGGGAAACCAAGATCGCGATGCTGCACACCCCATTGCGGGAGACTGCGGTCAATGGATACGCCAGCGCCTTCGGCGACACCGACCCATGCATTGCGTTCAGCGGAATGAAGCCATCCGCAGCCGAGATCAATGTTCAGTCCGTCGATCTGGTGTGTGCAGGCACGGCCGCCCAGGCGAGAACTCGCCTCGAGCAGCAGGGTAGATAGACCGGATTGCGCGAGGCGCCGCGCAGCGCCGATGCCGGCGGCGCCACCGCCGATGATTACGATGTCAGGGTTCAAGGGCGCGCGACGCCGGGACGATCCTCAAGCGTCGCAATTGGCGACTCTGCTTTGTAGGCGTGCGCCGACGTCGCTGTTCAGCTGCCAGTAGGTCCGCGGAATGGCACGTAGGTATAAAACGAAGTGGCGCTCCACGCCGAATAATGGGGTGTCGGCGCGGGTTCGCGCAGCAGCGCATCGTCATCGTGCGGTTTCTCGTCCCGCTCGTACGGCTGCAGCAGGTTCTCGTAAGCCAGCCTCTGAATGTACTGAGCGACTCGTTGGCTACGTGGCATGACGGCTCCTCTTGAATGAGGGGCGACCTTACCCCTATCGGTGGCTGTCGCCAATAGGAGTCAGTCTGACAAAAGCGTCGGTGAGTCGCGACGTGTAAAAATTTCCATACCCTTAATCCGCCGGCCGGGAACCTGTGCAGCCATGGCTGCGTGGAAATCCGTATGACCCGACAGCACTAGCTAGTGCCGGCGTCGGTACGTGTCGGGCCACGGTGCTGCAACCGTGAAATCAGCGCCCGCGAGCACCCGGCGCGCGAGATCCCCTGGGCGGTAGAGCAGTGGCAGCACCGCGCTTGCGCTGTCTCCAGACCCAAGGCTCGATTCGTTTCTCGAGCGGCAGCGACCACAAGCCTCGCTTGGCGTCGCGGGCTACGTTTTCCACCTGGTACAGGCAATCGTCATTGGCGTATTCACGGTCAAACCACGCCGCGCCTCGTGCCATGACTTCGCGATTGACATGCAGATTCGCGATCCACACCTGCACCACGAATCGGCTGTATGGATCGTCGTCGACGCGCACCATCACGACGTCCTTGCCATCAAGCACCGCGGTCAGCATCGATCGCGCCTCGCCGCCGAACGGCTGGTCCGTTTCCGGCGCGTCGATATCCGCCATCCGGAAATTCATGACAACGCCCTGGATCTTTGCCTTGAAGGTATCGCCGTCGGTGACGCTGACGACACGACCGTAGAGAACTTCATCTTCCCCTGGCGCCGGAGCCTTCTGGCTGCAAGCCGATGCGCGTTTCTCCTTCGCTGGCTTTCCATGACAGTGCCGCTTGCCGGTAGTTTTATGGAAGTGACAGCCGTTCTTGTCTACGGCGCCAGCGTGACCGAATGCGTTCGCGTTAAACAGGAATCCGACGACGAGCAGCGTCGAGAAAATAGAGAGATGCTTCAGCAAGGTTGCGAGAGCGTAGTACAGCCAAATTCTCGCTGCGCCAAGACTTGTCAAATCAAGACAGGTTGGCGAGAGATCGCAAGTGAACGACCTTCACGGATTCCGAATTGATTCTTGTTAGCGCTGCAGCAGCAAGAACCCATGGCGATACACGCTCAGCGTTGAATCCTTTTGCAGGTACCCACTTCACCCGAGTAGTTGCCCGCCTTGGCGCTGGAGGTGTCGAACCGGCCGACGCGCCCGTGAAATCTTCCGGGGATCGTGACGTTGAAGGATTGGGAAAACGTCCTTTCCCCCAATTCGTAGTTGCAGCGAATGTTGCAGCTCATTTCATCGTCGGTCTGACTATCCACCTCCGCCTCGAGGATGCCCTGCGGCGAGACGGTACACGTCAACAGTTTGATCGGGCCGTCCGAATCAGAGGGCGGAGTCAACGCCTGCACTTCCCATTGCGTCGTCAGGATCGTGGCCAGGATTGCCAGGCCATGTTTCGTCTTCATGTCCACTCCATATTGGAGTGCACGAAGCGTGCGAGGTTCAATGCGCCACGGCGGGTTTACACTCGCCTCATGTCGAAAGCCCTATCTGCCTTGTGGCTGGCTGCGCTCATCGCAATCGGGGCGAATGGCGCAGAAGCGAAGCGTGCGCACTACATCGACCTCACCGCCAGCTTCTCGCGCTTCGTCGATGAAACCGCCGACATGGAGGAAGCGGCCCGAGTCGCCCTGTTCCGCACGCAGATGGACGCGCTGCTGCCCGGCTTCTACACACCGCGAAACGGCACCACTCCCGCGCGTTACGACGCCCGCGTTGCGCGTGCGCTGATGGAATTCCCGGAGCTGCGGCCACGCTATGAACAGGCGCAGCGCGAATTTCCCGTCGCCTTCGAAGCCGGAATTCAGCACTTCCGCGGATGTTGGCGCAGTCCATCCGACAGGAGGTAGGAGCAATGACAAGGTCAAAGCGGCTGCTGCTCATCGCAGCGGCACTCGTGACCCTCGCGAGCGGTGTCGCGCTCAGCTCGGCGTCGGGCGCGTCGAGCGACTCGAAGCACTTCGAGGCGCACTTTCAGGAGAGCAACGTGTCGGTGACGAACCGCATCGCCGATCTCGGCCTCTTCCAGCTGATGAACACCGGCACCGGCGTGGTCGACGGGTTCGGTCCCGCGACGATGATGCTCGCGATGTCGCAGGATCGCTCGGTCACTCCGTGCGGCCCTGGCAGCTGGACGAACGCGGGCATCCGGCGGATCGTCGTCCCCGCGGGCGTGCTGATCCTTCGCAACAAGGCGTATGTCTGCCAGACCGCTGCCGGTCCGGTCGCAACGGGCAAGTGGCA
>Ga0207643_10000716_pt1 | contig 20431 bp, 19 predicted proteins | sample KBSMisM62_FD_184313 | JGI IMG/M metagenome (GOLD analysis project Ga0207643, IMG submission 184313) | Miscanthus rhizosphere microbial communities from Kellogg Biological Station, Michigan, USA - KBS Miscanthus M6-2 (SPAdes) (version 2) | ecosystem: Host-associated > Plants > Roots >...
CGTCGGCGGCGCGCCGGAACTGGTCTACGGCAACGCGGTAGAGCTCGGAGTGCCACTCCGAGCCGGGCTCGATTTTCGGTGGGACAGGGCCCGACGTCATCCACAACGAGTCGCTGCATGGGCTCGTGCATGGCGCCAACGGCGACGACCTCATTTTCGGCGGCGATGGCTCCAATCAGGCTCTCTGGGGGGAAGGCGGCGACGACACGTTGCGCGGACTTGGCGGAGGGGACTATCTCTCCGGCAATCGGGGCGCCGACGTGTTGCTGCCCGGACCCGGGCGGGACACTGCCGCAGGCGGTCACGGACCGGACACGATCTACGCCCGAGACAGCCAGCCAGATAGTCTGAGCGGCGGCCCAGGGAAGGAAGACCGCGCGCGAGTCGACCGACGGCTTGACCAGGTCTATGACATGGAGGGGCTTTTCTGATGCGGCTGTTTCTCGTCACCGTAGCGGCGTTCTGCGCCCTCGCCTGGGCCGGTGTGGCGCAGGCCGGCACGTTGTCGTTCGGGAGCGGCTTGCCGTCGGCGCGCGTCACCCCCCAAGCCGCCCACTTCGAGCGTGGATGCTGGACCGAGAGATCGGCTTCCTTCCAGGGAAGGTTGGCCGGCACGCGCACCTCCTGCAGCCACGGCTCGCCGCGTTTCCATCCGAGATGCACGAGGTACTTTCCGGTGGAGCCGATCACGTCCGAAGCGGACTTGATCAGGTTGCGCTTGCCGTCGCCGTCATAGTCGATGGCATGCGCCATGTATTCGGACGGCATCATCTGAGTCTGGCCGAGCTCGCCGGCCCAGGAGCCGATCATTTCATCCGCGCGCAGGTCGCCGCTGTCGATCAGGCGCAGTGCGTCGAACAGATGCCCACGAAACATCTCCGGGCGGCGGCAGTCGTAGGCGAGCGTCGCCAACGACTTGATCGACTGGTCCTTGCCCTGACCGCTGCCGAAATCGCTCTCGAGTCCCCAGAAGGCGGTGATCACGGAAGCGGGTACGCCGAATTCCTTTTCCTCGCGCGCGAACAGGGCCTGGTGTTTCTTGATCTGAGCAGCGCCATTCGGAAGCCGGCCGCCTGCCAGCATCTTGTCGGAAATCTCCAGGAAGTTTTGGGCGAAGAAGCGCTGCCCGCGGTCGATATTGATGATGCGCTGATCGAGCACCAGGTAGGGCGCCGCGGCCGCGATCGCGGCCGGGGAGATCCCCTGGGCCGCTGCTTCCTTCTTGAAGGCGGCGAGCCACGGCTCGAAGGCGCCGGTGTTGCGGCAATTTGCCTGGCCGAACGCCGTCGCCGGCAAACCCGCCAGCAGCACCGCCAGGAGTGCCCCCGTCCGCCGCTTCGCTTGGATCGTCATGTACCGGCCTCGCTGCGTTTCCCGGGCAGCCTGCCCGACTGGTCTCGCCGTGCTTTGGTGACGGCGCTTCTTGCTCGTGGAACGGGAACTCGCCTATCCTAATGGTGGGGCTCGCCCGGACGCGACCCTGCAATACGATGAGTCATCGGCGCGTAGGCCATAGACGACGCATTTTCGACAACATCATGACGCTGCGGCTATAGCTTTCTTCGGGAGAGTCGAGGCGCACCGCCGCAAAAAACGCGTGAGGCGCATGAATGCTGGTGCGGTGGATTTGAGGTTCCTAGTATGATAGCCGCGCGCTCGTCAGGAATGCCGAATCCAAAGACCGCACTAGAATCATAAGGTTGCTAGTGCCCATTAATTCCGAAGTTCGCATCAGAGGTGCAGCGAGTGTGTGCGAGCTTCGGAATTGGGCCCTGGCGCCAAGTCCGATTCCAACATAGCAGAGCCGTCCTACGAACCCAGGTGGAGACAGGACCATGCGACTTCATGTCTTGATCGCGCTCGGCATCAGCTCGGCGCTGGTGCTCGGCACCACGGCGCTGGCGCAGCAACCGGCGCCGTCGACACCCCCGGCGTCCCCAGGCACTGCCCCGGTTCCTCCACCGGACTATGGTCCGCCCATCACCAACGAACAGGCGAAGGCCGTCGCAGCCGCTGCTTTTGCCGAGGCCAAGAAGAACAATTGGCGGATGGCCTTCGCCATCGTGGGACCGGCCGGCGAGCTCGTCTATTTCGAGAAGATGGACGGGACCCAGATGGCATCGGTGATGATAGCCCAGGGCAAGGCACGCACCGCGGTCATGTTCCGCCGGCCGAGCAAGACCTTCGCGGATCAATACGCCGCGGGCAATACCGCTTTCACGACCTTTACGGAGCAACCGGTGGCGTCGGAAGGCGGCATTCCGATCGTCGTCAGCGGCAAGATCATCGGCGCGATCGGGGCAAGCGGCGGCACCGGGCAGCAGGACGGCGTGGCCGCGGCCGCGGGGGTAAGCGCCGCCAAGTAGGTCGTTCCCGCCTTCCTCGTCGCGCGTCGGGTATTCGCGAAGTGGGGATTGACCGCCTGCAGGTGCGATATCATCTAACGCGGCGAACGCAGCAATCGGCGGCCGTCATGGCCGCACGGTCTTGATTCTCTCGCGGGTTGGCAGGCAGCGTTCTGGACACGGTACTACGATGCATCCAGCCCTTTGCCGCAGCCACGGCCACAAGCCGATGAAGCTTCTAAGCCAATAGAATCGCTGGCGATTCTGGCCTCAAGCCGAGACCGCATTCACGCCATATAAAATGTCCGCGAGCCCCGAGCCAACCGCGCCCAGTCCCCTATAATAAGGAACAATCGATCCCCCAAAACAGTTTCCTGTCACCGAACGGTTACCATTTCTCCAACCCTGGGATTGGGCATGCCGCCCGCGACCTCGCCATCCGTCCTTCGTCGCCTGCGCGACGAGGGTGATAGCCCGACAATCCGAACCGCCTCACCGGACGATCCACGCACCGTCTGGCGCGATGCCTTCCGCGCCGTGCGGGCCGAGACCGAACGCCGCGCCGCGCTGCTGAGCCCGGAGGATCAGGTCGTGCAGTCGATGCCCGATGCCAGCCCGACGAAATGGCATCGCGCGCATACGACCTGGTTTCTGGAGCAGTTCCTGCTGGCGCCGCGTCTCGCGGGCTATCGCGTGTTCAACGAACGCTTCGCTTATCTCTTCAACTCCTACTATGTCGCTGCCGGCCCACGCCAGGCGCGCCCGCGACGCGGGCTGCTCACGCGGCCGGGTTGCGAAGACGTCACCGCCTTCCGGGCTCATGTCGACGAAGCGGTCGAGCGGTTGCTCGCGGTCGTGAAGGAATCGGAGTGGGCCGAGGTGGTCCGCATTCTCGAGATCGGTCTTCATCACGAGCAGCAGCATCAGGAGTTGCTGCTCACCGACATCCTGCACGCGTTCGCGCAAAGTCCCGTGTCCCCCGCCTACGATCCCGATTGGCGAGCGCCGCGCGCGCAGTCCGCGTCCGGTGTGTTTGCCGCGTTGCCATCGGGCATCCACACTGTCGGTTTCGAAGGCAGCGGATACTGCTTCGACAACGAAGGGCCTGCGCATCGGGTCTACCTTCAGCCGGCGCATATAGGGCGTGGTCTCGTGACCAATGCCCAATGGCTCGAATTCATGGCCGATGGCGCTTATGCGACACCCTCCCTATGGCTCTCCGACGGCTGGGCGACGCTCGAGGCGGAAGGCTGGAATGCGCCCGGCTACTGGCGCGAAGTCGACGGCGTATGGCTGTCCTTCACGCTCGGCGGGCTTCGGCCGGTCGACCCGGACGCGCCCGTCGCCCACGTGAGCTACTACGAGGCGGACGCTTTTGCGCGATGGGCCGGGAAGCACCTGCCGACCGAGGCGGAATGGGAAGTCGCTGCGCGGGCAAACCTGCTCGAGGACGCCTTCGGCATCGTGTGGCAGTGGACGCGTAGCGCCTACGCGCCGTATCCGGGGTTCCGCGCGGCGGAAGGCGCGCTCGGCGAATACAACGGCAAGTTCATGATCAATCAAATGGTGTTGCGGGGAAGTTCGCACGCAACGCCGAGTGGTCACACGCGCACGAGCTACCGCAATTTCTTCTATCCACCGGCGCGGTGGCAGTTCAGCGGACTTAGGCTTTTGGATTATCCCGGATGAGCGCGCCGAGCGTGCTTGACGACTGGAGTTGATGATGGCTGCGCAGACCGGTGCCGCACTTCGCTATGAACCCGTCGAGGAGGAGTCGTCGTTCGCGCGCGACGTGATCGCCGGTCTGACAGCGCGGCCCAAGCGACTGCCGCCGAAGTATTTCTATGACGAGATCGGCGCGCAGCTGTTCGATCAGATCACGGCGCTGCCGGAATATTATCCGACCCGTTGCGAGCTTGAGCTTCTGCGCGATCGTGCGCCTGACCTGGCGCGCTTTTTTCCCGTCGCCTCGGCGCTGATCGAGTTCGGCAGCGGCTCGAGCAAGAAGGTGAGGATCCTGCTCGAGGCCGCATCAACGATCGCGGCGTATGTGCCGGTCGACATTTCTTCCGAGATGCTGGTCCAGGAGGCGGAAGATTTGCGCCGCGACTATCCGCAGCTTGCGGTGCTGCCGGTCGAAGCCGATTTCACGCGACCGTTCTCATTGCCGGCGCCGGTTGCCTCCATGGCGCATGTCGGCTTCTTCCCGGGATCGACCATCGGAAATTTCGAGCCGCACGAAGCCTGCTCGTTCCTGCGTCATGCTGGACGCATGCTGGGACGCGGCGCAACCCTGATCATCGGGATCGACCTGGTAAAGGACAGCCGAATCCTGAACGCCGCCTACAACGACAAAGCCGGCATCACGGCCAGGTTCAATCTCAACCTCCTCGCGCGCATCAACCGCGAGCTCGACGGCGACTTCGATCTTGCAAGTTTCAGCCACCATGCCTTTTACAATGCCGACCGTCGCCGCATCGAGATGCATCTGGCCAGCAAAAAGCGGCAGAAGGTGAGGGTGGCAGGCCGGGTGTTCGAATTCCGCGCCGGCGAGACCATCCACACCGAGAATAGCTACAAGTACACACTGGATTCCTTCGCGGCATTGGCACGCGGGTCCGGATGGCAGCCGATCTCCGCGTGGACGGATGCGGGCGCAAATTTCTCCATCCATGCACTCGTGTTCGAGGATCGCTGATCCTCGTCATCGTGCTGGTGGGCACCGTTGCCGATCCCGCGCCCGCTGATATCTTGGCCCCATGCCGATCTGTGAAGCGGACCCTTGGCGCCTGCAGTACTTCGAGCACGCCGCCTGTCCGGCCGGCGTGAACATTCCGACCGAAGACAGTGACGCCTGGGTTTGGTACCCGGACCATCATTGGGTCTACGACAAGATCGCGATCGCGCAGAGTCAGGGTCTCGATGCCGGGCCCCATGGCGTATCCCCGCCGCGCTTTCCCGTGTTCTCCAAGCCGATCGTCAACCTCAAGGGTATGGGCGTCGGAAGCTGCGTGCTGCGCTCGCAGGCCGAGTACGAAGGGAGTTTCACTGCCGGTCACATGTGGATGACGCTTCTCGAAGGCCGTCATGTCAGCACCGACGTCGCCGTCGTGGACGGCGAGCCGCGCTGGTGGCGCCACGTGACCGGCCGTCCCGGCGGCGAAGGCACGTTCGACCATTGGACGATTCATGCCGCGCATGATCCCGAGATCGAGAATTATTGCGGCGACTGGATTCGCCGAAACCTCGCGGGCTATACCGGGATCCTCAACACCGAGACCATCGGCGGACGGATGATCGAGGTGCATCTGCGCATGAGCGACCAATGGCCGGATCTCTACGGCGACGGCTGGGTCGATGCGCTCGTGCGCCTATACCACGAGCGCGCATGGGACTTCGCCGATGATGGCCGGCGTGACGGATACAGTGTGGTTCTGTTCGGGCCGCACGGCCCCCGTTATCGTTACCCGACTCCCGCGCTTGTGACCCAGGTCCGGAATCTGCCCGGTGTCTCCAGCGTGCAGATCACGTTCCACGAGGATATGGAGCCCGAGCGCCACGCCATGCCGCCGGGCGGCTTCAGGCTCGCCGTCGTGAATGCCTGGGACCTGCAATCGGGCATTGCCGGGCGCGAACTGCTGCGGACGCATTTTCTCGCCCGCGCGGCATGACGATCGAGCGGCCGCGACGGTCCGCTCAGCGTGCCTTTGCCCCCTCTACATGCGGCTGCTACAAGGCGCCGATCCAAGCGAGGGAGTAGCTATGAAAATCGTCGGTTTCGAAGCAAACGGGGGACTGCATCTCGGCGTCGTCGAGGGCGATCAGGTCATCGATCTGCAGGCAGTTGATAAATCCATACCGAGCGACCTCGGCGAATGCCTGCGCCGCAACAACGGCGACCTGTCAGCGCTCAAGGATGCCGCCAAGCGTGCGCCGGCCATCGCCCACCGGCCGCTCAAGGGCCTGAAATACGCGCTGCCGGTGACGACGCCCGGCAAGGTCATCTGCCTCGGCCTCAATTATCTCGATCACGTGAAGGAAGGCTCGCAACGCGACAATATTCCGAAATTTCCTACCATCTTCATGCGCGGAAATTCCTCGCTTGTGCCGCACGGTCAGCCGATCATCAGGCCGAAGGCGTCGGAAACTCTCGACTACGAGGCCGAGCTCATCTTCATCGTCGGCAAGCGGGCCAAGCACCTCACGCTCGAGAATGCATATTCCTGCATTGCCGGGTATTCCTGCGGCAACGAAGGTTCGGTGCGCGAATATCAGCGCAAAACCACGCAATGGGACATGGGCAAGAACTTCGACCGCACCGGCGGCTTCGGTCCCTGGATGGTCACCGCCGACGAGGTGCCGGCGGGCGGCAAGGGCCTGAAGATCCAGACCCGGCTCAACGGCCAGGTCATGCAGTCGGACAACACCGATAACATGATGTTTCCGATCGCCGAGACCATCGCCTATGTCACCCAGGGCATCACGCTCGAGCCGGGGGATGTCGTCTTCACCGGCACGCCCTCGGGGGTCGGCCATGCACGCAAGCCGAACCCGATATGGATGAAGCAGGGCGATACCTGCGAGATCGATATCGAGGGCGTCGGCGTGCTTTCGAACCCGATCGAGAACGAGAAGTAACAATCGTACTCGCTCCTCTACGGAGGACGCGTGCGGGCAAGCCTGCGCACCCGCACGAAAGTAATGCGCGTAATGCCCCGATTCCGGTCAGGCCGGGATTGGGAGGGCCCTGCGAGCTGTCGCGCAACGTTCCATCCCCCGTGCTGGAGACACTGTCATGCCCACCTTGAACGTTCTTTCGATCTGCGGCTCGCTGCGCAAAGGCTCGTACAACGCCATCGTGCAGCGCGCGCTGCCGTCGCTGGCGCCGGAGGGCATGACGATCAAGCCGGCTCCGTCCTTTGCCGATTTCCCGCTCTACAATGCCGACATCCAGAACTCGACCGGCTTTCCCGCGGCGGTCAACACCCTCGCCGATGCCATCCGCGCCGCGGACGGCGTGATCTTCTGCACGCCCGAGTACAATTTCACCATTCCCGGCGGCCTGAAGAACGCGATCGACTGGGTCTCACGGCTGCAGAACCAGCCGTTCGCGGGCAAGCCGGTTGCGCTGCAGTCGGCCTCGCCCGGTCCGGTGGGCGGCGCGCGGGTGCAATACGACATGCGCAAGGCGATGACGTTTCTCGATGCCCACACACTCAACAAGCCGGAGATCTTCATTGGCAATTGTGCGTCCAAACTCGATGAAGCGACCGGCGAGATCAAGGACGAGACGACGCGCGGCTTCCTCAAGCAGCAGCTTGCCTCCTTCGTGACCTACATCGCGCGGGTGTCGTCGAAGAACTGAGAACGATCTCCGGCCGCGTCCTGCAGAGCGATTCGCATTGACCCGTCTCCAGGCGGGGCGGCCTGCTTCGACACGGTGCCTCTGCGGCGCCCGGGCATGAGGCCGACAGAGACCTTGCCCGGACCGGGCGATGCGTTATGAGTTTACCGCTTGCCTCGGCGCCGCTTGGCGCCGTTTGTCAAAAAGGGGGGTGAACACGTGGCTGACAGACAACTCGATGTGCTCGTGATCTGCGGCTCGCTGCGCAAGGGCTCGTACAATGCGGCGCTTGCGCGCACCTTGCCGGCACTGGCGCCGGCCGGGCTGAAGCTGCGTCCGGCGCCGGCCTTCGACAAGTTTCCGATCTACAATCACGATATCCAGGATACGACCGGCTTCCCGGCCGAGGTGCAGGCGTGGGCGGACGCTATCCGCAGCGCCGACGGCGTGATCATCGTCTCGCCCGAATATAACTGGTCGATCCCCGGCGGCCTGAAGAATGCCATCGACTGGGTGTCGCGCATGAAGGACCAGCCGTTCAAGGACAAGCCGGTCGCGCTGCAGTCCGCCGCCGGCGGAATCCTGGGTGGTTCCCGCATGCAGTATCATCTGCGGCAGTCGCTCACCTCGATCGACACCATCCTGTTCGGCCGCCCCGAGGTTCTCGTCACGTTTGCCGCGCAGAAATTCGACGAGAAGACGCTCGAGCTGAAGGATCAGACCGCCATCGACCTGATCAAGCAGCAGCTTGCGGGGTTCGAAAAATTCATTCGCCGCCTCGGTCCGAAGGAATAAGAGCATGGGGAGATTGTCCGGCCGTACCGCCATCGTCACCGGCGGCGCCAAGGGCATCGGCCGGCACTACTCGCTGGCGCTCGCCGCCGACGGCGCGCGCGTCATGATCGCCGATATTTCCGACGGCGAGGAGATCGCGGAGGAAATCGCCGCCAAGCACGGGGCGAATTCAGTGACCAGCGCCATCGCCGACGTCAGCGATGAAAGCTCGGTCAAGACGCTGGTTGCGGCCACCATGGAGCGCTTCGGCAGGATCGACGTCCTGGTCAACAACGCGGCGCTGTTCGCGCCGCTGCAGGAGACGAAGTGCACGGAGATCGACGTGGATCTCTGGGACAAGGTCATGGCGGTCAACCTGCGCGGGCCGTTCCTGATGGTGAAGCACGTCGCTCCGCACATGATCGCGCGCGGCTATGGCAAGATCATCAATATCGGCTCGGGCAGCGCGCATCGCGGCATCCCCTGGATGCTACACTACGTCACCAGCAAGGGCGGCATCATGGGGTTCACGCGGGCGCTCGCCCGCGAGCTCGGCGCCAACGGCATCCGGGTCAACACGCTGGCGCCCGGCTTTACCCTGAGCGACACGGTGATGAACGAGAACCCGGGCCACGTGCAGACCGCCCGCGACCGCGCGGTCGAATCACGGTCGCTGCGGCGCGACCAACATCCCCAGGATTTGCTGGGCGCCCTGGTGTTCCTCGCTTCGGCGGACAGCGACTTCATCACCGGCCAGACCCTGGCGGTGGACGGTGGCAACGTGAATACCTGAGCCGCCCATCTGGGGGCATGGAAGGGCAAATCCCAATATTACGGGCCTTCCGGAGGGAGATAGTTTCATTATATACTAATTGCCTGTTTTTGGATTATTCTAATCTGGACCCACTCCAGACCCGACCAAGGGAGAGCGCAATGGCGAGCGCGACCGCAACCCACCCGGCAGAGACCAAGGCCCCCGGCCCCAAGCACAATATCGAGGCGATGCGGGAGGACTATTATCAGCGCATCGCCAAGCACGGCATGACGCCGCTCTGGAAGGTGATGAACAGTGTCGTCACCAAGGAGCCGGTCACCCGTTGCGCGCCGGTCATCTGGCATTATGACGACATCAAGCGTCTGGTGATGGAATCCGGTGGCCTGATCACGGCCGAAGAGGCCGAGCGGCGCGTGTTGATCCTGGAGAATCCGGGCATGCGGGGAGAATCGCGCGCCACCAACACGCTCTTTGCCGGCGTGCAGATGATCCTGCCTGGCGAAGTTGCTCCGGCCCATCGGCATGTCTCGTCGGCGATCCGCTTCGTGCTCGACGGCGAAGGCGCCTACACCGCAGTCGAGGGCGAGAAATCCTTCATGGCGCCCGGCGACTTCGTCATCACCGCGAACTGGGCGCCGCATGACCACGGCAACACCTCGGACAAGCCGATGCTGTGGCTGGACGTGCTCGACTTTCCGCAGGTCAATTTCTTCGAAGCCTCGTTCGCCGAGCATTTCGAGGAAGCGACGCAGTCCACCAACCGGGCGGACGGCGACTCGCTCGCCTTCTACGGCTCCGGCGTACTGCCGGACGGCGCACCGGCGCAGATGAACCGCAGTCCGGTGATCAACTACACCTACGCGCGCACACGGCCGATCATCGAGCGCATGAACAAGGCCGGCGACGTGGACAAACGTCATGGCGCGCGCGTGCGATACGCCAATCCCATCAACGGCGGCCCTGTGCTGCCCACGATGGGTGCGGGCCTCGCGCTCCTGCCGAAAGGCTTCAAAGGCGAAAAGTATCGGGCGACCGACGGCTCGATCTTCGTCTGCGTCGAGGGCAAGGGCACGACCACTGTCGACGGCAAGGTGCTGGAATGGGGACCGAACGACGTCTTCATCGTGCCGCCGTGGAAACACTTCTCCCACAATGCCGAGAAGGAATCCGTGCTGTTCTCGATCTCCGACCGTCCCTCGCAGGAGGCGCTCGGGATCTGGCGCGAGGACACCCGCACGCACTAGGCGTTCCGGACGGGCGCCGTGCTCCCTTTGGGTGCGGGCGCCCGTCCGCATTTCGCATCGGTCAGATTGCTGACACGAGCCCCCGAAGCGCAATAGTCTGTTGCGTCGAGCCAAGGTGGCCCGCTCGCGTCGAGCAGCGAATGACCGCATCCTTCGTTCACGAGATTCAATCCCAGCGCGTCGTGTTCGCAGCAGGCGCGATCGCGCGCGTTCCCGACGAAGCGGCGCGCCTCGGCATGAGCCGTGCCCTGGTAGTCGCCACGCCGGGGAGCGGTGCGCGCCTCGGCGCGCGGCTGGTTGATCTTCTGGGTACGCTTTCGGCCGGGCTGCATGCACAGGCGGTGGTGCATGTGCCCAAGGCGGTGGCGGAAGCGGGCCTCGCGGCGGCGGCCGGTGCCGACGGTCTGGTGGCGGCCGGCGGCGGCGCGGCCATCGGGCTGGCCAAGATCATCGCGCGCGATCGCGAACTGCCTATTCTCGCCGCGCCGACCACCTATTCCGGATCCGAAGCGACCGCGATCTGGGGAATGAGCGAGGGCGAGCGCAAGTTCACGGGCAAGGATGCGCGCGTCCTGCCCCGCACCATCGTCTACGATCCGGATCTGACCCTCGGTCTGCCTGCCGCGGTGAGCGCCGCCAGCGCCATGAACGCTATCGCCCACTGCGTCGAGGGGCTCTGGGTGTCCGACCGCACGCCGTTCCTGACGGCGCTCGCCACCGACGCCACGCGCCGTTTCGCCGAGCATCTGCCGCGGGTGATCGCCGACGGCTCCGACCGTGAGGCGCGCGCGGAATGCCTGATCGCGGCCTGGCTTGCCGGCACCGTGCTCACCGCCGGGACGGCGCTGCAACACAAGCTCGCGCACGTGCTCGGCGGGCTCGGCCTGCCGCACGCCGAGACCCACGCCATCATTCTTCCCCATGTGACGCGGTTCAACCTGGCGGCAGCGCCGGAAGCGCATGCCCGCCTGGCGGAGGCATTGAGCGGCGATCCGGCCGAGCGCCTTGCTCTCATGCTGCGGGGTTTCCCGATCCCGCAGCGGCTGGCAGAGGTCGGGTTCGATCGCGCCAAGGTCGATTTCGTGTCGGGTGAAGTGGCGGCGATGTCGATCAGCGCGCCACGGACGGTGTCGGCCGACGACGTGCGTGCCGTGCTCGCGGCCGCATATTAGACCGGACATTCAGCGTCGGTGCCGCGCGGTCGCATCAGGCCCCGTGGCGTGGCGGCGGCTCGACCCGGAATCCGTCCGAGGGCTCGAGTGCGATCCGGTGGTCGGCCACTGCCGCGCCCCACCGCGCAGCCTGCGCCAGTCCGCCAAAGGAGAAGAAGTGCGGCGCGATCTCGCCGAGATGCCTGCGAGCGCGCGCCTCGGCAATGGTGCGGATCAGAATGTCGGGTGTCGACATGGCAAAAAGCTGCCGCACCAGGCCGGCTTGCCGCGCCAGCCCCTGGGCGGAGGCCCGTACGCCGCAGCGCCGGGCATAGCGCAACAGCGTCGCGAGGTTGGTGGGACCGGGAAGGCCGACCCGCACCGGATACTCGACGCCGAAATCACGCAAGCGGCCGATCCATTTCAGGATCGCCTGCGCGTCGAAGCAGAACTGGGTGACGATGTGCACCGCCATCCCGGTCGTCTCTGCGACATGAATCTTGTCCGCCAGCGACCGGTCGAGATCCTGCTCGGATATGCGCGGGTGACCGTCGGGATAACCCGCGATCCCGATTTCCACGATGCCATGGCGCTGCAAGGCGCCGCTGTCGATCACTTCGATCGAGCTGCGGAAGTCGCCGCTGGGCTGGTCGCGGTCGCCTGCGATCACCAGCACGCGCCGCACCCCTGCCTCGCCGGTGACCCGGTCGAGGAAATCGTCGAGGTCACGCGCCGTGGCGAAGTTGCGCACCGCAAGGTGCGGCACCGGCTCGAAGCCGGCTGCGCGCAGGCGCACCACGGCCTCGATGGCGTCCTGCGCAGGTCGCGTGGACACCGCGCTCACATAGACACGGGTGCCGGGGCGAGCAGCGGCGGCCAGAGCCGTGATCTCATCCGCCGACGGCCGTGTCGCTTCGAGCGAGAAGTCGCGCGCGAAGTCGACGATCGCGCCGGCCGGATCGGCTCGATCCGCCAACTGGCTCACCGGGGAAGGGGTAGTGATGGACATCTGTGGCTGCCGCGAACCCGGTCTGCTCCGGAGAGATTCCGGCGAAACATCACTCGCGCCGGCGCGAGATCACATATGATTCGTCGTAGAACCAGAGCGCGCTGCGGTCGCGCAGGACCTCACGCGTCGATTCCAGATAACGGCCGTCGGCCACGACATCCCCGAGCCGGTCGTCCTCGACCTGCGCTACGTAGATCGCCGCATTCCACGCCGCGAACAGCGTCGAGGTACCGATCGACTGATCAGAAATCTCGCTCGGCAGGGTGTGCATGTCGTAGCGAAACAGGGAGCGGTTGTCGGCATAGGCGTTGAAGTTGAGGTCACGCCCGGCAGGGCCGAGTTCGTGCTTCACCGCCTTCATGATCTGATGGCGATCGTGGAGGAACGGATTGTCGCCCGGCCACACCTTCTGGATGATCTCCATGCCGGGATCGTTGCCGTGGGAATGGATGGCGATGAGCCGGCCGCCCGGCCCGAGCGATTTCGCCAGCGGCGCGATCACGCGCTTGGCCTTGAAGTCGAGCGACGCGCGCGCGCGGTAGGGCTGCGAGGCGATCACCAAGTCGTAATTGGCGACCGTGCCGCCCGGACGCGGGATGATGGGGTCGAGCAGGAACTTGTGGTCCTCGCGATAGAGCACCAGCACGACCGGCCGCTCGTAGACCGGATTGCCGGTCTTGGCACTGACCCCGGCCTTCCAGTTCTGCGACAGGAACGGCACCAGATCGGTGATCTGCTGCTCGAAGCGGTAGGCGGAATCTCCGGCCAGCGGCACTTCGTGCCACACCATGCTCGAGGCGGCGGAGAGCGACTTGACCGCCAGCCACGGCGCATCGGCATAAGCCAGATTGGTCAGCACCAGCACCGTGGCCGGATGCTCGAAAAACCGGTCCGACATCTTCTGTAAGGCGAGGCGGACGTCCTCGAGACTGATCTCCTTGCCGACGACGTAGAACGGCGTGTGCGGAAAGCGGTCATGCATGGCCCGCATCACCCGGAGCAGGACCGTGCCGTCGCCCACGCCGGCGTCGAACACCCGCAGCGCCGGAGGGCGCGGGTGAATATTGGCGAGCTCGAGCCCGACCCGGCTGGCCACCACCCACTTTTCGCTGCAGGTGTTGACGAACAGCAGGTATTTCTGCCGGTTGTCGAAGAAGCGGAAGTTGCGCTGTGGATCGCGCTCCCCGGCCGCGACCGCGGGCGACGAAGCCGGAACCCCCGGCGGCCGCGCCGGCCGATCGATGATCGCGGGACGCGCGGTGTTCGCGGCCATGCGGTTGTGGTCCATGAAGCCTCGGATGCGGTCGAGCGTCTCGGTCGTGATCCGTCCGCCATTGCGGAGCCGCGCGGTGAGCTTGCCGTCATTGACGGCGCGGCGGCCGAAGGTGGATTCCGCAAGCCCGCTGTGCCGACAATAGTCGGCGATCTCCTGCAGCAGCTCTTGGGCGTTCATGCCAAGACGCCTCGGTTGAGGGTTTCGCTCCGGTCCCGCGCGCGCCCGTTGCGAAGGGCTTATGTGATGCGCCGGACGGGGACAGCGAACCAATTGCGCCAATAAGCGTCAACCACAAAACATCCCATCCGCGCGGTGGGAGGCATGATGGGCAAATGCCCAACAGGCGGAAACGCCTCATGTTTCGTAGCGAAAGATGCGCCCTATGTACCGCATCATGGGTCGCATATGGGGAGGTGGGAAGTGTCCCACCAGAGGTCCATGGCCGCCGGCCGTCAATTTGCCGCCGGCGAATCCAGCGCCCGCAGGACGCCGTCGGCGATCGCGGAGGTGCCATCGCGGCCGCCGAACTCGCAAGCCTTGAGGCCGGCGGCAAAGGCGCGGTCGACGGCGCCCTCGATGGCACGGGCGGCCTGGGCGGCGCCCTCGTGGCCGTGACGATCGGCGAGCCAGTCCAGCATCATCGCGGCGGAGAGGATCATCGCGGTCGGATTGGCGAGCCCCTTGCCCATGATATCGGGCGCGGTGCCGTGACACGGCTGAAATACCGCGTGCTTGTCGCCGATGTCGGCCGAGGGCGCCATGCCCATGCCGCCGATCAGGCCGGCGGTGAGATCGGAGAGGATGTCGCCGAACATGTTCTCCATGACCAGCACGTCGAAATCCCATGGCCGCCGCACCAGCATGGCCGAGCATGCGTCGACATAGATGCGGTCGGTGTCGACCCCGGGATAACGGGCGGCGCATTCGTCGAAAATCTTGCGGAAAAAGGCGTACGCCTTGAATGCATTCGCCTTGTCGACGCAGGCAAGCCGGCCGGGCGCGCCGCGCGCCTTGCGACGCTGCGCCAGGCGAAACGAGAAGTCGAACAGGCGCTCGCAGGTCTTGCGAGTGATGAGCAGGGTTTCGCGCGCCTCGGTTTCGGTGACCACGCCCTTGCCCATGGAGGCGAACAGGCCTTCGGTCGATTCGCGGATGAGGATGAGATCGATCCCACGCTCGGCCGCTCCCACGATCGGGCTCGGGATGTTCGGGATCAGCCGGCACGGCCGCACGCCAGCATAGAGATCGAAAATGAAACGCAGCTCCACCTGCGGCATGATCTCGGTGTTGTCGGGATAGCGGATGTGCGGCAGCCCGCAGGCGCCGAGCAGAATGGCATCGGCCCGTTCGCAAAGCTTGACCGTGGACTCCGGCAGCGAGGTGCCGGTGTCGCGATAATGGCCTGCGCCCGCCGGTGCCTCGGTGAAGCGTAGCTTCAGCCGCGGCGTCGAGGCAGCGACCTTGTTCAGGACCGCGAGGGCGGGGGCCATGACTTCGGGCCCGATGCCGTCGCCGGGCAGGACGGCGATGTGGAAGCTGTCATTGGCGAGCATGCGATGCTCTCCCCGGATGCCGGAAGGGTAGACATGCCATTCGATGCAACGATACGCTGGTTATGCGGATCGTATGCGGGCCGCAAGTCCGGTGCCGCATCAATGACAAGGTTGCCACCTGGGAGGATACCGATGAGTTCTCGCACATGGCTGCGCGCCGGCTTGCAAGCCGTCGCGGGGGCGGCTGCGCTCATGTTCGCGACGCCCGTGCTGGCGGTGTATCCGGAGCGGCCGATCACCCTTGTCGTTCCGTTCGCTGCCGGTGGCCCGACCGACATCATCTCGCGGCTGATGGCGGAGCCCATGAGCCGGGCGCTCGGCCAGCAGGTCATCGTCGAGAACGTGGTGGGAGCGGGCGGCACGGTCGGCGTGACCCGCGTCGCCAAGTCGCCGCCCGACGGCTACATGCTGCTCATGGGCAATCTCGGCACCCAGGCCGCCAGTGTCGGGCTCTATCCCAACCTGGCCTACGACCCCCGTACCGATTTCGAGCCGATCATGAATACCGGCGGCACGCCCATGATCGTGGCGGCGAAGAAGGACCTGCCGGTCAAGGATTTCCGCGAGTTCATCACGTACCTGAAAAAGAACGACAGCAAGGTCAACTACGGCACCGGCGGCGTCGGCGCCACGTCGCATCTCACCTGCCTGTTTCTCGACGCCCTGCTCAACGTGAAGCCGCAGCACATCCCGTTCCGCGGCTCGGGACCGGCGTTGAACGCGCTGCTCGGGGGACAGGTTGACTATGTCTGCGACCAGACCGTCGGCGTCGTGCCGAGCATCCAGGCCAAGATGATCAATGGGCTGGTGGTCGCGTTGCCCGCGCGCCTCGCGGTCATTCCTGACGTGCCGACGTCGGCCGAGCAGGGCCTGCCGGAATTCCAGGCCGTGGGCTGGAACGCGATGTTCGCGCCCAAGGGGACGTCGAAAGAGATCATCGACAGGCTCAATGTCGTGGCGCGCGCGGCGCTCAAGGACGACAACGCCCGCAAGCGGCTACTGGAGCTTGCGGTCGAGCTCCCTCCCGAATCCGCTCAAACGCCCGCGGCGCTCGGCGAGTTCGTGAGCAGGGAGATCGACAAGTGGGTGCCAATCATCAAGGGGGCCGGGGTCGTGGCCCAGTAGCAGTCGAAGCCTTTGCCGATGCCGCGCTTCGCCGCCAACCTGGCCTATCTTTTCACCGAACGCCCGCTGATAGAACGTTTTGCAGCGGCGGCCGCGGCCGGCTTCCGCGCGGTCGAGCTGCAATTGCCCTATGATCACGCGCCCTCCGCCGTCAGGGCCGAGCTCGAGTGCCACGGCCTGACCGTGCTCGGTGTCAATACCGCGCCCGGCCGATCGGCGGCGGGGGAGTTCGGCGTGGCGGCGGTTCCCGGCCGCGAGCAGGAATTCGCCGCCGTGTTCAAGCAGGCGCTCGACTACATCGCCGCGATCGGGGGGTGTCAGATCCACTGCCTCGCCGGCAGGGTGCCGCCGGAGCAGCGTCCGGCGGCGGAGGCGACCTTCGTCCGCAATCTCACCTGGGCGGCCGATGCGGCGCGCGAGAAGAACGTGACCGTGCTGATCGAGCCGATCAATCCGCGCGACCGGCCCGACTATTTTCTCACCCGCGCCGAGCACGCAGCCGATATCATCGCCAAGGTGGAGCGGCCGAACGTGCGCATCCAGTTCGACTTCTATCATGCCCAGATCGTCGGCGGCGATCTGGTCAAGCGCTTCGAGAAACACTTCCCCGTCGTCGGCCATGTGCAGATCGCGGCAGTGCCGTCGCGGCACGAACCGGACGAAGGCGAAGTGAACTATCCCGCGATATTCGCGGCGCTCGACCGCGTCGGTTACGACAGCTGGATCGGATGCGAATACCGGCCGCGCGGCAGGACCGAAGCCGGGCTCGGTTGGGCCCGCGACTATGGGGTCGTGCCGCGAGATCATTGAATTGCGCGGTGTCGCCGGCCAGCCGTGCACCATCGCCAGTCAACCATCCGCAGCGGCGCCATCCCGGATCATCGCGCTGGAAAGGAAACGACATGCGTCTCGACAACAAGGTTGCGCTGGTGACCGGTGCCGGCTCGGGCTTCGGCAAGGGCATCGCGGAAACTTTCGCGCGCGAAGGTGCGCGCGTTGCCGTCGTCGACATCGATGAGCGGGCCGCGCGTGCGGCCGCGGCCGCGATCAGCAACCAGGCCATCGCCGTGCGCTGCGACGTCTCCCAGCGCGCCGACGTGGATGCTGCGGTCAAGGCCACGGTCGATGCATTCGGGGCGGTCGACATCCTCGTCAACAACGCCGGCATGAGCCATGTGCGCCGGCCGATGCTGGAGGTGGAGGAGGACGAGTTCGACCGGCTGCTGGCGGTCAACGTGAAATCGATCTTTCTGTTCGCCCATGCGGTGGTGCCGCTGATGCGGGCGAGAAAATCCGGCGTGATCATCAATATCGGCTCGACTGCCGGGATCAGGCCGCGGCCCGGGCTCACCTGGTACAACGCGTCGAAGGGAGCGGTAAATCTGCTGTCGAAATCGATGGCGGTGGAGCTTGCGCCCGACGGTATCCGCGTCTGCGCGATCGCGCCGGTCATGGCGGAGACGCCGCTGTTGCCGACGTTCATGGGTGGTGATTCGCCCGAATTGCGCGCCCAGTTCAAAGCCACCGTGCCGCTGGGCCGCTTCGCCACCATTGACGACGTCGCCAATGCGACGCTGTTTCTGGCCTCCAACGAGGCCTCTTTCCTCACCGGTAACGTGCTCGAGGTCGATGGCGGACGCTGCGTGTAAGCCGGCTCTTCACCGTTAAACCCGAAATATCTCTGTCCATCGCCATTGTTGTGCCCGCGCGCCCTTGCCTTGCGGCCATCCGTTGGTAGGTTGCGGCCATGTGGGGTCGTAAACGTCAACCCGTCGAAGCCGCCAGGGCGAGCGAACCGCGGCCGGAGCGGCTCAAGGACGCGTTGCGTAAGGCACGGGTCGACCAGGCCGAGCGCAACGCGGTCGTCGTCGACCTGCACGATGCCGAGGTGGCACGCCTCGAGCTGCTGGACGAGGCGCTCGACTCGCTGTTCGAGGAAATCCCCAAAGAGGTCGATCTGTTCGATCGCGGCATCAGCCGGGGAGAGACGCCGCGCCTGTGGATCGATTCCATCGCCCATGTGGGCATGGGCCGCGACAAGCGGGTGTACCGGTTCCTGCAGGACACACGCTACGGCCGCAAAGTGCTCGCCGAATCCGGCAGCATCCCGGAGATCGTCGAGGCGGTGACGAAATATCTGGCGCAGCGCCTGATCGAGCGCGAACGCGCGCTCGCCGATGGTTCGCTGCCGGCCGTGCGCGATCTCAAGGAGGAGGCGCGGCTGGAGCGCCGCGGGCTCCGTCCCCGCGTCGTGAAGGCCTTTGTCCTCGGCGTGCTCGCGGGTTGCGTGATCCTAATCGCCGCCGCGCTGCTGTTCGGTTCGAAGCCATAGCCGGACCTCGCGCCCGGCCCGGCCCGCGCTGCTTGGCCCGCGCCGCCTAGCCTAGGGGCCCGCAAGCCTTGTTCGCCTGACCTCGACGACCGTGTCGCCGCCGGCCGAAAGGCCGCGCGAGATGGCGTCGCAGCACCACGCGCCGGCTTCGCCCTCCACCCGATAGAGATTGTAGCCGGCGCGGTCATGCTCGCCGGGCGGCGCTTCCGACGCCGACGGCACGCCCACGACCGGAATGGGCCCGCGCGGTCCCTTCAGCTCGATCAGGGAATGCAGGTGATCGTGGCCGTGAATCACGAGCTCCGCCCCGTGCCGGGCCAGCACGGCGCAAAAATCGGCGCCGTCGACAAGGCGCTTGAAGCGCCGCGCCGGCGGGCTGATCGGCGGGTGGTGGATCATCACGACGCGAAACAGCCCCTTGCGCCCGCAGTCATCGAGCGTCGGCGCGAGCCGGGCAAGCTGCTCGCCACCGAGCCGACCGGTCGCCATGAAGAGCGCCGTCGGCACCGCGCTGGACAAACCGATCAGCGCCAGCGGGCCGCGCCGGCGCAGGAATGGAAAGGCAGTCTCGGCGTCGTCGTCGCCGCGCATGTAACGGCTCCAGTGGAGCTGCGGGAAACGCGCCGCCCCGCGGGTGTAGACGTCGTGATTACCCGGCACCAAGGTGACGTCGTCGGGCGGCCCGAGTGATGAAAGCCAGGCAAGGGCCGGAAGGTATTCGCCCGGCAGCGAGATGTTGACGAGATCGCCCGACACCGCGATGTGATCGGGCGCCAGCGCCTTGAGATCCGCCACGATGCGGGCGAGCACGTCGCTGCGATGGATCAGGTGGCGCTTGCGCCGCCAATTGATGTAGCCGGTCGCCCGCTTGCCCAGGAGTTCGCGCCATCGCGGCGGCGGCAAGGGACCGAGATGCGGGTCCGACAGGTGTGCGAGCACGAACATGGAGGACATCCGCTGGCGTGGGCGCGGATGATGGCACCGTGCCAGCGGGCGGCACAATGCACGGTTTCACGAACTCCCGATCAGTATCCCGGCGGCAAATACGAGCGCTCCGCCCACGACGACCTGAAAGGTGGCCGCCAGGAACGGCGTGTCCATAAAGCGGTGGCGGATGTAGGAGATCGCGATCAGCTCGACCACGACCACCGCGATCGCGACCACCGTCGCCGTCCAGAAGTTGGGAATGAGATAGGGCAGGGTGTGGCCGAGCCCCCCGATCGCGGTCATGAGCCCGCATACGATGCCCCGCACGAGTGGAGCCCCACGCCCGGTCAGCGAACCGTCGTCGGACAACGCCTCGGCAAAGCCCATTGAAATGCCGGCGCCCACCGATGCGGCCAGTCCGACCAAAAACGTTTCCCAGGTGCTGTGGGTGGCAAAGGCAGCGGCAAACAGCGGCGCCAGGGTGGAGACCGATCCGTCCATCAACCCAGCGAGGCCGGGCTGCACGTATTGCAGCACGAACATCCGCCGTGCGGTTTCGTCCTCCTTGTCGCGCGC
>Ga0207643_10000718_pt1 | contig 20361 bp, 22 predicted proteins | sample KBSMisM62_FD_184313 | JGI IMG/M metagenome (GOLD analysis project Ga0207643, IMG submission 184313) | Miscanthus rhizosphere microbial communities from Kellogg Biological Station, Michigan, USA - KBS Miscanthus M6-2 (SPAdes) (version 2) | ecosystem: Host-associated > Plants > Roots >...
AAACTTGATTATGTCAATACAAGAATGATTTGATTGAAAAGATGCCTCACAAGCAGAGTGCAACGCCACCCATATAGATTTGTCTGTACGTATGGCAGAAAATAATCTTATTTCTTCGGCTTTTCCTTCATCATTTAAAAAACGCTGCTTAAAGGGGGGTGAGGGAAATAACTTTGGAATCAATATATTTTTCTCATTCTTGAAACCCGCATCTGTCGGGCTGCAACGGTCAATTATCTTAATTTCCGTGATGGGGGATAGTTCGTAGTTTGGATTCTCTTTAATTGGGGACGCCGTAGAGGAACATTTTGATGTGTTAATGAAGGAAATCGGGATAACGGGTTCGTCAGTGTCGAATTTATTTTTCTCAGAAATAATAATTTTCTTGTCGCCAAATAACACATCTTTTGAGATTACATAAGTTTTAGGAAAGCCACCGGTGAGTTCGACGTTTGTATCTAGTACGAATGGCTTAGTAACGTTCTGGGCATGTTCTCTATCGGAAGATTCAATTTCATCACTTCTCAGAAAAGGGTTTAGTTTATGAATATTGAATTCAGTTGTGGTAAGGAGAAGATTAAATTTATTCGCGGCAATATTTGGTTGGTCGGGAAAACGATCCGACTTGCTAGAGTTAACTGATATGTTTGACCATTGTTTGGTTGGATCAAAACCTTGGGAAATAGCCAACGCAACCCTGCAGCCGTCTGGTAAACAAGAAGGATATGCCGATCCGTTCTTTAATACTGTTGTGATACCGCCATCAACGATCACCGCAAACCAGCGATTGCTTGTGCTGTCGTATATTATCTTGGGATCGGTAATGTGATGCGATTTATCCACATTGAAAAAATCATATAAAGACTGCTTCTTCAAAAATTTGCCCGTTTTGTCCCATATTTGAATACTCGTATGTACCAACTGCGCTACATGTCCTTCTCCTGCGGCAATTGTAACATCAGGAGGATTTACCGGAGGCAAATAAGTCATCGAACCGTCTGTTTCCCTTACTTCAGCAGCCGAAAATATGTTCAATCCTTTCCAAAGTTTGTTTACTTTGAGACTTGCAAGTGATTGACTGGAATTTATGCTACCCAAATCGCTCAAATCTCCATTTTCCATTGAATTTGCCACGGTACCAAAACTGCCAAATACTAAAATTGAAACTAATAAAGAAAAAGTTAGGTATGCACCGCTAATGGCCATATGGCAGTATTATCAAGAAAGACTTTAAAATATTTGGTCCCACTAAAAAAATTTGAAACGGCTTAACTTGTTTAGATCAACTAGGTAAATTTGGAATAATCAATTTGAGCCCTATTCTTAGAAACGATTTAAATAGTTGGTTTTTGATTCCCACCTATGGGAGATAATACAGGACCTGTTTCCTCTACTATTTCAATATCCCAAGCAGAACTACTTTCGAGACCTAAATTCGCCGTGACGGACAATTTTTTATTCTATACTTTTATCGACGAGGCCGGATATCAGTTGCGATTTAGTACAGATGGCGGTAAAAGTTTTTCAGGCCTTACTAAATTGTGCAATCTTGAAGGAGAAGTACTTGATTTAAGAATAAGCGCAAAAAATGATATCGCGTTGGTCACATCAATCGAGCAAAATAACGATGGAACGAAAGTACGAGCAGTAGTAGGCATAGTAATAGAGGTCAACGAAGGTTTGATTTTTCAACCGCGAGAGTGCCAAGGAATTTCTTTACAAGTTCCACCTGATAGTATCCTAGATATCACAAGCCAGATTAATGCTGACGGAACATCGGACGATTGTGTTTTTATTCGCGCAGGGACTGGTGCGACCACTACAGTATTTGGACACCATCCACATCCGCAGGTCCAATAATGTTGTAAGAATACATCTTGGTTGCCTCGATTCTCAATTAACGTTCCATCTTGTAGATGGCAAATCTATCTGTAAATCCGCGTGAGACAAATCACTGTGTAGAATGCTAGAGCCTGTTAAAGTTCCATTTATGTCCTGAAAGTTGGTAATTTGTTTGTCTTCTGACGTCGGGAGATCATATGCAGGCTATTCTTTGGTAAAGTTACTGATGATACCCTCAAAGATCTCGTTGATAGGTAATTCACCTCACATTACAATTTCTCTTGGATTTTTTTTAAAGTTTCGGCGCCGAAAAATTTGACTTATCGACGTCAGTACTCACGACTGTATCGAGTTTAAAAATGGATTCTACATAAGGAGTCGAAAATTTTTCGGAAATATTTATCTAAATCTTTAAATTCGAGCAAGAAAATGAAATTATTACATGTGATGCAGAAAAAATTAGTTAATATAATGTTTTTATTGTTTTTTCTTACATTTATTTCAGTTTACTTGCCTAACCCAATTTCTAACGCGGTAGCAGCAGATGATAAATGCAATCGTCCCATAAAAATTGATAATATTACCGCAAGTGGTAATGATGGAAATATACCTTTGAATGTGAATGATGGCAATCTAAGTACTAGATGGTCAAATAAAGGAATAGGATCATGGATTCGCTTAGACCTTGGTTCAAACAATACTGTTTGCGGAATTAATATCGCAGGTTATAAGGGGAACGAAAGGCACTATGATTTTGAGATATCCGCGTCAACCGATGGAATGAAATTTTGGAAATTGGCAAGCTACACGACTAACGCAAGTACATTAGATCCCGAAAAATTTAGTATATTTCCAATTAATGCGAATGTGTTAGAGGTACTCGTTAAAGGTAACATAGAAGTTCAGAATAATCTTCCAAAAAATTATTCGAGTATATCGGAGATTGAAGTTTACGGCATTAATAATTCTGATACTTTGCAAAATGCTACCAGCGAGGATAACACAAAAGATCAAATTACTAATTCTGATATTTTGCAAAATGCTACCAGCGAGGATAACGCAAAAGATAGCATAAATAATTATGACATTCCATCAATTTCAGTTGGGACCGATGATAGCAAATACAGTCAGGGAGAACAAGTTACAATACTCGGACGTTTATACAACGGTACAGGTTTTTCTCTAGAAACAGTACAAATAATTGTCAATAAGACCCATTTTGAGTCCTTTGGTGGTCTCGCAGGATATCAGATCCTAAATAAATCAGAAATTCTCCCAGTTACCAAAATTTCTACTATCTCGGACACTCTTGGAAGATTTAATTATAACATGTCACTGCAAGAAACAGGAAAGTATCTAGTTAGTGCCTCTGCCAATATTAATGGTAATAATATACAGTCTATCTCTGGCTTTGAGGTCAAAAATATTTTCGTCTCGTGGAGTGCAATTATGGCATATTTTGGACTTGTATTTTTCCTATCATTGCTTATTGTTATTTGGCATGGTAATAATAAGTTCGGTGATCTGAGAGACCCAGTATCGTACCGTCTTAATCAGAAGAAAATAGCCAATAATGAATTGCTTCGATTTCTATGCCTCAGTGGAATTGCAGGATTTTCAATATTATCATTCGTATTTGCAGATTCTGAAGTCGGAGTAAACTCGCCGATAGGCCTAATTAAACAGAATTTTGCAGCATTAAATAAAACCCAAATGCAGACCTTTAGTCCAAATCAGGAGAGTCAATGGGTAATAAATGTTGGAGGTACCCAAAAGGACAATTATTCTGGAGGAATACAAATTCCTACCTATGTCGTTATTTTTGGATTAGCGGGTGGTTATCTTCGGTACCTTTATGGCTTGAGATTTTTCTTCGGCAGATTATCTAAGAAACAACAATTCGAAGACACTGATAAAAACTGGGGCGATTTGAATGTCATGGACAATATGTCTTTTCTCAGACACTCCCTTCGAAGTCTATCACTATTTTTCTTGGCGCCTTTGCTATCCATCGCCGTTTGGTTTATTTTATTCCAGGGCGGTACTACAGGAAAATGGGCTATTGCAGCTGTGAGCTTTTCTATTGGTCTTATCACGGAAGAGGTAATTCAAGTCATAATTATATTTGTAAGGAAAACTCTGGTGGGCATAAAAGAAGATACTACAAAAGAGAAAGAAGATGCTAAGATCAGAGTAGTGAAAACCGTTCCTGCAGACGGTTCCAGTGGTGTCTCAGTTTATACGGACATTCTGGCGTCATTTGAAGTACCGGTGGAGAAGGAAACAGTAGTAAATGGATTCAAGTTATTCGTAGAATCAGACAGTGGAAAGACTCCCATACAAGGTAAGACTATCCAGGGTGAAAACTCACTTACTTACCGATTCGTTCCTGAAAGTCGGAAATTAGATCCTGATAAGACATATGTCGCTTCAATTGATGGCGTGGTTGATCTCGTAGGTAGGGCATGTGAGATCACCACTTGGCTATTTTCTACAAGAAACAAGCCAATGATATTAAAAGTATATCCAGAAGATAAACAAAAAGTCCCGGTTAGTTCTAAGATAACAATAGAATTTAGTGAACCAATGAATAGTCAAGGTATAGAAAAATACATTATAGTTAAGGAAAACGGTACCGAAATAAAAGGCAAAGTTGATGTGAAGGAAAAGACAGCTACATTTACTCCGGACGAAAATTTGGAGATTAATAAAACATATTCAGTGGAAGTTACTAACGAAATTGAAGATTTGGCTGGTAATAGCTTGGTATCTGGAAAAACCTGGGTCTTTTCTACTAATAAGTAGACAGAACATTTGTCAAATTAACTATATAATTATGAATACTTGATGGAATTATTTGCTTGACGTGAACCATATGGCATAAAACAATATTTGATCAATTATATCTAGAAAATTTAATATTCCCCAATCATTCCATAATAGGAAAGCCACAACAAGAAATTAATAAAAACTCCTTCATGATCAGCGGAAATTAACTTGGATGACCGAATGATGACCTAGAGTGTGTTAGTCGCGTAAAGATGTTCCTCTCCCAAATGAAAAACTGCACGAGTTATAATTAAAACAAATAATGAACTAGGCTTCTGTTATAGTTGTGAGGAAATTAGACAGGCCACAATGGCCTTTTACCTATAATTATGACAAATTCAGTCGTTATTTCAACGCGTCGGGATGAACGCTGATAATGGTGCTAGTCTGCACACGATACCCGTGACGCTATCGGTTCTTAAAGAATATTCTGAATTTTATTCTATAAATGTATACATGATTCTACTCGTTAGGAAATAAATCTTTTCTAAATTTCATAAGCATCTAACTGCGAAATGACCTCTTTAACAAGATCGCGCAAACTTATCGGTTTCTGAAGTAATGCGTAGTCCTATTATGAAAAATCATAACCAGTTATGATAAAATTATTTATAATTTCTCTCCGAGATATAGATATCATCTAATCTTGCAATGGATGATAAAGATTGGTGCCATCAAGGGTACCGGCACCAATCATTTTTTTTCACATTGATTTTTCTGGCAAAAAGCAGCTTTCTTTCGAACATGATATCACTACTGGTATTTGGTCTTTAGTGTATAGGATATCTTTTTTGCGTTTCATACATCTGCAACTGCGTATCTACTTCTTTAAGAAAATCGTTTAACCCTATCGGTTTTTGAACAAAGCCATCAATAATTTTCTTTTTAGTATATTCTTGCAATCTTTTGTCTTCGAATCTAAATACAGCTGTTATTAGTATCGTTCTTACAAGTGGATTTACATCTTTGATACATTTCAATAAATCCATGCCATCCAAGCGTTCCATCTTAAAATCAGATATGACCAGGACATAGGCGTAATCAAATTCTTGGAAATGTTCTAGTGCCGAGATAGGATCTTTGAAGGTAAGGACAGTTATTCCAGAAAACCCTTTCAGTGCTTCATGAAAAAATAGAATGTTGCTGGGATCATCTTCCACGATACACACAATTCTATTGTTTGTAGACATTATTAGTTCCTAAAGATGTTGACATGACTACGATTGATGTTGATACTAATTGTTAATAAGGATAACGAAGAAATTTTACCGATCATTTAATAATGTTTATGCGCAACTTGGAAGTTAACTCGAGTTAAGATTCTTTACGATTCAATAACTTTATTGTTTAAAATGAGTATTTAATGAATAGAAAAATAAAAAAAGATTGGACGGATTATCTTTTACTTGTTAACACGTTCCGCCGCCAAGTATATTTGCTAGATCGGCTGGATGCTTGCTGCCACAAGTTGCACCAAGATCATTGCCAATGTTGCCTATACCCGATCGTCCTTTTTTACCGTCCTCATCATAAGGGTGGTCTCCTGCTGCTCCTCCGTCCGCAGAGTGTTCTCCTAGGTCTCCTCCCTGACCCTTTGCAGCTTGGCCAAATTCGTTAGGATCGTTACCGTTGGGTGTGGACGCTGCCGCATATACAGTATTCGACAGAGTCGCAGTTGTTGCTGCAATGCCTAATGAGAACATTGCTATAGCCAATATCAGATTTTTTCCGTTCATTAAACGCCATTAATCGTTATTATATTTATATGTAACAAATTTAAAAATTGTACTATTTCTGTATCAGGATAAATAGCTAATAACATCAGTTCTTGCAATATTTTCAATTAATCTTTAAATTTCAATGAGATTCTATAAAGGACGTATACTATGCAAATATCATATCGTACTTAGTAGCCAATAAGTGATCAAACCATAAGTAAGATTCTTATAGTATACTAGTAACGAAGTTTTAAACATGAAGTTCGTAAATTCAAAAAGAACGTTGTCTTTAGCAGCAGCGTTCATGGCTATCGGCGCTATTCTAATGGCAGGAACAAATAGTGTTTTGGCCCAGAACAGTCCTAACGAAGCAGACTTCAAAATAAAAGAGTTTGGTATTAAGGATGGAAAGCCCTGGTTAAGTGTCGAAGGAAAAGCAGGAGGATCCACACCACAAAATGCAAGTCAGATTTATGGATATGCTTTTGTTACGGATAAAGGTATCTTTGCAGTTGTATCCCATGGAACCGAAGATAGTTCAGAAGTGGCTAATGATACTCAGTGGCATTCTCATGGGGTGACCTTAGATGACAAGAATTGTGTTTCAAAATTAAATGAAGATGGAGATGCTGAGGTTACTGATACAGTAAGTGTTGCCAATACAAATGCGACAAAAGTCGACAAGGTAATGACAGCTCAATTGGGTATCAATAATGCTGACGCATCAGTATGCGTGGAGAAAGTATTCGACTCCAAACCATAATTTTTTTATTTTTATTGATTAATAGAGCAAATGAAAAATTATTCGGAATTTTTTACCTAATTCAATTTCTATATTATTCCAACTTCTAGGACGTATAACGTTCTTGCATTTCGAAAGATTGTAATTGAGTCTCAACTTCCTCACGTAAAACATTCAAACGAATGGGCTTTTGAAGAAAGACATTAATTATTTCTTTTCTAGCGTATTCCTTAAAAATATTATCATCCAAAGCGAATGCTGTCGTTAGTATCGTTCTTACAAATTTATTTGATTTTTTCATTCTTCTAAATAATTCCATTCCATTCAATCCTGGCATTCTAAAATCTGATATTACCAATGCGTAGGCATGTTTATTCTCTTGAAAATGTTCTAGTGCCAATCTGGGATCGGTAAATGTGCATACCATAACATCGTCAATACCATTTAGCGCATCACGAAAGAGAAACGTAATATCTTCCTCATCATCGACTATTGAGATAATCTTAATTAACTTAGACAGAAGCATTCATCTTCCTACCACTTCGTGGTCTTCACCCTTTAACATCTCTTTATGAGAGGCACCTCTTAATAATACTTTTCTAGAATTATAAATCCGAACCGTATTGCAGGAATGTTGTTTTAAATCGCAAACAAGGACAATAAGCCTTTAGACAACGGGAGCCATCTGGACTATGATCATCTCTCCTGTGCCCACAACTCAGACAGATGTCATGTAACCGCATTCAATATGTAATTCAAATTGACTTATAATGGTTCAATCTGTTGAATCAGGGAATTAGATACCCGTACTAGAAATTTTACATATATTTTAAACAAGTCAATTTCATCATCTCGGATTGGTCCAACTTTCGTCGGATATTTTTTTCAAGTCTTCTTTTCTAGATTTTCCACACGAATAGTTAGTTTTACTAATTCTTCTTCTAAAACTGTAACTTTGATTTGTGTCAATATGTTTTGCCTGATTGTACTTATTAGATATCGCGTTGTATCATTTTTTGCTCGTCTTTCGTGTTTCAAATAGAGTTTATGCCGTTTTATAACTAACCCATTGTATTCTTCAAAATCATCCCCAGCGTTCTCCATTTTTTCAAGGATTTCCTCATCCGCAACTCTTAATTGTGTAATTATAGGATCTTCTGTCAATTTACCTCAGTTTTTCTATTTTCCATTTTATAAATTCGTCGGATAAAACTAAACACTGGTGGGGTAATTGAACTCTTGAAACCCCCCCACCAATGTAATGATCAAATTCAGTGCGTTGATTACACTTAGACAACATACTATAAAATAATTCAAATCTGAGGGGGAGCGATCAAATCCATAGCATACTTAAGAAGAGCGCAATTTGTCCTCCCATCAGTTCGGTAAGACGGAACACATATTAGCAAATAATATTATAAAAAATTTACCTTTCTAGTCCATTGAGTTGCTTATAGTGTTCAAATATTATGGACATAAGTATTGGATGTAATAAAACAGGTTTGCAAGATCCTACTCCAGCCACGTTATACAATCGCGTAATAGACATCATTTCATCAAATGATTTTCTTTCACTCTTATCTAATTGTTCTCTAAATACTTTCCACTTTCTTTTTTCTCTTTCAGATGCAAGCCTGTATGAAGGAACCGTACGACCCATAATTTCTTGATAGCCAAATTATGCAATTTAAAATACAAGTCACCAATAAGGGAGGGATAGTAGTATTTCCTGATGGGACTAGAGCCGTACGCGATAACGGACGATAATAGTCCCACCAGTTAATGTAAGAATTTAATCTTACATACTATCTATATTGGCAACAAGATATAAAAAAATTCAGATTCGTATGATCGCAACACACAAAATACCTTCGCCTTGGTATCCAATTAATTCTGATATGAAAGGACTTGAATAAGTTGGCTTTAATCAATGGTTTTATTTTCTTTATCGCCCAACAAATCTTGGATTTCAAAGTTACCGAGTTTGTCTTCGCTTTCAAGTTCTTTTCTGATCCCATTCTCATGGACATGGCTATCGTCAGATAACTTGTCGATGGATACTTCCGGTCCACTGGGCTTAATGCCTAATTTACCATCATTAATAGTCAAACCATTCTCATTATAACAATTAAATTCATTAAGTGTGGGATCTTTGCAGGATGGCAGATTTTATAGGACTTATTGGGATAGGAATCACTGCATTTATCGCTTCTAATATAGATGACACATTTATCCTAATTATATTATTCATGACTCCTGGATTGTCTGCACGAAACGTTACCGTCGGACAGTTTCTGGGTATAATAATTCTTGTTGCCGTATCATCGCTTGCAGTATTACTATCTTTGGCCATTCCACCATTCGCCATAGGTTTTCTGGGAATAATTCCCATAGTTATTGGTGTAAAAAGACTATTAGAATACAGGGAAAATGAAGCAGAGGCATACGCACAAAAAGGATATTTATCATTTCTTTCCGTCGCAGCAGTAACGGTCTCAAATGGAGGCGACGACATCGGAGTGTTCACTCCACTTTTTGCAAAATATAATGGAATAGTCGAATTTAGTTTACTCATATCTCTTCTGATGATAATGACGGGTATCTGGTGTATAGTAACATACTATTTTCTCAGGCATCCCTTTATAGCATCTCGTATCAATGCTTTGAGCAAAAACGTTACTCCTTTTGCTCTAATTTCAATAGGGATTTATATAATATTGGACTCCATTTATTTATAGACCGTTCATATTAGCGATATATAAGTAGAGATCTTAACTATTAGAAATTGGTGAAAATACCAGTATCCTATCGTTCTTTCGATCCGACACGTATACATTTCCATCATTGTCTACTGCCAGATGCTCGGGGTCTCTGATTTGACCTACTCCGGATCCGGCCGTACCAAATTTGGTAATAAAATTACCATTATTGTCAAATTTAAGTATACGAGGCTGCATGCTGCATCCCGGATCCGACTGGGGGTCTGTAACAATTACATTATCATGCATATCTAATACCAAGTGTTCCATATGACAGAACTGATTATTGGAAGAACCTTTCGATCCCCATGACAATATAGGATTCCAATTGCTATCAAATTTTTGGATTCGCTCATTTCCTCGCTCAGTGACAAAAAAGTTGCCCTTCGAATCCTGTTCAATAGTGGTGGGAAGGTTAAATTCACCAAGATTGTCTCCTAGTTTTCCAATAGTCCTAATGAATTTGCCATTCAAATCAAATTGCTGGATGCGATTGTTTTTCGAGTCCGCTACATACACAAATTTTGAATCTCTATCTACTTGTACGTGTCTTGGATTGTCAAATTTACCTGGTTCACTACTGGGGCTCGTTCCATTATTTCCAAATTTTAAAATGAACTTTCCATTACTATCGAACTTTTGTATCCTGTGATTACCCCTGTCAGCAACCCATACATTCCCAGCCGAATCAACATCGAGTCCATATGGTACTAGAAACTGTCCATTTCCTTGACCCTTTTCTCCAAACGCAAAGAGAAATGTTCCATTTTTATCGAATACTTGAATCCGATTACCATCCCGGTCAACTGCATACAAATATTTGTCTTTATTGCCAAATTCCAAGTCATGCGGCCGCAAAAACTGTCCTTCGCCAGTTCCTTTCGATCCCCATTCAGTATTAAAGACATAACCATTTCGTGTTGTATCTGTTAACGATTTTGTTTTTTGCAACGCATACAAACTATTGGTATCAAACTGAATTACAAGAGTAACAAGTAAAAGAACTGAAAGTACAATCGCATTAGTTTTCATCTAATTTATTCTAAGTAACAATTTGTATTATATAAGATGTTTAGTACATACACCAAAGTGTACCGCGGGATTCCGCCTTGCATTTCATTTAAATCTGACAATGCCGTATTATTATTTTAGCAATGAGTCGCCTTGCATCCAAACAATTTTTTGCACTGATAGTCCTCTCCGCATTAGCGGCTGTCATATGCGGATCAAGTATAAACTTCCATTATGTTAGTAAACTTCACGCCCAGATTGAAATAACGACTGACAAGGTGCTAGAATTTCCGATCTTTAATGAAACGCAAACTGAGGAACCTCTACTAACCCCTAAAATATTATACTCTGCGTTAAATAATGACACGATAGTTGGAGAAGTGCTAAATAACTTTAGTTATCCGATCGAATTAGTCCGCATCACCGCAATAGTATATGATAAAAATGGGATCATTACCGCAACCGGAGACAAATATGTTAACGATTACTTATTAAAGCCTGGAAGTAGATCTGGATTTAGTATCTTCTTGGATGAACCATTACCAGGTAGCAGTAAATATGTACTCACAGCAAGTTTTGATAAATCAGATGATATTAAACCAGAGGCTCTGCTGCTAAGTATCGGCAAAAACTATAAGCAATCAAATAGTTTTAGAGTCCTCGGGGAAGTAATAAATCATGGTCAAAACGCTGCCAACGCCGTGAAAGTATCAGGGATATTTTATGATAATGAACACAAGGTGATAGACACCGACTATGTATACACAAATCCTGATACTATTAATTCTAACAAGAAAGCACCATTCGAGTTTTCATTTTACGTGAACAATCCTGAAAGAATTAAATCGATGGCGTTCAACATCCAGAGCGATGAATATTCACTAATTACTAACACAACTCAGAATAAAACAAAGTGAGTTCTTTTGCCTCTCTCGTCACCATGAGTATCATTCTGAGTGGTCAAATTGATAGTATATCGCGAACGGTTTTCGGCATGCTAAAACCTTCAACGTCATCCATATTCGGTTATATTTATACTATGTTGGCTTAGTTTCGGTTGATGGATGTAATTAATCTAAAAGATGTCAACAAGTTTACGTACTTACTGATCGGGTTACTGTCAATTACTTTTGTAATTGCACAAGGATTTTCCAATAGTAACCTAATTTCATCTGCTGAGGGATCTCAAGTTTTAATAAATAACGAACCCAACATAATAGCGATTCAAGATAACTCGGACAATGGCGAAGAGTCTGAAGATTCTCAGAATTCGGATAATTTACTCGGCAATAGTAATGAAGGCGGTAGTAACGAAACTGGAGGCCTATCAAACGGCTTAACCGGCGAATCACTTACAGGCAACACAAATCAAACGGAAAGCGATATGACAACTGATGAAGTCTTTGACGAAAACGCTAATCAGACAGTACAATCAGAAAATGAAGTCAATCAGAATGTAAGTCAAACACAAACAACAAATCAGAATGTAAATGTGAATCAGACGAATAATCAGAATGTTAATGTAGTAAACAAGCAAAAACTGGAATTAATCATCTCTGAAGAAGAGGACGAAGCACCAATTTCTGTAGAGGAACAAACAAGGGTAGAATCACAAGACAAAATTGTGGTAACCGATCATAGAGGAGTAACGGGACCGGAATGCAGATCTGGTAACGTTCTTTCTGGAGCATCAAATGCAGAAGATCTAAGAGTCTTGGCAGACTGTCAGGATGCAACTGGCACCGTAATGCATACCAAAAAGATGGATGATGGAGATTACAAATTTTTCCTAAAAGTAGACGATTCATTTAAGTTTCTGGTAAATGAAAAGAATAACGACAAGACAGATGGATTCTTGGTAGTCGAGATAGTCCCCGAAGATCAAAACTCAGCAGGCGCATTACCTAAGGAAGGGGACCACGTACATGTATGGGGCGCTTGGGTAACTGACAAGCCGAAAGGATGGCATGAAATACATCCTACTTGGAAGGTAGTAGTACAGTAGTTGAATGGCGATTATACTCGCCGATCCTAATTTTTTGTTCCCCGTCGGTACTCACGCCGCTATCGGTTCAAAAATGAGATTCGTGCATTACGACCTTTACTTACATGGAAATTTACTTCCATAAGCGCATGTTGTTACCCTATTGTTACCCTAAGTGGATGGTTACTTTTAATTTATTAGAGACAACTATTTGACTCTAAATAAGTCAATACCTTGGAATGCATTGGCATTATAAAGTGGAACTATTTCTCCCTTTGGCATAGGCGCATTGATCTTCTCCAAGACTGGCTTTAGTTTATTCGTAACGAAGTTGTTAAAATCTTCTTCGGAATCCCAGATGTCTACAACATGAAACTTTCCAGATTCATCAAAACCTACAGCATGAAATATTTCGCCTTTAGGATGATTATGCTCAAAACCAATTTGTTTTCTAAGTTCCTCATACATTTCTTTAGTGAATCCATCTCCCTCAAATTTACACAAAACTGCCATACGTTCTTTCTATCTTTTGTTGTATTTGAAGTTTAATCAATACCCCAAGTATTCATAAATGAAGTGTGCTGTTCGTTGAAGTTTGTCTAAGGATGCAAATAATAATGACAAAGCCTCCTCAAATCTTTCTTTTAGTTCTTGTAACTTTGCTTGAAATCTGTCTCTTGAATCTGAGTTACCTATTTCTTCATCTTCTGTTTAGCTTTCGTCGCTTTCTCGTTTTGAGATAATTTACTTCCTAACATCTCTTTGAATTCTATTGCATCACGTCTGCTTTCGCTCCATGCTGGTTGTTGCAATCTGCTTATTAAGATTGGACATCCACTATCTCGTATGTTACCATATTACAGGAAAACCGTGCGAAAATTCTCGTTGAGAGAGTCCAGGAGCTTCATATCCTTTTCATCAAGCTGGAAGTCAAATACTTGACTATTCTCCAGGATTCGGTTTTCATGTATAGATTTTGGAATTACAACAAGATTGTGCTGTAAGCTCCACCTTACTAATATCTGGGCAGATGTTTTAGTATACTTCAGTTCTAGCCCTCTTAGTACCGGATGTCGGAGCTTTTTTCCTCTAGTTAATGGACTATAAGCTTCTAATTGGATATTGTTCTCATCGCAGAATTGTAATAGCTCCTCTTGAAAGAGGAATGGATGAAATTCAACTTGGTTGACTGTTGGTGCGACGTCGAAATTTTCTAATACTTCCTGCACTTGAAGAATGTCGTAATTACTTACTCCGATAGCCCTGGCCTTACCAGATTTTAGTATCTGAACCATAGCCTTCCAAGTGTCAATACCCTTTCCTTCGACGGGCCAGTGAATTAAGTAAAGATCGATATATGACAACCCCAGCCGTCGTAGACTTCTTTCGCACGCGTTAAGGGTGGAATCATAGCCTTGATCTGTATCCCATACCTTCGTAGTTATGAATATCTCTTCCCTCGATATCCCGCTTTCTAAAACCGCTTCACCGACATCCTCTTCATTACCGTAAAGCGAAGCTGTATCAATATGTCTATAGCCGACCTTGAAAGCATATCCAACTGCTCGCCGAGTTATTTCTCCAATTGGTGACTGGTAGACCCCCAGGCCCAGGCGAGGTATTTCTACACCGTTGTTCAATATTGCGTGGGAACGTAAGCTCAGTTGCACAATTAAAGATGTGAATAGAATCGCACTTAATTCTATCGATAGGACCGCTATAGCACTAAAGAATGCATATCAATAACATGAAACTAGAAGACAAAGAGTTGTATACAAAAACAAGAAATCCAACAGAAACTGCTAACCTTTCGTGAAACTAAATCTAGGAACTCCCATCATATGAATACTTTCTCTGTATTTCATGCAAAATCCGAACCCACTTACTTTGTCGTTTATAGACTATAGGTTACTATCTTCTGGACCTTTTGTTACAGCGCTTTTTATTTGTCCGGATTGTAATCAAAAATATATGTTAAAATATTAAAGATATGGGAAGAGCAAATCGAGAAGCATAAGGAGGTTTAAACTTTTTTATACTTTATTGAGAACAGTATTACAGCCAAGAACACCCAAAATGCGTTTCATTGCCTGGTGGGCCGACCTATCAATTTTATGGCCCACCGGTTTACAATATCAACGACCATAAGGTCTTGATTGATGGCAGTCTTGTCTATCACACGTCTGCCATCAGTTTAACTTAACTATGTTACTGAAATCTTATATGGAATTTATTGCCAATATTTATCGCGATACATCGAACCCCTCGACGTTGTACATCCGATGGGTCTTCTACCATTTGGGACCATCGGTTATAATGTTATAAAATTCTTTTTACATTAAAGAATCGCAATTAAAGATGTCCATTTATACTAGATCTAGATTTCTACTCTCTTTCTTCCATCCTTGGTTAATTGAATTCTAAGGCCTGTTTTTATTATATAGCCCTCATCACTCAATTCATTTACAAGATTATCCATTTGCACATCTATTATTCCAATTTCTTTTCCAATCTCACTCATATCAATACTTTCAATTCCATCATTTACTGTCTTTTCATATAGTTTCCTAAGTAACTTGTCGCCGATTCGTTCCTCAGACATAACAAAATATTGACCTGATGTTTTTTATGTCTTTCATAACTTTGGGTGATCTAATAATTCTACCTTTCCTCCCCGTGATAACCCTTTTATTTTAAATCCCCGTTACTCGATTTATCCCTATGATTGTAAATCAGATTTTAAGAGCAAGAAATTAAGGATTCAGAACTTTGGCTTTCTCGTACACGAGAAGAAACAACTTACTAACACGATCTTAAAAAGAGGATTGAATTATAAATTGGGTTTTAGAAAAGATGAAAAATCCTAATGTGGAAATTTGCAGTTTTATTGAAGCCTGAATGAATGAAACGATACAAGAAATAAATGTAAAAGATTCTATGATTGAAGCCGATCCATTAGAGAGTGAATTAAGGACTCTGGATTGGATATTTTATGAAAGTGTAAGACCGAAAGAAGGTAGCCTGGCTAATCTTTCTTATATGCCTTAGCCTCGTCTTTACTTACTTCAAGCCACAGTTTATCTTCTTCAAACCTCAGAGCTTTGTTTCTAGGAATATAAAATCTATCCTTATCGACAGTGCCTTTCTTTGTTACAATAACATCTTCGTTTACTTCTTGGACCTCGCCTAAATCGTAGTCATCAAGTCCCCTTGCTTCCTTTTTTATAACCTCATCCCAATTAATTGTCTCGGTGTGCTTGTAAGTCTCGGCATCTTCTTTGGTAACCTCAAACCAAAGTTTGTCCCCATCAAACCTATTTACTTTATTTCTGGGCAGATAAAATCTTTCTTTATCCACGACTCCTTTTTTAGTTATCACTTGCTCGGGATTTACTTCTTGGACCTCTCCCAAATCAAAGTCATTTATTCCACGTGCTTCTTTTTTTATGACGTTATCCCAGTCTATTGTTTCATTCATTATTAAATTATATTGCAACATTTAATTTAAGGCTTTATTAGTCATTCCCAAAATTAGTCAAACACATCGTTACCGTTAATGGTATAAACTCGGGCCTACACCTGGGTTGAAGTGTTAAATAATTTATTGCTAAAAGTTTATCATGACTGAAGACGAAGAACCGATTGATAAAGTAAAAAAAGGGCTTAAGGAAGTAGTTGGTGGCACTGCGGGAGTAGTTGAAGGCACTGCACAGGGAATTAAGGAAGCAGTGGAAGATACAAAAGAAGGCGCTGAAGAAATGGCCAGAGAGGCAAGAGACACAGACATGGATGCATCCTCATTCGATGAAACGGAAAACAGGGAAAATAGTGTTACAGAAGAATTGGAAGATGCAGGAGATAAAGTTAAAGCCGGCGCAAAAGCAGCTGCAAATAAAGTAGAAGATCCAGACAAGGATTTGGATAGCGAGTACCAAAAAGAAAAGACAGAAGAAAAAATGGAGTAAAAATAATCAAATCAATATATGCTGATAAAACCGTCATTCTAAACCAAATTTTTTTATTCTCGATCTGCAGTTGAAGCATGTTTGCGTCCGTTTTGTATAATAGGACTTTGAATCGTTATAAGATTTTTTGACTTGTAATTATTATGCAATTACATAACATTTATCTTAGTTGTGGACATAGAAAAGATGAGCATAGCCCAGATGGTACTCGATGCTTTAATGACCTTTGTCCTTGTTCCCGATTCAGAACGACATTATTGCAGTACGGTGCGGATTCCACAATATACGGCAAGTTCAATAAATAATCTGTATTTCTCGCACTCCGCAGTAAGTCCATTCACATATCGAATTTCAGATTTTTTAAATTATATTTGAATACGCTAAAGAATCCTTGAAGTCACACCACAGATCCATAATTTCTTCGTATGCTAATATTATATTTTGCTAAAACATCTATCAGAATATCTTTCCGTTTTTGTGGCTCCATCCATTTGATAGATTAATTTCTTTATCGGAATTCCGTGGCAAATCATACAAACTCCGCCAACGGTCTTTTTTGTTGCCTCAGATGGTTGGTTGTCAATGCTATCGTAATGTTTAAGTGCACTTCTCACGCGTTTTTGTTTTTCTTCTGAATAGAGATATCATCTATTTTTGGATGTGACTTTACCATTATGTCAGAACAAATTTCATTAGGACGACTGGAACGGTGTATGTAATGGAATGACGTAGTTAATTACATCATGTTCCAATGTTACCGGAATAATGAATATTGCAGCAAAGAGGTACCTCAAAAGGACCACAATGACAATAATTACTATTATAACAAGAGCTATGTATACGAGTGTGTTTAATACCATAATAGAATAAGCCTATAATCCTTTAAATAGTTGTCATTTAGTGAAGTCCCAATGTAAAAGTAACTAAAAAAACAATATTGCTAAGAGTTGAAGTGTGGACCTAGAAACTGATTTCTGCATTTGATAAATACAATGTTAGTATTAAAAATATAGATGTTGAGTGATAGTGGGTCTGATTTAACCGAGAAAGATTCTGAACCTGCAGGGGAAACTTCGCTAAAAGTGACATGTGGGCCTTGTAGCGGCGGGCAACACAACGATTGTACACATCCTAATTGCGATTGTGCAACGAAGAATCATCAAGTTTAAATTCAAACAATATAATTAAGAAAAAAATTATTTGTTTCTGATACTTCCAATTCCGTACACTAAACGATTGAACCTGGATAAGTATACGAAAAGGTGCTTCTCTGCAAAGAACCAAGAGACATTAAAAAAGAATCGTGTGCTTAAAGTACCGAACGATAAATAAATGAAACCATGTTGTTGTTCTTGTCTTTGCACTGATGAATGTCCTTGTAAATGTCCTTGTGATTGTAGCAAATGCATTTGGAGGAGTAACAGTTAATCCTAAAGAAAGAATATTAGACATTATCAAAGCCGCTAGGTGCTTATTTACAGGAGTGCTCGTATACTTTCGGCTCCTCTTAATTTTTCTCGATTCTAATATTTTTTTGTTCAAGAAATTTCGAACAAATCTTAAACCGTTGTGAAAGTCAATTATGATTGATTCATCATTTGTATTCTCTTTGGAATGTATTTCCGTATAAGTACGTTTTTTCTTCCACAATAAGGGAACTATAATTAAAGGCAAAAAGAATATTCCAAAAAATATCATCCAACGGATTGAAACCTTCCGTTCATAAGGGTATTCAATCCTGAAATTTTTGAATAAGGAATATTCCAACCATGAATCACTATTTGTAAAATAAATCTCAATTCTGTCCTCGTAGAGATATACTTCAACGATTTTATTTTTCGGATCGACAGAGTATCCTCCCATATATCCTGCTATCCCCAAATTAATCAGATAATCTTTTTGAAGAATACGTGAACCAGCTCTCTTCCTTTTCCCACCAGACATGGACGAATGAGATTGATCGAAGGAAGTTATTAAATTCACTTAAACATTATCGAAAATTGAATGTAGGATAAACACGAGTTAGATAACGAAATATCAAGAGTATGTTTGTTAACCGTAAAGTCAGAATGCGTCGGTACCCACGCCGATATCGGTTCTAAAAGAGGATTCTAAATATAATAATTAACTGTTAACCCTTAAGTTTATCTTTTTACGCCTAACCTAGATCTAACGATTAGAAAATCGCATGAATGTTGAAACATCTGCTTTAGATTTTGTGTTTCTTCCCGACAACCTCATTACTTCGCTAACCCGATCTTTATAGTCAGAAAATTCTCTTCCACTTCAACAATCGACTTTGCTTTAATAGGCAAAATAAAACAAGTTCTCAGACTTCAGGCGCGTAAGTGTGAGTAAATTATTTATCATTGGAACACGCATTGCTTAAGTACAAATTACTTACCACTGATTGGGACATAAGTTTATTCCCCCCTGTCAGTGCTAAACATAGCCAAATTGTTAGAGTAATTTCATCTAGAAGTACAAGGAGCTTTACTTATTAATGACTAAGCTTGGAGGTACTGACATGAGCCTTAGAGCAAACGGGACTTTTCCGAAGTATATCCTAATTTTGATTTTTTCAACAGCATTGATCCTGTCATATTCGGCAGCTGGCAGCGTCTTGCTGATAAAGACATCCGCGACAATAAATGATCCTTATCAAATTACAAATGACCAAGTTAAAGATAGTTATTTGGTTTACATTAAAGAAAAAATCAACAAGGGACCCAATTCTGAATGCCATCCGGGCTTAGGACTCGGCGTTTTACAAGGAGATGATATTATTTGTAACCCCGGACTGTTGAATCAGCAGAACAAGTTGAATGAACTTGAAAACCAAGTTGAAGAACTCGACGATGGTATTGTGTCTAAATTGAGTGATAAGTTGGATAAGAAAAAGGAGATACTTGCAGATAAATTTGAAAAACTGAGAGAAAGGATGGAAAAGGCAATTTCTGAAGAGGAAGAGGAAGAAAACCCTCTGCCAGAAGATGTACAAAAATTGATAGATAAAGAAGATCAAGAAACAAAAAATAAACACCAATCAAAAGAAGGTGAGCATTGCAGAGATGGAAATGTATTGAACGGCGCATCGAATGAAGAAGATCTTAAAGTTTTAGCCGAATGTCAAGACGCTGTTGGCGATGTGATGCATACTAAAAAAATGGACGACGGAGACTACAAATTCTTGTTGAAATTGGACGATAAATACGAATTCCTTGTTAACGATAAAAATGAAGAAAAAACTGACGGGTTGCTGGTGGTCGAAGTAGTACCAAAGGACCAAGACCTGAATAGCGTCGATCTTCCTAAAGAAGGAGACAAGGTTCAGGTGTGGGGCGCATGGGTAACAGACAAGCCCAAAGGATGGCATGAAATACATCCAACTTGGGAAGTAGTAAAGCAATAAGTGAAATGGAAAGCGGAATTCCGTCCTGCATTTCATTTAAATCTGATAATCCCGTATAATTATTTTAGCAATGAGTCGCCTTGGATCCAAACAATTTCT
>Ga0207643_10000723_pt1 | contig 20288 bp, 15 predicted proteins | sample KBSMisM62_FD_184313 | JGI IMG/M metagenome (GOLD analysis project Ga0207643, IMG submission 184313) | Miscanthus rhizosphere microbial communities from Kellogg Biological Station, Michigan, USA - KBS Miscanthus M6-2 (SPAdes) (version 2) | ecosystem: Host-associated > Plants > Roots >...
AAATAAGCTTCGCTTGCACTTATCCACCTGCAAGTGAACGCTTTACGCTTCAGCATTCGTCTCTTCATCAAGTTGCATTGACATTTCTCAACCCGCCGCGTTAGATCATCGCCGTCCTTTTAATTCCAACATCCGAACGAGGTCTCGAAATGACCACCTCTCGTCGTGACTTTTTGAAGACGGCCGGGGTTGCGGCTGGCGCCCTGTCGTTGTCTTCCCTGCCCTCCTGGATTAGCGACGTCACTGCCGCTGAAGAGGCAGCCGCCAACGGTGTTAATAAAACCGCGCTCGCGGACATCGCGCTAAACACCGCACGCAAACTCGGCGTCACTTACGCTGACATTCGCATCAATCGCTATCGCAACGAGTTTATTGCCACGCGCGAGCAGCAGGTGCAGAACGTGTCGCGTGGTCAGAACTTCGGCTTCGGCGTGCGTGTGCTCTACAAAGGAACGTGGGGCTTTGCGTCGAGCCGCAGCGTCACTCCGGAAGATGTACGTCGCATCACGCAACAAGCGGTCGAGATCGCGCGTGCAAACTCAGTCTATCAACGCAAGCGCATCTCGATGGTCCCGGTCGAGAAAGTCGTCACGACGTGGAAGAACGCTTTCGAAAAAGACCCGTTCGAAGTCTCGATCGACGACAAGATCCAGTTTCTATTGTCGCTAAACGAGTCGGCGATGAAGACGCAGGGGGTCAGTTTCGTCAACTCTTCGATGAGCTTCGTCAACGAGCAGAAGTTTTATGCTTCGACTGACGGCTCTCGGATCGAGCAGTACATCATTCGCGCCAACCCAGACTTCAGCGTCACCGCAGTAAACCGGGCTAACGGCGACTTCCAGTCGCGCAGTGCTCTCGGTGGACCACAGGGCATGGGCTACGAATACGTGGAGAAGCACGACTGGAAACGAGAAGCGCAACAGGCCGGCGAAGAAGCGGTAATGAAACTGAAAGCCAAGGCTGTCGAGCCGGGTAAGCATGATCTCGTGCTGCATCCGTCAAATCTCTGGTTGACGATCCACGAGTCAGTGGGCCATCCAACCGAGCTCGATCGCTCACTCTGGATGGAAGCAAACTACGCGGGCACGAGTTTCCTTACGCCAGACAAGATCGGGAAGCTTCAGTTTGCCTCGAAGATTATGAACTTCATTGCTGACAGAACTCAGCCCGCCGGTCTGGCGACTGTCGGTTACGACGATGAAGGCGTGCCCGGTCAACGCTGGCATCTGATCAAAGACGGAATGTTTGTCGACTGGCAGACGACGCGCGACCTCGCGGCGATGACGGGTCAGAAGAAGTCGTATGGCTGCAATCACGGCGACAGTTGGGGCAGCATTTCGTTTCCACGTATGCCCAACGTCTCGCTCCAGCCGGGCGCTGACAACACGTCGCTTGACGATCTGATCGCGGGTGTTGAGAAAGGAATTCTGATTTACGGCGACGGCAGTTATTCGATCGATCAGCAACGTTACAACTTCCAGTTTGGCGGGCAGGTGTTCTGGGAAATCAAGAACGGCAAACGCGGCGAGATGTTGCGCGATGTTGCTTATCAATCACGCACCACCGATTTCTGGAATTCGTGCGACGGCCTCGGAGGACAGGCGACGTACGAGCTCGGCGGCAGCTTCAGTGACGGAAAAGGCGAGCCGGGGCAGTCGAACGCGGTGAGTCATGGTTGCCCGGTCGCTCGCTTCCGGCAGGTGAATGTGCTGAACACGGCTCAAAGATAGGAGATTGCAGAATGCTGCTCACTGAAAAAGAAGCGCGCACGATTTGTGAAAAGATGCTGAGCTATGTGAAGGCTGACGATGCATCGGTGAGTGTCAACAGCGAAAACTACGGTCACCTGCGCTTCGCCTCCAACGCTTTCACCACCAGCGGCGCTCGCGAAAATGTAACCGTTGGCGTCACCGTCTGGATCGACAAGAAACGTGGCTCCGCTTCCACAAACGAGATCGACGACGAATCACTCAAAACGACTGTCGCGCTTGCCGAACAACTCGCCCGCATCTCGCCCGTCGATCGCGAATACATGCCTACGCTGGGCAAACAAACCTACAAACCCGTCGACGGTTACGCGGAAGCCACTTCAAATATCTCCGCCACCTCGCGCGCCAAAACGATCAACGACGTCATCACTTCTTGTGAAAAAGCGAAAGTGATCGGCGCGGGTTTTCACCAGGCAAGAGGGTCAGCCAGTGGGTCAGCCACGAAGAACGGCAACTTCATCTACGAACAATCCAGCCTCGTGAGTTTGTCGATGACCGCACGAACTCCCGATGGCACCAGCTCAGGCTACTTCCTTCGAAACCACTTCGATGTCGCGAAACTCGACACCACACGCGTTGCCGGCGAGGCGATTCGCAAGGCGCTCGACGCGCGCAATCCGCGCGTGCTCGAACCCGGCGTCTATCCGGCGATTCTCGAGCCTCAGGCAGTCGCCGACCTGCTCGGATTCTTCGCTTTCAGTTTTGACGCTCGTAGTGCTGAAGAAGGTCGCAGCCCATTCTCCGCGCCCGGCGGCAAGACGAAGCTTGGCGAGAAGATCTTTGACGAACGCATAAACATCTACAGCGATCCGTGGCATCCGGAGCTGCCCGGTTCGCAATCGGCACAGGCAGGCTTGCCCGCGCAGAAGATCTACTTCGTGCGCAATGGCGTGCTCGAGAATCTCACCTACTCGCGTTTCTGGGCCAAACAAAAAGGCAAAGAACCTACCGCCGGTCCAGTTAACAGCATCCTTGAAAGTTCACAAGCGCCGGTATCTGTCGAAGACATGATCAAGTCGATGGATCGAGGTCTATTGTTGGGTCGTTTCTGGTACATCCGCGGTGTCGATCCGCGCGTGGCATTGCAGACCGGCCTCACGCGCGACGGCATCTGGTATATCGAGAACGGCAAGATTCAGTATCCCGTCAAAAACTTCCGCTTCAACCAGAGCAGCATGCAACTGCTCGCACCCGGCAACGTCGACATGATCGGCAAATCTGAACGAGTCGGCAGCTCGGAGGGCCAGGGCGGCAACGCCGCTCTCCTGCCGGTGCTGAAAGTGAAAGAATTTCACTTCTCGTCGCAGTCTGAAGCTGTATAGAATAACCAACCACTAAAACGCGAAGGCACTAAATAAATACTTGGTGCCTTTGTGACTTTGTGGTTAAGCAGTTAACTCGTAACAAGGACGAAAAAGGAGATCTAATGGCAGTTCAAGTTATCCTTGATCAACAGGGACCGTTGCCAATCAAAGCCGCCTTCAATTCTCTGACTGACGACCCGGTTTATGTAGAGGTTAATGGTTCGGTATGGTCGCAAATGCCAAATACCCCGATCGGGATTCTGGTCGAGGTCGACGGCATCGCCGTAGGCAAGGCACTAATCTTTTCAAATCAGCCGACGACTCACCGTACGGTTGTGCCGTCATATGGTCAGGTTCAACTTGGTCCCGGCCAGCATACCATTGTGCTCAGCCCGGTTACACCTACTACCACGTCGGATGAAAATGATTTCTATACCGCGGTAATTCACTACTAGTTGATACCCGGACCAGGCAACACACGCAAAATCGTCGGCGTTGTGCTGAACGGAAGATATCTTCCGCGGGAGTCTTTGCAGAAGATGCTTGCTGACGTCGAAGCCAGCGCCAAATAAGGAGGGTAATATGAAACACGTTCTTTTACTGGTTTCATTTTTGAGCATTGCGCCTGTCTCGTCCGCCGTCGCGCAGGAAATGCATCCACATCGTCACGAGCGCCCAGAGAAACTGGGCACCGTGAACTTCACCAGCTCGTGTTCGCCCAAAGCGCAGAAGCAATTCAATCAAGCCGTCGCCTGGCTTCATTCGTTCGAGTATGAGGAGGCCGAGAAGGCGTTTACAGAGACCGCGGCCACCGACCCGCAGTGCGGCATGGCTTACTGGGGGATCGCGATGAGCAACTATCATCCGCTTTGGGTGCCACCGACGCCCGCGGAGTTGAAGAAGGGATGGAGTGCGGTCGAAAAAGCAAAAGCCTCTGGTACAAAGACGCCACGCGAACAGGACTACATCGCAGCGATCGAAATCTTCTACAAAGATCACGACAAGCTGGATCACCGCACACGCGCCTTCGCGTATAGCGACGCGATGAAACAACTCCACACTCGCAACCCAACCGATCGCGAAGCCGGCGTGTTCTACGCCCTATCGTTGATCGCCACGGGAATGATGTCGCCCGGTAAGACCTATGAGAGAGAGAAGCAAGCGGCCCAGATTCTCAACGACGTGCTCGCGCGTGAGCCACAACATCCGGGCGTTTCGCATTACCTGATCCACAGTTACGACTACCCTGCCCTGGCCCAACTCGCGCTCCCTGCCGCGCGCAGTTACGCGAAGATTGCGCCCGCGTCGGCGCACGCACAGCACATGCCTTCGCATATCTTCACGCGTCTCGGCCTATGGCCTGAAGCCATCGGCTCAAACCTCGATGCACAAGCAGCGGCGAAAGCATTCGCTACGAGAAACAAAATGTCCGGCGCGTGGGACGAGCAACTTCACGCCATGGACTATCTCGCTTACGCATATCTGCAACGCGCGCAAGACAAACACGCCGCAGGCGTGCTCGATGAGCTGAAGAAGATTCAGAAAGTCGAGCCGCAGACGTTTAAGGTTGCTTACGCCTACACTGCCATTCCCGCGCGCTATGCTTTGGAACGTCGCCAATGGAGTGAAGCAGCAAAACTCACTTTAGCTGAAGAAGAATGGAAAGACTTTCCCTGGCAGCGTTTCCCGTGGGCCACTGCTCACATCCACTTCGCGCGCGCAATCGGTGCGGCGCGAAGCGGCGACATCACAACAGCACGAACAGAAGTCGACAAGCTCGTCTCCATCAAGCAGGCGCTCAATGAAGTCAAAGGCGAATATAATTGGGCCAAACAAGTCGACATCCAACGCATGATGGCGCTCGCCTGGTTGCAGCACGCGGAAGGCAAAGACGAAGAAGCATTGCGCCAGCTTCGTGAGGCCGCGGATCTGGATGATGCCACTGACAAACATCCAGTGACGCCCGGCTCGATCTTTCCCGCACGAGAACAACTCGGTGAACTACTGTTGGAGCTGAAACAACCAGCCGCAGCGCTAAAGGAGTTTGAAGCCTCCTTCCGCAACACGCCGGAACGATTCAACGGCCTCTACGGCGCCGCGCGCGCCGCCAAAATGGCCGGAGATCAGAAAGCAGCCGGGAGCTACTACACGAAACTGCTCGCACTGGCACGTGAAGCAGACACTCCACGATCCGAAATTCAAGAGGCGCGTGCCTTTCTCGCCAACGCCGAAGGCGTTCGCTAATTGCAGCCCAGGGTTGGAGCGCAGCGACAACCCTGGGTTAAGCCATATAAATTTACAATTTAACCCTGAAAGGGTTCGCCAATTGCTGAACCCTTTCAGGGTTTTGATTTCCTCTTTTATTACTACCCAGGGTTGTCGCCGCACTCCAACCCGGGGCTGCAATTAACCAACGCCTTCAGCGTATTGTTCTAAAACTTTTCAGGATTAATTCCCGGATTGAGGCCAACGGAACTGAGAGCTTCTGTAACCGAAAAGCCCATGCCTGTCTGCAGTGCAGTTGCAAGCACATACTCCGCGGGCGACGGAATCAATGCGGGATCACCCATGTCGAGAGGCAGAACCTCCGAATTCTAATGACTCTTTACCGACAAAACGTTTCCGGCATTCATACAAAAAAGTAGACGCTGATAATCCGTGTCATCTGTGGCTAGAAAGATCCACGATTATCGGATTGTGATCCGAAATACGATCTTTCAAACTGCGATTCAACGTCTTCAACGTGCGTCCAAACTGCGGTGCAAACATGTAAGGCTGTTCGCGATCGTCCGGATCGGTCAGTTGCAGCGGCTTCACGAAGATCCAATCCAGTTTCATATCCACACTGAACTTGCCATCCAACTCGAATGTGCTGACAAATCCTTTGCTGCCACGTTCGTTTGAATCGGAAAGCGTCTCACCACTGGCGCCGGTGGAGTACAATTTCGAGCCGCGGAAATCAAACACGCCACCGTCCATGAAACGAAAGTCTTTCAGCGTGTTGAAAAACTTTTCTTCCGGATTCTCCGAGACGAACTTCACGCTCTTTACTGTCGGATCGTTTCTGGTGCGCTGCATTTTTACGACGCCTATAGTGAGGTCATACAAAAGGCCAACACCGGTTGCATACTTGATCCCCTGCGTGGCCCAGAATGATGTGCTGCCCAGACGCTTCTTTACTTCACGCTGGAACGATGTGGGTGTTGCGTCGCTGCCGGATGTGTTCATATCGCCTGCAAGGATCACGGGATGATCGATGCTCTTGATCTCGCTGAGCACTTCCTCGAGTTGGTCGACGCGTTCGGACGGTTTTGCTTTGGCCTCGAGATGTGTAGCCACAACTGTCAGCATTCCACCGGGAATTCTCGGATCTGAAATGTCAGCGATGAGCATCATGCGGCCGCCTCGGCGCACTTCGCGCAGGATCTTTTCGCCGAAGACCAGCTTGGCGCCTTTGCGCTTCCCTTTTTCGAGCTTCGAGATGCCGTTCTTCTCGTCGAGATACCAGTCGTGGCCCTGCTTGATGAAGCGGACCACGCGCGTGTTATTCAAAGGGAAACGACTGAGTATCGCGGTGCCGTGCAAACCGAGTGTCCGCGACTTATCGACAGCAAGGTGCTCGATTATCGCCGCTTTATCGGCGCTCGTTTCGCCTTCGAGTGTTTCCGTTCCGAGCGTGAGCGGATCGACTTCGACAAACTCGACGCCAAAGGCGTAGTTCATCTGCAATGCGGCGGCGAGCTCTCGTGCGACGTTTCGATAGTTTGTGCGTTTGAGTCCCCAATCGACTTCGTTCAGGACGATGATGTCGGCACGGCTCAATTCAGCGGCTTGCTCCAGGATGCTTGCGAGATTGAAACGCGATCCGCGCATCGAATGCGGCAGACGGCGGAAGAAGCGCTGATCGTTCGTGAGCGCGGCTCTGATGGCGTCAAACTCGAGACCGCGTTCGATGTTCCACGTAGCCACGCGCGGGAGCTTGCCTCGGGGCGCGCGCGTGCCCGCGGAGTTATTTACGAAGGGCGTGTTGAGTAACCTGGTTAGCTTGCTCGCGAGCTCTGGAGACGGCGGATCTGTTTCGTAAAGTGCGACGAGTTCGTTGTAAGTCAGCAGCGTTGGACCAGCTTGACCATAGGCTGTTGTGAAAATGAAGGTTGCGGTTAGTAAGAGAAGCAATCGTCGGGCATTTGTCATGGCCCGCTATTATTCGGATAGTCAGGCTAATGAACAAGTCAGGAAGAGGGGCTTGCCCCCGCTGCTCGATTCAACTAACAGCGGGGGCAAGCCCCTCTTCCTGACTTGTTCTATCTGTAAAGCTTAATTGGTCGGCGCGCTTTGCTTGAGCGTGATCATGTGGTTGTCGGATTTGTGAATCTCATCGAACACCCGCTTGACTTGTGAGTAACTATCAACCGGAAACAGGATTGTCTGCTGGCCGCCGAAGAAAAACTTGCGGGTATAGATGAGCTGTGTTTGATCTTTCGTCACACCCATGTTGATTTCGTGCATGCAAATCTCACCTGCCTTGAGTGGCGCAGGCCGATCGGCGCTGTCTAGCGTGTAACCCTTCGGCAACGAGATCGTTACCTTGTCTTCCTCAGACCATGGGAAATGAAAGTAAACCGGATAGCGACGCGTGCCGGCGCTGAACAACGCGTCAATACCTTTGACAAAATATCCTGGCTGGAAGAAGAGCCGCTTGCCCGTGCGTTGCGCGTACTCGGGCACGCGCACGTGATACTTGTAGATAAACGGATTGACGGGATCAGTAGCATTCTCGACCACGATGTTGCTCAACTCCGCCGAGCTCATCCTTCCCTTGACCATTTCTTTGAGGTTCTCCTCGCGTTGAACCGGTGAGTCGTCGTCGTTGTTGAGTTTTCGTTCGACAGCCAAATGACCGGTGTACTCGATGGTGACGTCTCCTTCGAGCGTGCCGTTCTCGTCAAGAGTCAACGTCGCTACACGTTTCTCTTTCGACTTATCGTGCGACGACATCGGTGTCTTGAACCACTCAGTGGTCGAATCGGCGAGTATGCCGTCAACACCTTCTTCCTGCCAGCGCATCATCGGCGGCGTGACATACTTCTGACTCAGATCGAAAAACTTCCACGTCTCGCCCGAGCGCACGACGATACTGGAGGGACGCAAGGCGCCTGGGATATATACGTTCCGTTCAAAAAAACGACGGCCTCGATCTGGTAACAAAGCTACCCGAGCATCATATCCGGTCGCATTCACAAGCGCTGCAAACAGAAGATTGATGTCACCACCAGAACCGACACCGCGTTTCAAAGTGTCAGACGGTTTCTTGTTATCTTTTAGTTTCTCCAACTGCTCTTCGGTAAAACCGGCGTTCTTGTCGTCGGTGTTTTTGATGTTGTCGCGACAGAACTCAAAAATTCGCTGCAACTTTTCGTCCGGCGTTGTAGCACCCGCAGTTAGTTCAGCCGACTTCTTCTTGATGTCGTTGTCGACTTTCATGAACGGTTGAAAGACTATGTAAATATTAGACGCCAGGAGTGGGTAACCGATAAAGGTATCGAACAGGCCCGCGTACCTGACCATGGCCCATGATTTGACGCTGTCCTCGGGCGGCATCATCGGTTCTTCGCGGAAGGCGGGCACATTATTGACGGTAGTTACCTCAAACCCGTCCTTCTCCTTCTTGAAGTTAAACTGGGCCATGTTGAACGGCCGCACATCGAAGTCGGCCTTGCGTGCAGGTTTGATTCGATACGTCACCGCCTGGACTGGAATGTCGCGCTGAAACTGCAGACGCATGTTGTTAGCGGAAGTGTTGGATCTAACTTCCTTCCACTTGTATTCGATGATGGCGCCGGGCTCGATGCCGGGAAACGCAAACGTCTTCGTGCGCAGTTTGAGCCCGCTGACCTTAACGACCATCTTTTCGATAACGTCTTCTTTAGCCAGTTCGACTATCGTGCCGTCGGGTTTAATGGTGCGCGCAGCCACGTCCTTGATTTTGACACCGTTAATAAACGGGATCTCGATCTTGCTGTTCAGATCGCGCCCTCGTTCGGTGAAGATCTTGATGCGCACATAGTGGTTGAGCACCAGATCCTCCCAACCGGTATCGTCAATTCGAATGTCCCAAAAGATTGCCTCCGCATCAGCATTGGGCTCCACCACCGCAGCCTTGAGCGCAAGATCGGCAGCATCGACAGGCCGCCACTCCTCTCCACCAGCCGACACGCGAGACCAGCCGAGAGACGCAACCAACACCAGAAGCAACAGAATCAAGATTGAGCGGCGAAAGGATTGGGGGATCATCTCAGTCTCTACTTTCGGTTAGTTGAGGACACCGCCGCCATAATGCCACTATTCTCCACCCATGAGAATACATTTGTAAGGGTGGCCCTCCGTGGCCACCCCAGTCGTCGAGATGAATGATTGCTGGGGTGGCCACGGAGGGCCACCCCTACAAATAATGCTTTGTGCTATCGTGAACTGGATGCCGATCACTCTCGATGACCTGCGGCGCTATGCTGTCGCGCGGAACTTTCCCAAACCGACTACACTGAATCGCGCTCTTCAGCAGATGGGCTTCGTCCAAGCCGATCCGATTCGGGCGCCGGCGCGCGCGCAGGATCTGATACTGCGGCATCGTGTCAAAAACTATCGCGCCGGTGATCTTGAGCGGCGCTACCCGACACTCGACGTCGAAGAGGACTTCTTCGTTAACTACGGGTACGTCACGCGATCCCTGCAGGCGTTGATGCATCCACGGTCCAACTCACGCATCCCTGTGGAAGTCAGCTCACCCTGGGGCTACGGAACTAAGAAGAGAGCCAAACTCCTGCTCGATTTCATCCGCGAACGCGGGACAGTACACCCGCGCGAAGTTGACGAACGCTTCTCGCACGGCCGTGTGACCAATTACTGGGGCGGCTCGTCAAGCGCCACCACGCATCTACTCGACGCGATGCACTACACCGGTATGCTGCGCATCGTGCGACGCGAAAAAGGCATTCGCATTTACGCGGCACACAAACATACAAACGTCCCGCACAGCACCGCCGAGCGTCGCGCGCGTATCGATGCGTTAGTCGATGTAGTAGTTCGCATCTACGCACCGTTGCCTGGTCCAAGTCTCACTTACTATTTGCGACGTTTGCGTTATGCAGTGCCGCAGTGGCAAAAGGATTTACCCGGGGCATTGCATCGAGCCAAACAACGCTTCTCGCATGCGCGTGTTGAGAACGTCGATTGGTACTGGCCCGCGGATGAAGACGTCATGAACCATGCGATTCAAGACACGGTCCGTCTCCTGGCGCCTTTCGATCCCTTGGTGCACGACCGTGATCGCTTCGAGATTCTTTGGCGCTGGGTCTATCGCTTCGAAGCCTACACCCCTGCGGCAAAGCGCAAGCTCGGCTACTACGCCATGCCTCTGCTCTGGCGCGATCAGGTAATCGGATGGGCCAACCTCTCTATAAAGAATAGCGCACTCGAGTATGATTTAGGCTACACCAACTCGCAGCCACGCGAGCGCATCTTCAAGCGCGAGCTGGACGCGGAATTGGATCGAGTGCGCACATTTCTTCGCCTCTAACACCCAAGATGCTCGAATCGAAAACTAACCGTCGCCTCGGCGAGCGTTCGACCGTCTTTAGTTCTCGTTAACACTCCATGAAGCACCGGCGTATTCGTTCCTGCCACGGAATGGAAGTTCGTCCGAAGAAACTCGCCTTCAAATCGATATTCGACTCCTGCTTCATTCTTTGAAGTCGCGAAAACCAATCGGTCTTTTGTTACCAGAGCGAAGACCGCCTCAGCTTCATCGTTGTAATCATCTTTGTAGACAGCCTGCGAATAGATCCGGATATATCCCGGCTCCGTGTTATCGCCATACAGCCCTAACTCGATCGATTCGAACTTCGCGAACTCTTTTGGCTTGGGTCCGAGCATGTAGTAAACGCCGTACGGATTGAACGTTTCAGGGTCGTAGTCGAGTATGTAGTGGGGTTTTGGCGTGGGAGCCGGCAAAGGCGCTACCGGTGGAAGTGGTCTAAGCGACGCAATCGACTCTATTCGCGAAACGAGGGCGTCAGGACTTACTACTTCGACCTTGCACGGCGTTCGAGTGTCGTTTACGGCACGCCTCAGGATTAGCCCGTAGGCCGCAACGCCAACTACAAATGTCAGTAAGAGCACAACGACTCGCAGAATCATTCGCTTCATGAGGAGTCCTCCTTTTCGCATGGTGAACGATACGAATCTTCGCGGCCTGTGCCCACGTTAGGATCAACATATCGAGAGTGTGGATAGCAACAGTGCCTCCGACCTATGTTAGCCGTGGTTGCAGACCCGTGCCTTCTCACACCATAATCGCCGCCAATATGGAAAAACGGAGAAAACTTTACCCCGCGATCGAACCGTACGACAGCGGCCACATCAGAGTGTCGGATGTTCACCAGCTCTATTACGAGCAGTGCGGCAATCCAAACGGAAAGCCGGTCGTGTTTCTTCACGGCGGGCCAGGCGCGGGTCTGGACCCGGACTACCGGCGCTTCTTTGACCCTGCAGCCTACCGCGTAATTCTCTTCGACCAACGCGGCGCGGGCCGAAGCATTCCGCACGCTTCGCTCGACGACAACTCGACCTGGCATCTCGTCCAGGACATCGAACACATACGCGAGCATTTCGGTGTCGAGCAGTGGCTCGTGTTTGGCGGTTCGTGGGGCAGCACGCTCTCACTGACCTACGCTGAAACGCATCCGGAAAGAGTGAGCGGGTTGGTGTTGCGTGGCATTTTTCTCTGTCGACCGCAGGAGATTCGCTGGTTCTACGAAGAGGGCCAGGGCGCGAGCGCGATTTTTCCGGAGACGTGGGAACAGTACGTGCGCATCATTCCCGAAGCCGAGCGCGGCGACATGATTGGCGCCTACTATGCCAGACTCACGAGCGCTGACGAGGCCGTACGTCGTGAAGCGGCGTACGCGTGGTCCATCTGGGAAGCGAGTGCGTTGAAGCTCCTTCCCGATCAGAAAGTGATCGACGAATTCACTGAACCTGAAATGGCGATCGCACTAGCTCGGATCGAGTGTCACTACTTCGTCAATAACTGTTTCTTCGAGACTGACAACTACCTGCTCGACCACATCGATCGCATTCGACACATTCCAGCAGTAATCGTCCACGGTCGCTACGACGTGATCTGCCCGGTCATGAACGCCTGGGACCTGCATCGCGCCTGGCCCGAGGCCTCTCTGCGGATCATCCCCGACGCAGGCCACGCCTCCACCGAACCCGGCATCGCCAGCGCACTCGTCGAGGCGACTGATAGCTTCCGCTAAGTGGAGCCACGGATAACACGGACTAAATCCGGATTTTATCTGCGTAATCCGTGGCTATTTCTTGGCCGAAAGCCGAATACGAGCGATTACGTCGAGCCCGTTACGGCCCTGCGTCAGGATGTTTTTCAGTGGCTCACGAAAACTCGCGATCTCGGGTTTGTCTTCGTCGAGCAGTTCGAGGCACTTCTTTGCGTTGGCAACAATCGTTTCGAGTTGTTGATTGACTTCGTCGACGACAGAAACTGCCGCCTTACCGGTGCTCGCAGCGTAGCTCGCCTGGGCCAACTCAGCCTGCGTTCTCGCTAAAATCTCTTTCGCGGCGTGATGTTCGATCGCCAGGCCGGCTATTCGCGTGGCTACCTCGGTGAGACCGGCTTCTTCACCAGTCGGCGTGCGCGGTTCCTGATAATACATCGCAAAAGAGCCCAGCACTTTCCCACGGCCGGAAAGTATTGGCGTCGACCAACACGCACGAAGACCGTTCGCGAGTGCGAGCTCGCGGTAATTCTCCCAAAGAGAATCCGAAGCGATGTCCGTGACACAGACGGGCTCGCCGCGGTACATCGCGGTGCCGCACGAACCGTGCTTTGGACCGATAGGCTGACCGTCAATTGCCTCGACGTACTCCTTCGGCAAACTGGGCGCCGCCCCGTGTCGAATGTGCTCGCCGTCTTCACTCAGCAGCAATACCGAACAAAGCATGCCTGGCGATTGCGCCTCGATCAGCAGCACGAGCCGTTTGAGGATTTCACTGAGCGGCGCATTCGCGGCCAGCCGCTGCAGAATTCGACTCTGTTCGATAAGAAACTGTTCTTCCTTGTTTTCAGCAGGAGGATTCTGAATACCCGAATCGAGGCGTGGAAGCGGCGCCGTCTTGTCCAGATTTTCCATTTGATCTACTCCGGTAGACAGATTACAGGATTTCGGATTCGGCTTATTCTACATCCACAGAACAATCTGTGTAATCTGTGGTTAGAGAGTGGTACGATGCCCACTAAAATGAAAACAATTCTGTTTCTCTTGTTACTCGCGGTAACAATCGCAGGCCAGACGAGAACTCCCGCAATCGCGTTCGTCGACGTCAACGTCATTCCGATGGACAAAGAGCGCGTGCTGCGAAACCAGACGGTGATTGTTCGCGACGGGCTGATCGCTGAAATCGGCGACACCAAACGAATCAAGATTCCGAAGGACGCGCAAAGGATCGACGGTCGCGGACGGTTTCTGATTCCCGGCCTGTCAGACATGCACGTTCATCTCTTCACAGACGATGAATTTCCGGACGCGCTCGCGGAAGATGAGTTCAAGGTAATGCTTGCGCACGGCGTGACTACCATTCGCCTGATGACGGGCACTCCCGAGCAGCTCGTGTTGCGGCGCAAAAGTGCTAGCCAGGAGATTCTTGCGCCGGCGATCTACGCCGCGAGCCCGCAATTCACCGGACGCAAATCAACCAATGCTCACGTAGTAACGACAGAGCTCCAAGCGCGAGATGCCGTTCGTAAATCGAAGCAAGACGGGTATGACTTCATTAAAGTCACGACCTTTCTCAAACCTGAGGTTTACGAAGCGATCGTCGATGAGGCGAACAAGCAGAACATCCGTGTGGTGGGCCATGCTGACAGCAGGTCTGTTGGCTTGATGCGCGCACTCAAAGCCCGACAACAGATCGAGCACCTCGACTCTTATCTCGAAGCGCTGTTGCCGGAGACTGCGCCGGTGAAAGGCTCGGTTTCCGATATCTATCTCTACAATCCGAAGAACTGGGAGAGTATCGATTATCTCGACGAATCGAAAATTCCTGAGCTAGCGCGCTTGACGGTCGCAGCCAATCCATATGTGACACCCACGTTGCATCTTTTCAAATTCACGTTCGGTAAAGGCAGGACCGAAGAATCGTTCAAGGCCCAACCCGATCTTCGCTTTTACCCGCAAAAGATCGTCGACCTTTGGATGGGAGTCAGCAAGAAATATCTGGCGACGGCGGCGCCGATCGAGAAGCGCGAAAAATACATAGCCATCAGAAACAAGATCGTAAAAGCGATTTACGATGCGGGCGGGCGTTTGATGGCCGGATCAGACACGCCAGAGTGGTTGCTTTTGTACGGGCATACGTTGCATCTCGAGCTGGTGGATCTCCGTGACGCAGGTTTATCCAACTACGCCGCGCTTGAAGCAGCTACGCGAAACCCTGCGTTGTTCTTTGGTACGGCAAACAGTACCGGAACGATCGAGCGGGGCAAGCGCGCGGACCTGGTCCTGCTTGAGGCGAATCCCTTGGACGACATCTCAAACACGCAGAAGCGCGCAGGTGTGATGTTAAAGGGCAAATACTACACGCAAGCAGAGATGAATCAGTGGCTCGACCAGATCGCTCCGCGATTTCAGCACGCGCTTGATGAACAGAAGGAGAAACAGTGAACACGTTCGGTAATTACATCAATGGTGAATTTGTAGACAGCAAGTCAGGTCGAACTTTCGCGAACATCAATCCGGCGAATATCGACGAGGTAGTCGGGAATTTTCAGGCGTCGAACGAAGCGGATGTTGAGGATGCGTGCGCGGCGGCAGTTGCAGCGCAGGAAGAGTGGGCCGCGATGCCCGCGACGAAGCGAGGGGACTATCTTTTCAAAGCGGCTGATTTGTTAACAGAGAAACTAACGCAACTCGGCGAAGAGATGACCCGCGAAGAAGGCAAGACACTGCCTGAAGCCGTCGGTGAAGTTACACGCGCGATCAATATCTTTCGCTATTTCGGCGGCGAGGGCGCAAGACAGTTCACTTACAACGTCCCGTCAGAACGTCCGCAAGTGCTTTGCTACACGATCAGAAAACCGCTCGGCACGGTAGCGTTGATTACACCCTGGAATTTTCCGTCCGCGATTCCGGCGTGGAAGATCGCGCCTGCTTTAATCGCCGGAAACACAGTCGTGATCAAACCTGCATCGCTCGCGCCGCTCAGCTCGTTCCGTCTCGTCGAAGCACTGCACGAGGCGAAGATACCGAAGGGCGTTATCAACTACGTTACCGGAAGCGGCGGCTCGGTCGGCGATGCTTTAACCGGTCATCCATCGATCAGAGGCATTTCTTTCACCGGTTCGACTTCAGTTGGCGATGGGTTGTATCGCAAAGTTTCCGATCGAAAACTGCGAGTGCAACTGGAGATGGGTGGCAAGAACCCTACCATCGTTTTGCGAGATTCAGATCTGAACTACGCCGCCGACATTCTTGTTAACGGCGCTTTCTTTTCGACGGGACAGAAGTGTACCGCGTGTAGCCGGGCAATAATCGAGCGTCCGATCTACGAGCCGCTAGTCCAACTCCTACTCGAGAAAACACGCGCGTTGAAGATAGGTAATGGGCTGAATCCCGGCGTTCAGATTGGACCGGCCGTCGATTCTCATCAACTCGAAACAGATCTCGAGTACATCAGGATTGCTAAAGAAGAAGGCGCGGAGTTGTTGTGTGGTGGAAATCGTTTGTCGGGTGGTGAATACGACAAGGGCTACTTTATCGAGCCGGCGATTTTTGCCGGCGTGACCCCAAACATGCGTATCGCGCAGGAAGAAGTTTTTGGACCTGTCCTGGCGCTGATGGTTGCGGAAGATTTTGAGAACGCGATGGAGATTGCGAATGGGGTCCGGTTTGGGCTGTCAGCGTCGATCGTTTCACGCGATTTGACGCGGGTGCATCAGTTCATCGACAAGATCGAAGCAGGGCTGATCACAGTAAACCTTCCCACCGCGGGCGTGGAGTATCAACTGCCATTCGGCGGCACAAAGGAATCAAGCTACGGCATGCGCGAACAAGGACCACAGGCGATCGACTTCTATTCTGAGACACGCACCGTCTACCTACGCTACGCACAATAACTTTTTATCCACAGATTACACAGATGCTTTAAAGAAAATCTGCGTAATCTGTGGATAAGTCTACTTAACGTATTCCCAGTGCCAGGGCTCGTAGAAGTACGGTCGGAAACCGAAGCGCTCCGCGTTGTGTACGAGCCACTTGTAAGCAGGAGTGTTGACCTGGATCGCGCGATTCGAATCCTTCGTGTCGACCGGACTGCCACCGACATAAACATCAAGCGCGCGGCCGGTAAAGTGCGGGCTGTTAACCGCGAGCCCGGCGCGACCGGAGTTCGGAGAATTCGCCCGTAACTGGTCCTGGTATTCGCGCGAACGATAAGAAGAAACAATCTTCAAATACTTCGACGTGGGCGCGAGTTTGAGATCCGCGGCAGCAGCGGCAATCATCTGTTTGTAGGCTTCGTAAGCATTGCGCTCGACGAGGCGAAGCTCGGCTGCTCGTCCTGGATCGTAGAAGTCAGACGGCGACGCTGTTACGAGTTGATCTGGCTGAGCGGGCGTTCGGGTTTTAAGTCGAGCACTCTGCCACTGCGACACGAGTGCCATCAGTGCGTCTTCATCAAGCACGCCATCCGCATGCAAGCCTCTCTTCTTTTTCCACGCAGCGACTTCTTCCGCGAAGTTAGCCGTTACCGGATCGTCATTAGTGTCGAGAGTCTTGCTGATGAGCAGATCGTAGAGGTACCAGCCACGCTGCTGTTTGCCACCGAAGGTCCAACTCAGTTCGTTCCTGACAACAGCATTTTGACCGGCCGCCGCAGTAAAAGCGGACGCTTTCGTTGCGCTGGATTCTGTGACGCGGACCGCAGGTTTTACAGACGCATTCCGATTCGAACGCGACGACTGCCCGCGACTACTACGTGCCGCAAAAGCCACCACACCAAGGGCAACCGCGAGCACACAAACAATTACAACGACGTGAAATTTATTCTTCATAACAGCTTCTTTGCGTGAGGTATTTTGCCGGGTCATAGGATAGATGCGCAAAGGCGATTCACGGTTCGATGATTATTTGTAGGGGCGGCCCTCCGTGGCCGCCCCAGCGTTCGCATTCAACACTGGGGCGGCCACGGAGGGCCGCCCCTACAGTTGCACTAACGGTGCCTTTTCTGTCGGCGAGTTTTTGTTGATTTGACCTTTGTCTTCTTTACAGGCGCCGGTTCCGCTGACTTGTGATGCGCCTCTTCTTCGACAGGCGGCGCACCGGCTTTCTCGAGCGATGCCGCGATCAGATCGTCAGCCGGCCGGCTACCGTTAAGAAATGCGAACACATGAAAGTTTGCGTTGCGCTCGCGTATCACCTCGATCCGTCCCTGATTTTTTATGCGCGCCAGCTCACCCATGACAAAGTTCTGCTCGGCGACACTCATATAACGATAATCGATATCGAACGCGAGACCGGTCGAGTGTGGCGGCGAATCGATCGTCACGGCATTGCGGTTGAATCTCCGGAGCCTGTGTTGATATTGCTCTGGTCTGACAAGCGAACTCACCGGCAACGGACGATCAAACTGGCGCTGATACGCCGCCGCGACTTCCTCCATGATTTTTAACGCCTGAGGTCGCACGGCGCTCAGCATGTTCATCTTCAGCGCCAGGCGATCCGAAGGGTTGTCGAGGTTGTAGGATCGACCGTTGAAGCTCTTCGCCAGGGTTTGCAGCGATTCGTATTCGCGTGACAATTGCGGGCGCGGCTGGGGTTTTTCGTCTGACTCGTCAAGCTGAGATTTGTCTGCTTCGTAAACGCCGAACTCGCTGTCGTCCGCTCTTTGACCGATGCCGAGTAAGACATAAGTATCGGTGACTGACGGTACCGGGACAATCTCGCCACGCTCGATCAACATTGCGAGATCGATATAGTCCTGGCAGGTGTGGATCTTGTACTTCTCGATCTCCGCGACTTGTGCAGCGAGAAACCAGTAGCGCTCTTCGTAATGCTTGAGCTCCGGCGGAACCTCCAGCGCTCCCGCCCCTTCCCCACCCCGATCGGCTTTAACCTTCTCGACCGCTCGATACCACGCGTCGGCGTCTGTCGAGTTGTTTATGTTTGTGGGACTATTTTGAGACTGTGCAACACGCCGTTTGGCTTTTAAATGGAAGAACGCCCACACTCCGCCGCAAGTGAGGGCGATTACCACAAATAGAAGAACGATTCTCCTGCCCATTGAAAAGTCAATATAAGACAGGTCAGTAGTATTTCGCACTCGGAGGTCGGCACATAAAAGAAAAATTACTTTTTGTGCCTTTTGTGCCTTTTTGCGGCTAACCGAGATTGTAGATCGTTGTGTCCGGGTGGTAGATGCGCCAGTCGAACCAGTAGTCCTCGAGAACGAATACCTTCTTTAGTTCGCGGCCGCTCAATGGTCCCCCAGTCGCCTTCCCTTCGAAGTTCCAGGTGCTGCCGGTTTCGGCGTCGATTAGTTGCAGCTCATTGTTCTCGGTCTTTTGAAAGAACTCCAGACGGCGCCCCTCAACAGTGCGCTCGAAGGCGCGAACGGAGCGCTTGTCGTCGCCGAGCACGATCACGATCGGAACTGAGCCCAGTGTATCGATGATCGGACTCTGCTTTTGTAATGCTGTTAGAGGATAGGCTACTGACTTACCAGCGGCGCTAACACCAATCACAAGCGTGCGTGGCGCGAGTCGCTGATCGACGTCCGTACCTTCGACGACACGCATGGCCCCCACGCTCGTTTCCCAATTCGGCTTTGCATACTGGTTACTGGCGAGAATTCTTTCGTCAGGCTTGAGTACTCGGCCGTGCGGCTGTTCGCGTTTCCAAATCGAGAACGAAATCTCGTCGTGGAAAACTCCTTTGAGCTGCTTCCCTTTCAACGGCCCCTGAATCGCCTTCCCGCTGACCTGTTGCCACCACGTTCCCGTCTCATCATCACGCATGATGAAGTTCTGATTGTTGATGCCTGCAAGCCGGAAGTGCAGCACTCGTCCATCGACTGTCGTTTCCCACACCAGACCGGTGTGACAGAGCGTTCAATACGTAGCCACGATCGGCGTGCCGCCAACCGTGTCTCCCACGAGATGATGATAGGCCATCAGCCTAACCGGATATGCCACCGATTCTCCGCCAATCGTGACGGACAGCACGCGATCGTCGTCGTTGATAAAGCTGACATCGGTTGACTTGGCATAAGCAGCATTCGGCAGCGGATTGAACATCCACTCGAAGTGGTTCTGCCGAGCGAGCCACGTAGCTGCAAACGCCGGCAGCAGGAGCAGCACCAACAGCGCGCGACTCCACCAGCGACCACCAAGCCACAACCTGATCGCCAACAGGACCATGAGCGCCGATGCGAATAACGTCAGCCATGGCGACCAGCGGCGCATGAGATACGAGATCTCCACGATGCGCGGCGTCTGTGCCTTGAACGGCATGATCAGAAAGACCGGCGTCAACACGATCGCCAGCACCACGACGACCAAAACAAGGAGCACCAGCCACGCAATTTTGCGTCGGGACTGAACGTTAGCCATAGTTTCAGAAGATTATAAAACCCCTGGGTGAATTTAGCGGCACCGCGGATGTATTCTACGTCAAAATAGCGCTCGAGGCGTCGTTATTGCGGCACGGCTTCTTCGCCGAAGCGTTTGGCCAGCGAGGTGAGATAGGAATCTATGGTTGCTGTCTGCCCAAAGACGTAGCGCGACATGAAACGGAAGATCACGTTCGACACCTCACCATCTTCTCGAATCGTCACGCGCGTGCCGCCGTTCTCCGGGGCGAAGAAGTAGGTCCACTGGCCCGAGTAACCGAGATCCGTGTCACGGATCCTCGTCACCATCCGCTGGGCCGGAATGTCTTCAACCAGCTCGTAATTGACAGTTCCATTCTTTCCGACTTCACGAAAGTAAACCGGTCTACCCGGCAGCGCTTCAACTTCCATCTGCTTTACGTCGGACCGCCACTGCGGCGCCGAGCCAAAGTCTCGCACTACGGCGTAAACTTCCCGCGGCGACTTCCGCAAGTGAATTGAGCGCGACGCAACATGCGACTTCGGCAGTCTC
>Ga0207643_10000724_pt1 | contig 20224 bp, 17 predicted proteins | sample KBSMisM62_FD_184313 | JGI IMG/M metagenome (GOLD analysis project Ga0207643, IMG submission 184313) | Miscanthus rhizosphere microbial communities from Kellogg Biological Station, Michigan, USA - KBS Miscanthus M6-2 (SPAdes) (version 2) | ecosystem: Host-associated > Plants > Roots >...
GGGATACGAGATCGCCATTTCCTGCTCCGCCCATTCGTTGCAGGAAGCGGATTTGAGACAGCTCCGCGCCACCTTCGACCAACAGCACCGGACGATGTTTGGCCATATGGCGCCGGAGGAACCGGTCGAGATCGTTTCCTATCGCGTGCGCGGCATCGGCCTCGTACCGCCCGTCGAGATGCCGCAATTCAAGCCGGCCGGCACCACTTTGGCGGATGCGCAACGGGAGATGCGGCGCGTGCGTTTCGATGGCAGGGAGATAGACTGCCCGGTCTATCAGCGCGAGCGGCTCGACGTCGGCCTGATGGTCGCGGGACCGGCGATCCTCGATCAGTTCGATTGCACAACCGTGATCTGCCCCGGCCAGACGGCGCGGGTGGATGAATGGAAGAACCTGATCGTGACGTAACCGGCCGCTGTCATGCCCGCGAAAGCGAGCATCCAGTTGCCCGCACAGTTATGCAAGGATCGTCGTGCCTGCATGAATGATATGGATGACTGGATCGTCCGCCTTCGCGGACGATGACAACTGAAAGCCTGGCGAAGGAAGCGATGATCATCGACGCGGTCGATCTCGAAGTCGTCAAGGCGAGCCTGTCCGGCATCGTGCAGGAGATGCAGAACTCGCTGTTTCGTACGGGATTCTCCACCATCGTGCGGGAGTCGCAGGATGCCTCCTGTGCGCTGATGAACGCCAAGGGCGAGGTGGTGGCGCAGCACGTGGTGCTGCCGCTCCATATCGGCGCATTTCCCGCCTGCACCGCCGCCGTCATCGACGCGTTTCGCGACGGTATCGCGCCGGGCGACGCGTTCATCATCAACCATCCCTATCACGGCGGCAGCCCGCACGCGCCGGACGTTGCGGTGATCACGCCGGTCTTCGTCGGCGACGCGCTGTTCGGCTTTTGCGGCTCGATCGCGCACAAGAGCGACATCGGCGGTCCCGTGCCGGGAAGCTGCTCCGGCCAGGCACGTGAGACCTTCAATGAAGGCCTGCACCTGCCCGCCGTGCGCTACCAAAGCGGCTATCGCCCCATCACCGATATCGAGCGCCTCATTGGCGCCAACAGCCGCACCCCCGAACTGGTGCTCGGCGACATCCGCGGGCAGCTCGGTGCCGACCGGCTGGGCGAGAAGCGCCTCAACGAACTCGTCGGCAAATTCGGCCAGGACAAGATCCTCGCTTGCTTCGACCGCCTGCTGGAGATGTCGGAAACCAAGCTCAAGGCAGCGATTGCCGAATGGGCGGACGGCTGCTTCGAGGCGGAGCGGTTCGTCGACGATGACGGCGTGGATCTGGAACAGCCCGTGCGCATCCATGTCGTCGTCGACAAGCAAGCCGCCCGGCTGCATTTCGATTTCAGCGGCTCGGCCGACCAGACCAAAGGGCCGGCCAATATCCGCCCGCCGCTGGTGCAGGCTGCCTGCGCTTATGCGCTGATCTCGTTGATCGACCCGAACATGTACGTGTCGAGCGGCCTGCTGCGCGGCTTCGCCATGACGGCGCGCGACGGCAGTGTGCTCAACCCGCGCTTTCCCGCGCCGGTGAACACCTACAATCCGACCATCCATGCGCTGGTCGACGCCATCTTCGACGCCATGAGCCACATCGTGCCCGGCAACGTGCGCGCCGACGGCAGCGGCAGCCGCTCCATTATTCTCGGCGGCCGCAGCACCTATACCGGCAAGGGCTATGTGCAGTACGAGATCATCGCCGGCGGCGCTGGCGCGCGCGCGAGCAAGGACGGCGCGTCGGGGATCACAGTCAATCAAAGCAACGCCAAGATCGCGCCGATCGAGATCATCGAAAGCGAATTTCCCACCCGCATCGCACGCTTCGAGCTGATCGCGGATTCCGGCGGCGCCGGTGAGTTCCGCGGCGGTCTCGGCATCCGCCGGGAATATCTCAACCTGGCGGACGCCCGCTTCTCGATCCGCTCCATGAAGCACATCATCGCGCCGAACGGCTGCGCCGGCGGCAGCGTCGGTCGCACCGGCGATATCTGGATCAACCCCGAGACCAGCGAGGCCAAGCGGCTGCCGACCCGCTACGCCGACTATCCGTTGAAGGCCGGCGACATGTTCCGGCTCGACACGCCGGGCGGCGGTGGGCATGGCGATCCTCTCGCGCGCGACCTTGAGCGTGTGCTCGCCGATGTGCGGGAAGGAGCGGTCTCGCGGGAGGCGGCCGAGCGCGAATACGGCGTCGTGCTGGAGCAGCGTGACCCCTCATCGTGGGTGGTCGACGAGGTCGCGACGGCGCGGCGGCGGGCGGACATGCGAAACACCCGTCACGGGATGGGCAAGACCTGATCGAGAGTGGACATGGAAACGAACACGGTAAGACGCACCGGCGTGATCGGCCTCGGCGCCATGGGCGTGCAGATGGCGCGCCACATGGTGAGCAAGGGCTTCGACGTCTCCGGCTACGACATCGACGTGGACGCCATGCGCCGGGCGATCGAGCAAGGCGCCACAACGTGCCTTTCCGCGGCGCAGGTCGGCGATCACGCCGAAGTGGTGATCGTGATGGTGGCGAGCGATCAACAGGTGGAAGAGGTCGTCGCACAATCCGGCCTTCTTGATCGTCTTCAGCCCGGCTCGGTCATCTGCATCGCCAGTTCCTGCGCGCCCGAGACCTGCCGCCGCATGGAGGAAATCGCCGCCCCGCACGGAATCGGTGTGCTCGACTGCCCGGTCGTGCTCGGACAGGAGGCGGCCAACAACGGCACCGTGACTTGTTATGTCGGCGGCGAAGAGCGCTGGCTCGCGCGGGCCCGGCCCGTGCTGGCAGCGTTCAGCGCCCGCGTGCTCCACCTTGGCCCCGCAGGCACGGGCCAGATCGCCAAGACCATCAACAACATGCTGTTATGGGCGTGCATGGCGGCCAACTTCGAATCGCTCACCCTCGCCAAGAAGCTAGGCGCCGACATCCCGCGCCTGATCGAGGCCCTGGGCTATGGCAGCGGCGCCAATTGGTCGCTCTCCCGCTGGGGCAAGAGCACTGGTAAATGGGCTGAGAAGGACATGGATGTGGCGCTGGATCTCGCGCAGGACGCCAAGGTGCCGATGCCCATCGCAGGGTTGGTCGATCAGGCGATGAAGGCCATCAATCAGGACAAGATGAAAGCGCTGCTGTCGTGATGTTCGCACGCCGGGTTGCAACCGTAGACGCAAGCAGGGATTCGAATGGGGCGTCATTGCCGGGCTTGACCCGGCAATCCATCCTTTTCGCAAGAAGATGGATGCCCGGGTCAAGCCCGGGCATGACGGATGGAGGCCGTCGGAACATGCAACGCCTAGTCCTTCTCGCTGCTGTCATCGCGCTCATCGCAACCCCCGCCACCGCGCAGCAGGGCCTGACCAAGGTCCGTGTGGCCTATGACGGCTTCTCCATGACGTCGGGGCCGCTGATCTATGCCGACAAGCAGGGCATCTTTAAGAAATTCGGCCTCGACATCGCGCCGGTCTTCATCGATGGCGGCTCCATGCTCACCCAGGCCGTGGTCGGCGGCTCGGTCGACATTGCGCAGAACGGCTACACGCCGGCGCTCTCGGCCGCGGTGCAAGGCGCCGATGTCGTGATCATCGGCGGCATCTCGAACAAGCTGCCGTTCCAGCTCGTGGTCAAGACCTCGATCACCCGTCCCGACCAGCTCAAGGGCCAGAGCGTCGCCATCAGCCGTTACGGGTCGTCGACCGACACGGCCGCGGATTTCGCGCTCGCCCACCTCAAGCTCACGCGCACCGACGTGAAGGTGCTGCAGCTCGGCGGCGCCGCCACGCGCATCGCCGCGGCAATGAGCGGTCAGATCGCCGGCACCATGGAGCAATATCCCGACACCGCGGAGCTTTCCCGGCACGGATTTCACGTGATGGTCGATGTGACCGATATTGCAGGCGACTATCCGAACACGTCCTATGTGACGAGCCGAAGCTTTCTCAAGAGCCGGCCGGAGGTGGTGAAGAAATTCCTGATGGCGATGGCGACGGCGGTGCACGAATACAAGGCCAATCCGTCGGTGGCCGTCCCGCTCTCGCAGAAATTCCTCGACGTGAAGGACCCGGAGAACGCGAAGGCGGCGTATGACGCCTATGTCAAGGTTTATCCCGATGACCTCAAGGCGTCGCTGCCCGGCGTCGGGCTCGTGCTCAAGGAGATCGCCAAGCGGGAGCCCAAGGCTGCCGCGATGAAACCGGAGCAATTCGTGGACACGGGCATACTCGACGCGCTCGCGCGCGAAGGTTTCTTCAAGCAGTTGCAGGCAGCGAACTGACGAGCATGTGATGGGGGCGATGCGCCGAGCGAAGCTGGAGGTGCGCGGCGTTTCGCTCGACCTTTACAACGAACGAACCCGGAAATCGCTCCCGGTTCTGCGCGACCTCGACTTCGAGGTATTCGACGGCGAGCTCGTCTCCATCGTCGGACCGTCGGGCTGCGGCAAGTCGACTTTCCTTAACGCGGTCGATGGCCTCATCCGGGTGTCCTCCGGCGAGATCCTGGTCGACGGACGGGCAGTGAGCGGACCGGGGCCCGACCGGGCCATGGTGTTTCAGCACGACAGCCTGTTTCCCTGGCGCACCGTGCGCGAAAACGTGATGTACGGTCTCGACCTGCAGGGCAGGCTCGCCAAGTCCGAGCGTAGGGAGCGGGCGCTGGCCCTGGTCGAACTGGTCGGCCTCACCGGTTTTGCCGATCACTACCCGCACGAGCTGTCCGGCGGGATGCGCCAGCGCGTCAATATCGCGCGCGCCCTGGTCATGGAGCCGCAACTGCTTCTGCTCGACGAGCCGTTCGCGGCGCTCGACGCCCAGACCCGCGAATTCATGCAGGTCGAGCTACTGAAGATTCTGGCGCGCGCAAAGACCACCGCGCTGTTCGTCACCCATCAGATCAACGAAGCGGTGTTCCTATCCGATCGCGTGGTCGTGTTCTCCGCGCGGCCCGCCGGCATCAAGGACATCATCCCGGTCGACCTGCCGCCGGAACGTTCGCTGCCGGTCAAGCTTCAGCCGCCGTTCCTGGAGTTCGAGCAGCGCATTTGGCGGTTGATCGAGCAGGAAGCGCACAAGACCGGCATGTTGACGGTGGCATGAAATGGAGCGTTCATGACGAGCCTCGATCGGCCGCGCGTCGAGGAGCGTGCGCAGCCCGTGTCTCGCAGCTCGAGGCCGGCGCCCGAGACCGCCTCCGCGCGACCTCCGCTCGATGAAGACGCGGGGCCGCCGAGGACGTTTTGGGCGCGGCACGAACACGCGCTGCTCGGCACGATTTCCATGCTCGTGTTCCTGTCATTCTGGGAAGCCTCGGTTGACCTGGGATGGGTCAATCCGCTGTTCACCAGCTCGCCGAGCCGGATCGTACGAACGGCCATCGAAATGTTCGCCGACGGCAGCATCCTCGTCGACATGCAGGTGTCGGGCTTCGAGTTCATCGTCGGTTATGGCGCGGCCATCATCATCGGCGTGCCGCTCGGCATCCTGATGGGCTGGTACAGCCGGGTCGACGCCGTGCTCGATCCTTTCGTCTCCGCGCTCTACGCCACGCCCCGCATCGCGCTTCTGCCGCTGGTCATGATCTGGTTCGGCATCGGGCTGATGTCCAAGGTCGCCATCGTGTTCCTGGGCGCGATCTTCCCGATCCTGGTGAACACCATCACCGGCGTGCGCACCGTGAACGCCGACTTCGTGAAGGTCGCACGCTCGTTCGGCTCCAACGATTGGCAGATGTTCCTGACGGTGGTGCTGCCGTCGTCGGTGCCCCTGCTGCTGACCGGGCTGCGGCTCGGGCTCGGACACGCGCTGGTCGGCATCGTCGTCGGCGAGATGTACGGCGCCACCCACGGACTCGGCTTCCTGATCGCGACGGCGGGTGCCCGCTTTCAGACCGACAAGGTGATGGTCGGCATCATCATCATCGCCGCTGCCGGCATCGTCATGACCGGATTGCTGCGTCTGATCGAGCGGCGCTTCGAACGCTGGCGGCCGAGCGTCGGGGGATGATCGCCTTAGCCAAAAACACACTCTCGCTCCGTCACCCTGACGCGCGAGCACGCAGTCAAGTCTACGCAACCTGCGCAAGCGTGCCTGCGTGCGAGCCTCGAAGGGCGACGGCCCGGGTCGGGGCCGCTCATCCTTCGAGGCCCGCGCGGAGTCCAGCCGTCAGCCGAGATCAGCGCTCGTGACGCGCGGGCACCTCAGGATGACGGGCCAACACAGCAACCGTGACGCAAGCCTAATTTCTTAGGCCTGCTTCGCCTTCTGGCGCTTGAAGGCGCCGAATCCGGGCCGATAGCTCTTGTCGTCCAGGAACTGCTTCATGCCCTGGCCGCGGCTGTCTTCCTTGTCGACAAACCGCAACGCGTCGCTCTTGGCGTTGAGATAGTCCGATGCCTGCGGCTCGTTCATGAAGCGCACCGCGCGCAGCGCTTCCTTGGTGTATTTCAGAACGGCGGGGCTCTTCTCCATCAGCTTCTTCGCGAGCTTGACGGTCTCCGCCTTTAGCGCCGCCTTGGGATAGGAGAAGTTGACGAAGCCGATTTCCTTCGCCTTCTTGCCGTCGAAGGTGTCGCCGGTCAGCGCGTAATACATGCCGTCGCGCATGTTCAGGGTCTGCGCGACATTCCACGATACGATGCCGCCGGGCAGGATGCCCCAGTTCACCTCCGAGAGGCCGAACACCGCGTCATCCGCCGCGATGGCGAGATCGCAGGCGCACACCTGGGTGAAGCCGCCGCCGAAGCAGTATCCGTTGATCATGGCGATGGTCGGCACCGGGAAAGTCGACAACCGCTGCCAGCGCCACTGGTTGGAGGCGCGGCTCGCCTTCCGCCGCACCTTCGGATCGGCGTCACCGCCGCGGAAATAAAGCTTGATGTCCTGCCCGGCGCAGAACGCCTCGCCGGCGCCGGTGAGCACGAGCACCTGCGTCTCCGGATCGCCCGACAGTTCGTCGAGCGCGTCGTCCATATCGAGGTGGAGTTGCGGACTCATGGCGTTGCGCTTGTCCGGCCGGTTCATGATCAGCCAGGTGATGCCGTCCTGCTTCTCGATCAGGACCGTTTCGTATTTCTTGGTTGTCACGGGGTGTCTCCTTGGGTTGTTTCAATCGCACCGTGTCGAGCGCGGCATTCACGTTCGAGCGAGCGCGCTCGCAGCGTAGCGGCGTGCCAGAAGGTAGAATATCGCGGCGATCATCGCCATCAGCATGGACCATATCAACCCGAGCGCCGCAAGCTCGGTGCCCTGCCCGTTGGTCCAAAGATCGAACAGCGTCACGGCCATGGTCTGCGAGCGCGGTCCCGAGAGCAGGATCGCGAGCGACAACACCCGCGCGGCCATCAGGAAAATGAACAACCAGCCCGCGAGCAACGCCGGCGCGAGCAGGGGCGCAACGATGCGGCGCAGGCGCATGAAGGGAGAGGCGCCGCACATCTCCGCCGACTCCTCAAGTTCACGATGGATCTGCAGCATGCCGGCGGCGCTGTAGCGCATTCCGTAGGGCAGGTAGTTGATGACGAACGCCCAGATCAGGATTCCAAGTGTGCCGTACAGCGGGATCGGCAAATGCAGAAAGAGCTGCATCACGGCGATGCCGAGAATGAGGCCGGGAAAGACCAGCGGGATGGTAGCCAGCCGCTCAAGGGCCCAGCCTCCGGGCGCCCGCCGCACTGCCAGCCAGGCGGCCAGGAAAGTGAGCGCCACCGCCAGCGTCGCCGTCGCCACCGCCACCAGCAGTGTGTTGGCAATCAGCCCGACATGATCGGCCGAGAATACGGTGCGATAATTGTCGAGGGTGACGCGGGCCAGCGCCGCCATGCTGACGGGCTGATAGAACGGGAGCAGCGAAACCCAGGCGAGCATCGCGATCGGCACGGCCAGGAGCAGCAGGAAATTGAGCACGAGAATCCCCGCCGTCGCGTACCGCAGCCGCCCGAGGTCGAACGGGCGCGGCCGGAAGCCCTTGCCGGTGACAGTCGCGAATCGCTCCGCGTGCCGCGACAGCCGGCCATAGATGGCGAGCAGCACCAGCACCAGAACGAGCATCAGGACCGAGAGCGCGCTGGCGCCGCCGATATCGGGGGGCGCTTTCGCCACCATGTTGCCGTAGATGTCGGTGGTCAGAACGGAGATGCGGCCCGGCAGCCCCACGAGCGCAGGAACCTCGAACGCCTCGATGGCGCGGATGAAAACCAGCATCGCCAGCGCCAGGATGGACGGCAGCGAGAGCCGCAAGGTCACCCGCCGGATGGTCATCCAGATGCCGGCACCGCTCATGCGCGCGGCTTCCTCCAACTCCGGATTGGCGTTGCGCAGCGTCGCCCCCACCAGGAGGAACGCCAGCGGCGACCACAGGAAGCCCTCGACCGTGATCATGCCGGACATGGAGTAGACGTCGATCAGAAGGTCGGAGGTGCCGGTAACGCTGCGGTAGAGTTGATTGACCGGGCCGGCCTTGCCGAACAACAGGAGCCACGCCGTCACATAAAGAATGTAAGGCGTTCCGAGCGAGATGATCGCGGTGAGATAGGCCAGCGGCTTGAGCGGCGTGTTGGTGCGCTCGACGATCCAGGCGGTGGTCCATCCGATCGCCAGTGCGACCACCGCGCTGCCGGCTGCGAACACGAGGGAGTTGGCGCTGATGGCAAGGAAGCGCCGACTCCCCAGCACCGCTTCGAAGTTGGCCAGGCTCCATTCGCCGCCGCGTTGCGCGTCCACGACACTGGCTTTAAGCAGGAACACGAACGGCGGCAGCACCAGCGCGGCGAGCACGACGATCAGGACTGCCGCAAGCAGCGACGTCTGGTAAGCGGCGAGACGAGACCAAAGCGTCGCGACCACGGGATCGCGCGGTGATGCCGCCGGAACCCTATCGGCTGATCGGACCTCGCGCGCAACCTCAACTGACGTCGTCACTCACCACAGCCCGCTTCTGTAGACGCTGGCCTCACCGGAACAGATCATCGTAGACCTTCTTCCAGGCCACCATGTTGTCCTCGGTCTGCTCCGGCGTGAAGAAATGCGTGCGGAACCCGCCTTCGTCGGGCTTGAGCGACGGGGTCAGGGCCGGCACCGTAGGGTCGGCCGGCAGATACTCGGCGTCGCGGAAGATGGTCTGGCCCTCCGGCGACGTGATAAAGTCGACGAGCAGCTTTGCCGCGTTGGGGTGCGGCGCGCTCTTGTGCACGGAGATCACCGACAACGTGCCGGTCACCGGCTCCATCTTGATCCAGTCGACCGGCGCGCCCTTCTTCGCGCTGATCACGGTGTGATGATTGAAGATCTGCAGCGCCAGCGGATATTCGCCGGCAATGACCTGGTCGAGCACCTCACGCGCCGCGCTGCCGATATTGGCGATCCTCTGCTTGGAGAGCTCGCGCAGATAGAGCATTCCGCTCTCCGTCCCCATCTCGGTCAGCACCGTGCCGATGAGGCCGGGACCGCCCGAGCTCGAAGGCGCGGTGCTCCAGGCGATCTTGCTGCGCCATTTCGGATCGAGCAGCGCCTGGTAGCTGCGCGGCTCCGTTCCCTTGGGAACAAGCGCGGTGTTGAAACCCGGCGTGAGGAAGAACAGGTTGTTCGCGACCCAATAGCCCTCCGGGTCCTTGTACTGCGCCGGATAGGACTTGGCCGGATCCGGCTGCCATTGCAGCACGAAGCCTTCCTTCTTGAGCGGCACAACCGTCGAGGTGCCGTCGAACACGTCAGATTGCGGCCTGCCCGCCCGGCTTTCGTTGATGATCTTGACCGAAAGCTCGGTCGAGTTGGCGCGCGTCGAGCGGACCTTGATGCCGTATTTCTTCTCGAACGCGGCGCTCACGGGACGCACGAGCTGGGAGATGATCTGGGTCGTGTACCAGATCACCTCGCCTTCCTTCTTGGCCGCTTCGACCAGGGCCGGATCGGCGGCCCGGGCAGACCCGGCGGCCAGGATCATGCAGGCCGCCACCATCGAGCGCAGCACCCGGCACGGGCATCTCATGGCGTTCCTCCCTAAACCCACGGCTTTGGTCGCCGCTTTGTTGCTGGGATGCTCCGCCGCCCACGCGGCAGCAGGACCTACTCAGCCGCAACCCTCGGCAGTTCGAAGCCACGATAGTTCTGATCGGTCAGGGTCTTGATCGCCGGCATCACCTCGGACGCGAACAGCCGGATGTTCTTCTCCGTCAGATCGCCAGGCAGCGTGCCGAACTGCAGCATGCAGACGAGCTCCTGGAACCCCATGAGATGGTGGCACTCGGTGATGCGCCGGCGGACCGTGTCGGGGCTGCCGCAAATCATGATCCCACGCTCGATCAAATGCTCGATCTTCACGCCGCCCTTGTGTCCACGCTTGGCGGCGAGCGCGCGCTTGAGGGATTCCGGCGACATGTAGCCGGGAGGAAAGAACATAAGCTCCGATTGCTTGGGCAGGAACACATTGAACAGCGCCTCGATGTGCTCGCGCGCCTCGTCCACCGCCTGCGCGTCGGTCTGCGCGACGTAGACCGGGGTCGACCAGCCGATGCGATCGGACGACGCCTCGTAGCCGTAACGGCGCTGCGCCAGCTCGCGATAGAGGTTGAGGTAGCGCGCGACCGCTTCCACCGGGCTGTAGGCCTGCAGATAGACGTATTTTCGGTCAGGGTGCGCGGCCCATTCCAGCGTCTCGACGCTCCCCATCGACGGACACCAGATCGGCGGATGCGGCTGCTGGTACGGCCGGGGCCACAGATTCACGTATTCGCAATGATAGTGCTTGCCTTCGAATGCGAACGGACCGGGCTCGGTCCATGCCCGCACCACGAGGTCGTGCGCTTCCTGGTGGCGTTCGAGCGAATGGACCGGATTGGTGCCGAAGGAAAAATATTCCGAGCCGACGCCGCGCACGAACCCGCTGATCAACCGTCCCCCGGTGATGACGTCGAGCATCGCATGCTCCTCGGCCAAGGTCAGCGGGTGCTCGCGCAGGCAGAACGCATTCCCGAGGATGGCGATGCGGCAGTCGCGCGTGCGCCGCGCCAGCGCCGACGCCATCACCACCGGCGACGGCATCAGCCCATAGGCGTTCTGGTGATGCTCGTTCACGCACACGCCGTCGAACCCGAGCTCGGCGCAGAGCTCGAGCTCGTCGAGATAGCGATTGTAGAGGGCGTGGCCCTTTTTCGGGTCGTAGTACCTGTTGGGAAGCACGACCCAGACCGTGCGGTAGCTGTCCTTCACGCTCAGATCGAGGTCCGCATAGGGCATCAGGTGAAAGCTCATCACCTTCATGGCGGCGCCCCGTCAGTTGCGCAGGAAGCTCTGCATCGCCTGCGTGACCGCAGGAGTCCGTTCGACGTGCGGCAGATGACCGGCATTGGGGATCATGGTCAGCGTCGATCCCGGGATGAGTCGGTGAAAGGCCTCGGCATAGGCCGGGGGGATGATCCGATCGCCGTCACCCCAGATGATCTGGGTCGGAACCTTCACCCGATGCAGCCAGCGCTCCAGCCGTGGATTGAAGAAGCGTGGCTGCCAGCCGAAACGCGCGCTGGCGATGCGGTTGAGAATGGCGAGGTCCTGGTATTTGTCGGCGCCGGCGCGCTCGGCGGCTTCCGCGCCCTTTGTCGGGTCGGCGTAGGCGAGCCGCGCGTGCTCCTCCGGGTCGATCATGAAGATATCCGCCTTGGGCACGCCCTTGACGTGAATGCCGGCGGCCGAGATCAAGGTCAGGCTGCGCAGCCGATGGGTCGAGCGCACCGCCATCTCAAGGGCGATCCAGCCGCCGAGCGATTGTCCGACCACGTGAAGGTCGGAGAGACCGAGCGCCTCGATGGCGTCGAGATAGCAATAAGCGACGTCGGAAACGTCATCGATCCACGCCGGCGCCTCCGACGCGCCGAAGCCGGGATGATCGGGCACGATCACGTCGAAGCGCTCGGCCAGCGTATCGAGAATGGCGGGCCATTCGGCGAGCCCGTCGGTGCCGTGCAGGTAGAGCAACGGCGCGCCCTTGCCGCCGCGCACGAAGCTGAGCTTGCAGTCGTTGATGTCGATCGTGTGCCTGACAAATGCCATCGCCTACCCGCCGTCCAGTCCGCCAGTTGGGAAAGCGTAGGGGAGGTCGGCAACCGGCTCAAACGTTTTTTCTCTCGCCGCTATGGCGATCACTTGTTGGCCCTGAGTTGCGCATGTTGCCTCTCCAAGGCTGAGCCCGCCATTGCCGTCCTTATCCTTCGGGAACCGCCACCGCACGTCTCCTGACACGGTGAAGGCAACGGTTGACAGCCGACGCTGGACAAAGATCATCGCGGATCATGCGCGACCCTGCCCTTGCATTTGCCATTCTATTGCTTGCCGGCGCGCCGGCCGCCGCCCTCGTCGGTGATGCTGCCCCCGCCGAGTGGACGATCGCTCGTCCCGCTGTCATGGTTTTCAGCTCACACGGCCAGTGTAGCGGCGTCGTACTGGCCCAAGATCTCGTGCTCACGGCTGCGCACTGCGTCGTCGCGGCGACCAACGTCAAGATTGTCGGGCATATCGCCGCAGCCCCGTTCCAGCTGGCCGATGTGACGAAGGTCGCGCTGCATCCACAGTATGACGCTGCTGCATGGCCTACAGCAGACCTCGCCCTGCTGAAGCTTTCCAAACAGCTGCCGACCGGGTTTGCGCGGGCCTTTCTCGGTACCCGGGCTGTCGCCGTCAGCGATCGGCTTATTGTGATCGGCTATGGAGTGGCGACACAAAGCGACAACAAGAGCGCCGGTACACCCCGGATGGCCACACTGACCGTTACTGCCCATTCGGACAATGTAATTACGCTGCGCGATGCGGGCGGCGGCAATATCAGCGGGTGCATAGGCGATTCCGGCGCTCCGGCTTTTGCTGTGCGCGGCGGCGTACCCGCCCTTGTTGGAGTCGTGAGTAGGGGTCACTGTGGCGGCTCTTCCCTCGTGATCCCGTTTGCTCGTTACCGAGATTGGATCTTCGAGACAGCGCGGCGGTTCGGCTCGCCCCTTGATCCATGACTCCCAAGTTCGGGTGATGATGCGTTGGTCCAGGCATGATCAGCTCGAAGAATTCCCTACAATAATTCTTTGGCGCTCGGCGCGACGGATCAATTCGTTCGACGGCAGCCTGGGGTCACGAAGCTTGGATGCCTGCTCAGCGCCGACCACCGGCAGCGTGGCGGGATCGAGGAGACCGACCTGCACGAGGAGCGAAGCCTGATCCCAATGGATGTGCTCGTACGCCACCTTGCCGTCCACGATGCCCATCAGCACCACGTGCGGCAGGACAACCTTGTGGCCGGTCGGTGCGATGCCCGGCAGCAGGGCCGGCATCTCCACATCGTGGGTGAAGCTGACGACAAGCTCATCGATCACCCGTCCCTGCCCGACGGTGCGGGACGCTTGCGTCACCTGCGTGTCGGCCGGCCAATGGCCGACGAACCAGTTTTCATAGAACGCACGCACCTCGTTGCGGCCGTGGCCGCCGGTCATCACCGGCACGTGCGTGACGTACGGCGCGTCGGTCATCGTCGCCATGGTGGCATCGACGCTGCGCTCCACAAACTCAGCCCGCACATGGGCGTCGAAGACCGCACCCGGTTCCTCGTTCATGTGAAGCCTCCATAAAGTCTTGGTCAGACGCGGCAGATACCATCCGCCGCAGAAGGTTCTCCTGCACCGCAGAAAACCGCAACACGGCGCATGTCAATGGCGATCCACACCGGGGTGCCCAGCACGAGATCCGCATGCGTGCGGCCGAGCACCCGCAACAACGCACCCCCGACATCAACCTCGTATTCGACGTTGCTGCCCTGGAACGCCAGGCCGGCGATCCGCCCCGAGATGGCGTTGCGGTCATCTGCGGGCGCAAATGCACTGAGGGTGAGGTCTTCCGGCCGTAGTACCACCTGGACCCTCGCGCCCGGCCGCTGCTCCGCGACGAGCGTAAGCCGGTGCCCACCGCCGTCGAGCGCAATCCGGACCCGACCCTGGCAGTCGCGCTCCTCGATGCAGCCCGCAAGCACGTTCGCGCCGCCCAGGAATCGGGCGACGAACAGGGTCTTCGGCCGCTCATAGATGTCGGCTGGCGCTCCTTCCTGCACGATACGGCCCTGGTCCAAGACCGCGACCCGGTCGGCGAGCGAGAGCGCCTCGACCTGGTCGTGGGTCACGAACAACGCAGTAACGCCGATCTGCCGAATGAGCGTCGAAAGTTCGCGCCGCATGCTGTCGCGCAGCCGCGCATCGAGATTTGACAACGGCTCATCCAGCAAGAGCAGGCTCGGTCGCCGTACGATCGCTCGCGCCAGCGCAACGCGCTGTTGTTGCCCGCCCGAGAGCCGCGTCGCCGGGCGGCGCGCCATGGTTTCCATCCCGACCAGCGCGAGCACGTCCATGACTCGCTGCTCGATCGCTGCGCGCGCGACACGTGGCCGCTCCACTTCGAGCGGATAGGCGACATTGTCGAACACGTCGAGATGGGGCCAGATCGCATATGACTGAAACACCATTCCGATCGAGCGCTCGTGCACGGGAACGAAACGGCCCGCGTCCGAGACCACGCGTCCGCCGATCGCGATCGAGCCCTGCTCGCCCCGATCGAGGCCTGCGACGCAGCGCAGGATCGTGGTTTTGCCGCACCCGCTCGGACCAAGCAGCGCGTAGCACTGCCCTTGCGCGACCGAAAAGCTCACCCCGTCGACGGCCCTGACCGCGCCTTCGCCGGTAGGAAAAGATTTCGCGAGACCTTTCACCGTCAGCATGGTCATTCCGCGAGCGTACGGCGTGCCAGCATGCGGCGCGCAACGAAAATGACCGGCAGCACTACCGCGACGATGATCGACGCAAGCGCGGCAGACGGCGCCGGCTGGCCGGATTGAAACAGCTGCCACAGCAGAACCGACAGGACCACGTTATCCTGGCTGTAGAGCACGAGCGGTATCGTGAACTCCCGCACCCCGACGATGAACAGGAGAATGAAACCGGCGGAGAGCGCCGGCAGCATCAGCGGGATCAGCACACGCCGCAGCGTCGCAAGCCAGCGCGCGCCGGACGTGGCAGAGGCCTCTTCGAGCTCCTTGTGAATCTGCAGGAAGCCCGCGCGCGCGAGCCGCGTGGTGGTGGCGAAGCGATAGGAATAGGCGATGATCAGAATTGCCACCGACCCATAGAGGCCGATCGGCAGTGACAGATAGAGAAGCATCACCCCGAGGCCGGCGATCACGGCCGGAATTCCGATCGACAGCACCGACACGAAGTCGAGCACATGTCGAAACCTGATCTGCGACCGCGAGATGATCCAGCCGAGCAGTCCGCCGATGGCGGTCACAATCAGGGCGGATGCGAGCGCAACCAGGAACGTATTGCGCAGTCCCAGCCAGAACGCACGATTGGCAAAAAGCTGGCGATACGCCTCCAGACTGAAATCGGCCGACGTCGCCGAGAGCGGCAGGGCGTAGCCGAAAAAACTCGTCCACAACAGCACCGCGGCCGGAAGCACCGCGGCGAGAGTGACATAGAGCGCGGCCAGGGCGAGCGCGGGAATGCGCCACGCACCGAGCGGCAGGCGCCGCTGCCGGTAGCCCTTGCCGGTCATGGTGACGAAGCTGTCGGCGCGCCTGATCAAACGGTTATAGAGCATGAGCAGCAGGACCCCGAGCACGACGAACGGCAGCGAGAGCGCCGCGGCGCCACCGTAATTGGGCAAACTCGAGAGCGGATTGAGCTCGAAATAGATGCGATAGCTGAACACGTTGATCTTCGCCGGCAGGCCGATGATCAGCGGCAGCTCGAACTGCTCGGCGGTGATCAGGGTGATCAGGATCAACGGCGCAAGCAGCCCCGGCAGCAGAACCGGGAGCGTGACCCGGCCGAACGTGGTCAAGGGCGACGCGCCGGACGCGCCGCTCGCTTCTTCCAGCGCCGGATCCATGGTGCGCAGCGTGGCGCTGAGCAGTAGAAATATGAACGGCGCCGAGGCCAGGGCCTGACACAGGATCAGTCCGCCCATGCTGAAGATATTGATCGGTCCGGAGCCGTCCAGGCCGAGCGCCGCCCGGATCGCGAGATTGAGCCAGCCTGCGTTCGGTCCCATCAGAAAGATCCAGGCGATGGCCAGGACCGGTGCCGGCACCAGCAACGGAAAAAGAATGAGCGCGAACCAGATTTCGCGAGCCGGGAGGTCTGTGCGCTCGACGAGCCATGCGAGGCCGAGGCCGATGGCGAACGCAACCACCACCGTACCCGCGACAAAGATAAAGGTGTCCGGGAGGATGCGAGTGTAGATGACGGGATCGGTGAACAGTGCTTGGACATGTTCGAGCGTCCAGCGCGCACCGGGCTCGAACGGGAGATAGTCGGCCGGACCCCGGAAGGCCGCGAACAGCAGCATCGCCAGCGGAACCGCGATCAGGTAGACGGCCGCGCCGGTGACGACGGCAAGCACCAGCTTGGCAGTGAGGTCGAGATTGTCGAGCTTGTGCATGTGCTTGTATCGACCGATGTCCGGATGCGGCGCAGTGGCTCTCTCAACGCGATTGTCCGGTCAAGATGGCGGCCGCCCGGCCGAACAGCGCTTCGCGTGCGGCCATGTTGTCCGGCCTGTCCCACACAACCTGCATCGCGCCGGAATGCAGCGCCTTGGCGAACTCATTGTCGGAGGTCGGCCCATAGTCGGCCTGGGAGGTCGCCTCCAGCCGTGCGGCTTTGCCTTCCGGGCTGGCGAGGAAGCCGGCGAGCAAGCGGGCGGCATTCGGGTGCGGCGCATTCTTCATGATGGTCGCACCGAACTGGCCCACCACGACCGGTTGCGGCACCACCTGGCTCACCGGAAGACCCTCGGCGGCCACGGCACGAATGAGAGAATCGATCTCCCCGAACGCGTAAACGCGCTCACCCGATTGCAGCAGCGATTCGCGCGGGGCGCGCGTGAGCAGAAGATTCGTTTTGGCGACAATGTCGCGGGCGAATTGGAGTGCTTTGTCGTCCCCCCAGGCGAGGCCCAGGGCGCCGATCAGCCGCGGCAGCAGAAACGTGCTGGACGCACCCTTTCCCTTGTAACGCTCGTCGAGAATTCCGATCCAGTCCTTGGGGGCGTCGGCATCCTTTGCCAGTTTGTTGTTGTAGGCGACGGTGTAGACGATGTTGCTGGTGTAGGCCATCTTGCCGTCGAAGGCGATATTCCGGCTGTCGATGCCGAACAGCGACCAATCGATGTTCGCCAGCAAATCGCGCTGCACCAGCGGCAGCGTCCCAGTCAGCGAGTTCTGATAGACATCGACCTGGTGGCGTCCGGCCCGGGCTTCGGCGATCGCTTTCACCGCGATGTCGTTGTCGCCGAGGAACTGCACGTCGATACCGGAAAACAATTTGCCAAAGGCCGCTGGAATCCATTCCACCTCGCGCCGCTGGGTCCCCCAAATGATGACCTGACCTTCTTTCTTCGCGGCGGCGTGGAGCGCCTTGACCTTGTCCTGATCGAGCGATTGCGCGCCAGCCGTGCAAGCCACCAGCGCCATTGCAAACGCGGCCGCGCCGATGGCCGGCGCGCGGCAAAGCCAGGGTGCCATTGGTCGTTCCTCCCCGTGGTTCGATGCGCGACAGTTCGTTCCGTCGTCGCTCGCGTCATGCGCTCAGCAGTTGGGCGGCCCTCTCGTCGCTTCGGTCGAGGATGTAATTGCCGGCTTCGAACACCACGGGCGGCGCCGCGGGATCGAAGCTCACGCCGGCGGGATCACCGCCCGATGCGACCGCATCGAGCTGGCGTTGCAGCAGGCGGCGCAGCATCACGACCCCCTGGTCGCTGGTCGCGAGATGCTCGTCGGAATGCAAGGTGATCGGGCCTTGCCCGACCTGCGCCTCCCAGTCGCCCGGGAACTGCTGATGTTCTTCCGGCGTGAGGTCCGCCCAGAGCTTGCCGTTCATGCGCGAGCGCTTGGCGCCCAGTTCGCCCTTGCTCCTGACCTTGCCGGCCACGTAGATGCGGAAATGGGTGTCATCGATCGGCAAGGTCCAACCGAGCGATTCGACCCCGACATAGCGCTCGACCCGGGGATTGGGCACGACCCGGAGCGTGGGCAGCGCCGCCTCGGTGACGCGGTAGTGGACGCGTCCGTCCTCGAGCACGCGCGCGGAGATCGTCTTGACGCCGGTCGGCGAATATTCCCACCTTACCTTGGGCATGATGCCCATCTGCGCCACGAACTGCACGCCGCTGAACGCGCCATGCAGAATGGGAACGTGGAACGCATCCGGCACGTTTTCATAATGTTGAAGCCAGTTGCAGGGCACGATCGTACCGCCGCCTGAACCGATGCTGCTGTCGTCGGCTTCGATCAACTCGCCTGGCTCGAGCGTTTCCAGGCAGTCGTAGCGCGACAGCACCGGCTTCTTCTCCGGCGGGCCCATATAGGCGAAGATCAGCCCGTAGAGTTCCTGCACGGGATACCAGGGCTGGCGCACGCGATCGCGTTTGAGCCCTCCTTCCGGCTCGCACGGCTGTTCGAGGCAACGGCCTTGCGTGTCGAACAACCAGCCGTGATAGCAGCAGCGAATCCCGCGCTCCTCGACGCGGCCATAATAGAGCGTGGTGCCGCGATGGCAGCAGCGTGCTTCCACCAGCCCCGCCCGACCGGCCCCGTCACGGAACAGGATGAGGTCTTCGCCCAGGACCCGGACCGGCTTGGGCGTTGTGCCGGCGTCGGCGACAAGCGCGATCGGGTGCCAGTAGCGCCGCAGCAATTCGCCCATGGGCTTGCCGCGTCCGACTTCGGTCAAGCCGGCATTGTAGGCCGGGGCCTTGCGCGTATAGCCGGTGCCGGTATCGAGTGCCTCGCTTTTCATGTCGCGTCTCCCTGGCACGACGTCGTTTGCACTAGTGTCCCGATTCCGAAGTTCGCATCAGTGTGCGGCACGCTCGCTTGCGAACTTCGGAATCGAAGGACACTTAGCAACTTTTTGACCTAGTGTGGCTTTGGTTCAGAAGTCCGCATTTCGGACTTGCCGCGGAAATGATGCGGACTTCTGAACTGCCACACTAGGATGAACTCAAATTTGACAAAGTCAACTCAAGCTGGTTGGACGGTTCAGGCACGCCATGGGAAAAGCGCAAGCAAATCGCCGAGGCAACCGCGAGCTCAAGCGGCATCGATCGAGCAAGTCCGCCGTCCAGGCCGCCGCGAAGCCGAGCGACCTCGTATCTTCCAAGGTGATCAGGCTCGCGAACGTGCTGCGCCGCAGCTCGACCCTGGTCTACGGCCGGCGTTTCGGTCTGTCGCAGGTCGAGTGGCGCATCGTCGCGCTGGTTGGGGAACATGCCCCGATCTCGCTCAACGCGCTGGCGGAACTCATGGGCCTGGACAAAGGCCAGACCTCGCGCGGCGTGAGCGCGCTGGTCGTGGGGCGGTTGGTCCTGCGCGAATACCGGCGCGAGGGCCGCGGCGTCTGCATCACGCTCACCAAGCGCGGTACCCAACTCTATGACGAACTGATGATCTCGGCGCTCGCGCGCAATGACATCCTGCTCCACGGCATGAGCGATGCCGAGCGGCGTGAGCTTTTCGAGATCCTGGACCGGCTCACCAGCCTCGCGAGGAGCATCCTCGAGCGGGAGCAGAACGCGTAGTACGCACGTTGAGGTTGGGCGGCGACGTGCTCGGAACTCGCGCCTGTTCACTTCACTTGGGAGAAGATTGATGCGCAGCGGTGGGCGGCGTCCCGTCGCGGCGTTCGGCCGGGAAATTGGCTCGCGAAGTTGCGATTTCCATATTAGAATAGAAACAAGCTATCTTTCCTGACAGCGTGCGGCGTGACCGAGGGGTTGCGGCCGCACCAATCCTCGCCTTCGCACCGGCGATCCATCGGAGAATTTGCATATGGCTGCTCTCAGCGTGAACGGCACGACTCATCAGGTCAACGTCGACCCCGACACCCCACTGCTCTGGGTGTTGCGCGAGACGATCGGGCTGACGGGCACCAAATACGGCTGCGGCATCGCCCAGTGCGGCGCCTGCACCGTCCATGTCGACGGTATCGCCATGCGCTCATGCTCGGTGCCGCTGAGCGCGGTCGATGGCAGGAAGATCACCACCATCGAAGGGCTGGCGCAGAACGGCGTGCTGCACAAGGTGCAGCAGGCTTGGCTCGAAAACGACGTACCGCAGTGCGGCTATTGCCAGTGCGGCATGATCATGGCGGTGGCGGCGCTGCTCAAGGACAAGCCCAAGCCGACCGACGCCGACATCGACGCCAACATC
>Ga0207643_10000725_pt1 | contig 20220 bp, 15 predicted proteins | sample KBSMisM62_FD_184313 | JGI IMG/M metagenome (GOLD analysis project Ga0207643, IMG submission 184313) | Miscanthus rhizosphere microbial communities from Kellogg Biological Station, Michigan, USA - KBS Miscanthus M6-2 (SPAdes) (version 2) | ecosystem: Host-associated > Plants > Roots >...
CATCCGCCTTGGGACGCAGAGCGGCGCGTTTGCCACGGGGATGAGCTATACGTCCGACTGCACGGCGACGCAGGTAACCACGTATCACAGTGGCTCCAAGAATCTGCGGTTCACGCACAACACGTACTACGTGCCGGATGTCGGCGGCTGGTACTGGCTCTGGAACGGCATGAAGCAATGGTTTCAGTGGCAGGGCATACCCCAGGATCTCGACGGAACAGTTCAATAGTCACAACCACGGAGTGGGGCGTCCGCAATTGCAGTGCGGGCGCGCCACCCCAATGTTCGACGTTCGTTCTCTGTAGAACGGCCTGAAGTAAGGAATGGTTCAATGAAGCTTCGTTCTCTCCTGTTTTTTGTGTTCGCAGTCGGCCTCTCTATGCTCGTGTTGCCGGCAGAGTCGTCGGCGCAGACCTGGACGCTCTGCGCGCGTGAAGGGGGCACCTGCACATTTAGCGGCACGCAGCAGGTGCGATACGGCGCCAATGGCTTGTATGCCTACAAGACGCTGACTGGCAGCACGGCATGTACCAACGCCGTGTTCGGCGATCCTGCACCGAATATGGCGAAGCAGTGCGACACCCAGACGACCTCGACGGCACCCACAAGTTGGAGCGTCTGCGCGAACGAAGGTGGAACGTGCACGTTCAGCGGCACGCAACAGGTGCGATACGGCGCCAACGGCTTGTATGCCTACAAGACGTTGACCGGCAGCACGGCGTGTACCAACGCCGTATTCGGTGATCCGGCGCCGGGTGTCGGGAAGCAATGCGCGACTGGTGGCAGTGGCGGTACGACTCCTACGCCCCCCCCGACTTCCGGTTGGAGCGTCTGCGCGAACGAAGGTGGAACGTGCGCGTTCAGCGGCACGCAACAGGTGCGATACGGTGCGAACAGCTTGTATGCCTACCAGACGTTGACCGGCGGCACGGCATGTACCAATGCCGTATTCGGCGATCCGGCACCGGGTGTTGCGAAACAGTGCGCGATCGATTCGAGCGCTTCGTCGCCCGCGCCCGCGCCACAGCCAGTGGCGCCCTCGTCGACATCGGCATATGGCCCGCAGCCCACGATTACATGTCCCTCCGGCGCGATCGACGTCTGGCCCGGTCAGCCCATCCAGACCGCCGTCAATAACTATCCGGGCTCGACGACATTTTGTCTGCGCGCGGGCGTGCACTATCTGACCAGCTCCGTCACCCCCAAGACGGGCAACACCTTCGTCGGCGAGTACGGCGCGATCCTCGACGGCTCGAGCTGGTCGACCAGTGACTCGACGCAGGCGGCATTCCGCGCGCACAACCAGGACATCGACTACGTGACGATTCGGAATCTCGTCATCCGCAAGATGCCGCAGAAGGGCATCCATGCGTTCTACTGGCTGACGCCGGACCACTGGACCATCGAATACAACGAGATTGCCGAGGCCAAGACCGGCATCCTGTTCCCGGATCACTCCATGATCCGGAACAACTACATCCATCACAACTATGACGATCCGTCAGCCACCGACCCCGGCCGGCGCGGCGGCGGCTACGTCGGCTACTACGCCAGCTACACGACGTTCGAGAACAACGAGATTGCCTATAACGGCAAGGAACAGAAGATCATGGAGTCGGTGAGCGTGACGTTCCGCAACAACTTCGTTCATCACAACCAGGCCGATGGCATCTGGTACGACGGCGGCAATCCCGACGCGCTCATCGAAAGCAATCGCGTGGAGGACAACACCCGCAACGGGATCTTCTACGAGGCGAGTAATGGCAGCACCATCCGCAACAACACGGTTCGGCGCAGCGGGGACACTGGAATCTTCATCTCGACGTCGCAGAACGCCCAGATCTACAGCAACACGGTCGAGGACAATTTCCGGGCGATCACCTACTTCGTCAACTGCGGCGGAATGGTGGGCAGGGACATCGACCTGCAGAACAACTGGGCGTTCGACAACAGCATCCGCGTCGGGACGCAGAGCGGTGCATTTGCCACCGGAATGAGCTACACAGGCGACTGCTCGTCGACACAGGTGAACACGTATTTCAACGGTTCGAAGAACCTGCGGTTCTCGCACAACACGTACGATGTGCCAGACGCCGGCGGCTGGTATTGGCTCTGGAACGGCATGAAGCAGTGGTTCCAGTGGCAGGGCGTACCCCAGGATACCGACGGATCAGTTCAATAGTCCCGCTACAGGCTGAGTGGCGCGTCCGCAATCGTGTCGGATGCGCCGCTCGGCACCCTCATCTCTACTCGCATTACAGCGCTTTCAAAAGCGCGCCAGCCCAGCGTCTTTCCGAGGTGGAACAAGCACCTGACTCGGAGTACGCTGTGGCGTGTCAGCTCCGCACAGAAGAGTCTCGTCGGTGGTTGGTGTAGCGCTCGTCATCGCCGCGCTGAGCGGGGTTGCTGCGGGCATGATCGATTCAGTCCGTCAAGCTCCCTCCCCCAAAACTGGATCGGACACGACGACGGAAGTCCCGTGGGCCGGCAGTGTTGGTCCTCAGCGCACGATCACGTGTCCAGCCGGCGCCGTTGACGTGCCAATAGGCGCGGACATCCAACGTGTCGTTGACGCGCGTCCGAGTGGGACGACCTTCTGTCTGAAAGCTGGTGTGCATGCGATCACCACCGCAATCACACCCAAGAGTGGCCACACGTTCGTCGGTGAATACGGCGCCGTACTCGACGGAACCGGATGGAAAACCACGGACCGGACTCAAGGCGCGTTTCGTGCGCACAACCAGGACGTCGACGATGTGACCATTCGCAATCTCATCATCCGCAACATGCCGCAAAAGGGCATCCATGCGTTCAGGGATTTCTCTGACCGGTGGACAATCGAATTCAACGAGATCGCCTCGAACCAGACCGGCGTGTCGTTCCCGAACCATTCCGTGCTCCGGAACAACTACATCCATCACAACGTGGGGAACCCATCAGCGTCCGATCCAGCCGAGCGGGGTGGAGGTTACGCCGGATATCAAGCAACCGACACCATCCTCGACACGAATGAGATCGCCTACAACGGCCCGGAACAGAAGGTCATGGAGTCGGTGACCGTGACGTTCCGGAACAACTTCGTCCATCACAACGTGGGTGATGGCATTTGGTACGACGGCGGCAACCCTGGCGCCGTGATCGAAAAAAACCGCGTCGAGGACAATCAGCGGAACGGGATCTTTTTTGAGGCCAGCCATGACGGCGTGATTCGGGACAACACCGTCCGACGCAGTGGCGACACCGGCGTGTTCATCTCAGCCTCGCAGAAGGCCGAGATTCATCACAACCAGCTCGAATCGAATGTCAGAGGCCTTATCTATTTCATCGACTGCACGCTCACCGGCCCCAGTCGTGGTCTCGACCTCGCCAACAACTCTGCGCATGACAATACGATCCGCGTCGGCGCGCAGCGCAGCGCGATCGCCAACGGCTTCACCTACCGCGACTGCGATTCCACTCAGCTGGCGGCATACCTGAACGGCTCGAAGAAGCTGACGTTCTCGCGCAACAGCTATTACGTGCCGTCGCTCACCGGGTCGTACTGGCTCTGGAACGGATCCCAACCATGGTCGCAATGGCGGTCGCTGGGGCACGATATGGATGGCGCCATCGCGCCGTAGCCCCGGCATGCGGATCCTGCTCGTCCACAACATTTATCAGCAGACCGGCGGCGAGGATCTCGTCGTCCCCGACGAGGCTCGGCTCCTCTCGTCCCGAGGGCACGACGTCGCTCAATATTTTGTTCACAACGACCAGGTGAACTCCCTTTCACGGTTGACGCTCGCACAGCGAACTGTCTGGAGCCAGCCAGCGTATCGCGCTGTGCGAGCTGCCATCACGACGCATCGGCCACAGGTTGTTCACGTCCACAACACGCTGCCGCTGCTGTCGCCGTCCGTCTATTACGCCGCCGGCGCGGAAGGCGTGCCGGTCGTACAGACGCTACACAACTACCGATTGATGTGCCCCGCTGCGGTGTGCTTTCGGGATGGTCACGTGTGTACCGAGTGTGTCGGGAAACCTGTCGCCTGGGGAGCGGTCCGTCACGCGTGCTATCGAGGAAGCCGATCCGCAAGCGCCGCCATCGTGACCATGCTCTCGGTTCATCGGATGCTGGGCACCTGGGAGCACAAGACCAGCGTGTACATTGCATTGACAAATCTGGCGCGCCGCATGTTCATCGAGTCCGGGTTGCCGGCAGAGAAGCTCGTCGTCAAACCCAATTTCGTCAGCCCCGACCCAGGGATCGGCACCGGAAGTGGTGGATATGCTCTGTTCGTGGGGCGACTCTCCGCCGAGAAGGGCCTTCACACATTGCTGCACGCATGGCGGACGGTCGGCGAGCAGCTCCCGCTGTGGGTCGTCGGTGACGGGCCGTTGGGTCCGGACGTGGCGGCCGCCACACAGGACACTCGCGGAATAAGATGGCTGGGCAAGCGTGCACCGCAGGACGTGGTCCCGCTGCTCCAGGAGGCGACGTGCCTGGTCTTTCCGTCGGAATGCTACGAAACATTCGGGCGAGTCATTGTCGAAGCGTTTGCTGCGGGAACTCCCGTCGTCGCCGCCGGACACGGCGCAGCCGCCGAGTTGGTGGCCGATGGGATCACCGGGGTTCATTTTCGACCTGGCGATGCTGCGGACCTCGCGGCCAAAGTGATTCAACTCAACTCTCATCCGGCTCTTCGCGAAAGGATGAGAGTTGCTGCCAGGGCCGACTTCGAAAATCGATTCACGGCCGATGTGAATTACCGCTCGCTCCTGGCTATTTACGAACGCGCGATCGACGGAGTGACCGCATCACCGCTCAGCGCCGCAGAGTGACCTGGGGATGAAAATCCTCATGTCGGCGTTGGCGTGCGAACCTGGAAAGGGTTCGGAACTGGAGGTGGGCTTTCGAGCGCTGATAGCCGCCGCCAGTCAGCACGAAGTGTGGGTGTTGACAAACAGCGCCACTGTTCCCATTGTGCGTCGTGCTATCGAGTCATACAGCTGGGCTGCCCGGGTCCACCTGGAAGGAATCTACTTCGACGTCGATGAGGCGCTTTACCTCAAGCTGACCGCTCCTGGCTTTCACCGGTATTACGACCGATGGCAGCGTCAAGCCGCGGCGCGGGCTTTGGCGTTGGATCGGCGCATTGATTTTGATGTCGTTCACCATGTCACGCTGGCGGCGAACTGGACGCGAGCCGGTGTGACCGTCGTCGACAAACCACTTGTGTGGGGACCGGTAGGTGGCGGTGTCGAACCGCCGGCCAGTCTCATCGGCGAGCTCGGCTGGCAAGGCCTGTTCGATGAGGCTGTCCGCATCCTTGCGCGCCGCCTTCTTGTACGCGTCGGGCCCGCACGCTTGACGCAACAGCGAGCGGCCGTGATTTTCGCCCAGAACCAGGACACTGCCCGGCTCATGGGCGTCGACGACAGCCGTGTGCGTGTCGTGTCGAACGCGACATCCATCGACGTCCGCGACATACAGCCAACGGGTACCAGGCGCAAAGATATCGTGCTCGCAGCGCGCTTGCTCCCCTGGAAAGGGGGGCAACTGGCGGTTCGCTCTCTGCGATACGTCCGACACCCCGACGCGGTGCTCCGGATCTTTGGCGACGGCCCGGAACAAGCGAGGATTGCGCGCGCTGCGGATCGATGGGGTGTGGCCGACCGAGTCCGGTTCGAAGGTCGTGTGAACCGTGCCGGGCTGCTCCGGACAGTTGCCACGGCTGGGGTATTCCTCCACCCCGCTTTCCATGACGAGGCAGGCCTCGCCGTCGCCGAAGCGCTTTCACTTGGTACTCCCGTGGTGTGCATCGATCGAGGTGGACCACCGGAGCTTCTCCGCTGTTGGCCGGACGCGCGCGCCGCCGTGATCTCGCCCGACTCGCCAGAGAAAACCGCGCGCGCGATCGCCGCGTCGATCGATCAGTTTCTGGTTGATGCGCCGCCAGTTCGACAAGCTCCCGAGGCACCCGTCACCTCCTTCCAGAAGGAGCTGTTGGCAGCCTATGAAACGGCGTTCGCCCACCGCCGTGAAACGAGCCGCGCCAAAGTGTGGGCTTTCCCACTCGGCAAACCACAGTTGTTTACGGAGTCGCCTCGGTCGCTGTCGGAAGGCGTCATGGTGTACGGCTTCGGACGCCGCGTGGCGACGTGGATTCAACTTGCTGTGGCATGGCAAGTCCGCGTGCCAGGTGTGCGGCGCCTCTTCGCCGAACGAAAAATGGAGGAGCCACCAGTGTGCGGCTGGACGCACTGGGGCCATATCGAGGAGGAACTGAGGCGGCGCAACAGCCTGTCATGGTTGTCGTGGGTGCACTTCCGTTCGCAATGGGGGAAGGAGCGCTCCAGTATGTTGGGGTTGGATGCCGATGGCACACCGCACGTCTTCGTCGTCGTAGAGCCGCGAGACAGGGGGAATGTGGCCGAGCGCTTACCGGCAACTCGATCGTTCCGCGTCACCACATGCCTTGATTTGTTTTGCCACGAGAGCTGGTCGGTGCGCCTGTACGAATCGCTTCCCCGCCTGCATAAACCTGCTCGGTGGGACGCTCCGAGGATTCGGCAGGTCTCTGAAGAAGTGACCCGAGTACTCGAGCAACTGCTAGAACCAGTCGAGGGCATCCCGGGTCACTGGCGCCCGATGCATGGTGATTTCGTACCGTGGAATCTGCGTGAGGATTCGCAGGGACAACTGTGGCTGCTCGATTGGGAGGACGTTGGGTGGGGACCGCCACTTGCTGACTTCGTCCGCTACGTTGTGGCCTACTATTCGCTCGGCGGGACGAGTCCTGCCCGGATCGCAGCGATCGTCGGGCAGACTGTCGGGCCGGAGTCATTGCCTGCGCTCGCGGAGGTGGCCTCGTTCTGGCTGTCACATCGCAACATCGATCCGGAAGACAGCAGCGCAAATGTCACCCGCCGGCGGGCGAAGGATTCCGCTCGTGCCGCTCGCGAAATAGCCGCGTTTCGCGTAATCGGCGCACTGCCGACGTCGCCGTGACATAAGACCGCTTGACAATCCTTTCGACCCTGCTAACGTTCGTGTACTCCCCTCCCTGTACGCTTCGTGCGATCGCTGACAGTTCGCCGTTCTCATTGGACGTCTGAACCCATATACTTCACCGTCCGTCTCGGCCGCAGCCCGCTGTCGAGTCTTTCAGGTGTCGTTGCTGTTGCATTGCGCAGTCGGCACAGAGTGTTGCGATGAAACTGTGTTCCGTTTTCCCGCTGTTGCCGCTTTGCGTCGCTGCCATCGTCTTGACGCTGCCCGAGTCAGCGTCGGCTCAGACCAGTGATTGGACGTTCTGTGCCTCCGAGGGCAGTAACTGCAACTTCAGCGGCACCACCCAAGTGCGTTATGGCGCGAACGGTGCGTATGTCTACGCGACGCTGACAGACGGCACGCAGTGCACCAATGCCGTGTTCGGCGATCCCGCTCCAGGGATTGCGAAAAGCTGCGCCGTCGCGAGTGGTGAGTGGACACTCTGCGCCTTCGAAGGCGGCTTCTGCGCATTCAGCGGCACCAAGGACGTACGTTACGGGGCGAACGGCTTATATTCCTACAAAGCGGCAACCGACGGGATCGCGTGTTCAAACAGTGTGTTTGGCGACCCTGCGCCCAACGTCCCGAAGCAGTGCGCGATGAGTGTCCGCCAATCGGCGATCGTCGCGTCAGTCACCGCATTGGCGGCCTATGGCCCACGGGCCACGATTACGTGTCCGGCCGGTGCCGTCGACATCACGCCCGGTCAGTACATCCAGGGCATCGTCGATCTCTATCCAGGCACGACGACGTTCTGTCTGCGCGCTGGGGTGCATTATCTGACCAGCTCCATTACGCCCAAGACGGGTAATACGTTCGTCGGCGAGTACGGCGCCATCCTCGACGGCACGAACTGGTCGACCACCAACTCGACTCAGGCGGCATTCCGAGCGCACAACCAGGACATCGACTACGTGACGATCAGGAATCTCGTCATCCGCAACATGCCGCAGAAGGGCATCCAAGCCTACTACTGGATGGCTGACCACTGGACGATCGAATCGAACGAGATTGCGGCAAACAAGACTGGGATCGTGTTCCCGAACAACTCAATGGTGCGGAACAATTACATCCACCACAACTTCGGCGATCCCTCGTCGGCCGACGCGTCGCTGCGCGGCGGTGGGTATGTGGGGTACTACGCCACACACACGACGTTCGAGAACAACGAGATCTCCTACAACGGCAAGGAACAGAAGGTGATGGAATCAGTCGGCGTGACGTTCCGCAACAATCTCGTCCATCACAACCAGGCCGATGGCATCTGGTTCGACGGCGGCAATCCCGACGCGCTCATCGAAGGCAACCAGGTGGAGGACAACGCCAGGAACGGGATCTTCTACGAAGCGAGTAACGGCAGCATCATCCGGAACAACACCATCCGACGGAACGGCGATACCGGTGTGTTCATCTCCACGTCGCAAAACGCGCAGATTTACAGCAACACGCTCGAGAATAACTTCCGGGCAATCACCTACTTCGTCGACTGCGGCGCGGTGGCCGATCCGACGCGGTCACTCGATCTGGCGAACAACGTCGCGCATGACAACTCGATCCGCGTGGGCCCTCAGGCCGGCGCGTTTGGCAGTGGCTTCAGCTACACGGCCAGCTGTACGTCTGCGCAGGTCGCCACGTACACCGGAGGGTCGAAGAACCTGACATTCTCGCACAACACCTACTCCGTGCCATCCGTCGGCGGGTGGTATTGGTTCTGGGCACAATGGATGCAGTGGTCGCAGTGGCAGGCCGTGGGCAAAGACGTCGACGGAATCGTGACGCAATAGCGCAGGCACGCTGAAATTGACGCCGATTTAGGGAAGACATATTGTTGGATTAACACCATTAAATGACGCCTTGCGTGCAGCCTGCCCGATTCCCTCTCCTGTTGTTTTTCGCTGCGATGCTGTCACTGGCGGTGGGAGCGCCACCAGTGCTTTCAGTCACTTTGGCCGGTCAGGTGAGAACTGCCGCACCTGGACGGGTCCTGCCGGCGGAAGTTCCCGCGCCGCTGGTGGTGGGCCCACAACCAGGCATCTCGTGCCCGGTTGGCGCCGTTGATGTGCCGCCCGGCACGGACATCCCACGGGTTGTTGACGACTATCCGGGTGGGACGACGTTTTGTCTGAGGGCCGGCATGCATGCCGTCACCGGCGCGATCACGCCGAAGACAGGCGACACCTTCGTCGGCGAGTACGGCGCGGTCCTGGATGGAACCCGCTGGACGACGTCGGATTTGACGCAAGCGGCGTTTCGCTCGCACAACCAGGACATTGACGACGTCACGATTCGGAACCTGGTGATCCAGCACATGCCTCAGCGTGGCATTCACGCCTACCCCTTTATGTCCGACCGTTGGATCGTCGAGTACACCGAAATCTCGGGAGGGCAAGTCGGTATCCAGGTGGGCAATCAGTCAGTGGTTCGCCACAGTTGGATTCATCACAATGTCGGGAATCCCTTCTCGCCTGTTCCGTCGGACCGCGGCGGCGGCTACAACTTGTATCAAGCCACCGAGGTGCTTTTCGAGAACAACGAGATCAGCTACAACGGTCCGGAGCAGAAGGTGTCACTCTCGACCAACGTCACGTTCCGCGACAACTTCGTTCACCACAACCGGTTCGACGGCATCTGGTATGACGGCGACAACATCGGGTCGGTCATCGAGGGAAACAGCGTCGAGGACAATCCGGGCTCCGGAATCTTCTACGAGATCAGTGGCCGTGGCGTCATTCGCAACAATGTCGTCCGGCGCAGCGAACATGGCGTGTTCATCTCCACGTCGCGAGACGTCGAGATCTACAACAACACGCTTGAAGACAACTTCCGTGGCATTCAGTACTTCGTCACGTGCAGCGCCGTTGGCGGCGGTGCGATTGGGTGGGATCTCGTGAACGATATCGCTCACGGCAACATTGTGAAAGTCAGTGCCGTCACCGGATCGTATGCGAGCGGTCTCTCTTACACGCCAGACTGCGTCCCCAGACAAATCGCTGCGTATGTGAATGGCTCGAAACGCCTGCAATTCGCTGACAACCGCTACGCTGTCCCGTCGATCATCGGCAATTACTGGCTCTGGGGGGCTGGCAGCCTGAGGCCATTCAGCGATTGGCAGGTGCTTGGCCTGGATCGCCAGGGCTCGGTCTCTCAAAGCTGGTAAGGCTCTATTTTTTTCCGATCAGATAGATGTCGTTGCACAAACCGGGAGAGGTTCGCAGAGCAGTGTCCGCCAGGGTGAGAGCGGATTGAGGAAGTCCTTGCCGACTCTGATACAGGCTCCAGTTGCGCCCGAGCAGATGGAATTCCGACAACTTCAGGTAACGGGCTAATTCCGCCACTTCGCTCTTCACCCAAAATCGCTGGTGCATGTCATTGAAGAAATAGTCTTGAAACATGTTGGTGTTGTTGCGACCGAGGAGCACGCGGACTCGACGCAGCAACGAGACGGCGTTGTTGCACTCAACGACCAGGTTCCCGCCCGGCTTCAACACGCGCATGCATCGGTCGAGGAGCTGGCGGGGGTTGAAATAGTAGATTGTGCCAAAACAACTGACCGTATCGACCGAGGCCGGTTCGAACGCAGTCGCCGGTTCGTATTCGCGCAGGTCTGCCCTGGTGAGTTTCACGCCGAAGGACTGAAGGACGTCGCAGAGCTGCTGCGCTGAGAACTGCTCGTAAAACTTGGTCGAAGCGAAGGTGTCGACCGCGGTCACGTCCATGCCAAGCATGGCGAGGACGGCGGAAATCGGCGAATAGCCACCTCCAAGGTCGATGAGCCTCCCGTTCGGGACGTACGTCAACTGCACGTGCAGCACGTCCTTGTCGATCATCTGCGGCACATCAGTCCACAGAGCCCTCGGCAATTTCTTCCTGACGTCGAGAATCAACGAGCGAATTCGTGCGACGTCCAGAGAACCCTCACGTTCAACGCTATCGTTCATGGCGCAACCGCTCAATCTGCCCCAGGTACTGGTTGATGATCACGTTCCAAGCCAGGCTCGTTTCGACGAAACGAACTGCTCTCTCCGAATACTGCTGTGGGTTGCGCAGTATCGTGGATATCCCCTGCGCGATCCCGTCCGGCGTCGGCTCGACGATGACCGCCGCATCCGCTCCTCGCAGTTCGGATGCGATCACGCAGAAGACCGAGACCACGCTCGGAATCCCATATGCCAGGGCTTCGACGAGACCCAGGCTGTGCGACTCCCACCGGGAGGGGTGCACATAGGCTGCGGCCCGGCGGAAGAAGTCCACTTTCTCGCTCTCCCCTATTTCGCCGCCGACCGCGACGACATCAGCGAGCCCAGACGCCCGTGCGATCCTTTCGACGTCTTCGGGACTATCTTCCGAACGCCGGCCGTGCAACCGGAGAGGGCGGCGGTCCGGCATCGGTAAATGACTCATGGCCTGGACAAGCAGGTCGAGACCCTTCGTGCGTATGTCGTATCGCCCGAGCCAGGCCAGATAGCCACCCGTTCCGCCGTCCCACCGGGCAGTGGGCATATCGAAGCCAGTGGGTGCGATGAGCCAGCGCGCGTGCGGAGCGACTTGCGAGGCGTCTCGGCTTTCGTTCTCGAAGAATATGTGCACGGCCAGCGCGCGTTCGAGATAGAGGCGCTCCACGGGCAGCCATAGCTTTTTCCTGCTGCGTCGCCGCTCCCGCGCTCGCGCGTTGTACCCGCCGTGTGGCATCACGATGTACGGGACGCCGCGACGACGTGCGCTCCACGCTGCGCCGATGTTGCTCGGGATGTAGGTAGAGTGGAGCACGAGAACGTCACGTGGGGTGAGGGCCGCACCCAGTTGGCTGGGGACGCGGAAACGGCCAGCACCCCTGTGCTTGACCGGAATGACCGGAATCGCATGGTTGCGAAGCGGTGATTGGGCTTCGAGATCTGCGTCGTACAAGACGGCGACGTCGCACCCGGCAGAGTACGTCGCGCTCGCCCACGTCCACATCGCTCGGGTGGGGCCGCCGTCACCAACGAGCGCGCGGGGATAATAATGAACGAGCCTCATCCGCCGTATCTCTTACGCCCGCCGCCTGACACGAAGCTTGTGTTGCCTGTGCGTTGAATACTCCCAGTCGCGCATATATGTGGCGTCGAGACGATGACTCGCCGCCATGTCCAACAGCATCTGTCTCGGATAGCAAAAGTCCTCTTCGTTAAACGAAAATTTGTCGCCCTCGAGATACGTCAAGTCGAAGAAGCCGTCAGGCTTGAGAATGCGGGCGGCTGCAGCAAAGCACTGATCGATGACGTCGATGTGTGTGTGAGTGAACACGCTATGGGCGTGAATGACGTCAAACGCCTGGTCTGGCAAAAAGTCGAAGTTCAAGTCGTTGACGAGCACGAGATGCGGATATTTGTGCTGCAGGTTCTGATTACGAAGCTCCTTGAGCGCAGCGAGGAGGATATCCGGTGAAATATCGACGCCATAGTAGTGTCCGGTTTCGAGGTACTGAATTAGTCGCCACCCGGCGCGGAGGTTGCCACAGCCAATGTCGAGGATTTTGTGATCGGGCCGCAGGCCGTGCGCGAGGAGATACGAGAACTGCATCTGGCCAACCTTCAGCCAGTGTTCACGTGTATCGCTGCCGATGGCAGCGTCGGGATCGCGACGGGCATTGCTGGCCATGACCGCTCGATAGAATTCGGTATGAGTACTCGACTGGGCCTTGAGCGATTGATTCCTGAGCATCTTGCCCAGAATCCTCGTCGAATGGAGGAGACCTGTACGTATATGGGTGATCAGCGTAGATCGGCGTTCAATATCAGGATCGATCGCCATGCCTGCCTACCTCACGAATCATCGTGCTACGAATGTGGCGAGCTGAGCTCACGTTCACGGAGCGCTCGCGTGAATTGCCACCATGCGTTGAGACTCCTCAAGCAACCTGTCACCGCATAGCCCCAGGCGACCCCCGTTGCACCTCCGAGGTAGGCGCCTGTCAGCCCGAGTGAGAAGGTGAGCGCTCCGTCGATGCATCTGGCACGCAGGCTTCTTCTGGCTGCCGCTAAAGCACGAAGGCCGGTCCAGGCGCCAAAGCTGAAGGCGTAGCCGATCAGCGCAATCGATAGAGGCAGCAGCAACGATCGCGCGGTATCCCAATTGGCTCGCAACAGTAATTCACCGATACCGCGGGGCACAATCGAAACAACGGCACCCCACGCGATGACGCCTGCCACCAATGCGAGAGAGAGCCAGCGACAGCCGCGCACCAACCGTCCTGGAGATTCGTGCAACAGTCGGACGCCTTCCGGTGTCGCCACCAGCCCGGCGCCCGCGAAGAGAACAGTAAGCGGGCCGAGCGCGATCTCGCCTGCTCGCAGCCGGCCGAGTTCACCAAGACCCGCGATTCCTCCAATCGCAAACAGCGTCAGGTTCGAAACGCCGCTGCTGACCAAGAATTCGGCGACAAATCGCGGTGCGAGCTCGCGGTGACCTCGAAGCCAGCGGGCGGCAGACAACGGGTCGCTCGGAAGGACCTTGAGCTGGAATACCCCGACGATCGCCGCGAGGCATCCGGCGCTCGCCCATCCAAGCGTGAGCCACGCGACAGATGAGACATCGTAGTACCGCAGGAGCGCGAACGCCGCAAACATCACCACAACCCAGACAACGTCGTTCAAGAACGCGGCGCTCCCACGACCACGCGCGAAAAAGGCAAAGCGCCAGACGTCTTGCACCAGCAGGAATGGCAGCGAGAGACCAACGATGCTGAGCACACTCCGGAACGGCTCGACAGCACCGGCGCCCGCAATGAGACAACCAGCCCCGACCAGGATTCCAGCCATCAACGCTGTTCCGGCCGAGCGCGTGACGCCCTCTCGCCATTCGTCCGCCGATACGGCACTGTGCCGGACAGCCAGCAACTCTCCTGCTATCGCCCGAACGGCTCCCAACGAAAACGTGAACGTCGCGTACGCCACACTGAACGCGCCCAGCTCGCTGGGACCGACGGTCCTGGCGACAAGCACGGAGAGCAGGAAGTTGGTGGCACTCGAGAGCAGCTGGTCCGCCAGGCCCCATCCGAATCGCCACACCATGCCGACTGGGACGGGCGGCGACGCGACGGGCGGCTTCTCGTCGATCATCGCAGCTCGCGTCGAGTTGTCGCGCTGAAGCAGCACCCTCGACGTCGTTGAAGCATTCCGCCCGGAGCCGCGCGTCGTCATGCCAGCGACTTCGGCGCGGGGGCGGCCGTGTTGTCGAGAACGGATGCGTAGAAAGCGTCGAGCCGGTCGCCTTTCTTCTCCCAGAGGTACTCGTCTCGAACATGCTGCCGGCCAGCTTCGCCCATTGTGTGCCGGAGGTCTGGATCCGTTCCGAGTAACGTCATCGCCCGGGCGAGGTCTGAAACCGCCTGCTCCGGATTGTCCGCCGCCACCTTGATTCCCGTTCGGTCGGTCACCTGCTCGGCGGGGCCTCCAAGATCGAGGCAAACAACTGGCTTGCCAGCCGCCATCGCCTCGAGACAGACCCACGCGCCGGAATCGTGAAGGCTCGGATGAACCAGGACGTGAGAGGCGGCGAGCAGGTCGAGAGCATCGGACCGCGTCCGTTCACCCCACAACCGCACCCGATCCGTCAACCCCAGTCGCCGGACGAGGTCGATCAAGTTCGCGTGCTCGGGGCCCTCCCCCACAATCCAGTACTCCGACTGGGGCACGGCTGCCAATGAGAAAGCCTTCAGACCCAGATGGAATCCCTTCCAGTGAAGGAGTCGCCCCATGCTGATGAACCTGAGCGGAGCAGCAGGTGCACCGGGCATCCTGCCGAACGACTCAAACGCCGCGCGGTCGAGTCCCAACGCGCTGAACAGCTCCACTCGTCTGGTTCCGATCGCAAGAAGTCGCGCTCTCGTTTCCCTGGTGACCGCGAGTCCCAAAGCCGTTCGTCGCGCCGCTCTGCGTACCGACGGGGCCGCCTCGCCACAGCGTCGTGCCTGGTGCCGGATAAATTCATAGACCCGGCCACGCCGGTCGAAGTCACGCCAGAATGCTGCCGGAGCTGTCTCTCCACCGCCTACAGGACCCCAAATGAAAGGCGTCGATACATCTGCGAGAGCGGTGGGCGCCCAATACCGTACAAACGTGACATGCTGCGTCAGGTCGAGTCGCACATCACGATCGAGATCCTCGATCACGCGACGCGTCAGGCGCTGCCACAGCCGATAGTACACTTCGATACCCACCTGGCCCTTCTTCCAGACGAGCAACGGCTTGGGTAAGTCGAAGTAGACCATCCGCAGATTCGGGAGAGGAGAACGCTGCAATTCCGCAGAAATCGCGGGCTGGTTCTTCTGTCTGGTGATCGCCCAGACCCGATGACGCCTGGCCACTTCGCGCACGAAATTCCAGCCGACGGCGGGCTCCGAACTCCTGGTCGGATCGCAGGAATAGGCGGAGATGCACACGTGAATGTCTTGCAAGTTCACGCTCCTCATCCCGCACTCCGGCCGGAGGCAAGCGCCAGGAGAATGTCACTGGCGATATCGCAGGGTGGTCGCGTTGCATCAAGCGTCTGCATATTAGCCACCCGCAGTGACGACCACGCGAGCAGCTCCTGTTCAATCTGCGAGAGCGTCAGTTCCTGCTTACGCTCCCTGATGACATGCGGTGGCGCGGCGAGGTTCACAACCAGGTGCGGACGAGGCAACACACGCAACACCGCACGCGCCAGCACGTCAGGTCCGTGGAATCTCAGGGCATCTGGTTGGACGATGTACCCGTACATCCAACGGTCTCCGATAACGAGCCAGCTCCGCTTGAGCGCGGGCCGAACGGTGCTGAGATAACCCACCCAGCATCTTGCCGCGTTTCTGAACAGGCGAATCCATCCGAGGAGACGCCAGCCGCCTGGCGCCGCTTTCGGCGGCGGTGGCGACGCCGGTCCTGGAGAATGAGGAAGAGGGCCACGGAGCGGCGGCAGAAAGTGGAAGTATGCCGACGGTCCGCTGTGGCGGGCGAGCAGGGCACGCGCAACCGTCGTCTTCCCCACCCCATCTGGTCCCACGAGGACGACAAAGCGGCCTGACCCATTCAACAACTGCGACGTCGTCATTGATCGGTCCGGCCTACGCGTTGCGCAGCCCTATCATCGAGCTGGAGCGCAGTGGCTGCTGGCCGGCTATTGAGTTATAAGCGGCTTCAAGCGACAGTCTCGGAAGCAGCGCCGTCAACGACCAGAAGGCGAAGCCCAGCGGCCCCGCGTGCAGCGCCGCCTGCGACGTAAATCCCAGAAGCAAGGCCACGGCGAGCAGTCCAACTGCGGCAACCGCGCCCGACTGGCCACTCCCCACTTTCAAAAGGCGAACAGCAAAGACGACCAGCGACGCGCAGAACATGAGGTACAGTGCGGCTCCGAGAATCCCACCTCCCACCAGAACCTCGAAAAACACGGAGTGCGCGTTGCCCAGACCAGGATTGTATTCGGTGGCGAGGACGCGAGACGCGGCGAAATAGCCCAATCCGGTTATCGGGGATTCACGCATCACCGCGCTTGTCAGATACTCCCAGAGCGGGATCCGGTCGCTCATGCTTTCAATGCTCGCCGTATCCCGTACCAGATAGTTCGTTGTAGAGGAAGTCACGTCCAACAAGAAGACGCCGACGGCGAGCGCGGCGATTGGAAGGATGAGCGCTCGGACGCGTAGCCGTCCGCCAAAGATGACGCCGATCGCGAGAAATACAACAAGCGCGACATAGGCGCTCCTCGTGCGCGATGCGGCGAGCAGAACGCCGAACAGCGAGAATGCTCCCCAGAACATGGGGCCACGTAAGGAAGGAATGCCGGAGAGGCACAACACCAGTCCGATCACCGCCACACTTCCCGTATCCGCAATGTTGCTCCCACGCACTCGTGTCTCGAATCCCGTGCCATCAGCGACAAGCTCCGGGGCGAAGTAGAGGGCTGCAACCGTCAACAGTGCGAGAACGCTCACACCGATGAACAGATGTCGCAAGGTTGCGTCCGTCCCAAACCGATGGGTGAACACCCAGACGAACCCGAGCATGACCGCGAACTGTCCGAGCGTGAACGCCGTCAGGTAGAAGCCGGGTGATTCCCAGAGCGAAAGCGTCAAGGCCGCGATGAACAGCGCTCCCATGGCCTGGGAAGGGTTGACCGCGGGAAGGATGCCGCGCCGCAGCACTGAGGGGTACAAGCGCGCCAGTACCCATAGGCCGCCGCAGATCCAGACTCCAATCTGGATCATCGCGACAAGATCAAGCTCTCCGTTGAGCGATGCATACGGATCCCGATCCCTGAAATTGGGAGGCCCGGACATCAGCGCCAGAAACAGGAAGCTGTCAAACCAGCTCGGCGCGTGCTCGACGCGAGCCGACGGATCGGACGTCATAACGTGCAGGTCACCGTGCATTGTCAGTACCGCTCACAGAGCTGGCCGCATTGCTCGAGGCCACGGCGCGGGCAGTTGGACTGGTGACAGTAGAAGCTTGCACACCGAGACTCGCGACGGATCGAGACAACATCCACTCTCGAATGACGCACTGAATCTGGTCCACCACGGCGTTGAGGGGCGAGCTCCCATCCAACAGGTGTACCGCTGGCAGCTGACGGTGCGAGGGCACGTCAGCTTGCGAATCCAGTACGAAGACAAGATCTGGCTTGGGAAGCAGCGACCACAATGCGCGTCCAAGTCGCGGCCCGCCCCCGTCCGGATGGCGCACGTGACCCACGACAACATCGAAATACGTGCGCTCGAACGCCAGGATATAGCCCTTCGCCCTGAGATGCGCCCATCGAGTCCAGTAACAAATCAGCCAGTCTGCTGCCAGCGCCAGGAGTCTCCAGCCGCCGATTGGCCCGCGGTTCCGTCTCTGGCGCGAATCAGTGGCTGGCTCATCCTGCGCCATGAAGCGTGAACGCCAGTGGATCGCTTGAACGTTCCCGTAGGGACACGCGGCAAAGCGATGAACGATCTCGTTCACCAGGGATGATTTCCCACTGCTCTCGGGGCCAGGAATCGCAATCCACGGGACCGGGGGCTCGAATCGAAGCCTTAGTGCCCCGATCACAAAGGCAACGCAGCGCTGGATAGTGCGCACTGGTGACTTGAGCCAGGCTCGCGACCAGACCGCGAGCCGCAGCGACCGCGTCCATTCCTTCGAAGTCTCGGCGTGACCGTCGACCGCCGCTTGCCACAGTCGGATTCCCAGCCTCTTCCCGGCGGCTTCTATCAGCGCCTGCCGAAACGCGCGCCCGTCGGTATCCACGGCCTGACGAATCGCCGCTGCATACCGATCCTTGTAGAACCCTCCCCACAGGAGACTCGAAAACCACGAGATCAGAGCCTCGTGAGCGATCCTCGGCACCGCCCGTCCTCTCGGCGAGAGTTGCCGGCCATCGAGAACCGCTTCCGTCCGTAAATAGCACGCACCACGCCATTCGACTGTGGGCAGCAAGTCGACGTGTCCCCAATCGTAGGAGTACCCGTTCACATAGGAGGATCTGATAACCCGGATGGGAGCACCGAGATTGCGAATCAGGGTGCGTTCTGCGAGTCCCAGGTCCTCGACCAGCAAATCGATGTCGCCACCACGTTGAAGATTGCCAAACAGATCCTCCTCATTGCGCAGGACGACATACTTCGGCAACTCGCGAAGATATCGCGTGAGTGCGGCGTGAGGAACCGAATCGTCCGGCATTGACTCGATGCGCATCTTTCAGGCGGTTTCTGGTCGGGATGCGCGCCGTCGGTCACGCTGCGCATAAACCAGTTTGAGCGTCCGACCTGGGAATGTGAATGCGAGTGCCTGGGTGCCGAACTCGCTCAAACGCAACGTGCGGCCGCGAAGCACTTCGTATCCGGCTCGCAACAGCGCGCCCAACCCCAGGATGGCGCACATCAGCCGCGTCGTGACCCAGCCATGTGTCGCAGCCAGATAATCGACGAGCGCAGAGGCTCGGGACCATGCGAGGCGCCGAACATCCGGGACGGCGGAGGAGGTTCCGGCAATGTGGCGAACTCGTAGATCCCCCACAACAATCTGGCGGTACCCTCGATCGCGCAGCCGCCGCCCTAGATCCATATCCTCCTGATAAAGGAAATACCGCGACGCGAATCCTCCCAACTGACGGAAGACATCGGTCAGGATGACCAGACATGTGCCGGCGATCCATTCCACGTCAAGAACGTCGTTCGTTTGACGCCCAATCCAGATCCCGCGATCGGGAAGCACACGAACCAACCCTGTTGCGTGTACCACAGCGCGTAAGGGAGTCGGCAGCCATCCTCCCGATCCAGAGCGCGTGCTGCCGTCGGCCTCGACAAGGAGCGGTCCGGCTGAACTGCGCCGCTCATCGCTCAGGATTTCGTCCACGAGCCTGTCCAGCACTGCAACGTCGACATCGGCGTCGGGATTGACGAACGCGATGAATGGCTGTGAGGCCGCACTCGCGGCCAGATTGCATGCGGCCCCGAATCCGACATTGCCGCCCGCGTCGATGTACGTTGTCATCGGACGCGTGCGAACGAGATCAGTGATGTCTTCATGCTCCGCGGAATTATCAACCACGATGATCGGCGTCGGTGGAGCAATCCTCTGAAGGAAGGCCTTCAGCACTGGCCGACTGCGATATGCAACGGTCACGACGACATAAGCCAGCCGACGGCGCTCGATGTGACCGCGCGCGTCACTCATGCGACGGAGCCCTTCGAACCGTTCGTGCTAGGATTTCGTGATTCGCGATCGAAAAAAAGATGGGATGGAAGCGCGCACTGAAACGCGCGGCGCTTGCGGCCTCGCGAGTGGCGCCCCGCCCCGACCCGGCCACTCGGCGGATCGTCTTCTGCTATCACTCCGTGCACCCGAACCGGGGATTTGCATCCTCGACTCCGGAGATCTTCGAGCGCCACGTGCAGTGGCTGAAGGCGCACTGCAACGTGACCACGCTGGCCGACATCGTCGCCAACCGCAACGCCCACAACAGCGGCAGGCCGCTCGTCGCGCTCACCTTCGACGACGGGTACGAGGACAATCACTCGTATGCGCTGCCGATCCTGTCTAAGCACGGTGTCAAGGCGACGTTCTTCATCACGGCCGGACTGGTAGACAGAGATCCCGCGGTCCTCCGGCGACTCCAATGGCTCTGGGGATGCAGGCCCGACGACGTCGTCCCTCTCAACTGGGAGCAAGTACGTGAGCTCCACGCCAGCGGGA
>Ga0207643_10000729_pt1 | contig 20174 bp, 17 predicted proteins | sample KBSMisM62_FD_184313 | JGI IMG/M metagenome (GOLD analysis project Ga0207643, IMG submission 184313) | Miscanthus rhizosphere microbial communities from Kellogg Biological Station, Michigan, USA - KBS Miscanthus M6-2 (SPAdes) (version 2) | ecosystem: Host-associated > Plants > Roots >...
CTCGCTGGCGACCGAGGACATGTTCATCTGGGGACAGGTCCACACGTCGACGCCGTTCTATTTTCCAAACCGTGAAGGACTGCTCGACCTGTATCGTGCCGTGGTCAACACTCCGGGCGTCGAGCAGCACGTGCTGAGCCACGCGACGATCGCGCCGGCGGTCGTCGACCCGATCTTGATCGAACAGCTGTCGGAGAGTCTGCTCGAAAAGAGCCCGATCCACCTTCCGTATCTGAGCACGCATCCGAAACACAAGGCGCTGGTGCCGCTGATTGGTCTCGAGACCGGATCGGTGGCTACCGGTAAACGGATCATGCCGAGCAAGGCGGTGCCGTTTCCGATCGACGAGTGGCCGAGCGTCGTCATTCGCGGCCTGGAGATTCTGAACAGGAACAACTGGTTCCCGGCGATGACGCTCATCGTCGGCAGTCCGGATGAGACCGACGATGACGTGCGCGCGACGCTGGATTTGATCTACGAGGTCGAGCGTCGTGGTCTGTTTGCTTTCTTCATCCCATCCATCTTCACGCCGCTCCATGACACGCGGATGGAGAAGAAGAAGGGTGTGACCGAGACGCGGCAGCTCACGCCACTTCAGTGGCAGCTCATGATGAAGTGCTGGAAGATGAACCTGCGCCCCGGTCAGAACAGCTGGTGGGCGCCGACTGTCTGGCGGCTGGGGGCGCTCGGCCTGTGGGCCTTCCGGTTGCGGAAGATGAACGGCCCCGATTTCACGTGGCCGCTCTTCATGTTCGCGAGCGCGCTGCCTGAAAGCGTGATGGCGCGAGCGGGCAAGATCTACGTCGGCCGGCCGCTGCAGATCAAAACGCGCAAGGAACTGCTCGCGACGGTCAAGCCGTCGATGCGGCGGTATCTGCGCCCGGATACCGGCGACATGCCCGACGATGCGAGGACGGCGATGAGCGACCCCAGGATCATCAGTCTCGCGGTTACGTAAATGGGGTCGGGAGTCATTTGATCAGGACACTCGCGCCTGATAGACGCGCGAGTGTCCTCGTTAAATGACTCCCGACCCCATTTCATACAGCGCGATCGCTGCCGCCGTGGCGACGTTCAGCGAGTCCACATCGTTCGTCATCGGGATCCGCGCTCGATGCGTGCACGCCTGCAGTGCATCGGCGCTCAGCCCGTCCCCCTCATGACCGAGCACGATCGCAACCGGGCGGCCGACGAGATCGTCGGCCACGTCGCGCAGCGCCGCTGCATCGGCAGCGGGTGTCATCGCGATCGTCGCCCATCCGCGGTCGCGCAATTCCCACAGTGTGTCCGGCCAGGGTGCCGTCGCGTACGGCATCGTCAGCGACGCTGCCATCGACGTGCGAATGGCCTTGCGGTAGAGCGGGTCGGCACAGTCGGCTTGCAACAGCACGCCGCCGACGCCGAAGGCAGCGGCACTGCGGAATATCGAGCCGACGTTATCGACGTTTCCGATGCGCTCGAGAACGACGAGACGACGGGCGCCGTCCATCACGTCGCGCCAATCGCGCGCAGGCGGTCGTACTCCAATCGCCAGGCAGCCGCGATGAAAGTTGAAGCCGGTCACACCGTTCATCACAGACTGAGGAGCAACGTAGACAGGGAACGTCCGATCGACGAGCAGTGACTGGAGCGCTGCCAACGCCGCGTCGGTGACGAGCAGCGCGCGCGTCTCCAGCCCGCTGGACAGCAGTCTCATCACGACCAGGCGTCCTTCGGCCACGAACAGCCCGAGACGCCGGAGCAATTCCGGATCGGGCACGTTGCGGAATTCCGCCAGTCGCGCATCATCCGAAGAATCGATTCGTATGCAGCTCACCGCCGCATCGTTCCCACTCAACGGTGGAGCTCCTGATTCAGTGAATCAGTCGTAGAAACACCGCGACGAACCGACGTGGCACGCGCCGACATTTTGGGGCGAAATGCGCGACAGCTGTGACGGACGGTGATAGATCGTGGCCGAGTCGCGCTGATGCGATGACGAAGACGGCCGGAAATCAGGCGGATTTCGAAACGTTTGCTTGACGGCCAGCGTAGCACAGCTGATAGTTCAATGATGGCACGGCGTTTACGCGTGGCGAGTCCGCTCGGGATCTTTCTCATCGCCACGATCCTTGGCTTACTGACCGGGCTGCAGGCCTACAACTACGTCGCGCTGACCTCCGAGCACAAGCAGCCGTTCATCGTTCTCGTCAGCCTCAACCTCACCTACTGGTATTCGTGGGCCCTGCTCGTCCCCGGTGTTCTGTGGATGGCGAGGCACTTCCGCTTCGAGCGAAACACGTGGCCACGGGCTGCCGTGTTTCATTGTCTCGCCCTGTTCGTGTTCACAGCCGCGCATGTGGCGCTGGCCACGTCAGCCCGTGGCGTGATCCTGGACGCGCTCACCGAGCGCAGCTTCGACTGGTGGTCGTATTTCCGAGAGCGATTCTTCCTGAATCTCGACTGGGAGATGATGACGTACTGGGCCATCGTCGCCGTCGTGCACGCGCTCGACTACCATCGCGAGTCGCAGGAACGCGAGCTCACCGCGGCGCAGCTTCAGGCGCAGTTGGCGGAGGCGCAGCTCGAAGCACTGCAGCGACAACTGCATCCGCATTTTCTCTTCAACACGCTCAACACGATCTCGGCGCTGATGCATCGCGACGTCCATGCCGCCGACGAGATGCTCGTGCAGCTCAGCGACTTGTTGCGCCTGACGCTGGACCGAGTCGGCACCCAGCAGGTGCCGCTCACGGACGAAGTCGACTTCCTGCGCAAGTACCTCGAGATCGAACAAACCCGTTTCGGGGATCGTCTCCAGGTCAATATCGATGTCGAACCGGAAGTGCTCGACGCGCCTGTGCCGAATCTCATTCTCCAGCCGCTCGTGGAGAATGCGCTGCGTCACGGGATCGGGCCGCGTGTCGTCGGAGGCCGCATTGACGTCGATGCGCGGCAGGTCGAAGGCAGCCTGATGATGACAGTGCGCGACGACGGTGTCGGCTTGTCGCCCGACAGGCTGAATGCCTTTCACTCGGGAGTGGGGTTGTCCAATACGCGCTCCAGGCTCGAGAACCTGTACGGCGAGCGCCATCGGTTCGAGTTCCAGACGCCCGCCGGCGGCGGTCTCGTCGTCACGATCGTCATTCCCCTGGGACACGAGTCCGAAGCCCGTATCCCGAACCCCGAGTCCCCAATGGAGAGCGTGGCATGACCCGGATCCGAACCCTCGTTGTCGATGACGAGCCAATTGCTCGAGAGCGTGTACTGTCGCTCCTCCAGCAGGAGGATGACGTCGAGGTCGTGGGCGAATGTGGCGACGGCGCGCAGGCCGTTGCGGCCATTCAGCATCAGGTCCCCGATCTCGTATTCCTCGATGTCCAGATGCCTGGTGTCGACGGATTCGGTGTGATCGAAGCGATCGGCCCGGAGAAGATGCCGACGGTCGTCTTCGTGACCGCGTACGACGAGTACGCGCTGCGCGCGTTCGAGGTCCACGCCCTTGACTACCTGCTGAAGCCGTTTGGCCGCGATCGCTTCCGGCAGACGCTGACGCACGCGCGCGCGCACCTCGAGCGCCGTCGCGCCGGCGATCTGGGCCGGCGGCTGCTCGCGCTGGTCAACGACATCAAGCCCGAGGCCCCGAAACTCGATCGCCTCATCGTGAAGTCGGGCGGCCGGGTGTTCTTCCTGCGCACCGGCGATCTCGATTGGATCGAAGCCGCGGGCAACTACGTCCGCTTGCACCTCGGCGAGGAATCACATCTGTTCCGCGAGACGATGAACCGGATGGAATCGCGTCTCGATCCCAAGCGATTCGTACGCATCCACCGCTCTCGCATCGTCAACACCGAGCGCATCAAGGAACTGCAGCCCTGGTTCAACGGCGAGTATGTCGTCGTGCTTCGCAACGGCGCCCGGCTTCCGCTCAGCCGCGGATATCGCGACAAGCTGCAGGAGCAGCTGGGGAAAGGATTTTAGGTAGCTACCGAGCAACCCGGCTACCTGGCAACCCGGCTACAATTCGCGGCATGCGAGCCCTTTACTTACCCGCGATTCTTCTGTGCCTGGCTGCTCCAGCCTGGGCGCAGGCCCCTGACACAGTTCTGCTAAACGGCAAGGTCGTCACGCTTGACGCGCGATCGACCACCCAGGAAGCCATCGCTGTCCGCGACGGTCGCATCATCGCCGTGGGGACGACGGCTGATATCCGGAAACTTGCAGGGCCCGCGACGCGCGTGATCGATGCCCGCGGGCGGACCGTCATCCCGGGCCTGATCGATTCCCACCTTCACGCCATTCGCGCCGCACTGAGTTTCAGCACCGAGGTCAATTGGATCGGCGCGCGCTCGCTCGAAGAAGCGCTCGGACGAATTCGCGCCGCCTCGCGCACCATGAAGCCTGGCTCGTGGCTGATCGTCGCTGGCGGGTGGAACGTGCAGCAATTTGAGGAGAACCGGCGGCCAACGCAAGCCGAGTTGACGGCCGTCGCTCCCAACAATCCGGTGTACGTGCAGCTCGGGTATGGCTGGGCGATGCTGAATCCGCTGGCCCACAAGACACTCGGCATCTCGAGTGAAACGGATCTTCCCGCGGGCGGACGCTTCGAACGAGATGCGAGCGGCACTCCGACCGGCGCCGTTACCGGTGCGCAGAATGCCATCGTCTCCTTGTTTGACCGTCTTCCGAAGCCGAGGTTTACCGAACAGGTCGAGGGCACAAAAGCGTTCTTTCGTGAGCTCAATCGCCTGGCGATCACGGGCGCCGGCGATCCTGGCGGGAACAATCTGACGTCGACCGATTACGAGGCGCTCTTCAAGGTGTGGCGTGACAAGGCGATGACGGTGCGAGTCACCTATACGTTGAACGGCCAGACGCCGGGAAAAGAGTTCGACGAGCTGCGCGATCTGACTGGTCTGCTGCCCATGGGGTTTGGCGACGATATGCTGCGCTTCAACGGTCTTGGCGAGCGCATCACCGTGGCGATGAACAACAACAACGCCCCGACGCAGGCGGACAAGGATGCGTATTACCGGATCGTGAGGTGGGCCGCCGAGCGCGGGATGTCGCTCACGATGCACTGGGGGAATGACGCATCGGTCGATCATCTGCTGTCGATCTTCGAGCGCGTCAACAAGGAGATCGCAATCGCGCCGCTCCGATGGTCGATCGCCCACTTGAATGACGCGTCGGTCGACAGCCTTCGCCGGATGAAGGCGCTCGGCGTTGGCTGGACGATGCAGGACGCTATGTATTTTGGGGGCGAGCAGTTCATCAAACAAGCAGGGGCCGATGCGGCGCGACGGACGCCGCCGGTCGAGACGGCACGAAAGATGGGCGTGGTGGTGGGCGCCGGCACCGATGCCCATCGCGTCGCCTCCTACAATCCGTTCACCGCGCTGCAGTGGCTGCTCGATTCAAAGACGGTTGGCGGGGTGGCGATGCGCGGTCCGGAGGAGATCCCGAGCCGGATGGACGCCCTGCGCTTCTATACGCTCGGGAGCGCGTGGTTCTCGTTCGACGAGGACGCGCGCGGATCGCTCGAAGTGGGCAAGCTCGCCGATTGTGCAGTGTTATCCGACGACTACATGACGGTCGCTGTCGAGAAGATCGGTGGCCTCGAGTCGGTGTTGACGATGGTTGGTGGAAAGATTGTCTATTCAGCAGGTCCATTCGACGGGCTCGATAAGAAGCCCTAGATCAACTCCCAACTCCCAAAACGCCAACTCCCAGGACCGAGCCTCCAAATGGATCTTCAACTTCAAAACAAGGTCGCTATCGTGACCGGCGCGAGCAAGGGCATCGGCCGCGCCATCGCGCAGACGCTGGCGCAGGAAAGCGTGCGCCTCGTGACCGTCGCGCGCTCGCGCGCGCAGCTCGAGGAGCTGGCCTCACCGCTGGGCGATCGCTGCCTCGTACAGGCTGTCGACCTGACCAACCCTGATGCGCCGGCGGCGATCGTTGCCGCAACGATGGCGAGATACGGGCGGATCGACATTCTGGTCAACAACGCGGGATCGACGAAGCGGGGGGACTTTCTCACGCTGTCGGAAGCCGACTGGGCGGATGGTTTCGGCCTGAAGTTCTATGGCGCGATGCGATTGAGTCGCGCGGCGTGGCCGCACCTGAGCACGTCGTCCGGCGCGATCGTCAATATCGTCGGCATCGGGGGCCGGACCGGTCAGGCCGAGTTCGCAATCGGCGGCGCCGTGAACGCGGCGCTGTTGAATCTGACCAAAGTACTCGCCGACCGAGGTGTCAAGGACGGCGTGCGCGTCAACGCGATCAACCCGGGAGGGATCGCGACCGATCGGTTGCAGACACGGCTCAGAACATTCGCGGCCGAGCACCACGTCGACATCACGCGTGCGGAGCAGGAAATGGCACGTGCGTTCGGGGTCGCGCGCTTCGGGCAGCCAGAGGAGATCGCGCGGCTCGTCGCGTTTCTCGCCTCGCCGCAAGCGGCGTTCTGTCAGGGAGCGATCGTCGACGCCGACGGCGGGCAGACGCGGACGCTGTGAATCGTAGGGCGTGTCCTGCTTTGTGGACCCGCCGCTTGACCGTAGGGCGGGTCCTTTTTTTTGGACCCGCCGGCCAATGCCGGGTCTAAAGAGCAAGACCCGGCCTACGCTGTCGATTTTCTCTACGCTGTCTATTTCCCGTCTACAGAGAACGCGAGCAGGACATTCCCCGGCGTTCCGCCCGCCGTGGGATAGCCCGAGTTGAACACGACCATGCCGCCGCCGATTGCGGGACCGGGGCCGTCGATGGACCCGCCGCGGCCGGCGACGCCGTTCACGGTCTCGTACGCTCGAATGGAGTCGAAGTCCCAGAGAATCTTGCCGTCGGCAGAGGAGTAGGCGCGCATGTGGCCGTCGACCGAACCGGAGAATGCGACGCCGGGCAAGGCGCTCACCGCGGCAGACTGCGCGGGGCTGCAGCGTTGTCGCGTGCCGCACCCGGGCGGCGGGGTGTACCAGACGCGTTCGCCGTCCTCGAGCTTGAGCGCGAACATACCGCCACCCTGTTTGGGATCGGCGTCGGTGCTGTTGCTGTACGTCAGCATGATGCGCCCGATGTCGGACAGCGCGACGTAGACGTTGGATTGATCGACCGCCGAACCCCACTGCACGCCGCCCATGGTTCCACCGCGCCCGACGCGTGTCTGCCACAACACTTCGCCGTTCTTGTCGGGATCGAGCGCGTGGACGATCCCGGACTTCTGGCCGGCGACGAGCATGCGCCGGCCGCTCGCGAGCGTGACGAGGATCGGTGAGGCGCCGAAGTCGAAGTCCGGGCCATTCGACTCTGCGCAGTTGGTCTTGTCGGGCAGACGGCAGGCCGCTGTGTAGGCGTCCTTCTCCGTCATCTGTCGCGACCAGAGAATCTTCCCCGTGTCGAGATCCATCGCCACGAACGAGTCGCTCATCGTCGACGTCGGGTCGGTGTAGTTGTTGCCAGTCGTGATGTAGAGCCGATTCAACTTCGCGTCGATGGCCGGGGTCGCCCAGACCCCGGCACCTGATGGGCCATAGAGCTGCGTTCCAACAGCGTTCTTCTTGATGGGCGCGGGTAGCTCCGGAATCGTGTAGCTCTTCCAAAGCTGGTTTCCTGTGGCTGCGTCGAGGGCCACGACGCTCCCGCGGAACTTGCAGCATTCGTACGTCGGCACGGCGCCGGACGCTTCTTCTCCGGACGTCACGCCGACGTACACGCGTCCGTTGTGAAACGTAGGCGAGCCGCTGATGCGTCCCATGGGAAAGTCGTCGACGTCGGTCTTCCACAACTGCTTGCCCGTCGCGGCGTCAAGCGCGTAGACGTTCGCGCCCGCGTCCCCAAAGAACGCGACATCGCGAGCCCCGCCAGGCATGTCCACGCGGACGACGGTCACCGCGGATCGCACGCCTTGACCGGCGTTGAAGAACCAGTGGATGCAGCCGGTCGCGGCATTGAGCGAGTAGACCGTTCCGCCCCAGCTGCCGACGAAGATGCGTCCGCCGACGATGCTGGCCTGCGAATACGATTGCAAGTCGCCGGGAAACGCGAAGGCCCACTTCAGCTTGAGCCGCGGGATGTCTGCCGCGGTGAGCCCTGCCGACGACGCATCCTGGAAGCGCGTGTTGCTGGAGTTCTGTCCCCATCCTGTCCATCGAGGTCCGGTGCTCGAGTTGAAGGACTGCGTGCCGGTGCACATCGCGGCCGGAGCCGGCGTTGTGACCACGGGACTGGACAACGATTTTCCGGTCAGAAATTCTGCGATCGCCCGGCGCTCGGCGGCCGTCCGTCCGTTCGCCATCGTGATCATCGATCCCGTTTCCATGGCGGCCATCACGCGTTCGGCAGGCATCGCGAGGAAGGCATCTCGGGCGGGCGCGCGATTGGCGCCGGTGTCGTGGCATTGCGCGCACGTGCGCTTGTAGAGGGCGGCGCCGTCAGGCGCCTGGGCGCGGGCCTGAGACGCGCATCCGAGGATGACGACTGAGCAGATGACGCCGCGCGCGATCGACTGAATCATGGCGGGGATTATATGGGTGTCAGGCAGTGAATCGTGAATGCTTGGAGTGTCAGGCAGTGAATCGTGAACAACCTGCGGGGTGTCAGGCAGTGAATCGTGAATTGGTGTCAGGTTATATGGTGTCAGGCAGAGGTTCTAGCGTTGCGGACCGACGTCGTTCGCGAGTCACCATTCACGATTCACTGCCTGACACCACTACGTTGCAGTTTTTCTCTCCGCTCCCTTGTAACTGCCCAGGATGCGGGTCCACTTCGCGAACTCAGCGAGATGGGTGAAGGCCCGCGCGCAACCGAGATCGTCGCGACGCGCGTCGAGCTCGACGTAGAAGAGATACTCCCAGGGTCTGCCGCGCATCGGACGGCTTTCGAGCTTGGTGAGATTGATGTCGCGCAGCGCGAAGACGCTGAGCGCTTTGAACAGCGCGCCGGGCGTGCTCGGCAGCGCGAACACGATCGTCGTCTTGTTGGCATCGGCCGGAGACACGCCACCGATGATGGCAAACCGCGTGATGTTGTATTCGAAGTCCTGGACGGCCTCCTGCAACACCTCGAGGCCAAAGACATCGGCAGCACGCCGCGAGGCGAGTGCCGCGGCGCCCGACAGCTTCTGCTCGGACACAAGCTTGGCGCCACCGGCCGTGTCGTACACGGCTTCGACGGTGACGCCCAGCCCCTTCAGGTATCGTTCGCACTGCGCCAGCGCCTGCGGGTGCGAGTAGACCGTCTTGACGTCAGCGATTTTGGTACCGGGCAACGCCTGCAGGCAGTGGACGATATCGAGCTCCACTTCACCGGTGATGCCGAGCTCGTGATCGAGGAGCAGGTCATAGTTGCGATGGATGGTGCCGCCGATGGAGTTCTCGAGCGGGACGACGCCATGCGTCGCGCGTTTCTTGACGACCGCCTCGAAGACCTCGTCGAATGTCTTGCACGGCAGCGTTTCGACGTCCTCCCCGCCGAAATGAAGCGCCGCCGCTTCGCTGTAAGCGCCCGGTTCCCCCTGATACGCGATTCTCACGTGTGCTCCCTATCTCAAGAATTGCACGCCGTGCACGACTGACACGACCACCGACAGCAGCGACGCGCCAAGACAGAGCAGCGCGATCATCATGTGATCGATCCGCTCCGCCTTCATCGGATCGAGCATTCGCGCCAACAGATATCCGCCGCCAAAGCCGCCCATGTGCGCGTAGTTGTCGATTCCGGGCAGTAACACACCGATGATGACCAGCATGATCGCGTACTGCGAGGCGTAACTCCGTGCGAGCGTGCTGCCGCTGCGTTGGCTGTACGCGAGGACGGCGCCGATCAGTCCGGCGATAGAGGCCGAGGCGCCGAGCGTGAACTGCCCGCCGGCGAGAAACGGGAGCGCCGGCAGGAATCGCCCGGCGAACGAGCTCAGGCCGAAACCGGTCGCGCCGCTGACGGTGTAGATGATGACCATGCGTCCCGGTCCGAAGACTTCGGCGATCGCGGGCGCGAGCTGTCGCACCGCCATCATGTTCATGAAGATGTGCAACAGACCGCCATGCAACCAACTGGCGCTGAAGATCGTCCACCATCGCCCGGCTGTGAACACCGGTATGGCCCCGCTCGCGCCAAACAGGAATACGGCCCGATTGCTCGGTGAAAGAATGCTGAGCAGGCCGCTCATACCTACGCTGCCCGCCGAGAACACCAGCGTCAGTCCATAGAGGACGGCGCAGGCGCCGATGACGAATGGCACGAAGCCGAGGTCGGTTCCCAGGGCTCGCAGAGCCGGTGCAAACCCCCACAGGCTGGGATTCCGGCGGCCGCAGTTGTAGCAGGTTTCGTCGTTGACTCCGACCAGCACTCCACATGACGCGCAAATGACGGAGCCGGATGTCTGGCGTTTGAACACGAGACCACGATGATATCTCGGTCGTAGGGCGGGTCTTGCCTTGTAGACCCGCCAAAGACAGTAGACTGAAGGAGTCGGCGGGTCTAAAGAACAAGACCCGCCCTACAGCATGCGCCTCATAATCGGCATCACCGGCGCCACCGGCACGATCTACGGCGTTCGCCTGCTCGAGCGGCTTCGCGACTCGGGCGTGGAAACGCATCTCGTGATGAGTCGCTGGGGTGCGCGAACGTTGCTGCACGAGACGCCTTATACGCGCGAGCAGGTCGAGGCGCTGGCGACAGTGTCCTACGCGCCTGCTGACATGGGCGCATCCATCTCGAGTGGATCGTTTCGCACGGACGGCATGATCATCGCGCCCTGCAGCGCCAAGTCACTGGCGGCGATCGCGCACGGGTTCGGTGAGAACCTGATCCATCGAGCAGCCGACGTCGTGTTGAAAGAGCATCGCAAGCTGGTGCTGGCCGTGCGCGAGGCGCCGCTCAGCAGCATCCACCTGGAAAACATGCTGACGCTTGCGCGCATGGGCGCTCTCGTGATGCCTCCCTTGCCCGCCTTCTACAATCACCCCCGCACGATCGACGACATCGTCGACTACACCGTCGCCCGGATGCTCGACCAGTTCGGACTGGAGGTTCGCGGGGCAGCACGATGGGTGGGAGAAATGGGCGTCGGCACCGACTGAATGTGCGGGGTCAGATCGATCACAGTTTTTCACTCGTCTTCGAGTTCCGTCAGCTGCTGCGTGGCGCGGGTCAACGCGCGCTCGGCTTCCTCGACCGATTGAGCGGCGGATTCGGCTTCGACTGCTGCGCGCCGCGCCTTCTGTCGCGCTTCGTGAGCCTGCGAGGCGATCTTCTGCAACCGCTCTTCGGCCGCCACCATCGCCTCCTCGCTTTCCTTCGCTTGAGTAGCGGCCTTCTTGAGCGCCGTCTGCGCGTGATGCGCGGCGCGTCGTGCTGAAACCAGGTCGCGCGACGCTTCCTGTTTGGCGACGCGCGCTGCGGCAAGTTGAACCTGGCGCTGCTTTTCTCTCTCGCGATCATCGCCTGCCGATCGCGACTTCCTCTTGGCTGCAGTTTTTGTTGCCTTCTGAAACGTGAGGACCTTGCTGGGCGTTTCCCCGCGTGGCCCGTCGCCCACTCGGGGGACCAGCGCCGCCAGCGCATCGAATCCAGGCGGGTCGACATCCTCGACGAGCCGTCCGGCTCGTGGCGCGCCCTCGAGCGTGCCGTAGGCCGAGAGCGCTTCGAGCGATGCCGTGATTCTTCGCATCACTCCCGGAGGTGATGCACCGCTCGACCGTTGAAGGATGTCAGCCGCCACGCGCGTCATCGCCGACAACTCCTCGCGCCGCTCGTTGAGCAGACGATGAAGGTCGCCACCTTTGCCAGCTATTCGAGACGCCTGGGCCTGACGAAACCGTTCCCCCGTGGCCAGAAGCTTCTCGAAGGCATCTCGATGCTTCCAGTACAACTGATTGACAGTCCAGGCAGAGATCGACGGCTTCGGCAACGCTTTCACGCGGCCGGCCACGTCGTTGCGCCCGTCCTTCTTGAGTCGCGCCGCCAGCGCGTTTCGCGCAGCGACGAACTCGGGAGGCGACAGTTGAAACAGCGCGTCGATCTCGTCGTTTTCTGTCTTTCCCACGTGACCTAGTCTGTCACACACCGGTTTTACTCTCGATGTATCGGGGCTCGGAATCGGGACTCGTGACCGGGGCTCGGGGCCCCGGGATTCGACAGCGCGACGTAACGCGCACGCTCGAGCATGCGCGCTGAAAGTTGAGACTTGGAAGTTGAGACTTGGAAGTTGAGAGTTGGAAGTTGAGACTTGGAAGTTGAGACTTGGAAGTTGAGAGTTGGAAGTTGAGAGTTGGAAGTTGAGAGTTGGAAGTTGAGAGTTGGGAGTTGGGAGTTGGGAGTTGGGAGTTGGAAGTGGTGGTTGGAACTTGAGAGTTGCGACATCGAGGGAAGAAGAACATGGCCGAAGCGCTCAGGACGGACGAAGGTCAGTTGGCGTTGTATGGCGGTTCGGTTGCGAAAGCCCGCATCCGCCCGTCGAGTAGATCTACCGAGCGGCAAGCACTTCTCTGTGCGGGTTGCCGTACGCGCGAGGCACGATACGGCTTCCGGGAGGAGGGCGATGATCCATCAGCGCTCCGGCCGCGAACACTCTGCTTCGACTGTTTCAGGATGGAGATCTCGTGGCGGCAGGACGTCGCCGCGCGTCTGGCTCGCGGCTGGAACGCACAGCAGGCGCAGCTTCCGCTGGAAGCTACGCTCAGTGCGTTGACCAGGCGTCGTCGTCGCGCGCAAATCGCCGCACGCCACGCGCTCGGTTTGTAGCACTCGACTTGTAGAGGCGGTCTTTCCTGGCCTGAGCCGAGTGGAAGGCAGACGCGCCTGGATTACCGTCCGCGAAACGTCTCCGCCGACCCCGGCGTGGTGAATGCGATCGGACGGTTGCCGGCAGAACCGGATACGGTGTACTGCCCGCGCATCTGAAGGAAGTTCACCCCGTTGAACAGAGGGCCCTGTGTTCGTTGCGTCCTCACCGTTGAGGCCACGTCGAAGCGCATATCGAGTGTGAGATATGTACCCCGCGCGCGGATGGCGATCGAGCGCGGTTCCCCCCGGTCGTCATTCGTTTCAGTGATCCGCACATCCGTTGCATAGCCGAGCGGGCCATCCGGTCCAAGCACACCGACGAAGCCTGGAAGGCGCTCCGGATCCGCCGCGTCCGGCGGGGGGAAAATTCGACCGTAGATAAGCGACACATCCCCGTGCTGCGCTTGTCCCCATTGCCACGTCACACCCTTCCAGAATCCCCAGTTGTGATCGTGATAGCCAGTGCCGCCTGCCAGCGAAACGGATTCTCCCGCCACGGTCAATGCGCCATCCAGCGGGCCTGACATGACAGGAACCACATATCCCGTGCGCCAGCCACGCGCGCCGGTGATTTCCGCGGGCGGGACCAGCCGTCCGGCGGACGCCTGAATCGTCAGGTCGCCCTTCGCGCGGCGTCCCTTCTCGTCGGCGAGGTCCACATGAATGCGATAGACCAGGCCGTCCAGGCGCACGGAGCTTGCGCCAATCGTCAGGTCGGGTGCGCGCGCCAGCTCGGCATCCGTTGTTTCGCCGGTCCCGCTGTACACGTGCATCTCACCGTTGCGCTCGATTTGCAGGCTCACACTGGAGCCGTAGTTACCCGACTTCATCCTCGGGCCAACGATGAACGACAAGTAGAACCGCGCATCATTCGTGCGGCCGTTGAAATAAAGCCATTCCGCCCACGAATCCGACCACTCGGGAACGTCGGGAGCGCCGTGAAATCGATCGATCTGGCGCAGTACCGTCTCTGGTGATTGCCGGGTCCAGGCCGCATCCGCCGCTGTGTCGCGCCACACGGCCATATCCGCCACTTCGGGATCACCGAGTTCACGCTCGACGCTCGGGATACCGCCGCGCGCCGCCACGCGTGTGGCCTTGCCGTTGTGGAGCAGGAAGAGGTCGGTTGTATGAGACGCGGCCGCCGCGCGAACCCGAGGACGAAGCGCGTCGGACTGCAGTGTCCCCGAGAGCACGACTCTCGCCGGCACCGAGAGCGACAAACGAATGTTGACGTCGCCTCCGCCGACCAACGCGGGCGACTGCGCCTGCTCGAGGACGATACCGGCGACGCCGAGCAGGATCGCCATCACCGACACGCCGACACCAAAGCCGGCGGCGAGCACCGCACTGCGGACAGGATGTGCCGTGAGCGATCGCAGCGCGAGTCGGCCGATCATTTCGTGCGCTCGCTTGCAATGCGGCCATCGCGCATGGTCAGGACGCGGCCGGCGCGATCCGCCAGGGCGAGGTCGTGTGTGACGATGACGAGGGCGGTGCCTGTCTGGTTGACGCGATCCAGGAGCGCGGCGATTTGGGCGCCGGTGGCTTCGTCGAGTTCACCGGTCGGTTCATCTGCCAACAGCAGCCGTGGACCGTTGGCGAGCGCGCGCGCGATCGCCACGCGCTGCATCTCTCCGCCTGATAGTTGTGACGGCCGATGATCGGCACGCGCTGCCAGTCCCACATACTCGAGCAGTTCGCGGACTCGCTGCTGCCGCGCCTCCTTCGTGATTCCTGCTTCGGACATCGGCAACTCGACGTTCTCGCGCGCCGTCAGCATCGGCAGCAGAAAGAACCGCTGGAACACGAAGCCGATCTGTCGAAGCCGCAGCAGGCTGCGCCGCGAGTCGGACAGCCGGCTCACATCCTGACCGTCGAAGAACAGCGTGCCTGATGTTTGCGTCTCCACGCAGCCGAGCATGTGGAGCAAGGTCGACTTCCCGCAGCCCGACGGTCCGCGAACCGCGACATGATCGCCGCCGCGAATCTGGAGCGTGACATTACGCACGGCTGTGACCGGGCCGGCCGGCATCGAAAACACGCGACTCACTTGTTGCGCGTCGACGATCAGGCCGTTGGAGGCGCTCACCCGATCACCTCATCACGCAGCGTGGCGGCGATCGGAAGCGTCGATACGATCCGCATCGGATAGAGCGCCGCGATAATCGCCGTGGCGACGAGAAGAGCCAGATGAACAGCGAGCGCGCCCGTTTCGAAGACGAAGAAATGCAGCGCGACCGGAATGCCCGGCATTCCCTTGAGGATGCGATCCAGGCCGGCGGCGAGCAGCAGTCCAAGCGGCAGCGAGAGCAGGCCGCCGATCCCGACGATCAACGCTGACTCCGAGAGCACGTCCTTGACGACGCGCAAGCGAGAGAATCCCAGTGCCCGCAGCGCGGCGACTTCGCCGAGTCGCTGGTTGACCGAGACGGTGAGCAGCACGGCGATGAGGAGTACGGCAAACGACACGGTCACCGTGGTCAGGACGCTCGAGATCTGTCGAAAGTAGGTGAAGCCCGTTTGCTGCAGCCGGCCGACGACTTCTGTGTTGGTCGCCGCCCTCACGTCGGGATGCTGCGCGCGGATCGCCGCGGCCGTGCCGTCGGCGTCGCCCTTCGATCTGACGAGGATGAGATCCGCGTCGTGGCCGACGTTGCCGCCGCAGGCGGTCTTGAGGGCGTCGAGCGTCCCCCCAGCCGTGCTCTCGTTCGTGGTCTGAAACGGGAACTCCGCCACGCCGACGACGGTGAGTCGCGTTGCGGGGAGCGCTTCGAGATCGGCGACGCACGACGCGCGCAGGGTGATCGTGCTGCCCGGTTCGAGCATGAACTCGGATGCGATGCGTTCATCGATCACGAGTTCGTCAGAGGCGTCGGCATCTCGTCCGCGAAGGATCGTCCACGGGGCCCGGAGCCGTGCACCTTCCGGATCCGTCGATCGTGTCGCAACCCCCTGGAACGCCGTTCTGAGCGGCAAGCCCGACGCCCGGTCAATTTGTGCACTTGCCGATCGAATGACCAGCACCGCCTGCACCGAGGGCAGCGTCGATATGGCTTCGGCAGTCTCGAGCGCATGCGGCACGCGCAGGCCGCTGCCGGGAAGATCGCCGGCGCTGACCCGGACGTCCCACCCGCCACGGTCGAGCAGGTCCTGCATCGACACGATGAGGCCGCGCGACAGCATCAGCATGTCGAGGAGCAGCGCGCCAACGGCCGCGACACCAAGAACGCCAAGCGCCGCGCGTGCCGGTTGTCGCACGAGACTTCGCCACGCAAACCCGAGAGCCGTCATCGTCGCGCCAGCCTCAAGCCTCCGCGTCGCAACAGCGCCCACGAAGCCACGACCGTTGCCGATGCGCCAAGCGGAACGGCGATCGTGACGCAGGTCAGCGCGACGTCCCTGGTCACGCGGACGAAGACCAGTGCGGTGTCGTAGCGCCACTGGAAGAACTGGTTGATGAGTTGTTCGGACAGCACAGCCAGCACGAGGCCAAAGATCGCGCCGACACCGGCGACCATGAGCCCCTCGAGGAGGATCTGCGCGAGGATGCGACGCACGGGGAGTCCAATCAGCCGAAGGACGCCAACGGTCTCGCGCCGCTCGTCGACGAGCATGATCGTCAATGCCAGGAGAAACACCGTGGCGGCAACGATTGTCACGATCGCAATCGCGAGATGAAAACGCTCGAGCACGCGAAACGGGCCGGCCGATCCCGCCGCTTCACCAGAGGGTAGGGCGACGACGCCGGGCAATCGCGCATCGACATCCCTTGCAAACTGGTGAGCGTCGTCCGGGTTGACCAGCGCAACGTTGACCGAGGAAATGTACTCAGCGCCGGCAGGGATGCCGACTGGGCGAGTCATATCGAGCAGGTCGGGCAGGTGCAGACGGACCGCTCGCGGGACCTGTCCAAGGCGTGATGGATCCGGCGTCGGCTCGTAAATACCTCCGACGCGAAACTCTTGCGATCGCGTGCCCGATGCGTCGGTGGCGAGACGGACCACGCTGCCGACAGTCAGGCGTTCGGATTCGGCCAGTTGCCGCGAGACGAGAACGGTAGGTAGTTGAGTGTCTTGCGCCCCCGCCGTCGCGGGCAGCAACCAACCGATGAGGGCAATCAGCCGAATGACGGTTCCGCGCTTCACGAGCGACTGAGGGCTTCGATGCGGGCCCACTCCTCGTCGGTCACCGGCATGACCGAGAGCCTGGACATGCGGACGAGCGGGAACGACGCGAAGCTCTTGTCGGCCTTGATTTCTGCCAGGGTGACCGGCCGCTTCAGCCGTTTGTCAGGGACGACATCGACGACTGACAGCTTTCCCGATCCGTCGCCGGGATCCGCGTAGGCGTGGCTCGCCGCTTTGGCAATGGCGACCACGGCTTTTTCCTTGCCCGTGTGGTAGTAGAAGATTCGGTCGCCGCGCCGAATGGCGCGCAAATGCTTCTGGGCGAGAGGATTCCTGACGCCCGCCCACACCGTCTTGCCGTCCTTCTCGAGTCGCTCGTACCCGTAATGATCCGGCTCTTCCTTCACCAGCCACTGGGCCATGGAGTGATCATATCGGGATTCGGGATCCGGGACTCCGGATTCCGGCTTCAGGACCCGGCAGCAGCGCCGCGCTTCCATTGAATGATCGTCAACCGCATCGCGAACGACTTCAGCAGGAAGGGCCAGTCCTCTCGCCACGACGAGAGATTGAACTCGGCTAACTGTCTGCCATCGTCGGTGACGAAGAAATCCCACGAGTACCAATGACTCGGGATCAGGGTCAACGCACGCATGCAAGAAATTATGACCGACGAGCTTCGTCTTGACGAGCGCTGCCGATCTACCCATTTGGGGGAGGCATGCGTATAAGATCCCGCTGCAAGGAGCACGAGCATGATCCGAGCCGCACTCGTTTTCGCCGCTCTCCTCTTACTCGTCGCACCTGCCGCAGCGCATCATGGCGGCGGGACGTTCGACGGATCCAAGGAGATCAAGCTCACCGGGACATTTACGGGGCTGGACCTGATCAACCCGCATTCCTGGATCTACTTCGAGGTCACCGGTCCTGACGGCAAGGTCACCAAGTATCGATGTGAGATGCGCGCGGCGACAGTGCTTCGTCGCTCGGGCTGGAGCCCGGAGATGTTCAAGAAGGGTGAGCGGCTGACGTTCGAGGGCTCGCCGGACCGCACCGACCCGACGTCATGCTACTTGAACACCATCGTCTTCGAGGACGGCAAGCGCGTGGATCGATATGGGCAGCTCACGAAAGGCGCTCCGCCCGCGACGCTGAAGCGCGAGGCGCGACGTCCGACCGGTGAACCGAACATCACCGGCGACTGGGCCCCAGAGCAACTCGTGATGACCGATCCGCGTGGCCGCGGCGGCGCGCTCGTTCCGTTGAGCACCGCCAGCCATTACAAGCCGGGGGAAGGGCGAATCGGAGGGCCGCGCGGTGCGGGTCGCGGCGGAGCGCGCGTGATTCAGGGCGCTGAGCTCACACCCGAAGGCGAGAAGGGTGCCGAGCAGTTTGCCGTGCTCTTCTCGAAGAGCAACCCGCGCATGCGCTGCGAGACGACCAGCATCATTTTCGATTGGGCGTTCGATGGTCCGGTCAATCGCATCACGCAGAACAAGGACACCATCGTCCTGCAGTACGGGCAGCTCGGGTTCACGCGAACGGTTCACATGAACATGACCAGTCATCCCGCGAACGTCAAGGGCAGCCGCGCCGGGCATTCAATCGGCCGCTGGGAGAAGGACGTGTTGATCGTGGACACCGTCGGCTTCGCGCCCGGCGTGCTATCACCGCCGATCCTCAACAGCGACAAGCTTCACGTCGTCGAACGCTTTTCACTCGATCCCAACAAGAACCTCCTGACGCGCAGTTACACCGCGGAGGATCCCGTGTACTTCAGAGGACAGTTCACCGGGTCGGATGTGATCGGTGTGGCGGACCTCCCGTACAAGCCGGATCCGTGCAAAGAGATGGGATTCCTCGATTATTCGAAAGAAGCGAAGAAGTAGTTAGTCCGATCACACCTCATCGTGCGGATATATTCGATCTGTGTTCCAGACCTGGCCTGAGATCGATCGGCGCAACCCGTTGATACCGGATCGCCGTAGCGTTCTGCGTGGCGGCCGGCGCGCGACGGATCCTTCACGGCCAGTGTCGTGTATTCGCTGTGGCAGCACCGAAGTCCGGAGCCTTGGTGTCAGCATGACCGGCCTCTGGTGCGAGTGCCGCCGCTGCAACAGCGTCTGGAGACTCGACCCGGCCGTGTGGCGCAGATCGCCCCAGTAATCGTTTCTCTCCCTTCATCTTGACAGCCTAAATGAGTAGTGCCATTATCGGCTTCATCTTGGCTGGCTAAAGGAGCAGCTGAAGGAGCAGCGTGAAGAAGCTGGACGTCCCGCAGGGCACGCTCGACTTGATGATCCTGACGATTCTCGCCCGCGAGCCGATGCACGGCTATGGCATCTCGCAGCGGCTCGCCGTGCTCAGTCACGATCACTTTCACGTCAATCCCGGATCGCTCTTTCCGTCTTTGTACCGCCTGGAGCAGGACGGCAAGTTGAAGGCCGAATGGCGGACCAGCGAGAACAATCGCCGCGCCAAGTACTATCGGCTGACGGCCTCCGGCCGACACCAGCTCGAGCAGCGGCGCGAGCGCTGGAACCGTGTCTCGTTCGCGGTGACCAGTGTGCTGGAGGGCGCGTGACGCTCCTGCATCGTTTCGGGTCGATCGTTCGCTGGATCGCGCGTCGTGCAACGGCCGAGCAGGACCTGGATGACGAGCTGCAGTCGTTCGTCGACATGGCTGCCGCCGACCAGATCCGCGACGGCGCAACGCCTGCCGACGCGCGTCGCCGGGCCGTGATCCAACTGGGAGGTCTTCAAGCTCGCCGTCGAACTGGCGGATCGATCGGGTCGACGTAGTGTCCGCCTTTAGGCGGACCGTCTCAGTCCGGCTGAAGCCGGACACTACGCAAGGTGAGACCTACTCAGCGCGCAACACGGTCATTGGATCGACTCGTGTCGCACGCCAAACCGGTGCCAGTGCGGCAATACCCGCCGCAAGACCCAGCACACAGGTGGATGTCGTGAGCGACGCCCAATCGAGCGGTTCGACACCATAAATCAGGCCGCTCATGCCTTGACTGACGATCGCGGCCAATGCGAGCCCGCCCGCGAAGCCGCAGACCACCCACACGACGCTGTCTCTCGCGACGAGAGAAATGAGGTCGCGTCGCTGGGCTCCCATCGCCGTACGCACGCTGAGTTCGCGCGTGCGCGACGTCACGACGAATGACAGCAGGCCATAGACGCCAAGCGCCGCCATCAGCAGCGCCAGCCCGGCAAAGCTCGTCAACAGTCCCGTCTGCACTTTACGATTGGAGATCTGTCCTTCGACGA
>Ga0207643_10000730_pt1 | contig 20173 bp, 16 predicted proteins | sample KBSMisM62_FD_184313 | JGI IMG/M metagenome (GOLD analysis project Ga0207643, IMG submission 184313) | Miscanthus rhizosphere microbial communities from Kellogg Biological Station, Michigan, USA - KBS Miscanthus M6-2 (SPAdes) (version 2) | ecosystem: Host-associated > Plants > Roots >...
TCGTCGCGGTCATCGGCCTGCAGTCGCAGTCCAAAACCGTGCTGCGGAGGTCATGAGCCATGGCCACCGAAAAAACCGATGTCGTCATCGTGGGCGTGGGCGCGGCGGGCGGAATTCTCGCAGCCGAGCTCGGCAAAGCAGGCATGAAAGTCATCGGCCTGGAGCGCGGTCCGCGGCTCAAGACCGAGGATTTCAACCCGCACGACGAGTTGCGCTATTTCCAGCGGCTCGATCTGCGTCCCAATCCGAAGCGCCAGCCCATCACCTGGCGGCCCAACGCCAACGGCCGTGCCGTTCCTGTGGCGCGGCAGGACTACGGCAACCAGGCCGGCGGCGGCACCGTACACTACGGGGCGGTGTCGTGGCGCATGCACGAGGATGATTTCCGTGCGCGCTCCCAAACACTGGAGCGTTACGGGGCGTCGGCCATCCCGGAGGATTCCTCGCTCGCCGACTGGCCGCTGAGCTACGCCGATCTCGAGCCTTTCTACGACCGCGCCGAATACGAGCTCGGCGTGTCGGGCAAGGCCGGTAATCTCCAGGGCAAGAAGATCGACGGCGGTAACGTGTTCGAGGCGCCGCGCCGCCGCGACTATCCGCTGCCGCCGTTGCTGGTGGAGCAAGCGGGCCAGGCCTTCGATGCCGGGGCCAAGAAGCTCGGCTATCACCCGTTCTCGACTCCGCGCGCGATCCTATCGCAGCCCTATAACGGCCGGCCGGGCTGCACCTATTGCGGCTTCTGCCAGGCTTTCGGCTGTCATGTCGGCGCCAAGTCGTCGATTCTCGTCACCAAGCTCCCCGATGCCGACAAGACTGGGAACTTCAAACTCGTCACCGGATCCATGGCTTATCGCGTGAACAGCGACAACAGCGGTCGCGCCACCGGCGTCTCGTATTACGGCCCCGACGGCTCCGACAACACGATCGAAGCCGAGATCGTGATCCTCACGACGTTCATCTACGACAACACCCGCCTGCTGCTGCTGTCGAAGAGCGACAAGTTCCCGAACGGTCTCGCCAATTCGAGCGGTCAGCTCGGCAAGCACATGATGGCGCATATGATGGCGAATGTGTTCGTCGGCTTCGACGACCGGCACATGAACATCTATATGGGCCCGAGCGCGCAGAAGCACACGCTCGACGACTTCAACGCCGACAACTTCGATCACAGCGGCCTCGGCTTCATCCGCGGGTCGCAGATCTCGATCGGGACCGGCAACCTGCAGGGCGGCCCGATCAGCCTCACCACGACGGCGCCGCCACCGAATGTGCGGCGTTGGGGTGCCGGCTATCGCGACTTCCTCGCGCAATACTATACGCGTCACGCCGCGATGGTGGCGCAGACTGAGAACCTGCCCTATGCCGACCAGATGGTCGACCTCGATCCCAATGTCCGCGACGCTTGGGGGCTCCCGGCACCGCGGCTGACCTACGATTGGCGGCGTCCCAACGAACGCGCGCGCGTCGAGTTCATGCAGAAGAAAATGGAGGAGATCGGACGTGCGATGGGCGCGTCGCTGGTGTGGCGCGCACCGGTCAGCCCAGCGGGAGCGCCCGGCGCGCATCACGAAGGTGGCACGCGGATGGGGAACGACCCGAAAACCTCGGTGGTGAACCGCTACGGCCAGAGCTGGGATATTCCGAACCTCTTCGTCATTGGCAGCTCGACCTTCCCCAGCATGAGCGGCTTCAATCCGACGCTCACGATCCAGGCGCTCGCCTATATGAGCGCCGACGCGATCGCCAATCGCTACAAGAAGAGCCCGGGATCGCTGCTGTAGCGACCCGCGTAACGGCCCGTCGGTGGCCCGGATGGAGCATTCGCGACATCCGGCCGCTACGCTCCCGCCCCCTTCACATCCGTATCCCACATCGGTCGCCGCCCGCCCTCGGATCCGGCGCGCGGCTGGCCCGCAAAATCGCGATTCAACAGCAGGCAATTCCATTCTAGGATGGTTGTGAGGGAGCGAACCATGCCCGAATGCTTTGTTGCCAAGGTGTCCGAGATGCAGGACGGCGACCGGCGGATCGTCGTTGCCGGAAGCGCCGAAATCGGCGTGTTCTACAAGGACGGCGACTATTTCGCCTACAGCAACTACTGCGTCCATTCCGGCGGTCCGGCATGCGAGGGGCTCATGATCAACCGTGTGATCGACGTGATCGCGCCCGACCGCACCTACCAGGGCCAGACGTTCTCGGACGACGTGCATTTCGTCTGTCCGTGGCACGGCTATGAATTCGAGCTGAGAACCGGCGAATGCGTCGGTGATAGGCGGCTGCGATTGAAGAAGTTCGACGTGGTCCGGCGTGGAGACGACATCTTCGTCGTTGCTTGAGAAGGAGAGCGCTCTCATGGATATGGTCCGCAGCGAAGTCCGCAAGCTCGCCGCCGAAGACTACTCGACCGTGCAGCATCTCGCGCATGCGTCCCAGCAGGCGCGAGAACGCAATTACCAGGACTTTCTCATCGTCGACGTGGACGCGCACCACTATGAAAGTGAATCCTACAAGGACGTGTTCGAATACATCGAAAGTCCGGTGATCCGCCGCCAGGCGGTGGAATCGGCGAAACGCGGCGGCCGCGCTTCCATGCTCGGCGGCCAGATCGGCTACCAGGACATCGGCGGGCGCATTACGCGCCACGAACTGCGCCGGCACGACATCCGCCGCCACGACAAGCTCGGCGCCCCCCATCACCGTGACGTCGGCATGACGCTGGAATGGATGGATGCCATGGGCGTCGATTATTCCTGCCTGTTCCCGACGCCGATGCTGTTTCTCGGCCTGCATCCTCAGGTCGAGGTCGAGGTGGCAATGTGCCGGGCCTACAACGCCTGGCTCTGTGAGCGTGTTCTCGCGGTCGAGCCGCGCATCATCTCGATGCTCTACCTTCCGTTCAACGATCCGGAGGCCGCCTACAAGACCGTGAAGGATTTCGGCGACAAGAAGGGCGTGGTCGGATTCATGGTGACCTCGCCGCGCTACAAGCCGGTGCACGACAACGCCTACGTCAACACCTACGCGCTGCTCGAGGAGATGGGCAAGCCCATTGCCTTCCATGCGGCGTACAATTGGAACGACCAGTCGCTGTCGCTGGCCAACCGTTTTATTTCGGTGCACGCGCTCGGCTTCATGTGGTTCAACATGGTCCACATGACCAACTGGGTGGTCAACGGACTGCCCGAGCGCTTTCCCAAGCTCAAGGTGATGTGGATCGAGAGCGGCCTCACCTGGGCCTATTGCCTGATGCAGCGGCTCGACCACTCCTACATGATGCGCACGTCGGATTGCCCCTCGCTCAAGCGCAAGCCCAGCGAATACATGCGGGAGATGTTCTATTCCTCGCAGCCGATGGAAAAGCCGCGCGACCGCTCGATTCTCGAGGCGACGTTCAAGATGATCAACGCCGAAACCCAATTGATGTGGTCGTCGGACTACCCGCATTGGGATTTCGATCTGCCGAGCGTGGTCTACGATCTGCCGTTCCTGAGCGAGACCGGCCGGCGCAATATCCTCGGCGGGACCGCGGCGAAGGTGTTCGGGCTCGATCCCAAACCGGTGAAGAAGATTCCCTGATCGCCGTGCGGATGCGGCCTTCGGCCGGCGGTGCGGTGCAATGCACCATTTCGAGCCAGTTATCAGAGATACGTGAATCGCAGCGGGTGACAGTCGGACTAGAATCGTTCAACCTTAGCGAGTTACCATAGTTGCAGAAGCGCGGAAATCTTTGTATTGAGCCTTTGGACATTGCTGCATGGCCTAATATCATTATCCAGGTACCACCGCCTCCAAACCACCACGACGAGGGAAGACAGATATGTACCGTATCATCGCCGCTCTCTTTCTTTTGGTAGCCTCCGTCGCTACGTCGTCGGCCCAGCCCGCGCTGTTTCCGTCGGTCTGGCAGAACCAGCAGGGTTCGCTCCTGAAGGTTCTGGCGACTGACTCTGGAGGAAACTTCAGGGGCGTTTTCATCAGTTACGGCCCGCCCTGCCCGGGCGCCGTGTTTGACGCGGCCGGGGCCCTCCGAGGCCCGCTCATCGGCTTCCAGACCTGGAAGGCCTGGTCGCCCGATTGTAGGGCGACCACGGTTTGGCGCGGCCGCATGATCAACCCGACCACGGTCGTGGTGAAGTGGGTCATGACCTACGGCGGCCGGAAAGTGCGCGGCGTGGATACGTTCCGTCGCATCTGACCGACGCTGGAGCGCGCTCGTTCAGCGCGTCCGCCAGAGCTCATAGTGCGAGCGCGTCCGGCCCGCGGGGGCCGGGCGCGTTTCTTTTTGACTGATGCGTTGGGACCGATGGGCGGCCGCTATTCCGAGCCCGCGAGCCCAGCCTGATCGATGACCTTGCCCCAACGTACGATCTCGCTCTCGACGAAGCCTTTCAACTCCTTCGGCGGCGGGCTCACCTGGGGAATGGCGCCGTCCTTGACCAGCGCTTCCGTCACCGAGGCGTCGCTCATGATGTCGCGGATATTGGCGTAGAGCTTGTCGACGATCGGTGCCGGAACATTCCCCGTGGTGGTGACCGTATGCCACGAGGCGGTGTCGTAGCCGGGAACGCCGACTTCCGCGAGCGGCGGGATATCCGCCACCGCCGGCACCCGCTGCGCGGTGGTGACGCCGAGCGCGCGAATTTTCCCGGCTTGGATCAAAGACATCGCCGGCGGCACGTCGCAGAACATCATCTGGATGTGGCCGCCAACCAGATCGTTGAGCGCCGGCGCCGAACCCTTGTAGGGAACGTGCACCAGGTCGAGGCCGAAGATGCTCTTGAACATTTCGGCATTGAGATGATGGAACGTGCCGGGGCCGGGCGTTCCGAACGCGATCTGTCCGGGCTTTTCCTTGGCAAGCTTGACCAGGTCGGCCACCGAGTGGATCGACAATTCGGGATTGACCACCAGCACGAACGGCACGCGCGCCAGCAGCGCGATCGGGGTCAGCGCCGTGCGCGGGTCGTAGGGCAGGCTCTTGCGCACCGTGACGTTGATCGCCAGCACCGTGCTTGACGCCATCATGATGGTGTAGCCGTCGGGTGTGGCATTGGCGACCGCCGCCGCCGCTGTGATCCCGCCGCCGCCCGGCCGGTTCTCCACCACGAATGGCTTGCCGAGGCGTTGCTCAAGCTTTTGACCGAGGATGCGGGCGAACAGGCTGGTGACACCACCTGGCGCAAACGGCACGATGAAGCTGACCGGCCGGTTGGGGTAGTCGGCCGATTGCGCTGCCGCGCGCTGCGTGGCGCCGGACGCGGCCAAGCTCAGCATCAGGACCAGCGCAACGTTACGCGGCAGCAATGTCATCGTCAGTGTCCCTCAATGCCCTGCGTCCCACGAAGGGAGCAGATCGCCGCGCCGTTATACATCAAATCCCTACTCCGAACCTGCGAGCCCGGTTTTCCTGACGATGTCGCCGAGGCGGACGATCTCGCCGGCGACGAAACGCCTGAGCTCGTCGGGCGGCGGCGAGCGCACCGGAATGAGGCCCTGACGCATGATGAATTCCTCGCGCACGTCGGCCTCGTCCAGCACCGTGCCCAGGTCGCCGTGGAGCTTGTCGACGATCGCGCGGGGCGTCTTGGCCGGCGCCACCAGCATGAACCAGGACGGCGCGTTGTAGCCGGGCACGCCGATTTCAGCGAGCGGAGGCACGTCGGGAATGGCCTCGACCCGTTCCTTCGTGGTGACGCCGAGCATGCGCACCCTTGCGCCTTGCACCAGCGGCAACGCGACTGGAATCGGTGCCGACATCAGGGCGATGTGACCGCCGGCAAGATCGTTGAGCGCGGGCTGGATGCCTTTGTACGGGATATGGTGCATCTCGACGCCGAGCGCGGCCTTGAGCAATTCGCCATTGAGGTGCTGCGCGGTTCCCGGCCCGGCCGAGCCAAACGAGAGGCCGCCCGGGGTGGTGCGCGCAAGCTTGACCAGGTCCGCGATCGAGCGGACCGGAAGCGACGCATTGATCAGCAAGACTTCGGGGGAAAGCGCAATGAGCGTGATCGGGACGAAGTCGGTGAGCGGATCGTAGGGCAGGTTCTTGTGCAAGGTGACGTTGGTCGCGAGCGTCGAGCTGGTCGCGACCATGAGCGTGTAGCCGTCGGGCGGCGCGCGCATCACCGCGACGGCGCCGGTCACCGAGCTCGCGCCGGGCCGGTTCTCGACCACGAACGATTTTCCGTACAGCCGTTCGAGCTTGCCACCGATCAGCCGGGCAAGGATGCTGTACATGCCGCCCGGCGCCGATGGCGCCACGATGGTGACGGTGCGCGTGGGATAGTCCTGCGCGCGCGCCGGCGACGCCGGCAGCGCCAGTACGGCCAGGCCGATGATGGCGGCCCAATGTGAGTTCGGCTGCATCGTCTCCCCGGGCTCGTTCGTGGTTGGGCGTTGTTGTTTGTCCGGACGTTGCTTCGCCGGCGCGCCCGATGCCCTTCTAGCGGACGACGATACCGCTTGCGCGCGCCGCTCGGCAACACGAAGCAACTTCCGGTCGGCAGACTTGAACGCGGCGACGTGCCCTATATTCGCGACGCTGGTGCGCATCCCGGCGGTGCGATTTGGCGCCGATAAGATTTGGCGCGAACAAGATAATGCGCCTTAATGTGCACTGCGCAGGGGGAGGCCGATGCGAGATTCAGTGATCGACGTTGCGGGCACCAAGCTCGGCTACCGCGAGGCCGGCGCCGGGGCGACCGTGCTGTTCCTGCACGGCGCCGCGGGCGCGGCATGGGATCCGTTGCTTGACCGCCTCAGCGGCGGAGACCGCGTGTTGGCGCCCGAGCATCCGGGCTTCGGACGCGGGCAGGTTCCGGACTGGATGCTAAGCGTCGGCGACGTGGCGTTCTTCTATCTCGACCTGATGCAGGCGCTGGACCTGCGCAATGTTCATCTCGTGGGGCACGGCCTCGGCGGCTGGATCGCGGCGGAGATCGCGATCCGCAGCACCGCCCGGCTGGCATCGCTGGCGCTGCTCGCGCCCGCCGGCGTCGAGACCCGCGAAGCCATGTTCGACGACATCTTCGCCTGGACGACGGAGGAGTTCGCGCGCCGGCAATTCCACGATCCCAAGCTGGCGCAGCAGTGGCAGCAGGCGCAGGCCAAGCTCGACGTCGACATCGCGCTGCAGAACCGCACCGCGCTGGCGCGGCTCGGCTGGAACCCACGCATGCATAATCCGCAATTGCCCTATTGGCTGCACCGCATCGATGTTCCAACATTACTGGTCTGGGGCGAGGACGATCAGGTGGTCCCGTTCGCGTGCCACAAGCCGTTCAAGCGCGAAATCCGGAACGCCGAGTTGTTCGCCCTGCCGAAGTCTGGACACGCGCTGCCGATCGAGCGCGCGCACGAAGTCGGCGCGCGGCTCGCGCCCTTCTTTCAAGGAGCACAGGGATGAAGACGTTCTTTTTCCACCTCATGCCCTATGCGGATCTCGATCTCAGCTACACCGAGCGTCACAATTCGGCGTGGGTCACGCTGCCCAATTCCTATTTCGATCCCGCAGTCGGGCAAAAGCTCTATGCCCGCTATATCGGCGAGCTGGAGCTTGCCGACCAACTCGGCTTCGACGGCATCTGCGTGAACGAGCATCATCAGACCGCCTACGGGCTGATGCCGGCGCCCAACCTGATCGCGGCCGCGCTGGCACGATCGACCAAGCAGGCGAAGATCGCGATCCTCGGTCGCGCGCTTCCGCTGGTGAGCAATCCGGTGGCGGTGGCGGAAGAGTTCGCCATGCTCGACCAGATGAGCGGGGGACGCATCATCACCGGCTTCGTGCGCGGCATCGGGACCGAATATTTCGCCAGCGGCGTCAACCCGACCCATTCGCACGGACGCTACTACGAGGCGCACGAGCTGATCCTGCGGGCGTGGACCGAGACCGGGCCGTTCCGCTATCACGGCCGCCATTACCAGTTCGACTACGTCAATCTCTGGCCGCGGCCGTTGCAGCAGCCCCACCCGCCGGTGTGGATCCCTTCGCAAGGCAGCTCGGAGACGGTGGAATGGTGCGCATCCGCCAAGCGCAAGTACACCTATCTCCAGACCTTCAGCCCGGTGAAATCGGCGAAGAAGGCGTTCGATCTCTATCGCCAGGTGGCGGAACGCGAGGGTTATGAATCGCAGCCGTCGCAGCTGGGATGGGCGGTACCCACCTATGTCGCCGAGACGGACGAGATCGCCCGGCGCGAGCTCAAGCCCCATATCGAGGCGTTCTTCAACAAGTTCCTGCACTATCCGCTGGAGATGCGGATGCCGCCCGGCTATTCGTCGATCGCTTCGACCAAGTCGCTGCTCGAAAGCAAGTTCGCTTTCCGCATGATGGAGATGACGGCGGAGAATCTCATCGAGCTCGGCATGGTGGTTGCCGGCAGCGCCGCAACCGTGCGCGAGCGTCTCGCCGCCTATGCGCGCGAGCTCGGTGTCGGCAACCTGATCGCCATGCTGCAGATCGCGACCCTTCCCGCCGACCTGACCGAGAAGAACCTGCGCCTGTTCGCCAAGGACGTGATGCCGTATCTGCGCGAGCAGGGTACGCGCGCGCCGACCCGCCCGGTCGCCGAGGCAGCGGTGCCATGAGCAGGAGAGTTTGTGGTTGTCATCATCCGCGCAAGCGGATGATCTAGTAATCGCCGAAATCGACGATTGGCACGGCGGTGCCTCTCGATATCGGTGATTACTGGATGCCCGCTTACGCGGGCATGACTACGATCGGGCGCACTCGACCGCGTAATAACAAAAGGAGGAGGGAGGCGATGGGCCAACGCGGATTGCTTGTCTTATTGGCGGCGATCGCTGGGTGCGCCGTCTCGCCTGCGCTTGCCGCCGACACACTCAAGATCGCCTCACCCATCCGCGGCAGCTGGGAGGGCGCGATCCCCGAGCTCGGCAAGCAAGCCGGCATCTTCCAGAAGCATGGCCTCGACCTCGACATCCTCTACACTCAGGGCGGCGGCGAGACGCTGCAGGTGGTCGTCTCCGGCGCGGTCGACATCGGGCTCAGCGCGGGATTGCTCGGCAGCCTGGGCGCCTACGGCAAGGGCGCGCCCATACGCATCATCGGGGCGAGCTCCACCGGATCGAGAGAGGTCTTCTGGTGGGTCGTCGCCCGATCGCCGTTGCACTCCATGCGCGATGTCAACGGCCAGTCCATCGCCTATTCCACCACCGGCGCCTCCTCCCAGCTCGCGGTCCTGCGCTTCATCAGCGAATACGGGCTCAAGGCGCGGCCGGTCGCGACCGGAGACAGTGCGGGGACGATCACCCAGGTGATGTCGGGCCAGGTCGACGTCGGCTGGGCGGTGGCGCCGTTCGTGCTCGACCTGCTCAACAAAGGCGAGGCGCGCATGATCGCGCGCGCCAGCGACATCGCCGCCATCCGCGGCCAGACCATCCGCGTGCAGATCACCAATGCGCAGAATCTGGCGGCAAGGAAGGACGCGTTCGCCCGCTACATGAAGGCCTACAACGAGACCGTCGACTGGATGTATTCCAGTCCCGAGGCGGTGCCGCGCTACATCGCGTTTTCGGGACTGTCGGAGCCGGCGGTCCGGCTGATGCTCAAAGACTTCATCCCGAAGGAGAGCCTGCAGACCGCGACGATCTCGGGCCTCGACGAGAGCATGAAGGACGCCGTCCAGTTCAAGTTCATGTCGGCGCCCCTCAACGAGGGCCAGCTCAAGGAGCTGATCCAGATCGTCCCCGGCTCGTAGCTGTGGGATCGCAGCCGGCGCCGCGAACTCGATGGGCGCCCTCTCCCCATCTGGGGAGAAGGCGGGGGTAAGGGGGTTACTGATTGTCGAGCGGGACTTTCGATAGACCCAAACCCCTCACCCCACCCCTCTCCGTACGGGAGAGGGAGCATACCGAGCGAATTTGCATGACCGCACACAGCAAAAAGGTCGGCGACATCGCGGTGACCGCGGTCGGCGACGGCGTGCTCTCGACCGCGCTCGACGTGGTGATCGCGATCGATCGGTCCGAGGCCGAGCGGCTTGCGGGCAAGAAGCCCGGCGAGCCCGTTGAGATCCCGGTCAACGCCTTTCTGCTCGAGCTCGACGGCGTGCGGGTGCTGATCGATACCGGCGCCGGCAACACCATGGGGCCGACGCTCGGCAAGCTCGCCGACAACCTGCGCGCCGCCGGCACTCCGCCGGAACGCATCGACACCATCCTGCTCACCCATCTCCATTCCGACCATTCCAACGGATTGGTCGACGACGACGGGCGCGCCATCTATCCCAACGCGCAACTCGTGCTGCATGAGGCGGAGGCGGCATTCTGGCTCGATCGCGACGAAGCGAGCGGCGCCGACGAGCGCATCCGCCGCAATATCGCCAAGGCGCGCGTGACGACCGGACCCTATCGTGAGCGCATGCGGACGGTGCGCGATGGCGAGGCATTGCCCGGCGTGTCGGCGATGCTGCTCGCCGGCCATACCCCGGGCCATACCGGATGGCTCATCCAGTCGCGCAACCAGAGCCTGCTGGTGTGGGGCGATATCGTTCACCTCGCATCGATCCAGGTGCCGCGGCCCGACGTTGCGCTCGTTTTCGACGTCGATCCACAGGCGGCGTCTGCGACGCGCCGACGCCTGTTCGATCATGCGGCCGCCGCCAAGCTCACGGTCGCCGGCGCGCACCTGGGGTTTCCCGGCTTCGGCACCATCGTGCGCAACGGCCCGGGCTACGCCTTCGAGCCGGATGGGTGAGGATCGAAGTCGAAACATGAATGCGGCGAACGGCACCGCAATGAACAGAACAATGGTGGAGAAATGCATGGGCGGATTTCGTAGCAAGACCATCATCTGCGCGATGGCGATATCCGCGGCCGTGCTGCTCGCTGCCCCGCCTGCCCGTGCGCAGGAGCGCGGACCGCTCGCGCTCGCGAGCGCCAGCTACTTCTTTGTCGGAGGGAAGATCGACACCTCGGTCGAAGGCAGCCCCATGGTCGGGCATATGTATGTCGAGTACATGATTCCGGCGCGGCGCCGTCATCCTTATCCGATCGTGATGGTGCATGGCGGCAGCCAGACCGGCACCAACTTCACCGGCACGCCCGACGGCCGCGAGGGCTGGGCGCAGTATTTCGTGCGCCGCGGCTACGCCGTCTACGTGGTCGACCAGGTGGCGCGCGGCCGCGCCGCGTACTGGTCGCCGCAGGCGTACGGGCCGGTGCAGCCGTCGCGCATCAATTTCGTCGAGCAGCGCTTCGTCGCGCCCGAGCGCTTCAAGCAATGGCCGCAGGCGCATCTGCACACGCAATGGCCGGGCGCCGGCAAGCCGGGCGATCCCGCCTTCGACCAGTTCTACGCCTCGCAGTTTCCCTCGATCGTGAGCTTCCCCAAGCAGCAGGAGATCAACCGCGACGCGCTGGTGGCGCTGCTCGACAAGATCGGTCCGGCGATCCTGCTCACCCATTCGCAATCGGGCTCGTTCAACTGGCCGGTGGCCGACGCGCGGCCGAACCTGATCAAGGCGATGGTCGCGGTCGAGCCGAGCGGCCCGCCGGTGCACGACATCGAGAACACCGGCGCGCCGGACTGGTTCAAGGATGCCGAGCGCACCAAGGTGTCCGGGCTGGCCGACGTGCCGCTTGCCTACGATCCGCCGGTGCCCGCCGGCGGCGCGCTCGAGTTCGTGCGCCAGGACAAGGCCGACAAACCCGACCTGGTGCGCTGCTGGCTTCAGAAGGCGCCCGCGCGCCAGTTGCCGAACATCAAGCGCATTCCGTTGGTCATCATCGTGTCGGAGGCGTCCTATCACGCCCCCTACGACCACTGCACGTCGAACTATCTGACCCAGGCGGGCGTACCCAACACGCTCATCCGCCTTGCCGATGTCGGCGTGCTCGGCAACGGCCACATGATGATGATCGAGAAGAACAACGCCGCGATCGCCGACGTGATCGCGCAGTGGCTGGATCGCCAGCGCCTGCGCGCAGCGCAGGCGGGGCGCTAACACGAAGCCGGGCGGCGCGACCGTCCGCCCGAGCGTATCGTATCGTCTGCTTTCGGCGGGCGTCAGTAGGACCGGTAGCGCTGATAGCCGTAATAGGAGCGATAGCCGGGATAATAAGAGTGGTAGGCGGGACGGCTGCGCCGCTGCTCGACCACCACGCGCTTCGGCGGCGCGGTATGGGTCTGCACCCGCTTGCGCCGGCGCATCGGGGTCGCGGCCTCGGCCGTCGCACCGGCTCCCTCCGCCACCACCACCCGAATGCGCGACGACATGACCGGCGGGTTATGCGGGATGTGATCCTTGTCCCCCAGCAGCAGCTGCAGCGTGTGCGGTCCCGGCTTGAGCGTGACCTCGGCCTCGGTCTGGCCGGTGCCGAAGTGGAGGTGATTGAAGTCGTTGGGAATCGGCTTGTCGAGCGGCGGCAGCTCGGTGTCGATCAGCAGGTGGTGATGTCCCGAATTGGCGCGATCCGAGCCGGCGGGCGCGACGCCCATTTCGCGCAGGCCGAATCGGATGGTCGCCTTGGGCGGAATGGTTGCGCCGTCCTTGAGGTCGGAGAAATAGACCTCGGCCCCCGGCGCCGATGGCGTCGGCCCGCCCGTTGGCTTTTCCTGGGCCAAGGCCATGCCGCATGCCGCAGCGCTGACGATCAGCAATGTCATCGCGGGTTTGACGAACTTGGATGATCTGCCAGCGAGTGCCCGACACACGTCCATTCTGGTTCTCCATTGCGAGCCTGATATGCACCGCCAGTATATCGGAGTTTCGGGCGCGCGTGCGAATTGCGCGTCGGATGCGCCGCGCCCGCCGGCCGGTTCCCAGAGCGCTTTCCCGCGAAACGGGAACCGCTCGCCGCAGACGGCGCGTCAGACGCCAGGAATCGGCGCGCGAATGAGGGATGCGCCCCGCGCACCCCTCGTTCTGCGAGTTTTTCCCCGCAATGCCGCGATCAGGCGACGCCGCCGGAGAACAGGCTCTTCTTGAGAATGGCGTGAACGCCCCAGTTCCCGTCGACCACCTGGGTAATGCCGAAGTCGACCGCGATCGACATCAGCGAGATCGCCTCGTCTTCGGTCAGTCCCTTGGTGTTCATCAGGAACGCCCGCATCTTGCGGAAGGCATCCTTCAACGCAAGATCGACCGATGACTTCTCGTAGATCGTCGACTGCGCCTTCTCGCCGAGCTCCTGCAGATAATTCGCGTAGCTGAATCCATGCATCAGCCATTCGTCCTGGGTCTCGAGCAGCGGGTAATCGAGACTGGCGAGCGAGGTTCCTTCGAGGGTGGCCTTCTTGTGCAGGATGACCTGGAACGTCCCGGTCAGCGAGCATTCGATCGCCGTGCCGCACATTTCCGAATCGCCCTGCGACGCGTGCGGATCGCCGGCCGACAGCAGGGCTCCGGGCACCGCGACCGGATAGTACATGGTCGCGCCCTTGCCGATCCGCCAATTGTCGATATTGCCGCCGAAATAGCCGGGCGGGATGGAGTCGACGATGTCGGCTTCCTTCGGCGCCAGGCCGATGACCCCGAAATGCGGCCGGATGGGAATTTGCACGTTCTTGAGGACGCCGTGGTTCTCCTTGATCGTGCTGTGGTCGACCGGGACACCGGGATAGTCGATGGTCTTGTGCACCACGCCGAACGGATCGGTCTGCGGCGTCCATTGAAAATTGTAGACCGCCTTCGCCCAGTTGCGCTGTCCGGTCGCGTCGATCTCGTAGATGGTGATGACCTCGCGCGGCTTCGGCTCGGTCATCAGCTCCTTGTAGTGGAAGCCCCACCACGCGGCCGCGTTGCTGCCGAATGTCTTGCCGGCATGGGCCGGGTTCGCGCACGGGCGCGGCTTCACGTCCATGATCCGCAATTCGATGACGTCTCCGGGCTCGGCATTGCGCACGTAGACCGGGCCGGTGCAGATGTGCACGCCGAATCCCTCGCCGGCGCCGCGCCCCAGCAGCTTGCCGTCGATCGGGCCGGCGCCGCGCCGGTTCACGCCCTTCTTGTCCTTGGTCCAGAGATAGACGCTCTCGGCGCCGGGATCGCCCTTGACCATGCGCTCGGCGTCGTCGTTGGCGTGATGGGTCAGCGTCTCGATGGTCACGTAGTCGCCGGGATCGATCTCGACCACGGGTTTGAGCAGCTTGCTGAAATAGCCCCAATGGACGGTATCGGCCGTCGCCGGCACGTAGTGATGCTTGGGCTGGCCCTGCCGCGGCGCGACCGTCTGGGCGGCGGCGGGCGAGACCAGCGACATGCCGCCGGCGGTCAGCGCGGCCGCGCCTCCGGTGGCGGCAAACGCGCTCTTGAGGAAGCTGCGCCGTTCGGCATCAAGATCGTCGAGCAGCCTCTGGCGGTGAAGCTCGAAGTCCGGGCAATTGCGATCATCGCCTGCACACATGGAAAGCCTCCCTTGATTGGGTCCGGAACGTCAACGGTTGGTCGGTCGATGGTCCTGCTTGACGCATGCAGCGCCTGTGCCAATCGACCGAACCCGGCTGGGGGCAAAATCCAGTTTAATGAGAATCGGTCTGGCCGTAAGCTGCTTAACGTTGCATCAATCGACGCTGATCTCGCCGGGATCTTGGGCATGAGCGCCTTGGATAAGCGGACGGGAAGGGCCCGATGCAAAAGGGCGGGGCTCTTTGGCGCGAGGACATTCGAGATGATGAGCCCCGGACTGATCGTTGCGCCGCTCACGCCGTTCACGGCCGATCTCGAGGTCGACCGGCCCGCGCTTCGGCGGCAGATCGATTACGTCGTCGGCGACTGCGGCGCCACCATGGTGGTCGCCGCCGGTGTCGAGACCCAGGAATACACTTATCTCAGCCTCGAACAGCGCAAGGCCCTGATCCGGCACACGATCGAGTTCGTCGACGGCCGCGTGCCTGTCATGGTGGGGATCTCGCACCCGTCCTTCAGGACCGCGGTCGAGCTGGCGAACCTGGCGCAAGAGCTCGGCGCGGCGGCCGTGCAGGTGTTGGCGCCGATGCGGCCGTTCGCCGGGGCGCCGACGCAGGCCGATCTCATCGCCTATTTCGAGGCGATCGGGCGCGAGACCGATCTACCCATCACGCTCTATCTCAATCCCGGCCCCGGCGCCGACGTGTCCATTCCCGACACCATCGCGCTCGCCAGGCTTCCCGGCGTGCAGCTCATCAAGGAGAGCTCGCGCGATCTGGCGCGGGTGTCGCGGCTCATCGTCGAGATCGATCGCGCCGGTCACGCCCGCTATTTCACCACCATGCAGATGTTGCTGGCGACGCTGCAGCTGGGCGGCTCCGGCGCGACCATGCCGCCGCCGGGATCGGAGATCGCGCGGCACGTCATCGACGCCTTCACGGCCAAGGACTACGAGCGCGCGGTCGAGCTGCAGCTTCAGTTCGCGCTGTTCCCGTCGAAGTGGATGCATCGGGGCCTCGCCCCGGTGATGAAGGCCGCGCTCAATCTCATCGGTGTGCCGGTCGGCGATCCGTATCCGCCCTATGCGTCGCTCAGCAGCGACGAGATGCGCTCGCTCGCCGCCTTTCTGCGCACGACCGTGCTTGCCGACCGGTGTTCGGTCTCCGCGGCCGTTTGAGCGCCGCTTTTCCCACGCGAGGTTTCAATGACTCAGCAGCAGGTGGCGCCGCCCACCACGCCTTACGGCGAACCCATCTCGATCGCGGCGGCGAAGAAGATCATGGCGGCGGCCGAAGCCGAAGCCACCACGAACAAATGGGGCGTATCGATCGCGATCGTCGATTCCGGCGCCAACCTCCTGATGCTGCACCGGCTCGACAACGCGCAACTCGCCTCGGTCCGGCTGACCGAAGCCAAGGCTCGCACCGCGGTCGAGTTTCGCCGGCCGACCAAGGCGCTCGAAGATGCGGTCGCCGGTGGGGGCATAGGGCTGCGCGTGCTCACCTTCGGAGCCTGCCTCGCGGATGGCGGCGTTCCGATCATGTCGGCGGCAAGATCATCGGCGCGATCGGCGTGTCGGGCGCGGCGGGCCACGAGGATGCGCAAGTGGCGACGGCGGGAGCCGCAGCGGCGCCATGACGGCCACGCGCGCGCGGTTAGTCAATCGCCGAAGCGGCAGCGAACTCGGTCTGCTCCCTCTCCCCTCCGGGGAGAGGGAGTTCACCGCGTGTGCGGCATCGTCTGTAGACCACGCATGATCGGAGCTACGGCCGCGGCCCGCGCTCGCTTGAGTCTCACGCGTCGTGCTTGCGAAGGCCGCGCGTGAGCACCCGGGCCAGCCGCTCCGAGAACGTGCGCGCATCGGTCGGACGATCGCCGTCGAGCACGCGCGCCTCGTCGAACAGCAGTCGCGCGGCGTCTTCCTTGAACGCGCGTTCGTCCTCGCCCAGCGCGGCAAGCGCGACGACGAGCTCGTGCCGCGGATTGACCTCCAGGATCGGCTTCGACACCGATGCCAGCCGTCCGGCGCCGGCCAGGAGTTTCTCGAGCTGGCGGTCGGGTCCGAACTCGGGCGCGACCAGGCAGACCGCGCTGTCGGTCAGACGGTCCGAGGCGCGCACCTCCGCCACCTCTTCGCTGAGCGTGTCCTTGATGAACGTCAGAAAGTTCTTGACCGCGTCCTCGGTCTCCGCCGCCGCCTCCGGCACGGCATCGACACGCGCGATCAGCGCCAGGTCGGCGGCTCCCTGCGTCACCGACTTGAACGGCTTGCCCTCGAAGGCCACGCCGGACGTGACCCAGAAGCTGTCGATCGGGTCCGCAAGCAGCAGAACCTCGACGCCGCGCGCGCGGAAGCCTTCCAGGTGGGGCGAGGCGCGGAGGCGATCGAGGTCGTCGCCCACGATGTAGTAGATCGCGGTCTGGTTCTCCTTGAGAGCGGCGACGTAGTCCTTCAGGCTCCGCCACGTATCGTTGCCGGCGGTGGTCTTGAAGCGCGCCAGGGCGAGGAGCGCGTCGCGGCGCTCGAAATCCTCATACAGCCCTTCCTTCAGCACGGTGCCGAAGGTGTCCCAGATCTTGGTGTAGGCGTCCGGCTCCTTCTCCGCGAGCTTCTCGAGATCGCCGAGCACCCGGCTGGTCACGCCCTTCTTGATCGCGGCGAGAATCGGGCTCTCCTGGATCTTCTCGCGCGATACGTTCATCGGCAGATCGCTGGAATCCACCAACCCGCGCACGAAGCGCAGATAGCGCGGCAGGATCTCGGCCTCGTCGGTGATGAAGACGCGCTTGACGTACAGCTTGATACGGCCCTTGCGGTCGGGATCGAACAGGTCGAACGGCCGCGAGCCCGGAATGAAGGCGAGGGCGGTGTATTCGTGGCGCCCCTCCGCGCGGAAATGAATCGTCAGCGCCGGCTCGTCGAATTGCCCCGCCATGCTGCGGTAGAAGTCGGTGTAATCCGCGGCCGAGATATCGGACTTCGCCTTGGTCCACAGCGCCGCGCCGTCAGCGATCTCGGCGCCTTCCGCGCCGGGCTTGTCGACGATCACGATCGGCACCGGCACGTGGCCCGATTGCGCCTTGACCATGCGCTCGAGGGTGGCGCGCTCGGTGTAGGTCTTGGCGTCTTCCATCAGGTGCAGGGTGACGCGGGTGCCGCGCTGCGGAGCGTCCGCGAGTGCTGCGGGCGAGACCGTAAAGGTGCCCTTGCCATCCGACGACCACAGCCAGGCCTCGTCGGTGCCGGCACGGCGGGAGACCACGTCGACGCGGTCCGACACCATGAAGGCGGAGTAGAAGCCCACGCCGAACTGGCCGATCAGCGTCGCGCCCTCGCCGCCTTGCGCGGCCTCGATCCGGTCCATGAAGGCCTTGGTGCCGGAGCGCGCGATCGTTCCCAGCGCCTCGGCGATCTCGCCGCGGTCCATGCCGATGCCGTTGTCCTCGACGGTGAGGGCGCGGTTGTCGGCATCGATCACGAGCGTGATGCGGGGCTTGGGGTCGTCGCCGAGCAGGGCGGGGTTGGCGATCGCTTCGTAGCGCAGCTTCTCGCAGGCATCTGCGCCGTTCGATATCAGCTCGCGCAGAAACACGTCCTTGTTGGCATAGACCGAGTGCACCATCAGGCTCAGCAGCTTGGCGACGTCGGCCTCGAACGGCCGGCTCTCGGGCCGGGTTTCATCAATGGTGGTCATGGCAGGCAATCTCTCCCACGGACAATTTGACGGCTTCGAGATGGCGAGAGCATTGCGCCAGGTCAAGGCCGCACGACCTCGCGATGGTCCCGAGTGGCCTTCCGCAAGATGAGGCTTGTGGGCGTATCCGGGCGAAAAAGGAAGGCCGGGCCCCTGGGCCGGAAGACAGGGGCGAACGCGCCATTGGGCGCCGGGGGCGGCAAACCCTGGTGGCTCAGCGCTGCCGCAGCGTAGGCGTGGGCGTGGGCGTCGTGGCCGCGGTGCGGGGATCGGCCATCTGCAGCGCCTTGAGCGGGTCGATGAGGCCGGAGCCGAAATTGTCGTCGCGCTCGCCGGCGCCGAGCCGCCTGGCGCTCGCTTGCAGGATGCGGCGAATATCGGCGGGCGTGAGTTTGGGATTGCGCTCGAGCAGGAGTGCCACGATCCCACTGACCTCGGCGGCGGCGACCGACGTGCCGGTGGTGATCTGGTAAGTGTTCTCTGGCGCCGGCACCAGGATGTCGACCCCGGGCGCCGCCACCGAGATGTACTTTCCGCGGTTGGCGCCGGTGAACAGCTTGTCGTCTACGTCGGTCGCCGTCACCGCGATCACCAGGGGATCGGCGCCAGGGAACAGCGGGGGAGACTTCGCGCCGGCATTGCCGGCGGCGGCGATCAGCACGATGCCCTTGTCGTAGGCGAGCTTGAGCGCGCGTTCGAGCGAAGGGTCCTTCGGTCCGGCGAAGCTCATGTTGATGACGCGCGCGCCCTGGTTCACCGCCCAGTTGATGCCCTTGAGGATGTTGAACGTCGTGCTCTCGGGTGTGGCTACGCTGGTAGAGAAGGCGTGCACGGCCAGAAGCCGCGCGGCCGGCGCCGTGCCCAGCAGACGCTGGCGCGCGGCAATGGCGCCGGCCATGCCGGTGCCGTGCAGGTGCGGCTTGTCCGGCGCGCCCACCGCGTCGTAGCGCTGTGTCACCGCACCCTCGAGATCAGGGTGGGCGGCGTCGATCTCGGAGTCGATCACCGCAATCGGCACGTTGGTGCCCCTGATCATGCGGTGCACGTCGCCGAGGCTGAGCTTCTGCAGGATGTATTGCGCGGCGTCGCCCTGCTGCTGGGCCGGATCGCCCCGCGTCGCCGGCGCCTGCTCGGCGCCGGCCTGGTCGAGGTTGTAGACGTATTGCGGCTGCGCCACCGCGACCATTTGCACTGCCGCCAGCGCGCGGATGACCTCAGCGGGGGTGCGGCCGTCGTCGATGTGCAGGCGCACCGCGGTCGAGCCGAGGATCGTGAGATCTTCCGTCGCCAGGATGCTCACCCCGAGGTTCGCCACCGCAGCGCGCAGGCGCTCGACGCCGATGTCGGTGCGGATTTGCACCATCACCTCGTCGGTCTTCAGGCGCGTCTCGTTCGGTGGCGGGATGTCGATGATGCGCTGGTCGATGCCGGGCGGCAGAAACGGATTGCCCGCCGCGGGTCCGGTTCCAGTGCCGGGCGCAGTCCCGGGCGCCTGCCGCGGCAGCCCGATGCCGCCTTGGGTCGTGCTCACGACCGGCGCAGTGTTGAGCGCGGCGAGCTGGAGCGTGCTGGTGAGGTTGAGGATCACCTGCGCCTGCTGCGCCGACAATGAGGCCCGGAGTTCGGGGGACAACAGCAGCAGCGAGGCGAGTAGCCTGTCGGACGACGGAGGAGATGGCGGGAAGGGCGGGAAGGGCGCCGACGGCAGCACGCCAGTATTCACGAATACGCAGGTGGGATCGGTGCAGCCGGCAACGATCGAGGGGAATGCCGGCAGGTTCGACGACGAGTTCGGATTGTTGAGCGCGATGAACGGATCGACCGTACTGCCCGTGCCGCCGCTCGCCGTGCCGCTGGCGGAGGAATTGGTGATGGTCCCGACCGGGAAGCTCGAGCCCGGGATCGACCCTGGCTGGAAATTGACGAACTGGGCGTTGGAGCCGGCGAAACCGCCGACCGCGATGTAGTACCCGACCAGCTCCCGCTTGGTGATCCCCGCGTCCGGGAAGATCAGCTTGTCCGGGTTGGTCACCTTGACCGTGCGCGGGCCGACCTCGATCTCCTCGAACGGTGATGCCATGCGGAGCACGCTATCGGCTGGTGCTG
>Ga0207643_10000732_pt1 | contig 20161 bp, 14 predicted proteins | sample KBSMisM62_FD_184313 | JGI IMG/M metagenome (GOLD analysis project Ga0207643, IMG submission 184313) | Miscanthus rhizosphere microbial communities from Kellogg Biological Station, Michigan, USA - KBS Miscanthus M6-2 (SPAdes) (version 2) | ecosystem: Host-associated > Plants > Roots >...
TCGTCGTTCCTCGGCGCGCTGCTGTTTCTCGGCGCGTGGGCAGGGCCGGGACCGGAGTGGATGGGACCGATCTGGTTCCTGCTCAAGGCGATGTTCATCTTCCTGCTGGTGACGTGGGTCCGCTGGAGCTTCGTGCGGATTCGCGTCGATCAGATCCTCGCGTTGTCGTGGAAGGTACTGCTGCCGACGACGTTGGCGCTGCTGGTGGCGACGTCGATCGTCGTGGTCTGGAGGCACAGTGGCGCTCCCTGATACTCGCGCGAGCAACGGCACCGAGGTCGGCGCGCTCCTGAAGGCCGTCTTCACGGCGATGCGGGTGACGTTCCTCAACCTGTTCCGCAAGCCCGTTACCGTCCATTACCCGGATGTCACGCGCAAGTATCCGGAGCGCTATCGCGGTCTGCTCGCCCTCGTGTACGACAAGGAGACCGGCGAAGAAGCCTGCATCGGCTGCCGCCTGTGCGAGTTTGTCTGCCCTCCGGCCGTCATCAAGGTCGAGATGTTGAAGAGCGAGAAGCGGAACTACGCCAAGACGTTCACGCTCGAGCTCTATGCCTGCGAATTCTGCGAGTTGTGCGTGCAGGTCTGCCCCACTGACGCCATCGTCATGACGCGGTCGTTCGACATGCCGACCACGGATCGCCGGGAGATGCTGCTCGACAAAGATCGCCTGCACGCGCTTGGTCTTCAGCATCAGCCGTCCTGGGCCACCGGCAACCTGCTGCGCGACATGCAGGGTCCGCCCAAGCAGGCGCGCGCCGAAGCGCATGCCAAGAAGGAAGAAGAAGCACCCAAGGTAGGAGGCGCGGCTTAGTGGCTGAGACGATCGCCTTCTGGAGTCTCGCCGTCGTGCTGGTCGGGTCGGCGCTTGCGGTCGTCCTGTCCAAGAACCTCTTTCACTCGGTGCTCTGGCTGGCGCTCGCGTTAACAGGAACGGCCGGCGTGTTTCTCCTGCTCGAAGCCGAGTTCCTGGCGGCGGTGCAGCTTCTGCTATACGCCGGCGGCGTCGTCACCATCGTCGTGTTCGCGATCGTGGTGACCGAGCGACTGGTCGGCGAACGCATCACGCAGACGAATCGCCGCATCACCGCGGGCGCCGTGGTCGCGCTGGCATTCGTCGCGTTCGTTGTCAATTTCATTTCCCAGCAGCCGCTGGCGGCGACGCGCCAGCCGTTGACGGCGGATCTGACACGCGCGCTGGGCGAGGGCGTGCTCACGAGATTCGTGCTGCCGTTCGAGTTACTTGGCGTCCTGATGCTCGCGGCGATGCTGGGCGCGATATATTTCGCGCGTCCCGAGGACTAGATGGGCCTACAGGCGTATCTGACGCTGGCCGCCATCGTTTTTGGCATCGGCCTGTTTGGCGTTGTCACGCGCCGCAACACGATCGGGATCCTGCTCGGCATCGAGCTGATGATGAACGCCGTCAACATCAACCTGGTCGCGTTCGCACGATTCAGCGGCAGCGACGTCGGGATGATCTTCACCGTGTTTGCGATCTGCATCACCGTGGCTGAAGCGGCCATGGGGCTGGCCATCGTCATCCTGTTGTTCCGGATCCGCCGCACGGTGATGGCGGACCATCTCGACCTCCTCAAAGGCTGATGGGCAGCGACCACCTGACACTCATCGCGCTCCTGACGCCGGCGGCAGCGTTCCTGGTGCTGGCGATCGTGGCACCGCTTCGACGGGCGGGACGACCGGCAGCGTACTTCTCGATCCTCGGCGCCGCAGGCTCGCTGGCCGCAGCTGTCGGCGGGTGGCGCGCCTACGACGGCGCCGTCATGCGCCTGGCCTGGGAGTGGCTGCCAGGCCAGGGGAAGCCGCTCGCCACGATTGGCGTCCTCGCCGACGAAACGTCCACGATCATGCTGGTCCTCGTCGCGCTGGTCGCATTCCTGGTCCAGCTGTACTCGCTGTCGTATCTGAGCGAGGAGCCGCCACCGGGACTCGGACGCTACTACACGTATCAATCCCTCTTCGCATTCTCGATGATGGGGCTGGTGCTCGCGCCGAACCTGCTGCAGCTCTTCATCTGCTGGGAACTCGTCGGCCTCTGCTCGTATCTCCTGATTGGCTTCTGGTACCAGAAGCCCGAGGCTGCCCGCGCGGCGGTCAAAGCCTTCTGGACGACTAAGGCCGGCGACGTCGGACTCCTGATTGGCATCGTCATGCTCTGGAACGTGTCAGGCACCTTCGACCTTGGCGAGTTGCGAATGATGGTCTCCAGCAACCAGCTGCCACTCGCCGGGCTCTCGATCATCACCTTCTGCATCTATCTCGGCGCGATGGGCAAGTCAGCGCAGTTCCCGCTGCACGTGTGGTTGCCGGATGCGATGGAAGGTCCGACACCGGTGTCGGCGTTGATTCATGCCGCGACGATGGTGACGGCGGGGGTATATCTGCTGCATCGAACCGCGTGGCTGTTTGCGTTGACGCCGGACGTGCTGCTCATCGTGGCGTGGATTGGAGCGTTCACCGCGCTGCTCGCGGCGGTGCTCGCGTGCGTGCAGGACGACATCAAACGTGTGCTCGCTTACTCCACCGTGTCGCAGCTCGGCTACATGATGACGGCGATCGGCGCCGGTGTTTCAGTAGCGGGCTTCTTCCATCTTCTGACGCACGGCCTGTTCAAGGCGCTGCTCTTCCTCGGTGCTGGTGCGGTGATTCACGCCGTCGGCAGCAACGATCTGTCACGCATGGGAGGGCTCGCTCGCCGCATGCCGCAGACGGCCATCGTCTTCGTCGTCGGCACGTTGTCGCTTGCGGGTATTCCGTTCTTCGGCGGGTTCTTGTCGAAAGAAGAGATCCTCGGCTCGGTGTGGGGTGGTGGTCTGGTCGGTCCGTTCGCGTTGCTGATGCTGGTGGCATTCCTCACGGCTTTCTACATGTTTCGCGTCGTCTTTCTGGCGTTCTTTGGAGCGCCGGCGGTGCGCCCGGCGGTAGCCGTCACGGGTTTCAGCCCGATCGCACACTACGATGCGGCCGGACATCACGGCGACCGCGGGTCCCATGAGCACGATCCTCCGGCACCGATGCTGCTGCCGTTGTGGATTCTGGCGGTGTTGTCGGTGGGGGTGGGAATTTACTCAACGGCGGCAGGGCGGATCCTGTTCTTCGGACCCGCCGCAGCCGAAGCGGGCGCCGCCGAACACGCAGCTCCGGGCTGGCTGACGCCGGCCGCAGTGGGCGTGGCTATCGCCGGCATCGCCCTGGCGTGGCTGACGTATTACACACGCACGATCAGCGCGTCCTCGCTCGCGTCGCTCTTTGGGCCGATTCGTACCGCCGCTCTCAGGAAGTTCTGGATCGACGATCTCTTCGAGGGTGTGGTGGCCGCCGCGACTCTCGCGTTCTCGAGCTTGATCGGCTGGATCGATCGTTACCTCGTCGACGGCGTGCTGAACGTCGTAAGCGCGTGGACGGTGACGACCGGTGACGAGATGCGATCTATTCAAACCGGCCGTGTGCAGGATTACCTCTACGGTCTCGCGGTTGGCCTTCTTCTGTTACTCGTCTGGGTGCGCTGGTCACTGATGTGAGCGGACTTCCGATTCTCTCCGTGATGACGTGGGCGCCGTTTATTGCGGCGGTCCTCGTCATGTTCGTCGCGCGCCGCAGCCCGCTGCTCGTGCGGATCCTGTCGCTGGCCGGCGCAACGGTTTCGCTGCTGGCGTCGCTATGGGTGTATTTCGCGTACGACCGCGCCGCTGCCGGCTTCCAGTTCCAGGAAAGCGTCTCGCTGGTGCCGTCACTCGGCATCTCCTACCTGCTCGGGATCGACGGCATGAGCGCGCTGATGTCGCTGCTCACATCCATCATCATCTTCGCGGGTGTGTTCGCGTCGTGGACGGTGAAGGAACGCAGCCAGGAGTTCTACGCGCTGCTGCTCATCCTGGTGACCGGCGTCTACGGCGTGTTCGTCTCGCTCGATCTCTTCGTCTTCTTCCTGTTCTACGAGATCGCGGTGCTGCCGATGTATCTGCTCATCGGCATCTGGGGTTCGTCGGGTGAAGTGCGGCCGCAGGGGATCTTCGGCTGGGCGTTGGGCCGGACCGGCGTCGGGACGAAAGAGTACGCCGCGATGAAGCTGACGCTGTACCTCCTGTTCGGGTCGGCCTTCATCCTCGTCGGCATTCTGGCGCTCTTCGTGGCGACCGGCTCGAAGTCGTTCTCGTTCCTCACCATGGCTGCGCAGCAGTTCGATCCGGCGCTGCAGACATGGGTGTTCCTCGCCTTTTACGTCGGCTTCGGGATCCTGGCCGGCATCTGGCCATTGCACACATGGTCACCTGATGGGCATGCGTCGGCGCCGACTGCAGTATCGATGCTGCATGCCGGTGTGCTGATGAAGCTTGGCGCCTATGGCGTCGTGCGGCTCGGCATGGGACTGCTGCCGCAGGCCACGGTTGACTGGGCGTGGCTCGTCGGCACGATCGCCTGCATCAACATCGTCTACGGCGCGCTCAGCGCGATGGCCCAGCGCGATTTGAAGTACGTCATCGCGTACTCTTCCGTGTCTCACATGGGCGTCGTGATGCTCGGCGCCGCGACGCTCACGCAGAACGGGTTGAACGGATCGGTGTTCCAGATGTTCGCGCACGGCATCATGACCGGCCTCTTCTTCGCGCTCGTCGGCCTCATCTACGAAAAAGCGCATTCGCGCGAGATCTTCAAGATGGGCGGGTTCGGGACGATGATGCCCGGCATCGCCACTGCGTTCACCATTGGAGGGCTGTCGTCACTCGGCCTTCCCGCGACGGCGGGGTTCGTCGCCGAGTTCCTGACGTTCCTTGGCGCGTGGGGTTCGATCCATTCATGGTGGCTGTTTCCCGGCGTCATCGGCGCGTTCCTGACGTCGATCTACGTGCTGCGCGTCGCAAAACATATCTTCTGGGGACCCATGTCCGACGATCCGCACTTCCACCATCTGCCCGACGCGAAGGGACCGGAGTGGGCAGCGCTTGGAATCCTCGTGTTCGTGCTGGTGCTCTTCGGCGTGGCGCCCAGCATCGCGATCGGACCGGTTGATACCGCGACCGCTCCGCTGCTTCAGCGGGTCCGACCCGCTGCATCGACTCAACTCGAGACGGGTAACCCGATTCCGCGATGACGGCCGACATCTCTCTTCCACTCGTGCCCGAGCTGGCGCTCTTCGCGCTGAGCGTCCTGGTGTTGATCCTCGGAGTCGCCCGCAATCCAGCAATTCGGATCGAAAGCGGCCATGGCAGGATGTTCGGCTGGGTCACTTTCCTCGGACTTCTCGCGGTGCTGGCGCTGACGTTCGCATCAGCAGAGGGCGCGTCGCTCTTCGGCGGTGCGTATGTCCAGGACTCGTTGGCGATCTTTGCCAAACGCCTCGTCCTTGCCGCGGGCGCTCTGAGTGTGCTGGCGTCGCTGACCAACAGACAGGCCGCGTTTGCCCGCCGCGCCGCCGAGTATCACTTCACGCTGCTCTTCTCGCTCCTTGGGATGATGGTCCTCGTGTCGGCGCGAGAACTGGTGCTGCTCTTCGTTGCGTTCGAGCTCATGTCGATTCCGTTGTACGTGTTGACGGGATTCCTCAAACGCGAAGGAACGGCGCCTGAAGCCGCACTCAAATTCTTCCTGGTTGGCACCGTCTCCGCCGCCGTCATCGCTTACGGCATGTCCTTCATGTATGGCGCGATGGGGACGACGCTCCTCTCGGCAGTCCCGGCGGCGATGGCGCAAGGGTCGCCGCTGATCAAGCTCGGCATGGCGCTGGTGCTCGCGGGCCTTGGCTTCAAGATCGCGGCGTTCCCGTTTCACATGTGGGCGCCAGACACCTACGAGGCGGGCAGCACACCATTTATCGCCTGGCTGTCGGTGGCTCCCAAAGCGGCCGGCTTCATAGTGATCATCCGACTCTGGATGGAGGGAGCGGGCAACGCGGCGCTCGCGTGGGTGCCGCTCATCTCGATGATCGCCGGCGTCACCATCGTGGCCGGCAATCTCATGGCGATCCCGCAACGGAACGTGAAGCGACTGCTCGCGTACTCGGGCGTCGCGCACATCGGCTACATGCTCATCGGGCTTGCGGCGATGTCGGCAACGGGTATCGCGATGGTCCTGTTCTATCTGGTCGCGTATGTCTTCGGCAACATGGGTGCTTTCCTGGTGGTCGAGACGGTCGCGCGCTCGGAACAGTCGGACAGCATCGACGCGTACCGCGGTCTCGCTCAACGATCGCCGCTGCTCGCGCTGGCGATGCTGCTGTTCCTGCTCTCACTTGGCGGCATCCCGTTCGTGGCGGGGTTCTGGGCCAAGCTCTACGTCTTTCTCGCCGGCGTCGAGCAAGGGCTGCTCGGACTCGTGTTCGTTGGCGCCGTCCTGACCGTCGTCGCCCTCTACTACTACCTGCTCGTCGCACGGCGGATGTACATCGAAGCCCCGACGCACAACGGGTCGGTGCCGGTGGATCTCCCGCTGGCAACCGCGATCACTGTGTGCCTCGTCGGCGTGATCGGAATCGGCGTGTACCCCGGGCCCTGGGTCGCCGCCGCACAGCGCATCGCGCAGACGCTGTTCTGAGCAAGGGGCTATTCGGGCCAACCTGTTCTGGGAGGTCTCATGCGGCATGAACAATTCACCAAGCGATACCTGTCCAGGATCTGCTTGACGGCCGTGGTGAGCGGCATGCTTGCCGCAAGCCCGTTGGCCTGGGAAAACCCGCTCAAGGATCGCTACCTGAATGGAGCACCGCTGACCATCTGCGATCAGGGTTCTTTCTTCGTCGGTGGTGTGCCGAAGGTCACGCGATATGCCACCTCCGCGGCCGTTCGGGAAGGTGGCCCGCCGCAGCAGATAACGATCGGCCAGATGTATGTCCAGTTCCAGATTCCAGAGCAGCGAAGGCGGTGGCCGCTCATCATGGTCCACGGGTCGACGCATACGGGAGCGGCGCTGGATTCGACGCCTAGCGGTGGCGAAGGCTGGCTTTCTTATGCAGTCCGAAACAAACTCGCCACTTTCGTCGTCGATCAGCCAGGGCGGGGCCGGTCCGGCTTTGACCAGTCGGTGATCCTCGAAGCCAAGGCGACGGGCAACTGGAATCTGGTTCCGTCGAGCTTCGGCAGGATCACCGACGACGGCGCCTGGACGACCTGGTTTGGCCATATCGTGCCGGCCGGTACTGACATCACCACCGGAAAGATGATCCGCCACGGTGACGCTGGCGATCCTGATTCTGCGGAAAACCCGACAGAGCCGTCACAGGCTCACGGCGTTTATCCGCCGGCGTTCCCGATTCCGCCAACGCCCAATTCCGTTGATCCACGTCTCGTTGCGCGTGCGGGCGCCCTGGGGGGAGCACCCAGTCCGTCCAACAACACGTATCTGGGTCTGGAGTACTACAAACAGCTCGTGCCCAACGGCGAAGTCACGTTGCCGGGCTCTGTTTGTCCGAGCTGTACTCCGAACAACCTCAATGCAATCGACACCTGGCTTCCGCTCGGCCTTGCGGAGCTGCTTGAAGGCATCGGGGGCGGCATCCTGTCACCTCATTCGCAATCGACGTCTTCGGTGTTCCACACAGTCCGCATCCTGAAAGAGCGCGGGGAATTGAATCTGTTGAAGGGGATCATCATCCCCGAGGGGGCAGGAACCGATCTCGCAGCTGCCGGGCTCGTCGGGTCGGACTTCGACTCGATTCCGTTCCTGATGGTGAACGGCGATTATCGTCCGCTGGCCACACGGAAGGGGAACTACGCCGCCGTTGCCGCGATGAATGCGAGCCGCACACGCAAGGTTGGACCTGCGCTTTCGCTCAATGTGGAAGACCCGATCTTCAAAGGCAAGCTCAACGGCCACACACATATGGGCATGCTAGGCGCGACTGCCCTGGCGGAATTCGACTTCTTCTTGGACTGGGCCGGCAAGAATATCGACAATCCGCTTCTGAAGAGTGGATGTGCGGCCGGAGCGAACAAGAAGTAAGACAGGCATCTCCCGGATCTGCCTTTGCCAACCGCGATCACGTGTGCCTCGCTGGCGTGATCGGAATCCGCGTCTACCCTGGCCCCTGGGTTGGCGCCGCGCAGCGCATTGCGCAGAGTTTGTTCTTAAAGGGCTCAACCCGCTGCAGAGTTCTGAAAGCGCGCTAGCATACAACGGCCAACGACGTGGCTTGGAAACAGCCCGCGATCGTCTTTGTCGTCGCTCTCGTCGTGCGTCTTGCCCACCTCTGGCAGATGCGTGAGTCCCCATTCTTCTCCGTGCTGATGGGCGATAGCCGCAGCTACGACGAGTGGGCTCGACAAATCGCCGCGGGTGACTGGCTGGGCACTGATGTGTTCTATCAGGCTCCGCTGTACCCGTACTTCCTCGGCGTCATTTATTCGGTGTTCGGACGCGATCTCTTCGTCGTGCGCGTCTGTCAGGCAATCGTCGGTGCTCTCTCGTGCGCAACGCTCAGCCTGGCCGCCGAGCGTCTGTTCTCGCGACGAGTAGGTCTCATCGCGGGAGTCGGGCTCGGGCTTTATGCGCCCGCCATCTTCTTCGACGCACTGATTCAGAAGACGGTGCTCGACGTCTTCCTATTCTGCCTGGCGCTCTTCATCCTGAGTCGCCTCGTGGACTCACCGCACGAACATGGGATCGGCGCCAACACCAGCGGCAGAGCCCTTGGCTGGATGTGCCTCGGCATCGTGCTTGGCGCCCTCATCCTGACGCGCGAAAACGCCCTCGTGCTCGTGGCCGTCATCCTGGTGTGGATCGCGAGGCGGAGATCGCAGAGCAGCCCATTGTCCGCTCGGCAACGAGCCATCGACGCTGGCGCACTCGTGCTCGGCGTGGCGATGGTCCTCATGCCAGTTGCGGCACGCAATTACGTCATCGGCAACCAGTTGCTGGTCACCACTTCGCAGTTCGGCCCCAATTTCTACATCGGCAACAACCCGCGCGCCAGTGGGACGTATATGTCGTTGCGTCCGGGTCGCGGTGCGCCCGAGTACGAACGTCAGGACGCGACCGAGCTCGCGCAACACGCGTTAGGACGGCGGCTCACACCATCCGAGGTGTCGAACTACTGGTCGAGCCGCGCGTGGGATTTCATCGGGACACAGCCAGGCGCCTGGCTGCGACTCGTGGGACGGAAGCTGGCGTTGCTCTGGAACGCCGATGAGATGCTCGACACCGAAAGCCAGGAGAGTCACGCAGAATGGTCGGCGGTGCTGCGGGTTGGTGAGTGGTTCGGACATTTCGGTCTGCTCGTGCCGCTCGCCTTGCTCGGCGTCATCGCGACGTGGCACGAACGCTCGCGCCTCTGGATCCTCTACGCGATGACCATCGCGTACGCGGCCAGCGTGGTCGCGTTCTACGTGTTCGCGCGCTACCGGTTCCCCCTTGTCCCCCTCTTGATGTTGTTCGCCGCAGCGGGTCTTAGTGCCCTGCCTGCACGAGTTGCCGCCTGGTCACCAGTACAGCGCGCCGTGGTAGTGGCCACGTTGTCAGTAGTCGCCGTGTTCGTGAACTGGCCGATCCTCTCGACCACGATGATGCGCGCTGTCACCGAGAACAACCTTGCCGTTGCACTCCAGGAGGACGGCCAGCTCGACGCGGCACTCGGACACTATCGACGCGCGGCGGAGCTCAGATTGGACTACGCTCCGCCGTACAACAACATGGGAACGGCGCTTCGCGCCCAGGGACGTGTCGACGACGCCGTCGCTGCATACCAACGTGCGCTCGACACGATGCCCGACTACGCTGACGCGCATTACAACATGGCCAATGCGCTCCTCGAGCAGAACAGGCCGCTCGAGGCGGCGGATCATCTGCGTATCGCTCGCCAGTTAATGCCCGCGTCGGCCGGCGTTCACAACAACCTCGGCAAAGCACTCGCGGAGCAAGGCCGCATCGAAGAGGCTGCAGGAGAGCTTCGCGAGGCGGTGGCGCTCGAACCCGACTCGGCCAAGGCACATCGCAATCTGGGCAACGTGCTCGCCTCTCGTGGTGACGTGAGCGAAGCGCTTGCCCACCTTCAACGGGCATTCGAGATTGATCCGAGCGACGCAGAGACCGGATACGACTTCGGCACCTTGTTGCTGCAGGGAGGGCGAGTCGACGACGCGGTCTCAGTGTTCCGCGCCGTCGTTCGTGTGAAGCCTGATTACGCCGAAGCGCACAACAACCTCGGCATCGCGCTCAGCTTACAGGGACGGCTGCCCGAAGCGATCGATCAGTTCGAACAGGCGCTGCGGCTGAAGCCGGAATTCGCCGACGCGCAGCGCAATCTGGAAATGGCGCGGCGCGCACGTTGAACATGCCTGGTACGGTGCGACGGAACGAGAGTGCGACGGTGCGATGGTCCAGTGCGACGGTGCGATGGTCCAGTGCGACGGTGCGATGGTCCAGTGCGACGGTGCGACGGGCCGGCGCACGATGCGCGCGTGAGCGTGAGTTACCGGCGGACATTACGCGCTCGAATCACGGGACGTTCGCACCCTCGGACCTTCGTACCGAACCCTCGCACCCCGCACCGTCGTCCCTTCGCACCGTTTTTCACCAACGTGTCGTGACGCCAACTCCGAACATCCTCCCCTGCATGATGCTGTTTGGCGCCAGATACGTGGCCGCCAGGGCGTTGGTCGTCACGTAGCTGATGATCGCATCGGAGTTGTTCACGTTGAACACCTCGAACACCGGCAACACGCTGACCCGACCGACCCTGAATGTACGGGAGACCTTGAAGTCGAGCTGCGTGATTCGTTCGACAAACGTAGCGCGGGCCGGCTCCAGATACATGATCAACGACGGCTGGCCAAAGACACCCGTGGGCATGATGATCTGATTCGCCGGACAGGGCGCAGGGCAGTCCGCCGCGTAGCGCGTGATACCCCGCGTGACGTTCATCGTGCGCGTGCTGGTCGGGCTCTCGTTGCTTTGCAGCGCAATGCTGAAATCGATGCCCCACACCACGGGGGTCGTGCCGGCGAGCTTCAATCCCTTCCGCCACGGGATGTCGAGCGCGAAGTCATCGCAAAACGCCCGGCCCGTATAGTTCGTCGTATTCTGCGGAATCGTCGGCGTCGGCGACAGGTAATTCGGGTCGTCCGGGGCTGTGCACGACTTGATACGCTCGCGCTCGATGCCGCCTCCTCCGAAGACCTGGCCTCCTTTCGGCAGTCGCCACCGGAACTCGGCGCTGACCGCCTCGTACTGTTGCTTGCGTTCGGGATCGAAGGTATCGAGGTTGCGCGTCGGACGCTGAGAGGCGGCAGCGCTCCGAGCAAAGACCTCGAACGGCTGTCCGGTCAGCGGGTTATAGAACGTATACGGCGTGTAGTCGGCCAGCGACCAGCTCTGGTTGATCGTTGTCGTCAGATTGTGGAAGTTTCCCTTGAACCATGAGCCAGAGACGGACAGCCGGGGCACCAACTCGTGTTGAACTTCGAGCGCGCTCTCGAGGTTCCATGTACGTGGGTAGTTGCCATACTCGTTGAGCGCCGCAATTCCGAAGTTCGAGGACAGCGTGGTGAAGTCGATCTCACATCCGACGCGCGGGTACCCTGTGCAGCCCCGTTCGCCTTCGGCGATGTCGTTCCGGTTGATGTCCCGCCACGGCAGTTGCACCGTCTGTGAGAGAAACGGGTTGTAGTTGGCGGCGATGCCCGTTGTACGGATCTGATTGTAGCGATTCAATGAGTACTTGATCGCCGTCCTGCCGTTACCCATGAGATCGTAGACAACGCCAAACCGTGGCGCCCAATCCTTCCAATTGGGGAGGCTCTCGATGTCGGCGGTGCTTCGCGTGGGGACGAAGCGCCCGGCCGGCGACTCGCTGGCGAGGACCTGTGCCTTGAGGTTTTCCCATCGGATGCCGGCGTTGACCGTCAGCCGAGCCACCCGCCACGAGTCTTGCGCGTAGATGCCGAAGTCGCGATTCAGTCGCTCGCCGTAGTAAAGCGGTGTATTGCGAATCACGACGCTGTCGGGCACCGAGTAGCGAACACCCGTGCTGTTGCTACGGTACTGCTGCGTGAGATCTCCATTCGCGTCGAGCGTGTGCCAGAAGTCGCCCCACGTGTACTGGAATCCCGCCTTGAAGTTGTGTGCGCCCGTCACGTACGAGAGCGACGTCTGGAGATTGTGACGCTCGGGGCTTTGCGTGGTCTGGCTGGTCGCCGCGGTTATGCGGCCGCCCAAGTCGTTCTCGAGGCGCGACGCGTTGGCAAACCATTCGGTCGTGAAGCGCGGCTTCTCGACACCCTCCTGGTAGCTGTTCGTGTAGTACTCGAGGTTGCGCGAATAGCCCGACTCGAGCAGCATCCGATTGGTGACCGTCGACGTCCATTTCAGCGATCCGGTGTTGTAGGCAGGAGAGAACCAGCGCAGCGACGCCGTTTCCGGATCCTCGTTGCTCTGCATGTCGTGACCGCGATACTTGTCGATCTCGTCGAAGTAGGCGGCCAGCTTGTTGCGGGGACTGATCTGCCACGTGACGCGCGCCATGGCGCTCTTGATGTACTGATCGTCGATACCCGGGCTGCCATCGTCGAAGAACGTGTTTGCCACGAAATTGTTGACCGAGTAGTAGCGCGCCGACGTGAAGAACCAGATCTTGTTCCGCATGAGCGGCCCACCGAGTGCAAACGTCGTATCGACGATGCGGTCGATGGCGTTCCCCAGCGTCAGCCCCCGTGCCTGATGTCGAGCCGTCAGATTGTCGGATTGCCAGTCGCCCGGCCTGAACGACAACTTGTAATCACCGCTGAAGCGATTGCCGCCTTCGCGCGGGATCATGTTCAGACGCACGCCGCCAGCCGCCGTGTCGGCGCCGATACCGCTGGTCTGGTAGCTCACTTCCTGGTTCATCGCATCGTTGAAGTAGCTCTGCACGCCGCCATCGAGTTGCAGCCCGTTAACCATCAACCCGTCGACCATGACGGTGTTATTGGCGAGCGTCATCCCATGTGTGCTCATGTAGGTCTGCTGCATCGCGCGCGCCCCGCCGGTGTCGGGCAGGTTCAGACCGATACCCACGATGAGTTGCCCCAGACCCTGGATGCTGCGGCCGGTTGGAATCGCGTCGATCGCGTCGCGATCGAGCACCTGTGTGTGCACAGCTGTCGTCGTGTCGACGACGGGCGATTCACCTGTGACGGTGATGGTTTCCTCCACGGTGCCCAGCCTCATTTCCGCATTGACCGTGGCAGTGAACTCGGATGGAAGATCGATGCCTTCGCGCTTGAAGGTGTTGAAGCCGGTCAGCGTGAACGTCACGCTGTAGACGCCAGGGCGCAAATCGACGATGCGGTAAACACCCTGACCGTCAGAGACGACGCTGCGGCCGCGCTCGATGAGCGCGTCGCTTGCCGCCTCTACGGTAACACCCGGGAGTACAGCTCCCGACGTGTCTCTGACGACACCCGTGATGGCACTCTGGGCGTCTGCAGTTGCAGGCCAAACCGTTGCACACGCAAGTCCCACCACGAATCCGAAGGCAACCGTTCGCATCGATTCCTCCTTCTCCGAGTTGTTGCAGGACTCGCTTGGGTCGGTAATGTTGGCGACGCTCCTTGTGTGACTCGGACTCCGTGGTTACCGCTGAGCGAAGCCGGATTCCCCAACACAAGCGAAGAACGGCAGAGTCATGGTTCCAGCGAGCCCCCGGGTTCGAAACTGATATGGCGGGCAAGGCTACGCCTGCTCCCCGATTTCGTCAATCGAACAGCGCGGCCGGCGCGGAATTTGATCGTTTTTTGCGCTGGTGGCTGCGAGTGGGCCGCTGCCGGGATCTCGGTAATGATTACGCTGTGGCACAGATCGCAATCGAGCCTGCCGGTCAGTCTTCGTATCGCGTCACGGTCGATGACCGCGGCAGACGCACGGCTCACACGGTCAACGTGACTTCACAGGATCTCGATCGGTATGCGCCGGCAGGCACCACAGCCGAACGTCTCCTCGAAGCCTCGTTCGAATTCCTGCTGGAACGAGAGCCCGCGAGCTCGATCCTCTCGACATTCGCGCTGCCTGTGATCGAGCGGTACTTCCCCGAGTACCCGCGCGAGATTCGAAAACGGATCTGAGCAGCATGCGCCGGCGCGACTTCCTTGGACTCGGCGGCGGGTCAATCCTGTTTCCCTCGCTCGCCTCTGCAGCATTGGTTCGCGCGCAAGCTGCCACGGCCGGTCCGGTCGTCGAGACGGGCGCAGGACGCGTTCGCGGCCGTTCCGCGAGCGGCGTACTGACGTTCAAAGGCATCCGCTACGGTGCGTCCACGGCGGGTGCTAATCGGTTTCAGCCACCACTGAAGCCGCAGCCATGGACGGGCATCGCCGACACATTCGAATACGGCCCGCGTGCGTGGCAGCCGTTCCGCCCGATGATCCCAGAAATCGGCGACGCTCTGACAGGCAGCGGACCAATGGACGAGGACTGCCTGCGGCTCAACGTGTGGACACCAGCCACTGATCGCGGCCGGCGGCCTGTGATGGTCTGGTTCCATGGCGGTGGGCAACGGACGGGTTCCGGAAACTCGATCTTCTACGACGGTACCGAACTGGCGCGGAAGCACGACGTGGTCGTCGTCACGCTCACTCACCGACTCAACGCCCTGGGATACATGTGGCTGGCGGGGCTGCCCGGCGTGGACGAGCGCTTCTCGAGGACGGTGAACCTGCCGCTCGCGGACCTGGTGCTCGCGCTCGAGTGGGTGCGTGACAACATCGGCCAGTTCGGCGGCAACCCCGGGAACGTCACGATCTTCGGTCAGTCGGGTGGCGGCGGGAAGGTCGCAATGCTGACGGCGTTCCCCTCCGCGAAAGGGCTTTTCCATCGCGCCATCATCATGAGCACGCTGGCGGACACGGCGATCACCGGGCTCGATCCGGCACGCGCTGTCGAGGCAGCCGGGCTGCTGCTCGCACGCCTTGGTCTGAAGGCCTCCGACGCAAGTGCGCTCATGACGATGTCGGCCGATCGCATCGTGTCGGCACTGACAGGCTCCGTCTCAGGACAGAGTGGGCTGCCCGCGCAGGACGATATCTCTCTGCGGTTTGTTCCAGTCATCGATGGGCGAACGCTTCCATCTCACCCCTTCGAGCCGGTCGCATCGGAGACCTCGGCCGCCGTCCCACTGATGGTAGGTTCGAACGAATGCGAAGGCATCCCGTACGGGAATCCCGACGATCCGTACTGGACGAAAGAGCCAGGCGATATGTCCGAGCTTCGCGCGCAGGTGAAGCGCATCGTTCGTGTAGGTGATGCAGAGGCCGACCGGCTGATCGCGCTTTACCGCTCACACCGTCCGATGGAATCGCTCAGCGACATCGCTGCTGTCATTGCTGGTGACGCGTCGGCACTTCGCTTCGCATCTCACGTGATCGCACAACGGAAGTTCACGCAAGACAAAGCGCCTGTCTTCCTGTACTCGTTCACCTGGCGATCGCCCGTGCGCGACGGCCGGTTGCGCTCGATGCATGGCATGGAGCTTCCGTTCGTCTTCGATCACCCCGACGCGATCTCGTCCATGACCGGCACCGGCGCCGACCGCTACGCGCTCTCGTCGGCGATGAGTGAAGCCTGGATTTCGTTTGCTAGGACGGGTAACCCCAGCCACCCCGGAATCGCCACGTGGACTCCATTCAATTCATCGGCGTGGCCCACCATGGTCTTCGGCTCCGGAGTCGCGCTGGTCGATGACCCGCATGGCGAGGAGCGCAGAGCCGTGGAGGCGCTGCGCCTACGTGGCGCGATTTAGCGCTTGCTCGCCTCGATTCGGATCTGCTGCAGCGCGCCGGCTTCAGGCGGGAGCTCCGTCGCACCTGACGGCCACGCGTTCGTCTTGAGGATGAACGCAATGACATCGACGTTCTGCTGGCGTGACAACTTCCCGGGACTGTCGAGCGGCATCGTCTGACGGATCCGATCGAACAAGTCGCCAAGCGTCAGATCGTTCCAATTGGACGTGAAGGCGCCACCGACAAGCGGAGGCGTCATGTCTCCGCCCTCGAGCGCGGCGCCGTGGCAGTTGGAGCAGTCTCGCTGGTACGCGGCTGCGCCGCGTTTGACTTGATCCTCGGTGAACACGCCGTCCCAAACGGATGATGCGGATTGAGCGAACGTTACGGCCGCCAATAGCGCGCATGCGGCGGGTCCGAAGAACAGGACCCGCCCTACGTCTCTCACTGCTGCGTCCCGCCGCCGCCCGTGTCGCGAAGATCCGACCCCGGCAATGCGAACGCGATGTACTCGCCGGAGTAATTCCCTCCGCTCACCGCGATGACGATGAATTGCCGGCCGCCGATGCGGTAGGTCATCGGTGAACCGCTCACCTGCGCGGGCATCCAGACCGCGCCGACTTCCTGGCCGGTCTCCTTGTTGTACGCACGCATCATCGCGCCGCGCGGATGATTCGGAGTCGTGGTCACGAGCGGGTCGCCCGCGATGACGAGCGTCTTGGTGACGAGCACTCCAACGCTGCCGCCCTGCCCGGTTTTTGGAATGTTCAGTCCTTTCAACTTCGGATGGTTTCGCACGTTGTCTGGTGTGTCGCCGTGCGGCACCTGCCACTTCAGCTCGCCTTTACGCAGATCGATCGCCGACATCACGCCATATGGCGGCTTGACCATCGACAATCCTTCCACGGCATTGGACGCTCGCGCCGGCTGCGCACCAGGAGGTGCCGCAGGCGGTGTCGCCTCTTCAACAGCTGCACGTTGCGTCTGATTCACATCGGCATACGTTCCGGTTCCCGCGGCGAGACGCACGCGGAACGGTTGCCCGATGACGCCAGCCTGGTATGGGATGTCCGAAAATCCCTGTGGTGGCGGAGCGACCGACTCCGGTGAGAACGCTGACAGGTTCGCCTGTGCGTACACGATTCCGCTCTCCGGATCCGCGCCCGCTCCCGGCCAGTTGGTTCCGCCGCTTGCGTTCCCCAGATTCAACGCGCCGAGCAGTCCCTTGATATCGCCGACAATCGGCGGGTTGTAGAGCGTTCCGCTGTACGGGTAGTCACCGCCCCACTTGTATCGCTTCATGTTCTCGACGGCCTGCGTGCGCATGTCAGGTGTGAAGTCGATCAACTCGTCAGGGATCCTCAAACCCGGGCGACCGTACGCAGGAGGCTTGCTGGGAATAGGTTGGGTCGGTGAGTACCACTCACCAGGGACGTCTCCAGGGGGAACCTTCGTTTCCACGATCGGCCAGACCGGCTCGCCCGTCACGCGATCGAACACGTACAGGAAACTCTGCTTCGTTGGCTGCGCGACCAGCTTGCGCGGCTTTCCGTCGAGGGTGACATCGAGGAGGATCGGCGCCGACGAGATGTCGTGATCCCAGATCGGATGGTGCACGAGCTGAAAATGCCACTTCCGCTGGCCCGTCTTCAGGTCGACGCAGACCAGGCTCTCGCCGAACAGATTGTTCCCTGGCCGCTTGCCGCCGTAGTAGTCCGACGATGGTGACTCGACTGGAAGATAGACAAGTCCCAGTTCCTCATCCACCGTGATCTGCGTCCAGACGCCGGCGTTGCCGTTCACGGCCCACGAGCCGTTCAGCCACGTGTCGTTGCCGACCTCACCGGGACGGGGAATCGTGTTGAACGTCCACTGCAGCTTGCCCGTCCGCGCGTCGAACGCGCGCACGAGTCCCTTGGTGTTGTTGTGCGTCGTGATCGTCATTCCTTCTTTCATCGACGATCCGACGATGATGGTGTCCTTGACGACGGTCGGGGTGGAGTGCAACCCGATCTCGCCGGTTTCGAGATCGATCTGCTGACCCGTCCCGAAAACTACCCCCACCTTCAAGTCCACTACGCCGTCCTTGCCAAAAGACTTGACCGGCACTCCCGTCTTTGCGTTCAGCGCGATCAGCCGATAGCCCGGTGTGACATAGAGCACGCGGTTGTCTCCGCGACCATCGGTCCAATACGCGACGCCCCGCCCGGAGAGCTGTCGCGGCGCGTTCGCCCCGCGCACGCCTTCTGGATAGCGATGGACCCACAGCAGCTCGCCACTCTGCGCATCGAGGGCGACGACGGATCTGCGTGTGCCACCCGTGGCGTAGAGCACACCGCCGACCATGAGAGGCGTGCCTTCCAGTTTGTATTCAGGCCGGGTCCCGAGACTGTCGGTCTTGAACCGCCAGGCGATCTCGAGCTTGTTGAAGTTGCTCGCGTTGATCTGATCGAGCGGTGAGTACTTCGTGCCGCGAAGGTCTGCGGTGTAGTGCGGCCACTCACCGTTGCTCGTGGACGGCGCGGGCGTCGACTGACCCGAGGTTCCCACCGAAAGCCACAGAGTGCCGAGGGCCGTTACCACGAGCGCGGTACGCTGCATTGGTCGCCACATGATTCACACTCCCTCCAAACAGCCTGGAGAAGGCACGTCCTTCGAAGGGGCACAGCCGGCAGCACTATAACGCCCCAGGCGGGCAAAAAACGGTCAAATTTCGGCTCAGGCATTCCAAGGTATTGCCGTCGGCCTGGCGGTTCGTTGACGAGGAGTCGGCACAGGCGCACAATTCGAGGTTGGGCACGCTCTCGGGGAATCCGTGTGGAATGGTGGGTGCTCAGGCCCACCCGCAAAGGAGCACGCGATGGCGGACAGACGCCGATCAATGTTGCGGCGAACCCTCGGGGCGGGGGCGGGAGTGATAGCGGCCGCCGGAATCCTGACGGCGGTTCCAATCGCGAGCGCGGAAGAGCCGGCCAGGACACCGACCTTCACGAAAGATGTCGCGCCGATCCTCCAGGAGAAATGTCAGGCCTGTCACAGGCCCGGCTACATCGCGCCGATGTCACTCGTGACCTTCGAAGAAACGCGGCCGTGGGCACGCTCGATCAAGGCGCGCGTCGCGGCTCGCCAGATGCCGCCGTGGCATATCGACCCGACTGTCGGAATTCAGCATTTCAAGAACGACAGGTCGCTGACTGCGGAGCAGATCGACACGATTGTCCAATGGGTTGACGCCGGAGCGCCCCAGGGCGATCCGCGAGACATGCCGCCGCCCAAGCAATTCGCGAACGACGACGTATGGGGGTTCGCGCAGCAGTTCGGGGGCCCGCCGGATCTGATCGTCAAGTCACCGAAATACACAATGCCCGCGCAGGCGATCGACCAGTGGTACAAGCCTGTGGTCGAGACCGGTCTCACCGAGGCACGGTGGGTGCGGGCCATCGAGATTCGACCCTCGACGGTCAAAGGGCGGCGGATCACGCATCACGCGTTGGCGCGGCTGCAGCAGGGAGACGCCGACGCGAATCCATCCGACGATGGAGTGGGCGCCGGCCTGTTCATGGAATGGGCAGTCGGCAAGCAGGGCGAGATCATGCGTCCGAACAGCGGAAAGCTGATGCTGCCCGGCTCGCGCATCATCTTCGAGGTGCACTACCACGCCGTGGGCGAGGAGATCACTGATCAGGTCGAGCTTGGGATCTACTTCTACCCGAAAGGTCAGGAGCCGAAGTATCGGCAGGTGCTGGCGTCATTGAGCAGCGTCGCCGGAGGCGCGCGCAACATCGACATTCCTCCGAACGGAACGTTCGTCAGCCAGAACTTCCATGTGATGAAACAGGCGGGTCGCGTCGAGAACTTCCAGCCGCACATGCACCTGCGAGGCAAAGCGATGTCGATGGAAGCGATCCTGCCGAACGGCACAACGCAGATGCTGAGCCACGTCAACAATTTCAATTTCAACTGGCACAACAACTACGTCTACGCCGACGATGCCGCGCCGCTCTTGCCGAAGGGAACGATCCTGAAGATCACGTCGTGGTACGACAACACCTCGGCCAACAAGAACAATCCCAATCCGAATCAGTGGGTTGGCTTCGGCGATCGGACAGTCGACGAAATGGGTCACGCGTGGGTGAACATCACCTACATGACCGACGAGGAGTATCAGGCCGAAGTTGAGAAGAGAAAGGCTCCCGCTCTCACCAGTTCGGAATCAGCTGCGCAGTAGGACCATCACGCGGTGATGTCGACACATGGTCGGACACCAGCGTTCCTGATCGCGAGCGTCTATGCCGCATTGTCGATGGCGACGCTTTCGAGTCAGGTACCAGCGCAACTACCGCTCGATCCGGTTCGTGACACGGGTCAGAGCGTGACGGGCGCTTACGAGGGTTGGTACCAAAACGCCGACGGCAGCTACAGCCTCCTCGTCGGCTACTTCAATCGCAATCAGAAAGAGA
>Ga0207643_10000734_pt1 | contig 20132 bp, 16 predicted proteins | sample KBSMisM62_FD_184313 | JGI IMG/M metagenome (GOLD analysis project Ga0207643, IMG submission 184313) | Miscanthus rhizosphere microbial communities from Kellogg Biological Station, Michigan, USA - KBS Miscanthus M6-2 (SPAdes) (version 2) | ecosystem: Host-associated > Plants > Roots >...
GTGCCGCAGAACGTCGCGATCATGCTGCTCTCCACGCCTCGCCTGTTCCCGGACCGGTTCCAGGACACCCTTGGGACCGTCGACCAGCCGCTGTGCACCGCGCCGAGAGCGACACGCGGACTGTTCGACGTCGACTGTCCGATCGCCCTCCCGCGCGACACGGGGATGAGCGTCCTTCTCACGACGCCCGCGTTGCTGCTCGCGATCCCGGCCTGGTTCGATCGACGCCGACGGCGGATCGTGCTGGCCGCCCTGCTCGCGATCCTGCTCGTCTCGCTCGCCAACCTGATGCATTTCAGCCAGGGCTGGGTCCAGTTCGGATACCGGTTCAGCAATGACAGCGTGCCGTTCGCGCTCGTGCTCGTCGCGATCGGCTTCGCGCGACTCGTCGATCGCCCGTCGGCGCGATCGTGGGCGATGCCCCTGGCCATCGGGCTGATCGTCCTGTCGGTGGCGATCAATGCCTGGGGCGTGTTGTGGGGCCGGTTCCTGGGATGGTGAGACGGTTCGCCGTCACCTGGCTGCCACCGCTCATCGTCGGGGTCATCGCGTTCGTCGGGGCGCGGGTCGCGATGATGCCCGGCGTCAGCTTCTGGGATACCGCCGAGCTCCAGACCGTCGCTCCCCTCCTGGGCACGGCCCACCCGACAGGGTTCCCCACCTATGTGCTGCTGGGATGGGTCGCGAACGTCCTGCTGACACCGTTCGGTGACCCGGCGTTCCGCATGAACCTCTTCGCCGGTCTGTGCGCGGCGGTGGCCGCCGCGGTCACCGTCGACCTCGTTCGAGCCCTGACCCGATCGGTCGTCCTCGGCGTCATGGCCGGACTCGGACTCGCCTTCACCGGGATCGTCTGGAAGCTCGGGACCCATGCCGAGGCGCACGCACTGCACTTGGCGCTGGTCGCGATCCTTCTGCGCCTGCTCGTCGCCTGGGAGGATGGACGGCGCGATCGCCTGCTCGTCGCGGCGGCCATCGTCTTCGGGTTGGCAGCCGGTAATCATTCGCTGACGCTCCTGCTGGCCTTGCCCATCGCCCTGTACGTGCCTGCCGTCGATCGCGGCATCCTTCGCCGGCCCGGGCTGATCCTGGGTTGCGTCGGCGCCGCCGTCCTGACCGTCGCGTTCGTCTACCTCGAGCTGCCGTTACGCGCCGGCCCATTCCGGGCACCGATCGTCTACGGACAGCCAGAGACGTGGGACGGGTTCTGGTACATCGCCCTGGCCGAACAATTCCGGGGCAGCCTCGTCGGGCCGTTCAGCGACCTGCCAGCGAAGACCGCCGATCTCGTGGGGCGCACCATCGATGCCTTCGGCCCGCTCACGCTCTTCCTGCCGCTCGCGTTCGTCGTCACGGCGCTGCGTCGGCCGCACTACGCGCTCCTGACAGGCTCGGCGCTTGCGCTGACGTGCTTCTTCGCCGCCTCGTACGTGAACGCGATGATCGACCGCTATTACGTCGTGCCCGCCCTTATCGCCTGGACCTGGCTGGCGATCCTCGCCGAGGGCGTGGCACGCATGGCCAGCGGGGGCATGGACCAAGAAGGAAGGAGACCGGTCCAGCCCGTCGTCGCGCTCGTCCTCGCGGTCGTCCTGCTCGTCCCGACGGCGATCGAGCTCGATGGTCGGTACCAGGCCGTGGATCGCAGCCACGATGACACTGCCGCCCGCTGGCTCGACATGGCGCTGTCGTCGATGGATCCGAACGCCGTGGTCGTGAGCTGGTGGAGTTACTCGACCCCACTGTGGTACGCGCAACTGATCGAGGGTCGTCGGCCCGACATCTCTATCATCGACGACCGTACCCGCCTGGACCAGAACCTCGGAGACATCTACGACGTGATCGATCGCAATCTGCCCACGCGGCCGGTCTACGTGATCCGCGTGGAGCCCTCGGAGGTCGCCGGCATCGCCGAACGCTATGAGACCCAGCCGCTCGGCGGGTTCGACCCGAGCATGCTCGCCCGCGTGATCCGCAAGCGCGAGGCCGCGCCATGACGGGCCCCGCAGCGGCCCGAGTCGCGCGCCTGTCGTACTTCTTTCCGGCCCACGACGAGGAGGCCAACATCGAGGGGCTCGTCGCCGAAGCCCTCGACAGCCTCCCGGGCATCGCCGAGACGTTCGAGGTCATCGCCGTCAACGATGGCTCGCGCGATCGGACCCAGGCCCTCGCCGATGAGCTGACCGCCGCCCACCCGGGCGTCGTGCGGGCCGTCCACCACCCGACCAACCTCGGCTACGGCGCCGCGCTGCGGTCCGGGTTCGCGGCGTCCCGCTACGAGCTCGTGGCCTTCACGGATGGCGACCGCCAGTTCCGCGTCGAGGACCTCGGGCGGCTGACCGAACGGCTTGCGGCAGCCGATCACCCCGATGTGGTCGTCGGCTACCGGATCCGACGCGCGGATCCGCTCGTCAGGACCCTGTACGCCCGTGCGTATCGCCTCGCCAATCGGATCTTCTTCGGCCTCAAGGTCACCGACGTCGATTGCGCCTGCAAGCTCTTCCGACGCGAGGCGCTCGAGGACATCCACGTTGAGTCGGACGGTGCGTTCTTCTCGGCCGAGCTGCTCATCAAGTTGCGGGCAGCGGGCCGCTCGGTCGTCGAGGTCGGTGTCCCGCACTACCCGCGCACGGCGGGCTCACCGACGGGCGCGAAACCACAGGTCATCGGGCGGGCGGTCCGCGATTTCTGGCGGACGCGCCTGGCGATGTGGGCGAACCGGTCGCGCGGTCTGCGGCGCGGCCCGCCGATCAGCGGGGGCGGCTGACGGCCTCGCCCATCACGCGGGTGAGCCCGGGTCAGCTCTGGCGGTCTTCGCCGCTCTCGGGATCGACGTCGAGCGAATTGACGAACTCGCGGAAGACATCGAGCCGCGGATCGACGATCCGCTCGCCCGTCGACTCGAGCGTGCTGCCCTCGCCCTCGGGATCGTCACCGATCCCACCGTCGGCGCCGAGCCCGGCCTGATCGAGGACCGAGGGCACGGCGAAGATCGGTGCCCCGACGCGGACCGCAAGCGCGAGGGCGTCGGAAGGCCGAGCGTCGATCTCACCCACGTGCCCGTCGCGCTCGACGAACAGGCGCGCGTGGAACGTCTCCTCGGCCAGGTCGGAGATGATCACCCGGGCGACGCGGGCATCGACCGCCTCGAGCGTGCTCGCGAACAGGTCATGCGTGAGCGGACGTTCGGGGGTGAGGCCCTGGAGCCGCATCGCGATCGCGCTGGCTTCCCAGGGTCCGATCCAGATGGGCAGATACCGTTCGCGACCCGTCTCTTTGAGGATCACGACGTGGCGGCTCGAGAGCATGTGGACCCGGACGCTCTCAACGACCATCTCGATCAAGCCGTCGTCCATCGCGCTCGATTATCCCACGGTGCGCCCGGCGGGACGCCCGGCGACGGCGCGAACGAGCAGCGCGATCGCCGCCCCGAAGATGAACCCGCCGATATGCGCGAAGAAGGCGACCCCGCCGGTCGTCGCCTGGCCCATCGCGCCGAGCGAGCCGATGCCATCGAAGAGCTGCAGGGCGAACCAAAAGCCCAGCACGAAGATGGCGGGGATCTCGATCAGCTGGTAGAAGAAGATCAGGAAGATCGCCGTCGTGACGCGTGCGCCGGGGAACAGCACGAGGTAGGCACCGAGTACGGCTGCGATGGCACCCGAAGCGCCGATGGTCGGGACGGTCGAGGTCGGATCGATGACGACCTGCGTCAGACCCGCGACGACGCCGCCGACCAGGTAGAAGGCCAGGAACGCGAGTCGTCCGAAGCGGTCTTCGATGTTGTTCCCGAAGATCCGCAGGAACAGCATGTTGCCGGCGATATGGACGAGACTGCCGTGCAGGAACTGGCTCGTGACCAGCGTGACGGTCTCCATCGAGGCGAACGAACCGGATCGCAGGGCATCGACGAGCTCCGCGGGCACGACGCCCCATCGGGTGATGAACGCATCGAGAGCGTCGTCGCCCCCCTGCGCCAACAGGAGCACCTGGTAGCCGTAGACGACGACGCATGCGGCGATGATCGCGAGCGTGATGACCGGCGTCCGCCGAGTCGGGTTCGCGTCGTGTAGGGGGATCACGGGGCGGCCCCCGGGCTATGGGCTCGCGGAGGTGGACGGTGAGGCGCTGGCGCCGGTCGAGGGAGACGGCGAGGCGCCGCCCGCCTCCGGCGCGGCCTCGAGGAGGGTCTGATTGACCGCGTCCTTGGAGAGCCACACGAGCGTGTCGGGCTGATCGTCAACGCCCGGGACGATGTACATCGCCCGCAGGTCGCCCCAGCCGTCGCTGTCCTTGAGCCGGTATTGCGCGATGAAGTCGCCGGTCCGCTTGTCATAGGCCAGGACACGGTCGTTCGCTCGGTCGAACGTGTACACCTTGCCCTTGTTCCGGCTTTCCAGATCGTTCGACCCGGCGACCAGCACCTGGCTCGTGCTCGGCCGCAGGAGCTCGTCGCCGGGCTTGCCCGGATCCCAGGCATCGCTCTTGCCGGCCGTGTAGCGGTCGAGCAGCCCGTTCTCGGTGATGTAGATGTCGCCGTCGATGTAGAGCGATGTCATCTGGTCGATGGCGCGCGCTGTCGCGAGCCAGGCCGAGGACTTGCGCGGGAAACCGCTTCCATCAGCCGCAGGCGGATAGGCTCGGATCTGCTGCTCCGACGGATCGAGGACGTAGAGGTTGTAGAGCCCCCGAACGCTGTCCCGCAGGAACGTCCCGATGCCGAGGATATCGCTGCCCCACTGGCTCGCGCCGTTCACGTTGACGCGCGTGGTGGTGCCACGGCCCGCGTCGTTCGACGCCCGCCAGCGCCACAGCGCGTTCTTGGTATCGAGGATGAGCAGGTCGCGGCCACCCACGGCGAGAAGCTTCGGAACGGCCATCCGTGTGCCGCCGACCGTCCGCCCGTTCTTGGCGATGTTCGTGGCCTTCTTTCGCTTGAGGTCGATCCGGTACACGGACTTCGTCGCACTGTCCATCACGTACGGAGCGCCGTCGGCGCCGCGGACCATGTCGCGCATGTCGAACGGCGCCGCGCCCTGGGCGGCCTTGAACGTGAACAGCGGCGTCGACGTGACATCGACCATCCCGCACGCGCGGTCGAGAAGCGCTACGACCTTCGCGCGAACCGGGTCGATGACCCCCGAGCTGACGCTCGCGTCCTCGGCCTTGCCGAGCTCCGTGTAGGCATCGGTCAGCAGGCGCAGCGCCGCGTTCCGATCGTCGGTCACGAGATCGATGCCCGGGCCCGACACCTGGGCGAGGTCCTCTTGTGCCTTGTCGAGCGCCTGCTGGCCCGCGTTGATCGAGCTGATCGCACCCTGCGGTGTCTTGCCACCGAACGCCCAGACCGACATCGCGAGGCCGCCGACCACGACGAGCAGGGCGATGATCGCGATCGCAGCGCGACGCTGGGTCTCGCGCCGTGACGCGAGCGGGGTGACCCGGCGATAGGCGGGCTTTCGGCGTGGCAGCAGATCGTGCAGGCGGGCGATCGTCCGTTCGAAGGCGCTGCCCGCGACCGTCCGCGCGCTGTCTGCAGCCGACGCCACGGCCGCCCCGGCCGCCTGCACGTTGTCGGCGAGTGGGATCGGCGAGCGCTCGGGGGCCCCTGCAAGGGGTTCGGCCGGCCGGACCGGCACGAGGATCCGGCCACGGCTGGTCGGTGCCACTTCCGTCGCCTCGAAAGCGATGGCGCCGTCGCTCCCGGCACCATCGGACGCCTTGAACCGCTGGTGGAGGTGCTCCATGGCCGACTGCGGATGAAGCGTGACCATCGCGTCCTTGAGCTCGTCGGGCCCGAGACGGGCGACGACGTTCGGCGAGATCAGGACCAGGGAGTCGCCGACGGTCACCTCGCCGCGCCAGACCTCCGGCTCGAGACCGTTCGACGGCAGCCCGCGCTCACGATGTGGATCGGGCAGCGTCGAGAGACGGGCCTGACGGATCAGATACGCCTCCGCCGGGCCCACCGTCGCGACATACATCTCGTTGCCGCGCACGACGCCCACGCCGACGCCGATCGGTCCATTGCCCTCGGGCGACTTGAGCCCGAGCCGATCGGCTTGATGGAGCAGCCGCTTGTTCGCGGTCGCGATGGCCTTCTGGAGACAGACGCGGATGCCCGCGGACTCGTCGTAGTAGTACTCGTTGCGGATCGTCTCGGCGGCGAGCCGCGTCGCCTCCAGCGCGTGACGCGAACTCGTTCGCGATGTCACGAGGAGGTAGAGGTTGCCCTTCGACCTGGCGACCGAACCGACGCTCGGTTCGACGACGACCAATGTGTCGGGCGAATCGTCGAGCCGGTCGTGCTCGGCGACGATCCCTAGCTTCAGTTGGAGACGGGCGGCCATGCGGGCCTCTCGATAGGGTTGGTCAGGCGACGGGACGATCCCTGGCCGGATCGGCGTGACGTTCGCCCCGAGATGGCAGGCAGGTCCGGCGCATTATACGCGGGGACCTCCGCGGCGAACGTGCACTCGAAGGTCCCGTATACCGATGCCCCCGGGGGCGGCCGCGAAGGCGGTCAGGAGCTCACCGGAGCGGAGCCGGAGCTCCTGCGCGACGATCGGCGCGTCTGCTTCCACGTCGATCGCGAATCCGGCGATCGCGACGACGCGACACGCGCCCGCCGCCGCGGGGACGCGCTCGGCGACGATCGCCTCGAACGTCGACATCGCGCGAGCCAGGCGAAGCTCGTCCTCGAGACCGAGCGCTCGAGCGGCATCGGGGATCAGGTCGCCGATCCTGCGCATCGGCCGGCGCCGCGGCCCGCTCTCGGTCATGCCGGACTCACCGGGCGCCGCGACCCGACGGCGGCCTGCCGGAGCTCCGCCCCCGCCGACCCGGGCCGGACCTCCCAACCGTGCGCGATGGCGAGCAGGCCCGGATCCAGGTCGTCGGGTGTCGTCGTCGTGACGAACGCCTGGGGCAGCTCGGCGATGCGGCGGACGAGGTGCGCGCGACGCTCGGGATCGAGCTCACTGAAGACATCATCGAGCAACAGCAGTGGCGGCTGGCCGTCGAGTGCGGTCAGCAGGTCGAGCTCGGCGAGCTTGAACGCGAGGATCGCCGTGCGCTGCTGACCGCGCGAGGCGAACCCGGCGAGATCGCGACCGGCCAGATCGAAGGCCAGATCGTCGCGATGCGGGCCGATCACGGTCGAGCCGTTCCAGATCTCCTTCTCGGCCGTCTCGACGAGCCGCCGTGCGAGCGCGTCCCGTGGCGTCTCCCCGGGGAGCATCGGCGCGTTCGTGACGTAGCGGAGCGTCAGTCCGCCGTTCGCCGCCTCCTCCGGCGCGATCTCGCGATGGGCGTCGGCCAACGGCTGTGCGAGCTGATCGAGTAGCTCGTGCCGCGCGGCGACGACTCGTCCGCCGGTGTCGAGGAAGGTGTCATCCCAGAACCGCAGTTGGTCACGGGTCGCGGTCTCCTCGCGGATCGCGCGGAGCAGGCTGTTGCGCTGCTGGAGGGTCCGACCATACGTGCCGAGGTCGTCGGCGTAGGTCGGGAAGCGCGCGGCAGCCAGCGCGTCGATGGCGGCGCGGCGAAGCGACGGCGAGCCGATCACGAGCAGCATCTCCTCGGGCGCGAAGAGCACGACCCGGAGATGGCGGCCGAGGGTGTTCGCCCGCCGGCCGACGCCGTTGACCCGGATCCGCTTGCGGCCACCGGAACCATCGGCCCCTGAGCGCTGGATCGCGACCTCGAGGACGTCGGAGCCGACCGTCCCTTCGACGCGGGCCAGGTCCCGACCCCAGCGGATCAGCTCGCCGTCGGCGCTGGTCCGGTGCGAGCGGCCCCAGCCAAGCAGCGCGATCGCCTCGAGGAGGCTCGTCTTGCCGGCTGCGTTCGGGCCCCAGATCAGATGCGGCCCGGCGTCGAAGGAGGCGTCGACCGACGCGTAACCGCGCAGGTCGAGGGCTGAGAGCGAACCGAGCGCCGCGATGCTAGGACGTCGTCCGGACCGGCATCACGACGTGGACATAGCGGTCGTCGCCGACCGGCTTGAACACGCCTGGGGACAGCGGCCCGTTCAGCTCGAGCGCGAACTGGTCGGCCGAGACGTTGGTCAGGACATCCGCGAGGTAGCGGGCGTTGAACGCGATCGTGGTGCCGTCGCCCTCGACGGCCGCTTCGACCTGCCCGACGTGATCACCGACCTCCGCGTTGGCGCTGACCGTGACACCGGGATCACCGTCGCCGCCGATCTGCAGCTTCACGATGTTGGCCGATTCGTGGGCGATGAGCGCCGCGGGGCGGACGGCCCGGAGGAGCTCTTCGCGATCGAGCACCGCGCGCGTCGCGTGTGCCTGCGGCATGACCTGCTGGTAGTTCGGGAACTGGCCGTCGATGAGCCGGCTGACGAGGTCGATCCCGTCGAGATGGAACAGGACCTGGTTGCGCGCCCCGGCAAGGACGACGTCCACGGGATCGTCGACATCGGCCAGGACGCGGGAGAGCTCGTTCAGCGCACGGGCCGGGATGACGACGCTGGTCTCCGGCACCGGATCGAGGATCGGCACGGTCTTGACCGCGATCCGGTAGTTATCAGCCGCGGCGAGCGTGAGCTGGTCACCCTCGAACCGTGCCAGCACCCCGGTCAGGATCGGTCGCGCCTCGTCGCTCGCCGCCGCGAACGCGGTCTCGGCGAGGGCGCGCCGCAGGACGTTCTGGGCGATCCGAGTCGTCGGGCGGTCACCTGCGGTCTGGATCGCCGGGAACTCCTCGTCGCTGATGCCCTTGATGTGAGTCTGGAAGCGACCGGCCTTCACATGGAGGGTGTCACCGGCGGTCACTTCGAGCTCGACCTTGTCGCCCGGTGGCAGCGAGTTCACGAGATCCGTAAGCAATCGTGCGGGGACCGTCGTGGCCCCGTCCTCGTCGACCTTGCCGGGAACCCAGTAGGTGATACCGATCTCGAGGTTGGTCGCGGTCAGCTTGAGCCCCGCGTCCTCGGTCTTGAGCAGGACGTTCGCGAGCACCGGTAGCGTGCTCCGACTCGATACGGCCCGGCTGACGATCGATAGACCGCGCGCCAGGTTCTCCTGCATGACCGATAGCTTCACGTGGGCATCACTCCCTCTGGAACGTGGTCCGGGTGACCGGGGGTCTTGGTGGGTATCTTCTCTCTTTCTACTAGGTCCGTCATCACCGTAGTAACGGTGTGGACCGCGTGGACGGCCGTACGTGGCCGTTCGGCGGAGAGGCGTTGACGGAGGTCGTCGGCGCGTGGACAAGGTGGCCGCGATGGCGGACCCGACCGTCGACAGACTGGGGATGGATCGACGGCTCCGCGATCACCGGATCGACGTTGCACCCGCATATCCACGACGCCGCGGGACATATCAGGGACATATCCGCAGCCTCGGGCGTGAGCGAACCAGGCTGGAGTCCGATGGTCGTGGATGGCGCCGGCGGGCGAGCCGCTCGGTCGCGAGCTATTCGGCGTAGATGAGCTCGCGGACCGCGGCGATCTCTCGTCGAAGCTCGTCGTTGGTGGCGACTTCGCGCGTGATCTTGTCGCAGGCGTGCAGGACGGTCGAATGATCGCGACCGCCGAGCTCGGCGCCGATCCGCAATAGCGACACGTCCGTCTCCTCACGCATGAGGAACATCGCGATCTGCCGCGGCATCACGATCGCCTTGTCGCGCTTCTGGCCCTGGAGCGCTTCCATCGGGACGCTGTAGTAGTCCGAGACGGCCTTGGCGATCCGCTCGGGCGTCACCTGGCGCTTCTTCGGGTTGTACAAGACGTTCGAGAGGACGGCCTGGGCGAGCTCGATGCTGATCGGCGTCGCGCCCATGCTCGCGAACGCGACGATGCGGTTGAGGGCACCCTCGAGCTCGCGCACGTTCGACACGACCTTGCGGGCGATGAACTCCACGACGTCGGAGGTGATCGGCACGGCGCCTTCTTCCGCCTTGGCGCGGAGGATCGCGATCCGGGTCTCGAGGTCCGGGGCGGTCAGGTCGGCGATGAGCCCCCATTCGAACCGGGAGCGGAGACGCTCTTCGAGGGTCAGGATCGCCTTCGGCGGTCGATCGCTCGAGAGGACGATCTGCTTCCCGTCCTCGTGGATCGCATTGAAGGTGTGGAAGAACTCCTCCTGGGTCCGTTCCTTGTCCGCGATGAACTGGATGTCGTCGATGAGGAGGAGGTCGATCCGACGGTAGCGCGACCGGAACTCGTCGATCTTGCCCTGCTGGATGCTCGTGATGAACTCGTTCGTGAACTTCTCGGACGTCGCGTAGACGACCCGCTTGCGCGGGAACCGGGCGATGACCTGGTTGCCGATCGCATGCATCAGGTGGGTCTTGCCCAGCCCGACACCGCCATACAGGAAGAGCGGGTTGTAGGCATGACCCGGTCGTTCGGCGACCGAGAGGCTGGCTGCATGACCCAGCCGGTTCGCCGACCCGACGATGAAATTGGCGAAGGTGTAGCGCGGGTTGAGGTTGGTCGCGCCACCTTCACCACCGACACGCGTCGCCTCGACGCGGACCTCCTGCCCGTTGAGCCCGTTGGTCGACGGCAGGTGCTGGGCCTCGAGGCCGTCCTTGGGTGGTTCCGCGGGCGCCGGCCCGACGACGAACTCGACCTGGACGCTATAGCCGACGATGCGCGCCAGTGTCTGGCTGATCAGCGAGCGATATCGGGTCTCGAGCCAATCCTTTGCGAACCCGTTCGGGACGGCGATCCGGAAGCGCTGTTCGTCGACGTCGACCAGACGGGTGTCGCGCAGCCACGTCTCGTAATTGGCGGGCGACAGTGAGACCTGGAGTTCACCCAGGGCGGCTCGCCAGACCTGCTTGGCGTCCATTCGTTCGATAGGACCTACGTTCGGGGTTGACGGTCGATGAGATAGCGGCGGCCAGGGTCCCGGTCGTGGCGCGTGGCGGTGGAGCGTCCGATCGACGTCCATCCGACGAGGCCGGACGACCGCTGCCTGCGCCCCTCCACGAGGCTGCTTGGCGTCTCCCGCGAACGTCTCCGGCGCCGAGGGCCCGCAGAGGATAGCACCGGCCAAGATCGCGTCGCAAGACGATTCGCACATACCCCCCTGGAGTATCCGTGCGAAGCCCGTGAGAGACCCGTTCCGACGGGCCGGATGGCCGGCGTCGGGGGCCGGACGATGGGCGTGTCACGGGCTCCGTGGACGTTTGACACCCACTCTGGGGCCGACCTATCATCCGCCGGACGACGACGCGCCATATGTCCTGCGGGACATTCGGCGCGTTTGCGTGCCTCTAGGGGAAGACGGAGCGACCGTCCCCGAGGTCGGATCGAGAGGATCGCAGGACCGCCCGGATGAAGCAGACGTACCAGCCCAAGAAGCGCCATCGTGCCAAGGAGCACGGCTTTCGCGCCCGCATGAAGACGACCGCGGGACGCCGGATCCTGGCTGCGCGGCGAGCTCGGGGCCGGAAGCGGCTGACCGCCTGACGACCGAGCGCGGCTCGCGTTCGCCGCGACTCGCGATGCTCTCTCGACCGCAGGACTTCGCGGCGATCCAGGAGAAGGGAACGACCAGGTCCCACCCTCTGCTCTCCGCCCGGTTCCTGCGGACCGACCTCCCGGCGACTCGCTTCGGGATCTCGACCGGACGCAAGTTGGGAAGTGCGGTCGTTCGGAACCGGGTCCGTCGGCGACTCCGAGAGGCGCTCAGGGTGATGGCGCCCTCGTTCCAGCCCGGCTGGGACGTCCTCATCATCGCCCGGCCTGGCATCGTCGGGGCCGACCATGACGCCGTGGTCGGAGCGTTGCAGCGGACACTCGTCCGAGGCGGCGTAGTCGGAGGATCCAATCGATGAAGCAGATCGGGATCGGGGCCATCAAGCTCTACCGGATCGTCTTCGCGTGGCTTCCGCCGTCGTGCCGCTTCGAGCCGACGTGTTCGCACTACACCGAGCAGGCCATCATGAAATACGGCCTGATCAAGGGGAGCTGGATGGGGGCCAAGAGGATCGCCCGATGTCATCCCTGGAACCCGGGTGGGTATGACCCGGTCCGCTAGCGAGGCCGCCCGCCTGTGACCCTCTCGCCCGGCCTGCGCCGGATCCTCCCAGCGCTTGTGATCTTCGGGATCATCCCGATCGTCGTCGCGTGCGTCCCGGGCGCCACCGGACCAGGCGGGGCATCGCCGACGCCGGCCCCCCCGCTGACCCCGGCCACGCCTGGTGCCGATCCGGTCAGCCTCCTGGCTTGGCTGTTCACGCCGATCTTCCAGGTGATGTTCATCATCATGGTCGGGGTCTACGAGTTCCTCTATAGCCTCGGCTTCCCGGGTGCCATTGCCTGGGGCATCGTCGTCCTCACGCTGGTCGTGCGGGGGATACTCATCCCGCTCTACCGGCGACAGCTGGTCTCGCAACGGCGGATGCAGCTTCTGCAACCGGAGCTCAAGGAGATCCAGCGGCGGTTCAAGGGCGACTCGATGAAGGTCCGGACGGCCCAGCAAGAGCTGATGCGGGAGCGCGGCGTGAATCCGCTCGCCGGATGTCTGCCGCTCCTGCTCCAGCTGCCGCTCCTCTTCATCATGTATTCGGTCATCCAGCACGGCCTGACCAATGTCGACCCGCGCGCGATGCTGACGGTCGCCGGCGTCCAGGTCGTCCCACTCACTTGCACGAACATCGACCCTGCCACGGGTCTTCCCAGCGCAGCCCTGGGCCCGTGCATCGACACGGTCATCCCGTTCTTCGGGCTCGAGATCGACGTGAGCAAGCCGTCGACGGTCGCGACGATCGCTGGCTTCGGGATCAGCATCCTGGCGATCTTCTCGGCGATGCTGCAGCTGGTGCAGTCGCGGATGATGCTGCCGGCCGCCGATCCGACGAACGACGACCCCAACGCGCGCATCCAGCGCCAGACGATGCTCTTCCTGCCGCTCATCTCGGTCGTCTACGGCGGGTTCCTGCCGGCAGGGCTGTTCATCTACTGGATCGTTGCGACGGTCTTCTCGATCGTGCAGCAGTACCTGATCGTCGGGTGGGGCTCCATGTTCCCGCTGTTCGGTTGGACGCCGGCATTCGCGGTCGACCACACCCCACGCTTCCCGGTGGAGATGCCTCCACCCCCTGATCCGAGCAAGCGAGCGGCCATCCTGACCGACGCCGACAAGAAGACCACGGCCGACAAGACGATCCGCCGCCGAGAGCGCGGACGCCAGGGCCGACGAGGGAGACGACGCTGAACATGAGTGCTTACCAGGAGTTCTCGGGCAAGACCGTCGAGGAGGCGCTCAAGGCAGCGCGCGACGAGTTCGGAGCCGAGCTCAACGACCTCGATTTCGAGATCCTCACGCCCGGGAGCCGTGGCGTGTTGGGGATGGGCGCGGAGCCTGCCCGCATCGTCGCCGCGCCACGGAGCGCCCTCGGCGGTGCAGCCCCGAAGCGCGATGCCGCGGCCTCGCAGCCACTGCCCCCGCCGCCCCCGCGCGACTACGACCGACCTCCACGCCAGGACGACCGCCCGCGCGAGTACAGCGATCGCGGCCCGCGCCGTGATGACCGCAGTGGCCGGCCGCCCCGCCGTGACGACCGCGGCCCCCGCCGTGATGACCGGCCGCGCGACGCGGCCCCACGTCACGACGACCGCGCCCGAAGTTCGCGTCGTGGCGGGACCGACGTCTCTGCGTCCGAAGCGGCCGAGGTCGCGGCAGCACGCGGTTCCCTCGCCGCCGAGCGCGCGGACCTCGAAGCATCGGAGGCCTCGCCCGAGGCGCTCGCCGCCGGCAAGCGCATCCTCGAGACCCTGATGGGCCACCTCGGCTTCGACGCCACCGTCGAGGTCGCAGCCGGCGAGACCAGCCGCCTCAACGTCGTCGCCCAGGGCGACGACCGCGATTCGCTCGGGGCCCTCATCGGGCGCAAGGGCGAGCGGCTATCGGCGCTGCAGCACCTCGTGAACCTGATGCTCTCCAAGGAGATGGGGTCGTGGACGCGCGTCCTCGTCGACGTGGAGGACTATCGAGGGCGCCGCGAGCGTCAGCTTCGCGAGCTCGCCGATCGCGCTGCCGCACGGGTCATGGAGACCGGCAAGATGCTCCAGCTCGAGCCGATGCCCGCTCTCGAGCGACGCTGGATCCACCTCACGCTGCGTGATCACACGGGTGTCGCGACCCAGTCGATCGGCGAGGAGCCGAACCGGCGGGTCGTGCTCGTTCCGCGAGGCAGCCAGTAGGCTACCGCCGCTCCCGGACGACGCTCACCGGGGTCACGCGCGTCGGGCGCTGAACCGGTCCCGGACTCGCCCGACGACACCCTCCAGGGGTCGCCGCCGACGTTCCGGCGCGACGACGGCACGCCCACGCAGGCCCTGAGCGACCGCTTCCGCCTCCCGGCTACTGAGGCCGAACCGGCGTAGCGAGTAGCGCGCCATCTGGACGGCGAGCTCGCGCTCGCCGTGGACGGCCTGCACCTTGCCGCCGAGCGAGCGGAGGTGCGCCGCCTCGCTGTCGCTGTGGGTCCGGACGACGATATCGACGCCGGGATCGAGCGCCTGGACGCGTTCCACGATCAAGCGCGTCGCGTTCGGTTCCGGGATAGCCACGACCACCAGCCGTGCCGCGGTCACGTTGGCCATCTTTAGGACCTCCGGGTGCGCGGCGTCGCCGTAGATCGCGATGACGCCGGCAGCACGAAGCCGGTCGACCTCGTCGCGCTCCTGCGTGATGACGGCGTACTTGAAGCCGCGCCGTGCGAGCGCAGGACCGATCAACCGTCCGACTCGGCCGTACCCGCAGATGACGGCATGGTTGACGAGGGACGCGCGCTGCCCCTCGTCGATGGCGGCGAGGTCCCCGGTCCGGCGACGCATCAGTGCCCGCAACCAGGGCTGGTCGCGCAGCCGCCGGTCGAGTGGCTCGATGAGCGCGAAGAGAACGGGATTGAGGGTGATGGACAGAAGCGCTCCGGCGACGATGAGCTGGAATCCACCTGCGGGGAGTAGACCGAGCGTCAAGCCCAGCGTTCCGACGATGAACGAGAACTCGCCTATCTGCCCGAGCCCGGCGGCAACCGTGAGGGCGATCCTCGCCGGGTGTCCGGAAACGAGGACGATGGCGAGCGCTACGAGTGGCTGCGCGATCACGATCAGAGCGACGACGGCCACGATGGCGAGCGGGCTGGCGACCAGGTACGTCGGGTCGAGCAGCATCCCGACCGACACGAAGAACAGTACGGCGAACGCGTCACGTAGCGGGAGTGCGTCGGCGGCTGCCTGATGGCTCATGTCCGACTCGCTCACGACCAGCCCCGCCAGGAATGCCCCGAGCGCGAACGACACACCGAAGACCGTCGACGCGACATAGGCGATCCCGAGGGCGACAGCCAGGACCGCGAGCGTGAAGAGCTCGCGCGAGCCTTGCCGCGCCACCTGGAGCAACAGCCACGGGATGACCCGCGCGCCGGCGACCACCATGAGGATGGCGAACACGGCCGCGCGTCCAACAGCGAATGCGATCTCGATCAGGGCGCCACCGCTCGAGGCCGACTCGGCATGGGACGCATCCGAGACGCCACCGAGGCTCGGGGCGATCACCGGCAACAAGACGAGGACGACGACCATGAACAGGTCCTGGACGATCAGCCAGCCGACGGCGATCTTGCCCTGCCGGGTGTCCAGCTCGTCCCTGTCCTCGAGGGCGCGCAAGAGGACCACGGTGCTGGCGACGGAGATCGCGAGACCAAGCTCGAGCCCACCGCCGATGCCGAACCCCAGCGCGAGGCCGAGCGCCGTGCCCAACGTCGTCATGACCGCGATCTGGATGGCTGCCCCTGGGATCGCTATGGCCTTGACGGCCGCGAGATCGCGGAACGAGAAATGGATACCGACGCCGAACATCAGGAGGATCACGCCGATCTCGGCGAGCTCCGTCGCGATGGTCGGGTCGGCCGCGATCCCCGGCGTGAAGGGACCGATCACCACGCCGGCGACGATGTAACCCACGATCGCGGGCAGACCGATACGGCGAGCGACGAAGCCGCCGATGAACGCGGCGGTCAGACCGATCGCGATGGTCGAGATGAGAACGGGCTCGTGGTCCATGGCTCCTTCCCGTGGCGGGCGGGGGTGCTGCGCAGGACTGGCGCGGGTCCGTGCCAGAACGACGGCTGGGTCTTCGGTGTGGCGAGGATACCTGACACCTCGCTCATGACGACGGCGACCGGAACCCGGCCCCGACGCGCGGCACGCGCCGATAGCATCGTCCGGTGAGCCTCCCAACCCCCGACCGCCGGCTCGCCGCCGGGATCCTCGGAAGCCTGACCCTGCTCGTCATCGGCTGGACGGGTCTGCTCGTCCCGTCGTTGATCCGGTCGATCCAGGCGGCGTTCGACCAGAACGACGCGGGCATCGGGGTCGTCTACCTGGCCTACTCGATCGCCTACGCCATCGGCTCGGTCATCGGCGGGCAACTCATGGAGCGGATGGGCCGTCGACGCGTCCTGGTGAGCGCGGCCGCGTTGCACGGCATCGGGATCGCCGGCTTCGGACTGGCACCGAGCTGGCCGCTGTTCGTGGCCGCGATGGTTCCCGCGGGTCTCGGAGCGGGCTGTCTCGACGGCGGCTCGAACGGGCTCGTCCTGGACGTCTATCGCGAGGGACGCGGTCGGGCCATGAATCTCCTGCACGTGTCGTTCAGCGTGGGGGCACTGCTCGCTCCACTGGTCGTCGGTCGCGCGATAGAGGCCGGAGCCGCATGGCAGGCGGTGATGCTCGTCTCGGCGGTCCCCTTGGCGGGATTGACGATCGCGTACGCGGTCGTCCCGATGCCGAGTGGGCGGCGGGAGCGATCCGCGGGCCCATCACCGGCGGCGACCGCCACGACGGGGCGCTTGCTCGCGGGACCGCTCGTCCTGCTCGGGATCGCCATCGCGAGCTACGTCGCCGCCGAGATCGGCGTTTCCAACTGGCTCGTCCGGTATCTGGAGCCCGCCCCGCTCGCGACCGCGACGCTCGCGCTGTCGCTCACCTGGGCTGGCGCGACGGTCGGCCGCCTGCTGTCGTCCGCGATCTCCGACCGCTTCGACCACCTGCGGTTCACGATCGTCTGCATCGTGTCGATGGGGCTTGCCATCGGAGCCGCGGTCGCCGCCCCGTCGCTGCCGCTGTCGATCGCGCTCTTCACCCTGGCTGGGGTCGCGTCAGGACCTGTGTTCCCGATGATCGTCGCGCTCGGCGGGGAACGCTACCCGGAACGTTCTGCTGCCGTCGGCGGCTCCCTGGTCGGCTTCGCTGTCGTCGGATCGACCATCTACCCGCCGGCGATCGGCTTCCTGTCGGTGACGGTCGGGCTTCCGATCGCGATGGCCGGCAACGCGGTGCTGTGCTTGCTGGGTGCCGGGGCGCTGATCGCCTTCGGGCGCTCGAGGGATCAGGTCACGGGGGTGCGCGCACCAGCGGCGTGAGCCGTGACGTGCAAGGAACAAGTGGTGGAGATGGGGGAGAGTCGAACTCCCCGTCCAGAACCCTTCGTCGGAGACCACTACGAGCGTGTCCGATGCTTTGTCGTCGATCGCCCGGACGGGCATCGGCACCCTGCCGGACGATCCAGTCACGTGCCCCTAGATCGGGCTTGTCTCCGGACTACGCGACGCTGATCCGGATCGCAGCCCCGCTGCATGACGCTTCCACGACCCGCGGGACGGAGGTCGCTTCCACGCTCACCTTACCGCCTAAGCGGCGAGGGCGAGAGTCGACTGGCGGTTGCCAGGTACTTCGTTTTGCCGCCTGTTTAACGAGGCCTGACGGCACCTCGGCTCGCACTCTCCGACAGCCAAGCCCTGTCGAAACCACGCATCCCCACAGGACCGAACGTCGGTTCGGTTTGACCATCAATGCTATCACGAGCGGTACGCGCGGCCAAGCTCCGGCGAACGGGTCTCCCCTCCCGGGACCATCGGCGGCGCCTGCGGATCGGCTCGCCCCGGTATGATTCGCGATGGCCGAACCTCCTCAGCCGAGGACGGGGGACCCACCCTTCGGGGCGAAGCGCGGACCGTCCGCGCCGGCGACCCAACGCCGAGCCCGTCAGCTCACCTCGCAGGCCAGCAGGGCGCTTCGAGGTGTCTGTGTTCCGGCCGACGTTCTCCCCGACCGAGAGTCAACGTGCGATCGGGCGCAACCTCGCGCTCGACCTCGTCGGCGCGATCGGACTCGGCGTGACCATGGCGCTGATCACTGCTCTGCTGCCGACGATCGCCCGCCGCGGCGGTCTCGAGCCGCTCGGTCTATCGGCACTGGCGGCCGCACCGTTCGTCGCGAACTTCCTGGGGGCATTCGCGGGTCGTTTCGGGCCTCGCTCCAGCCGTGAGCTCGCAGCCATCCGTGCCGCCGGTGCGGGTGCCCTCGTCCTGCTCGTGGTGGCACCGCTACCCGCCGTGATGGTGATCGTCTCGGTCCTCTTCTGGCTGAGCGTGTCCTTCGCCGGCCCGTTCCAGCTTCGCCTGTGGGGGTCGATGTATCCCTCGCGCCTCCGTGGCCGGGTGGTCGGCGCCATCGGCATGGGTCGGGCCGCCGCGGGTGCCGCAGCGGCCTTCGCCGGTGGTCTGATCGCCGATCGCCTCGGCGGTCCGCCGGCGGTGGCCCTCGCCGGTCTCGTCGGACTCGTGTGCGCCCTCGCCTATGTCGGCTTGCACGCGCCGACCGCCGAGCGGCCGCGCGGGTTCTCCGCTCGGGAGTCCATCCGCGCGCTCCAGGACCGGCCGATCCTGGCCCGGATGGCGCTCGCGCAAGGGTTCTACGGCGGCGGGCTCATCGCGGCGGCGCCGCTCTTTGCGCTCGTCTACGTGGACCGGATGGATCTGTCGCTGGCGGATGTCGGACTCATCGGCATCCTGACGGCAGCCTCGACGACGATCGCGTTCCCGCTGTGGGGCGCGGTCGCCGACCGCCACGGCCCACTGACCGTGCTCAAGGTGGGTGGCTCGATCGGTCTGTCCTCACTGATCGCGTATGCGGTCGCTCCGCATGTGGCCGTGCTGTGGATCGGCGCCCTCGCGGCCGGGACGGCGAGCGCGTCGATCGACGTGGGTATCGCTGCCGTGGTCAGCGAGCAGACACCTCTGGTGGATCGGGCAGCCGCGATGGCCGGCTGGAATGCGTTCACCGGTGCGCGCGGGATCGTGGCGGCGTTCCTGATGACGAGCCTGCTGCAGCTTGGGGTCGTCGGCGTGACCAGTGGCCTGTTGGTCTGCGCCGGGGCCACGGCCATCGGTGTCGTGATGTACGCCCGCGCGCGCCCCGGCGTGCCGGTCGAATCGCGAGCGTGGGAGCTCGGACCCGTGCGCCGCGGGCCGGCGCCGGTCCGCCCGACACCTTCCTGAGCCCGGGGGCCTGCCCTACCGCGGCGTCGAGCCGGCGCCGCTACGCTGCACGCTATAGGGAGGGGAGGCCATGCCGCTCGGTCGGATGACAGCGTGGGTGCTGCAGCTCCTGGGTTCGGTCGGTCTGATCGTCTGCATCGCGCTCGTGATCGGCATCCTCGCGGGGCGAGCGTGGATCGGCGTCGCCGTCGGTGACGGTTTCACGACGGTCGACACGACGATCAGCGACGGCCTGGCGAAGGTCGACGAAGCGAAAGCTCGCCTGACTGATGGTGGGGGCGCGCTCGGTCAGCTCCTCGACGACCTCGGGCCGCTCCCGTCGACGTCGCCGATCCCTGCTGCCGTGGCCGCACGTATCACCCAGGTCGTCGACGCGGCCGCCCCAGCGCGAGACCGATTCGTCGAGGCGCGCAGCCAGGCACAGGTGGCTCTGAGCTATCTCCAGCTCGTCGCCCGGGTGGCGCCCGGGGTCGAGCTTCCGACCGGCGTTTCAACGGCGCTCGCGAACGCCGATGACCGCTTGACGCGGATCGACAGCGCGCTCCTCACCCTTCGCAGCGCCGCCCGCGCGACCGCGGGCGATGTCGCTGCCGCCGCGACCGGGATGCGCGACGCCGTATCGAGCGCGGCGGATGCCGCTACGGGTCTGCGGACCCAGGTCGAGGGGCTTCGGACGCGTCTCGCGGACGTACACGCCACTGTCGACCGGGTGCTGTGGATCGGGGCAGGAGCGCTGCTGCTCCTCGTCGGTTATGTGGGACTCTTGAACGTCATCGTCATCTGGCTCGCACGTCGCGGACGACGCG
>Ga0207643_10000737_pt1 | contig 20096 bp, 14 predicted proteins | sample KBSMisM62_FD_184313 | JGI IMG/M metagenome (GOLD analysis project Ga0207643, IMG submission 184313) | Miscanthus rhizosphere microbial communities from Kellogg Biological Station, Michigan, USA - KBS Miscanthus M6-2 (SPAdes) (version 2) | ecosystem: Host-associated > Plants > Roots >...
CGCCCGTGATAGCGCAGTGTTGATTGTGACTTCCAGTCGACTTCCACGGCGCTCTCAACCGCTGGAAATAGAAAGACGGGCTGCCGCGTGCCACGCGCACGGCCCAGTTGCACTTTTGGCGCCTCGGCTTCCAACGAGAGGTTGAGATCTGTTTGTGCAGCAACGCGACCCAGCGTGCGCAACTCGATGCGCTGTCGCGGCGAGATAAATTGGCGCAGCTCTTCGGCGGTGAGAAAGAGCTCTTCAGGCATGAGAGCAATGTCGTCGGCCTGGTCGATCTCACGATAGCGTTCCGATAAACGCTCGTAGAACTCACTCAGATATCCTTCGACACCTGCCGGTTCGTCGACGACGAATACCACGTCGCCGAGATGTTCGAAGACATTCGACGCGGTGGTCATAACTATCGGCATCAGCCATTCCCAACCCGCAAACGCCTCGCCTTCGTCGGCGAAAGCCGTGCGATCGCGCAACGAGCGCGCGAAACGCTGGTCGCTCCAACGTTCACGCGCCGCTTCGCTCCAGAGTTGAAAATCAACCGGCGTGACGGCGAGCTCGTGCATCGGCGGCACGTGGACCACTTGCAGTTGGCGAGTCGAGAGTTGGTTCTCCGGATCGAATTCACGCAGCGAGTCGACTGTGTCGCCGAAAAACTCGAGTCGCACCGGCGCTTCTCTGCCGGGCGGCCAAACGTCGAGGATGCCGCCACGCATCGAGAACTCACCTACCGCGCCGACCGGATCTTCGCGCACGTAACCCGTGGACATCAGCCTGTCGACGAGTGCTTCCGGCGAATGATCTTCGTCGCGTCTGAGCACTGCTCCGGCTTTAGCAATTGCGGCGGGACTGACTGTCTTTCGAGCAAGCGCGCGCGCAGTTAACAGAACGAAACTCGGCGAGCGTTGCTGTAGTTGCCACAGTGCGAGCGCGCGTCTTTCGAGTGTCTGCGGATGCGGAGCCACGCCTGCGTACGGATCTGTCTCGGAGGCCGGCAGGACGAGGATTTCGTTTCCGGCAGTTTCACTACCCGACAGCGCGCAATACCAGAAGTGGAGATCGCGCTCCCATGGCTCCAGATCTCGCGTCGATTGCGACACCACGGCAAACGTCTTCCCGGTATCGCGCTGGAGCGCCGCTACCGCGAGCGCGCGCGAAGCGCCCGCCACTAACCCGCTGATCGAGATCACACGCGCATTAGCGCGCACCTCGGCCAGCAGTTTTTGATATTCTCGCGTCTCGGTAACTTGAAGCATATTTTAGCCACAGATTTTCACGGATGAACACGGATTTAATCTGTATTCATCCGTGTTCATCTGTGTAATCAGTGGCTCACTTCTTCATTCGTTCGATTAACGTTGTCGTTGAAGCTCCCTTAACAAAGGGCAGTGAAATTACTTTGCCGCCCGCGGCCTCGACTTCCTCGCGCCCATGTATCTGATCGAGCTCGTAATCGCCACCCTTTACGAGCACGTCCGGTAACAGTTTCGTTATTAAACCGCGCGGGGAAATGTCGTCGAAGATCGTCACGTAGTCGACACAACGCAGCGCGGCGAGTATCTCGGCTCGCTCGTCTTCATTGAAGATCGGCCGATCCGGACCTTTCAATTCACGCACCGTTCGATCGCTGTTTATCGCCACGAGCAGCGCGTCGCCGAGCGCTCGCGCCTGCGCCAAATAGCGCACGTGCCCGACGTGCAAAAGGTCGAATACCCCGTTCGTAAAAACGAGTCGCCTGCCGGCGGCGCGCAGACCTTCGCGCTCCCCGAGCATCTTCTCCGGGTCAAAAATTTTCCCCATCACTGCCGACAAGATTACAGGATTTACGTGATGTCTGTATAATCGGCCCTTTTATGTCTATTCCGTTTATCGAAGAGAACGATCAAACAACCGCGCGGCGAGAACATCTCGAGGCGCTGCGCGAGCTTGTCGGCAACGTCTATCCAAACAAATTCGAGCGCAGCGAGGTTGTCGAACCGGGAAAAGAAGACACGATCACTGCGATCGTCGAGAAGTTTCGCGACTTCGAGCCGAAGCTGAGCTCGGAAGGCAAGCCGTCGCCCGAAGATCTCGAGCAGGCCAACGAGGAGCTACACAAAACCACCGTGCGCATCGCCGGACGCATCGCGTCGCCTCCGCGCGTGATGGGCAAGGCTGCGTTCGTACACCTGTCGGATGGTATTTCGCGCCTGCAGATCTACATTCGCAAAGCTGACATCACGGGCGTTCGCAACGACGCGCAGGGAGGCGATGTCGACGGCTGGGCCATGTTTCAACTGCTGGACCACGGCGACTTCATCGGCGTCGAAGGTTACCTGTTCGTGACGAAGACGGGCGAGCTCTCGGTTCACGTGCAGAAGCTGCAGTTTCTCTCGAAGGCGCTGTTGCCGCTGCCCGACAAGATGCACGGCATTCACGATCCCGAGATCCGGCAGCGCCAGCGTTACGTGGATCTGATCGCGGGCAGCCTGAAACACGAGAAGGACGACGCGCTCACGCCGCGCGAAGTGTTTGAACGACGCGCCGCGGCAGTAAAAGAGTTGCGTCGCATTCTCGAAGATCACGGTTACATCGAAGTCGAGACGCCGATGTTGACGCCGCTCGCCACCGGCGCCGCCGCGCGTCCGTTCCGGACTCATCACAACGCGCTCGACATCGATCTCTACGCGCGCATCGCTCCGGAGTTGTACCTGAAGCGGTTGCTGGTCGGCGGCTTCGAGAAGGTTTTCGAGCTCAATCGCAACTTCCGCAACGAAGGCATCTCGACGCGTCACAATCCCGAGTTCACGATGCTCGAGTTTTACTGGGCGTATGCGGACGTGAACCAGATGATGGATTTCTGCGAGCAGATGTTGCAGGCGGTGGTGTTCACTGTGTTGGGCCACACGCACGTGCCGTTTGGTGAGCACAGTCTCAACTTCGGCGAGCCGTTTCGACGTGTCGGCATGAAGGAGAGTTTGTCGGGAATCGTCGCTGAAGATCAGATCGCGGACGACAAGGTGCTGGAGCTATTCGAAGAGCACGTCGAACCGGGGTTGATACAGCCGACGTTCATCACCGACTTTCCGAAACCGATCTCGCCGCTCTCGAAAGCTTCGCCGTCGAACCCGCTGGTGGCTGAGCGTTTCGAGTTGTACGTAGCAGGCATGGAGCTAGCCAACGGCTTTTCTGAGCTGAACGATCCGATGGAACAATATGAGCGCTTCCGCGATCAGATGAAGCAGCGCGAGCGTGGCGATGAAGAGGCGATGTTGATGGATGAAGACTACGTCCGCGCGCTGTCGTACGGCATGCCACCGGCCGCCGGTATCGGCATCGGCGTCGATCGCCTCACGATGTTCCTGGCTAATAAGCAGTCAATCCGCGACGTGATCCTCTTCCCGCACATGCGCCCCAAAGTGGATTAGCCACAGATGAACGCGGATGAACACGGATCTGAATTCAGATCTGTGTTCATCCGCGTTCATCTGTGGCTAGTTATTGCTTTGAAGCTTTGGTTCGGAGCTCGGCTAAGCGCTCGTCGGACCAAACGGGTTTCTCGCCCTGTTCCTGAATTACCTTGAGGTAGCGTTCCATGGCTTCGAGTGAGCCTTTGAAGTCGCCCAGCTTCTCGCGCACACGACTCAGGTCAAGAAGAAATTGCCCGTTAGCCGGCAGGTTAGTATTAACAGCCTGTGTAAGAGAGGCTTCGGCGAGTTTTAGCTCACCTTTCAATTCATACAAACGCGCCAGGTGATAGTAGCTGATGGGATAGCGCGCACCATCGCGTCTCGAAACATCGATGAGATTCGCGATCGCTTGGTCGTATTGCTTGAGACTGAGCAGTGCGTAACTCAGCTCGAGGTTCGCCGGAGGAAAGTAACCATTATTCCGGCTCAACACGCGGCGAAAGTTCTCAACCGCTTCCAACATCTTCCCGCGTTCCGACGCATTGCGAGCGCGCTGGAGAAAATCAAAACTGACGCGATCGAGCGCTAACGTTGGACCCGCGGCGGCGGGCGCTCTTCTTTCAACTGCGTTCACTTCGGATTTACGAACAGGTTTCGCAGGCGATGCGACAACGATCGTCCCTTCAACACTGCCACGCGCCAGCGCTAGCTTCGCTGCATCGTGTCGCGGATCGACGATCAAAGCCCGGCGCCACTCGCGCGCTGCCAGATCGTTCTGTCCGCGAGCGGCGTAAACCCTGCCGAGGTTGTAGCTCGCTTCCGCGTAACGAAAATTCTCCAGCTTCAAAGCCGACAACAACGCATCGTGAGCCTCGTCCCACCTGCCAGCGCGCAACAGCAGGACGCCGAGATTATTGTAGGCGCGGGAGTAATTGCCTTTGCGCTGCTCGATGGCGGTCTTGTAGGCGGTCATGGCGGCTTCCGAGTCGCCGAGGCGGGCAAACGCGTTGCCGAGATTGTAGAAGCCGATCGGATCGAATGAATCCGATTTTGCGATCGCGTTCAGTTCCGCAAGGGCCTCGGTTTTGTGACCGGTGCTCTGTAGCAAATCCGAGAGCTTCAATCGCAGGCGGTTACGTTCCGCGGCGTTCGGAGCGGCTTCGATCTGATTGCGCAGCGTGACAACGGGATCGGGAGTGTTGTCGATATCCTGAGCGATACAGAACGCCGGGAATAACACCAGGCCTGAAACGAGGATCAATAGGGAGATTATCTTTCGCATTAGTTAACCCTTCGTTGTCGAACATCGTCGCGTAGATACGCGACCACCGTGCCTCCAAAGCCGACGGCCCAGCCACGGTTTCGATTAGTGAAGAAGACGCGTTCCAGCGGGTGTTGCGTGCCACTAGGCTGAGTGGTCCAATGCTCCCCGCCGTCAACGGTGTGAATGATTGTTCCTTCGGCGCCCACCGCCCAGCCTTCCAACCCATCAACAAACTTCACGTCGAAAAGATCGACGTTGATTGTCGAGTCCTGTCGCTGCCAGGTGCGGCCGCCGTTCACGGTCTGATAGACGCTGCCGCCGCTGCCGACCGCCCATCCCGAGCGATTGTCAACAAATGAAGTCGCGGTGAAGCGAATTGATTTTTCAACCTGCGGCAGCGTTGATTGATACCAGGTATCGCCGCCGTCCGACGTTTGTATGATCGTGGCGCCGGCTCCGACTATCCAACCGCGATAGTCGTCCACGAAAATGCCACCAAGCAATAATCGACGTGTCGGCGAGTGCAGCTTGACCCACGTCTCACCGGCATCGTTCGTACCGTAAATCGACCCGGCTTCACCAAACGTCCAGCCGCGTCCGTTACGATTGAACACGGCGCGAACGAGAATGGCGTCGACGTCGAATCCCTTGATCTCGATTCGTTTCCAATTCTCACCGCCGTCAATGGTCTTCATCAGGTAAGCGCGCGGATCGTCAACGTTCTTGAGCTGGTAAGCATTGACCTCGCAAACCATCCAGCCGTTCTTTTCGTCGACGAAGAAAATGTCGCGCACGACGTCGTCGGTGGAGGAGCCGCGCGGTTTCCAGGTGTTGCCGCCGTCGAGTGTTTGTAAGAGCGTGCCTTTACTGCCGACGGCCCAGCCGCGGTTTTGATCGAGGAAGAAAACTCCGTGCAGCCACGCCATTGTCCCCGCGGGTTGGCGCCCCCAGGTGCCCGTTTGGGCGAACGCCGGAAAAGCAACCAGCAATAGCAGCAAAAATGAGGTGAATGCTTTGGTCATAACTGTAGGGGCGGCCCTCCGTGGCCGCCCCAGAAGGTGGGACCGTGGGGCGGCCACGGAGGGCCGCCCCTACAATTCTCTACCATCCGCCGCTGAAGATGCGCGCGAAGCTCAACACCGACGTGAAGCTTAGCCATTCCTTGACCTTCTTCATCTTGTTTCCGGGCACGACGATCTGATCGCCCGGCACGAGATAAACATTGTCCGCGACCTTGCCTTTGTAAATCGCATTGACATTGACCTCAATCGGAGCGACGAAGCCGGTGTTCTGCCGTCGTAAAACGTAAACCTTGCTCTTGTCGCCGGTGCTGAGCACGCCGCCCGCTTCCGCGAGCGCCTCAGTCACCGTCATGCGGCGGCTCATCAAACGAACACCGGGTTGGCCCACATCACCCACAATGCTGTAACGGTAAGACACCGCCTTGTCGAGCGACACTGACACCTGCGGATCGATGATGTATTCGTCGTAACGCTTCTTGATGATCTCGGCCACTTCGTCAACCGTTTTGCCATTCACGAAAACGCCACCGGGGATCAGCGAGAGTGAAATGCGACCACTCGGCGGGATGGTGATACCTTTGCGCGAATAGCGTTCCTGGTTGAACACCTCGACCGAAATAATGTCCTCAGGTCCGAGTTTGTATGTGTTGAAGAAGTTGTTGTAGTAAGGCGTAAATGCCGATTCTTCGGACACCTGCTCCGTCCGGTTCGCCTGAACATCGTCAGGAACATCGGTGGGCGTGCGCCTGGCGTCGTCCGGCTCGAGCCTGTCGCCCACCACCGGCTTTTTGTCTTTATCCTGGCTGCTGCTCGTCGTCGTGGTGGTGCGTGGCCGTGGCTTTTGCGGATCGTCCTGCGTCTGTTGAGCCGCGATACTCACTGTCAATGCGATCAACGTCAGCGTAGCGAGAGCTATGCGTTTGAATTTAGTCATCTCCAACCTCCAACCCATGCATTATTGGGCACCGCGCCCAAACAGAATGATCTTGATTGTCTCAAACATAATGATGGCGTCCAGAATCAAACCCTGGTTCTTGATATAGAAAAGGTCGTACTGAAGTTTCTGCCGCGCATCTTCGATCGAGGCGCCGTAGGGATACTTGATTTGCGCCCAACCCGTTAATCCCGGCGCGATCAAATGACGTTGTTCGTAGAACGGGATCTCCTCGGCCAGTTGTGACACGAAGTGCGGCCGTTCGGGCCGTGGTCCCACGAAGCTCATCTCACCCTTGAGAATGTTCCAGAACTGCGGAATCTCGTCGATGCGAATCTTGCGAATGACGCGACCGACACGCGTCGTACGCGCGTCGCCCTTGCTCGCCCAAACCGGACCATCCTGTTCGGCGTCAACTCTCATCGAGCGAAACTTCATCAACACAAACGCGCGGCCGTTCTTGCCGACGCGTTCCTGCTTGTAAAAGACCGGGCCACGCGACTCGAGTTTGATCAGCACAGCCGTGAGCAGAACGAGCGGCAGTGAAAGAATTGCGCCGAGCAGTGCTACGAGCCAGTGGACCAGGCTGCGCGAGAGCTCCGCGATCTTTGCGCGACGTCTGCGACCGGTAAAGATCAGCCACGAAGGACGCAGCATGTTCAAAGAGACGCGACCGGTGACGCGCTCGTAAAAAGAAGCACCCTCTTCGATGTTTACCTGTCCGGCCAGGCTCAACTGCAATAACTTGTTAGTCGGCAGTTGGCCGCGCCGCTCGCCCATGGCGACGACGATCCGATCGATGTTTTCTCGTTTGACGATCTCGTCGAGCTGCTCGGTCAAGCCGATCACGCGCGGATTGATCAGGCTCTTGCCCAGCAAATCGGCGTCAGTGCCTACAAAACCGACGATGCGATAACCCGCGTCGGGACGGTCCAACACCTCACGCGCGACTTCGACGGCAAGATTGCCGGAGCCGACAATCAAGATGCGCTCGCCAAAGTCAGGGTGGCCCAGAAACCAGTGAATTGATATGCGCCACAAAACCATCAGGCCAAGCGCCAGCGGCAGTGCGATCAGCGAGATGCCACGGCCGAACATCAGTGTCGGGATCGTGTAAAACGAGAAAGCGAGTGCGATCCACGCCAGACCCAATGCCTGGACCAGGCGAAGCACCAGCTCGCGCCGATCGTGCATGACCAGAAAGTCGTACAAATCGAAAAGATAGAAAGTCGCCAGGCAGAAGAGACAAGCGACAGCCGCTTTCATGTATCCGTTTCGAGTGACCAGCTCATCCGGCGCGTCTGCGAAGCCCACGCGCACATACACGGCAGTGATCATTGCGCCGTAGACCAGAACCGCCTCGGCGATGATCAGCAGTATCGTTCGTCCGTTGAGACGTAGAACTCTCAATTGACGGTCGCTACCTCCTCTTCGAGATTCTGTGCCGGCGGAACTTCAGTCGTCTTTCGATCGCGGTTGTAGTAACGATGCTGGTAGTAGTAAGGCGACTCATCCGGCTGCTCCTGGGTACGATTGAGCACCACGCCCAACAGTTTCTCCTTCGGCATCTGCTCCAACAGTTTGTCGACGACCGAGTAACGAGTCTTGCCGGCTCGAACGACCAGCAGGCCGGCATCGGCTTTCGACATCAACACGTTGGCGTCGGTGAATATTCCGAGCGGCGGAGCGTCGATGATGATGTAGTCAAACATGCGACGCACTTCACTCAGCAACCGCGCGTAGCTCGGTCCGGAGAGCAACTCGGCGACGTCGTCTCGCGGGCGTCCACCGGGCAGCAGGTGCAGACCAGACGGTTCGAGACGCACGATGGCGTCTTCCAGGTTGATCTGTCCGCCCAACACTTCCGACAAGCCGAGCTGTGCATCGATGCCGAGATAGTCGGTGGCGCATGGACGTCGCAAATCGCTATCGATCACGAGAGCGCGAATGCCCTCAGTTTGGGCCAATAGCCAGGCGAGGTTGAGCGCCGTGAGCGTTTTGCCCTCGGCGATACCCGCGCTGGTGACGACGAAGGCGCGCATCTGCATGCGTTCGCCCGCCTCGAGGATCTTCGTCCGCAACGAGCGAAACTGCTCGGTGTAAGCGGAACGAGGCTGGCTCACGGCAATCAAGTGAGGCTCGACGCGCGATGGGGAGACGTCGAAAGTGACGAATCCGCCAGCGCGCGTCGCCTCGGCAGCGTCCAAAGTTGCCCCAGCATCACGCGAAGCAATTCCGCCGGGGAGTGCCGACCCGCCGGGTACATCCGCAGTGTGCGCAGTGGACGCTGAACTTCGCACCGTCGTTCCGGGCACGGACATGATCGTGGAACCGCTCAATATCTGTTCCTCGATCTGGGCCGCGGAAGGCAGCCCGGAAACACTCGGGCTCTCTTTACGGTGCTCTAATTTCTCTGTTGCCTTTGCAGCGTTACCGTTGTCGGTAGCGCTGTGTCGTCTCATGGCATCGAAAACTCTTCCCATCTAATTTTCACCTCGTAATTGGTGCTTTAACGCCTTGGCTGTTTTTAACGCCGAAGGCGTTGGCTAATTTAAGCCCAAGGTTGGAGCGTAGCGACAACCTTGGGATCAGGCATCTACGTGCTCGATCAACCCTGAAAGGGTTTCTCACTTGTCGAACCCTTTCAGGGTTAACTTATAAATTTTCAATTCAACCCAGGGTTGTCGCTAACGCTCCAACCCTGGGCTGGAATTAGCGAACGCCTTCGGCGTTATTTCTCAGTCGCCCTTCGGCATGGCTAATCGCCTTCGCCGGTTGTTTTGCCGGCGTTCCATAACTCGGCGCGGCCCGCGGAGGAAAAGATGCGCGCAGGCTCTTCGCGTTCCTCGCCCCTCTGACCTCTGCCGCGATCGGAGCGGGGCAGCATGTCAAACGTGTCGGCCACGTCTTCGATAATCGAGCGGCCAATCGTCACGTCGCCGGCGGCGTATCCCGCCAGCAGCGCGTTATCACAAAGGTTGTTGATGTTTCGCGGAATACCGTCGGAACAACGAAATATGTAATCGACAGCTTCTGGAGCGAAAACGTCAGTGCGCTCCGCTCCAGCCACCAGCAAACGCGAAGTGATGTAGCGATCCGTCTCTTCGACGTTCGGCAGTGGCTTGATCACGCAACGCAGCGCAATGCGTTGTTTCAACTGCCGCAAGTCCGGGTTGTTGAGAACTTCCCGCAACTCCGGCTGACCGGTTAACACGATCTGCAACTGCTTCGCCGTGTTTGACTCAAAATTCGAGAGCAGCCTGATCTCTTCGAGAACGTGCGGCGACAAGCCCTGCGCCTCGTCGACGATCAGCACCGTGCGCAACCCACGCGAGTGGCGCGACTCCAGCGCCCGTCCCAGCTCGAGCAACAACTCCGACTTCGTTTCCCACTTCTGCACATCGAGCAGAGTCGCAACATGCTGGTAAAACTCCGGCACGGACAAACGCGGGTTGAAGATGTAAGCGACGAGCACCGTGCGATCCAGACGCTCCATCATCCAGCGCAGGATCGTCGTCTTTCCCGTACCCACTTCGCCGGTCACCACCACGAGACCTTTGCCGCTTTCAATGCCATAGTGCAGGTTGGCCATCACTTCCGTGTGCGACGGAGTGAAGTAAATGAAGCGCGGGTCGGGAGTCAGCGCGAATGGCAACTCTTTCAGACCGTAAAATTCAGCGTACACTCTTTGAAACCTCCAGTTACCGCTTACCCACGGCTTTGCATCAGGAATTCGAAAACGTGCGTCAGCTTGAGTGCCAGGGCCAGCATCGGAATGCTAACCAGCGTGGCTATCACACCGGCTGCAAGTATCAACTTGCGCCGGCGCGGCACGGCTCGCGCTTCCTGCGGCGTCAACAGCTCAGGCACCGCAAGGAGCACGGGCAAGCCGGTATAGTGCCGGGCATCCTCTGAGTTTTGAATCGTAAGCAGGCGCTTTCCTTCGAAGATTCCCACCAGCAACAGACCGAGACCAAGACCAACTGCGAGCCCGAGGCTGCTGAGCACTATGCGTTTCGGAGCAACTGGCTGGGACGGCAGGTTGGCAGCGTCAATCACCTCGATGCCCTCGCCTTGCTGCTGAATAATGGCTTCGGTATTGAGACCAATCTTCTGTTGCTGTTCGAGAAGATCGTCTAAAGCCGCCTTCTTGGTTGAATACTCTCGCTCGATTGCTCCCAATGCGACTTCTACGCCGGGAACGTTGTTGATGCGGTCTACAAGTGCACCAATCGCCTTCTCGTTGTCGGCGAGCATCTTTTGCTGGCGCTTAATCTCGCCCTCGGCCAGTTTGATTTCAGCTTCCGCCGCGGCGATACCCGGATTAGGGTTCTTCTCGAGTCTCTCCTGCCTGGTTTTGATCTTCTCTTTCCAGTCGGCGATCAGGCTATCCATCTGTTCTTTGACCTGATCGACTTCCTTCTGCTTGGCGATCACGTCGGGATGGATCGGTTTATATTCCTGTTGCAGCCTGGTTAGCTCACCTTCCAGCGCCGCCTTTCGCGCCACCAACTGCGACCACCCCTGCGTTGTTTTTGGATCGGTTATATTCTCCGCGGTATCGATGATTGTCTGCTGTCGACTCTCTTTGAGCACTGCCAATTGGTTCGTCGCGGCCGCGCGTCGATCCTGTAATCGTCCCACCTCGGTCATTAACGCTTTCTGCTCTTCGCGAAGACCTGCGAGCTGATTGAACAAGCCCGTGGCTTCGGACGGAAGATTGCCCACGTGGGTCGACATAAAGTCGAGTCGCTGCTTGTCAATCGCGGCGAGCTCCTCCTGGGACTGGGCCACCTGACTATTGATGAACTGTCTCGCCGCCTCGCCGGAGTGCACCTGGTTGGCGGTTTGTTCGTTGATGTATTTTCCGGCCAGCTCGGCAGTAATCGTTTGCGCCATCTTGGCGTCGCGGTACCGGTAACTGATGTTGAAACCGTTGGTGATGTCGTTGCGGGTGGTGTTTACCTTGACGTTAATGTCCGCCCGCATCATGTTGACGACGCTGTCGAGCGGCTCGCCGCGGAGTCGCTCGGCTTTGTAGAGATCGTACTTTTGGACCAGCGGCTCGAGCGAGCTGCGACTGTTAACGACCTGCTGGATGCCGGCCAATTGTCGCGTCAGGTTGTCTTCGGTGACAGAGGCCACCACGTTCTTAGGAAGCGTTGAGGGCCTGACCACGATGAGCGTCGACGACTCGTAGACGTCGGGCAGACGAAAGACCACCATCACCACCGCGACGGTGATTGCGATAGTCGGAAGAATCACGAGCCACTTACGTCGCTGTAGAATCTTTAAATACTCACTCGGTTTTCGTTGTCTGAATTCAGCGCTCATTACGCACTCCTATTTCTTGTTTTTCATCCACAGATTACGCAGATTCCGTTATAGCGAGGCCAATGCCTTGCGGGCCTGATCGACGTCAGCAAACGGAGCTTTCTCCGACATGCGGATCGCCGTTTCTAATTCGCGACGCGACTCTTCCGTCTCGCCTTTTCCTTTTAACGCCATCCCGAGATGGTATCGATATGCCGCACTCGGCGTGGCGTTTGACGCGCGAGCCTGCGTTTCGTTAAGCGTCACGGCCTTGCGCAACTGCTCAACCGCCGCGGAATGAAGGCTCTTCTTGTAGTACACCCAGCCGAGCGTATCGATAAACCCGGCGATATTCGGATACTTCTGCACCACACCCTGGGCCAACCTGAGCGCTTCGTCGATATTGCCCTTGCCGGTTTCTGCGTAAAGCCACGCGAGATTGTTGGCGGCAATAGCGTTGTTCGGATCTTTCTCAAGAGCTTTACGATAATTATCCGCCGCGGCGTCGTAGTTCTTGCGCTGGTCTTCGAGGATTCCGATCATCGTGTAAGGCGTCGAGATCTCCGGTCGCAGAGACACAATTTTCTGATACTCGGCGATGGCGCGATCTTCCTGTTTCGATTTGATGTAGAGATTGGCCAGAGCAGAGTAAGCCGCCAGGTAATTCGCATCGATCTCGATCGCTCGCCTCAGTTCCGCTTCGACCATCTGTAAATTCTGCTCAAACCCGTACGCGGTGGCTTTGAGGAAGTGCAACGAAGCGACGTTTGGATAAGCGCTCAACGCCTGGTCGACGTGGGCGTGAGCCTTGCCCATGTCCTTTTGGTTTGCATAGATAGCTATCAGCCCGTTGAGCGCGTCAAAGTTGGTAGCATCAACGCTAAGGGTATTTTCGAAGAAACCGATGGCGTCCTGCATTTTGTTCTCCGCGAGCGAAACGAGCGCCAGGCTGTTGTGAACAACCGGATCCTGCGGAGCGATCTGCTTTGCATACTCAAAATCCTGTCGCGCGGCGGCAAAATTTCTTAACTGTAGCTGCGCGCTGCCACGCGTGAGGTAAGTCTTCTCGCGAATCTGCGCAAGCATCTGCGGCGAGTTCTCACGGTCGGGAGCAGTCTTGTCGAGGCGCGAGAGCAAATCAGTCGCGAGCGCCATTGCGCCCTTTTGATCGCCGCCGGTAAGTGCGATCTGAAGTTGAATTAATTTCGCCGGCAGATAGTCGGGATAGTTCTTTTCGAGATCGGAGGCGAAAGCACGGGCCTGGTCCATCAGTCCCAGGCTGAAATTGATCTGGGCCATGAAATACAAACCGGGCCGAGAGTTTGGCTCCTGCTTGAGAACGTTTTTCAGATCTTCCATCGCGCTCTTCAGGTTATCGACTTGACCGCCCTGGGCTTTCACGCGAGCGCGCAGCAGGAGTGCCTGCCGGTCGTTCTTGTCTTTCTTGAGTATCTCGTCGATCTGGGCGTTCGCACCCTGCGTGTCGCCCTTGGTCAACATGATTTCGCCGAGGCGATAGCGCCCTTGCATGTAATCAGGTGACTTCTTCAGGACGTCCTGGTAAATCCGGATTGCATCGTCTGAGCGATTGATGGCGGAATAGAAGTCGGCGAGTACAGCCTGGCCTTCGGGTTTATCAGGGTCGATCGCCGCCAGTTCTTTGTAGGATTCTTCAGCTTTATCAAATTGTCTGTTGACGAGGTAATAACTCGCCAGCACGAAGCGAGCAGTGCGGTCCTTCGGCCCGACTTCGACTGCCTTGCGCAACTCTGCCTCGGCTTCAGCCGGACGATTGGATTGCGTTAGAAACTTGCCGTATTCGGTGTGGACCATCGGCGAGTTCGCGTTTACCGAAATCGCTTTTTTGTAAATTTCTTCTGCTTTGGCTGGTTCGCCGCTAGCGAGGTAAAACCTCGCCATGCTCAGATACGATTCAATTCGATTGGGGTCGATCTGGATCGCGCGATTTAGTTCCGCATAGGCCTGGTCTTTTTGCTGTTGAGCGAAGAACACATTACCCATCAGGATGTGGCCTTCAATGTGGTTCGGATCCTTGGCCAGGACCTCCTTCGCAAGTCGGTCTGCTTCGGTAATGACGTCAGCGCGAGTGCGACCGCCAACGATGTAGTAGTTACCAAGCTTGACCCGCGCATCGAGATTGTTCTGATCGAGATTGATAGTCTTGCGCAGCTCGTCGATCATTTCCGGAAAGCGCTCGAGTCCTTCAAACGCGCGGGCCAGGCCCCAGTGGCCGTCCGCGTGTTTGTCGTCAATCTGTATCGCATTGCGAAACTCGAGCGACGCTTCCTGAAACTTTGATTCTTTCAGGTAAGCTTCGCCTTTTTTGACGTGGTCAGCTTTTGCTTTCGCGGGATTGGCGCAGCCGGTTGAAGAAACTGCGACTGCGAGAAGAAGACAGAATAAGGTCGTTAAAAAAAGGTAACCGCGGCACTCGCTTTTCATCATTTACTCCATCATCACTGCCCTTGCAGAACAGGCAGCTGTTATTTCGTTTCAGATTCGCCAGTTTTCCCGGCGGGCAATTGCCGGGTAACCCTTAAAACCTGAAACACAATTCTGGAAAAAGTTTAATCCGTGTTCATTTCCAACAGTTGGGGGAGATGGCCGCAAAGAGCCACAAAAACGACAGAACTGGGGTCGTATGGCTGTGCGTGTTGTGGCTGATTTCCGAAACTATAACCGTTCCTCCCCTGAATCGACGTACGTTACGGTACATACTGCGGTAAAACTGCCGACGCCGACGATGCAAACTCAATCGCCGCCTGCTCCGCTGCATCCTCTGAGTTGCCAATAGGCACAGTCACTCGAACCATCGCGCCATTGGACCTTCGCAGACGAACACTATCGAGAACTGTGTAAACCTTGCCCCAATACTCGCTCGCGACGTTTCGACCTCTTCCCTGGTACCAGTAGATCATCAAACTTTTGTAGTCGCCGCTCTTGATTATGTACTTGTTGGCGACGAAGCTGGTCCCATCAGGAAGCGGGATCGTCGCTTTGCCCGGCTCGCTCAATTGCCAACCCGATCCGGGCAGGCAGTTAAGCGGGCTGTGATAAGTGGCGCCGGAGCGCTGTGATGCGTAGTAACCCACGTAGAGATTAGCGACCTGGCCCTGAGGCTTGCGGAAGTCGCGCAGCAGGTAATCGCTGGCCTTCAGCACCTTGAGCGTTTCGTCGTCAAGTATTTGATCGTTTCCTGTTCGTTGCCACGCGCCTATAGTCTGGGGAAAGTCCTTTAGTTCCTTGCGTTCCACATGTGCTTCGCCAAGATAGGCCCAGGCGTTGACAAGAACTCCCACCACGAGGAGCAGGGCCAGCAGCACGCCGAAACGCAATGAAGAATTCATAGCTCTGAGCCTTCGGCCGAAACCACTGGACTGATGGAAACAGCAGCGTCAGGTCCGGACGACTTCCTTTCGATTGACTGATCGGCGCCAGCCTGAGCAGGCTTAAAGCGATCAACTATCATGCCAATGCCGAATAAGAGGATGAAAGCCACGATATAGATGGCCCAACCTGAAAAAGAGTGGAAAAAACCGTCCGCGACCTCTGTTCCGTAATAATGCGCTAGTACGCCCGTACCGCTCACTCTGAATGCATTGGTCAAAATGGCAATGGGCACGGCGGAGCCGACGATAATGACCGCGCGCCAGAACCAGTAGCTTCTGAGCCAGCCGAAGCGCGTGCCGGGCTTGTCAGAGTCGTCCGGCGTATGCGTGAAATACGCAAACACGACGGCCAGGGTCAGCAAGGTCATCAGCGACCGGATGCCGCTACAGGCCTCAACCACTTCGAGTTTCTTGGTATCAATGGAGTTGAGCGGTTTCAGCTCGATGATATTTCCCTGCCGCAGCACGGGAATACCGAGCATGCTCATGGACCAAACTGCACAGCGAGAAGCAAATAACTGGAGTGGGAACGCGATTTTGTTGAAGATGATTGCCGGGATCGGCATCGCCAGAAACAGCAGTGCCAGCGGAACCAGCAGCATTTGCAGCAGTCTGAAGCCCCAGAAATAGACCGTAATACCGGACAAAAGCAGGATCAGGGAGAGTCGTTGTGTGTAGAGCTCAGCCCCGGCTACGCCGGCCCAGAGCCCGAACAGGGCAAACAGGATCGCGGCGCCGCCCCAAAGAACGGACGAATTGGCCGGCACGCGGGCAAGCTTTTCCCGCTGCGTCCAGATGATATAGCCGATGATTAATGGGATTAGGAGGCCGTGGGAATAGTTTTCGTCGTTCCACCAGTCATGGAAAAGCTTGGCCATGACAGTGGCGTAGGCGAAGGCGATAGCGAAACCGATGGCGATACCTTGCCACAGTTTCTTGGCGGCCGGGACACTCATTCTCAGTAAATTCCCCTTGATGGAATCTCGCAAGCGAAGGGCAAATTCCCTCACGAAACTCGTTAGGTGACGTTAAGACTTTTCACCCGGATTAAATAACGCGCAAAGCTTATCTCAGATCGGCCCAACGTGACAATCACGCAGGTCGGATTAGCCAGTCTTAGGAAATGATTAATGAGGTACCTTTTCCTGAGGAACTCGCATTAGCCGCAGATAAACGCAGATCGGCGCAGATCGGCGTTTATCTGCGGCTAAATTGCTACTTCTTCTCGGCTATGCAGAAGAGCGAGTTTTGGCTGCGTAGGTATAGCTCGCCCGCGGCAATGACGGGGGTGGCGATGAAGACCTGGTCCGTTAGAGTGTTGGTGGCGAGGACTTCAAACTTCTCACCCATCTTAACCACTACTACATCGCCGTCTTCAGTTGCGAGATATAACTTCCCATTCGCACCGACAGGAGACGCTTTCAAGTTGTAACTCTTCGGCAGACGAGTTTGCGCGTAGTACGGTTGTCCAGTCGTAGCGTTGAACGCGGTGACCATACCGTTGTCGGTGACGACGTACAGCTTGCCTTCGTAAAGCACGGGCGAGGCAGTGTAAGCGAGGCCTCGAGTATGACTCCAAACAATCGCATCCGATCCGGTCAAATCACCCTGACGCCCGAGTTTGATGGCCATGAGTTTCGGATCGCGATAGCCACTCATAACGTAAACCATACCGTTCTGATGAACCGGAACCGGAATCACGTTAGCTCCCAGTCCAGCCGATTCCCAAAGCACTTTTCCAGTCGCCGGATCGTAACTGCGAACTCTGTTGGTCGCACTCACAATGATCTCCGTGCGCCCATCATGTTCGACGGCCAACGGCGTGCTCCACGAACTGCGCTCTTCGCGACTCGCACGCCACAACTCCTTCCCATTGCGCTTGTCGAGCGCCACCATGAACGACTCAGCCTCGTGATCGAACACGATAAACAGACGATCGCCGAAAAGCAGCGGCGCGGTGCCTTCGCCAAACGCGAGTCGCATCTTCATCTGCACGCCGAGATCCTTTTCCCAGATCAGTTTGCCGTTGAAGTCGTACGCATAAATGCCGCGCGAACCAAAAGAAGCATAGACGTATCTGCCGTCCGTCACCGGAGAGTTGGAAGCGAAGCTGCCGTAGGCGCGATGGTAGCCTTCATGCGGCGTCGCGATCTTCGCCGTCTTCTGCCAGAGGATCTTGCCGGTCCTGCGATCGAGGGATAGCACCTCGAAGCGTTGTTCAACCACTGGCCCGGCGCCGGTGCCGGTGGGAATCGCAGTCGTGACGAAGATGCGATCGCCCCAGATAGCCGGCGTCGAGAAGCCGCGGCCAGGTATCTCGGTCTTCCACTTCACGTTGCTCGTGTCACTCCAGACGGAAGGCGCATCGCCACGCGCCATGCCGTTGAAGAATGGACCACGCCACTGCGGCCAGTGCGCAGAGCTCTGCGCTTGCACCATCACGCACCAGGTTGCCGCGACTAACGCAACAGCACACACCACGAGGGTTGTCTTTTTCATCGGTTCTCAGACCTTCGCTTTCAGTTTTTAAGACCGCGAGTTTCGCGATTCTAGCCGAGGTCGCGACCGCATTGAAAGGTTTCTGAAAAAAGTAGCAAACCTGAAATTCTTGTGGTCTAATGTCGCCGCCCCCTACCCTTGTTGTTAACCTAACCTTCAGCAAGGAGTCTGAGCCCATGAACTCACTTGCATTACGTGAAACTGCGGAAAAATTTCGCAGTGCCCAGGAAGCATCGCACGCAACCAACCATTTATTTGTCCCACAAGCACAACTGGCTCGGTACCGTGCTCCGCCTAAGACAGCCATATTTCCGTTGGAATATGCATTTCACGTGCTTGGTGACGTGAGAGGTAAGACCGTTCTGGAGTATGGGTGTGGTGATGGTGAGAATACAGTCATACTCGCTAACCGCGGAGCAAAGGTTATCGCGCTCGACATATCCGCCGAGCTGCTCGCTGTCGCAAAGAAGCGCCTCGAAATAAACGGGTGCGACGAAGTGGAATTGCTGATCGGTTCAGCACACACCTTGCCGCTACCGGACGAATCAGTAGACGTTGTCTTTGGGATAGCGATTCTGCACCACCTCGATCTCGAGCTCGCAGGTCGTGAGATCCAGCGCGTCTTAAAAAAGGGTGGCAGAGGGATATTTAAAGAACCGGTGCGAAACTCAAAGCTGTTGGCTCGCTTAAGAAAATTCTTTCCTGCGCACGCTGATGTCTCGCCATTCGAGCGTCCATTGACTGACCAGGAAATAAGCGACTTCGCGAGTCCCTGTACACAGCGAGCGAGAACGTTTCGGCTCCCGCATTCAGGCATTGCGGATTTCTTACCTTTTTGGAGAGGACGGGCAGCAAACTTCTGTGCGCATATGGATACTCAGCTTCTACGTCTTCTGCCTACACTTTCTTATTACGGAACAGTAAAGGTGTTCGAAATGGTCAAAGATCCATAGCGGGGCAACAAAAAAGGGTGACTCGTTTCCGAGTCACCCGGCCCCACCGAAGCAACAATTTTACTTGATGAATACTGTCGGCGCGTTACTGCGTTGACCGCCGACAATCAAAGTCAGTTGAACTGTGCCCGCACCTTTCAACTGCGGAATGAGAATCACGTTGATTTGATCGAGTCCGGGGAGCGTTCCCTGCGCGCCCGCGAATTCCACCGGCAACGTATATACCTGGCCATTGCTGAGTCGCGCTTCAACCGCGACAGACTCGGCATAGTTGACTCTCGCCTTGCCATCAACGCTGATGTCGTTACTTGTATTCGAGTTCTGAGCAACGGCGCTGATGCCAGTCGCAAAAATGCTCAGGCGCGTACGGTTGTCCAAACCAAAGTTCTCGGACGTCACGACTTCAAAGTTCGAAGTCGTTTGCGTCTGGCCGTTAGACACAACCGCAACGCCGTTATCATCGTCACCAGACGTCATGATTCTCGAGCCAGTGCGCTCGACACTCACGATACCCTGGCAAATGTAGCCGTCCTGCGACGAGATGATCACTTCCGCGGTTCCCAACGGAATATCCGCCGGCATGAAGAACTTGATACCCCACGGCGAAGCGTAAAGCACCGGCACCGCGATTCCACCGACCGTGACGCTCAGTCCGCCAACTTCGTAAGGCAGCGTGCCGTCACTCTGGAGCGTTGCAAAAACAATGTTTCCGATCATCGGCTGCGGATTCCCGGCACCCGTAATCGCGCCCAGACTCGAAGGCGCAACCGGCGAGATCGAAGTCAATCCATAACCCGCGCTGGCCTGGCCCACGGCAACGTTGGTCCTGGTCTTTGTTGCCACCGCCTGATCGGTAGTCGCCTTCGTGATGGTGTTGTAGCGCATCAGGTCTTCGGCGATCGCGAGGTGCGAAGCAATTCGCAACAAGTTGTTTTTGATATTCGGACTCGACGCCGTTCTCATCGCCAAACCTGCGCTGGCCTTGCTGAACAGGAGCGCTGCACGAATCTGCGAGTCGATCGCAGACTCGGTTACACCAAACGATGAAGACTCAGCGCGAAACTCCGTGTAGGCCTGTTCGATATCGGCGGTCAGCAGGTTGATGTCGGAAGCCAACGCCGTGTTCGTAAACGAACTGTCGGCGGCGCCGGCGTATTCCTGGTTGACCAGAGTACTGGCACGTCCTTTCGCCTTGTTCACGCTGTTGGGCGAATTCGTTACCGTGATCGTGACTACCGCGGAGGTAGTGCTGAGCCCGCTGTTATCGGTCGCCTTCGCGGTCAAGTCGTACGATCCCTTTTGGGCGTTAGACCAG
>Ga0207643_10000739_pt1 | contig 20068 bp, 18 predicted proteins | sample KBSMisM62_FD_184313 | JGI IMG/M metagenome (GOLD analysis project Ga0207643, IMG submission 184313) | Miscanthus rhizosphere microbial communities from Kellogg Biological Station, Michigan, USA - KBS Miscanthus M6-2 (SPAdes) (version 2) | ecosystem: Host-associated > Plants > Roots >...
AGAATTGGTAGGCGCGATTGGACTCGAACCAACGACCCCCACCATGTCAAGGTGGTGCTCTAACCAGCTGAGCTACGCGCCTGCAAACGCTGCGCATTTTAGCTTAACGCGATTGGCATGCCAACCGCCGACGCTACGAACGTCGCGAATGCCCGGCGTACACTCGATTTCAGGCGCAATTGATCGCGACAATCACGAGCAACTCAGTGCAATCGCGAATGTTTGCACTGCTAATGGGTGCGATTTGCGCAATGTCGGCAAGCGCGGCGATGGCCGCGGAAATTACGCTGTGCGGGGGGTATGACGACGAACCCGTTCCTCCGCCGAATCAGGGCCGTTTCCGCCGGGCGCGGGTTGCAATGGTTCCCCGAGCAGTCAGGTCTTCGAGCGCCGCGAGTTCGGTGGTCGTTCGATCACGCTGAACAAGAATGCGCCGAATTTCGAGAACGTCGGCTTCAACGATCGCGTCGATGCGGCGATCGTGCGCCGCGCCGTGTGGCGCCTTTGCACCGACGCACGCATGCAGGGCAACTGTCGTGACTTCGGCCCCGGCCGCTACAACGATCTCGGCCCGCTCGACGGCAAAGTAAGTTCGGCGGCGTTCGTCGGGCGGTAACGTACGCCATCGCGTCGCTTCTCCGATCGTTCGAGTCTGTTTTGAGCCGCGGCCGGCTGACGACGCTCGCGCGTTGCGCGGCAATCGAGCGCGGGCCGATTTCCGCGAACAGCTTCCGCGGCTGCTGCTCGACGGTTACGTTCACGCTGACGCTGTTGCGAACGCGTTGTTTCCGTCCCATCGTTGTCACGACCAACGTCAGCGAACCACGTCGTGACGGATCGTCGCGACCGGAGTTGCCTGTCGGTAGCCCTTACAAGATTCAAATGTCTTGGTGAAGTGACGACCTGCAAGTTGTTGAATTGATGTTCAATTGAGGACTGGCTCATGGCTTGCTTAGAACGCCAGTTCAACAATATCAGGGGGTTCACATGGGGGAGCGAAGCAGGCAATAGCGGCGGTATTGCGTTTGCCGCAGCCGCCGCGGTCCCCGAACCCGCGACGCTCGCGCTGCTCGCTGCCGGAATCGCAGGCATCGGATTCGCGCGACGCCGAGCCCGGTAACTCGAGCAGGCTTCCCGTTACGGCCGCTTTGGCGGGTCGTTTCGCTTGCGTCGGGCGGGTCGCGGTTCGTCGTGATCGCGCCGGGATCGGTTGGAAAGCCGCGCACCGCCGCGTGTCGGGTTTCCGGTTCGATCGACTCTATCGCGCGCCCAATGACCTTCGCCATCTGTCGTAGGGTCGTCAGGCGGATCGCGCGGCTCGACTCCGCTGACATGCTCCGCGCGATCGTGTCGATTGCCAGGCCGGCGAGGACATCGGTCGCCGGCACGTTGACGACGAGCGGACGAACAACCTGCGCCGCTCGCGGCTATGCTAGCCATGAATCCGCGCCGGGAGGGGGAGTGGGGGACACAGCAGACGCGATGCACGGCTGGCAGCACAGGCCCACGACGACCCCTCGCACGAGGCGGTCGGAGCCATCCGACCTCACCGAACTCGGCTCCGTGACATTTCGTTTCCTCGTGGCGTGCGTTTGCTGCGCGCTCGATCCCGCGGCGCGGGTGCGGCTTGCGACGTTCGACCGATCGTCGATCGACTGGCCTTTGCTGCAGAGGCTCGCGCGCGAGAATCGAGTCGACGTGCTGCTTCTCCACGGCATGCGACGGGGGCCGGCGCAGGGGATTCCGCAGGACGTGATTGCGTCCCTCGAAGCGTACGAGCTCGACAACCGCCGCCGCAACGACGCCTCGCTGGTCGTGCTCGATTCGATCCTCAACGAACTCTCACGACGAGGGACGCCGTGCCTGCTGTTCAAGGGGCCGGTTCTCGGCCAGCAGGCCTATCCCGATCCCGGCATGCGGTTCTACTGGGATCTCGACCTGCTCGTGCGCAAGACCGACTTTCAGGCGGTGGACGATGCGCTGCGACCGCTGCAATACCAGCGCGATGCGTTCTCGAAGCGACAGGAGAAGCTCTACGCCCGCTACCACTTCGCCCACACGTACTCGCCGGCGGCGGAGGGGCCGGACATCGACGTTCATTGGTCGCTGTTCCCGGTCAATTTTCCGATTCCCGTCGACTACGCCGGCCTGCGGGCGCGTTCGGCCCCGATCGACATCGGCGGCATTCGCACGACGACGTTCTCGCGGGAGGACACGCTCGTGTATCTGTCGCTGCATGGTGCGAAGGAGCAATGGCGACGCCTGCAAATGATCGCCGACGTCGCGGCGATGGTGGCGGCTGACGCAGATCTCGACTGGGAGGCGTGCTGGCGCATTGCCGACCAGTGGCACGCGCGCCGCAAGTTCCTGCTCGCTTTGTACCTGGCGTCCGCGTGGCTAGGCGCGAAGCTCCCTCCCGACACCGCGCAACGAGTCGAATCGGACCGCGTGGTCCGCGACCTTGCCCGCGACGTGCTGCGCCGATTGCAGCAGTTCGCCGACCGGGGTACGTCCATCTTCGAATACAGTCGCTGGCGCGCACGGTCGTTCGATTACATGACGGACCGTATCCGCTACACCTGGCGCACGGTCAGCGCGCCGCGCCTCGAACATCTGTCGCTGTTGAACGTGCCGCTGCTGCCGTTTTCGGCCTATGTCCCCATCCGTCTGGTTCACGACTACGTGGCGATTCCCGTTCGGGACTGGGGAAGGCGAAGCGGCCGCAGGTTCCGGAGGCGCTGGCTGTGATGCTGCGCGCCTCGCTCGTCATCCCGCTGCTGCGCGAGCCGCTGGAATGGCTCGAGCAATGCGTCCGGTCGGCGCTCGCGCAGTCGGAGGTCTGCGAAGTGCTCGTGGTCGTGTCGCCTCATACGCCGGAAGAACTGCTCGCCGCGCTGCGTCGCTTACGTGTCGATGCGTCACGACTCGCGGTGTTGGTCGAAGAGGGGACTGGCTTCGCTTCAGCCCTCAACACAGGCATTCGTGCGAGCCGGACGAGCCACGTCGGCTTCCTGCTGGCGGACGACTGGCTCGAAAGTAGCGCCGTCGAACGCTGTCTCTCGCATCGTGCCGACATCGTCAGCAGTGGGCTGAGAGTCTGGAACGACGACGGGCAGCGCGAGTTCCTGTCACTGCAACGCCGCCCCACGCAAGCGGTTTACGAGACGCTGGCGACGATCGAGCGGAAGGCGGCTTACCTCGAGCACTTCTTCCTGTTTCGCCGCGACGCGCTGATAGCGGTCGGCGGAGTCGACGAGACGATCGGCTCGACCGGTGCCGACGACTTCGATCTGATCTGGACGATGCTCGAGCACGGTGCAACCGTTGCCGTCATTCCGGATCTGCTCTACAACTATCGCGACCATCATGGCGAGCGGTTATCGCTGCGCGCGGCCGACCTGCAGCGGCGCGATCTCGCAAGAATCCTGGACAAGCACGGCGTTCGCGGGGACGCGCGCGAACGGATGCTGCAGGAACATGCGGTCTGGTTCGGAGCGCCCGTCCACGTCGTCGAGGCAGGGCTGCGTGCCGCAAGAGAGTGCGCGCCGACGTGACGATACCGTGGCACGCGTTCGGCGCGAGTCTCGAAGGCCTCATTCGCGAGCAACCCGGGGTCCTCGAGGATGCAGTCGCCATCAATCCGCTTGCTTCGTCGCGATCTTGTCGCGCCGCGTTTCGCCTGCAGTTCTCGGACGGTCGGGTGCTCAAGGGTCGTTGCCTCGAGACGATGCGGCAGGCCGAGACGGTGTGGCGCCTTGCGAACGCCTATCTCAGCGCCGCACCCGTGGCCCGCGTCGTCGCCTGGCGATCCGAAGCGCTACTCGAGGAGTGGTTGCCCGGGCTGGCGGTGGCAGTCGATTGGGATGGACACGAGCACGCACGCGAGGCGGGCGTACTGCTCGGTGGCCTTCATCGCGTAGGCGCGCCGCGGGCGGATTGCCGACGTGCGCTCCAACCGCGCTGGCTCGACGAGTCGCTCGACGTCGGCGCGCTCGTGGCAGCCGGGTGCGACGCCGCGTCTGCGCAGGAAGCCGTGGCGCTCGCGCGCCGATCGGCGCCGGTAACGGCCGACTGGGGACTGTGTCACGGCGATTTCTGCGCGGAGAACCTGCTGGTCGTTCCCGTGCTCGGACTGCACGTCGTCGACAACGAGACGATCTGCGAGTTGTGGCAGGACTACGATCTCGCCCGCACGTGGTATCGCTGGCCGATGGAGACGCTCGCGTTCGCAGCGTTCCTCGACGGCTACCGCGAGCATCGGCAAACGGATACGTTCCTCGCGCACTTTCAGTTCTGGGCGATCTGCGCGCTGCTGCGGTCCGCGGCTTTCCGTCTGCGCGAGGGCGTCTCCGCTGAGGTGCCGATCCGGCGATTGCAAGCGCTCTTGAAATCACCGACGCCATCGCCGTCGTGGCGACCGCAATGAGTGCCACGCTCGCGCTCCAGTACTTGCGGCGCTGCACACGTGTCGCGACCGAGGCGGCCGGGCACCTGGAATGGCTGCGCGAATGCCTCGAACCGCATTTCGTCGCGCAGACGACGAACGCGTGCGACTGGAGCGTCGCGTTTTCGTCGGATCCTGAACGCTTCGGCCGCGTCATGGCGCAACAACGGACGCCAGTGGGCGAACCGGTCGCATTCTTCACGCTCGATTCACGGTTGGTGCGCTTGCCGCGGTGGAACGGTGGCGCCACCGATGAAGTCGTGGCGTTCGACGAAGAGTTCGACGTCTACTACACGGTGAGTGAAGCTCGGCGCCACGTCGACGTACTCGCGCGGACCTTGCGTCCATGGGGTCGTGTAGCACTCCTGCGCGTGGTGCGCGAATTGGCGATGGAGGAAGCCGCCGCCGACGGCGGTGTGTTCCTGCATGCGGCCGCATTCGAGCGCGATGGCATCGCCTATGTCATCGCCGGCCCGAAGCATGCGGGGAAGACGACGCTGCTCGTTCACGCGCTTGCGTGCGGTGGCAACCGGTTCGTCGCGAACGACCGCGTGCTGCTCGAGCGGTCCTCCCGAGGCGCTGCGGTCCGCGGCATGCCGACGCTCGTCAATGTCCGAGCGGGCACGCGCGCGACGTTTGCCCGCCACTTCGATGGCCACGGTTTCGGGGCCGACAGCGGTTGCCTCACGCGCTCGGAGCACGATGCCAATCTTCCCGCCACTGTCGCGGAGCGCCGCGAAGCGATGATCCTCAATCCGCGTCAGTTCGCGGACGCTCTGCGAGTGTCTTCGTCGAGAGGAGGTCGGCTCGGGGCGATCCTGTTTCCGGTCATTTCGCCGGCGGCGTCCGGTATCGACGTTGCCGAGTTGCCGGGCAGCACGGCGCGCGATTGGCTCGCCTCGGCGCTGTTTCCCTCTGGGTCGCGCGCAGGGTCGCCGAGCGCGTTCGGCGGTAGCCCTCGAAGTGCCGCGTTCGAGCGGGAATGGGTGTCGGACCTCGCGGCGCAGCACATCCCCATGCTCCGTTGCACGCTGGGCGCGAATGCATACGAGCCGGGCACGACGAGTCTCGTCGAAGCGCTGCAATCGCGGGCACACGCGTGATGCCGGACCTCGATCGGGTAAGCGTCGTCGTGCCGGTCAGGAATGGAGCGCACACGCTGCCGCTGTGCCTTCCGGCCCTGCTCGCGCAGGACTATCCGCCAGAACGCTTCGAGATCCTTTGCGTCGACAACGGCTCGACTGACGATAGCGTCGCGCTGATGCGGCGGTTCTCACCGCGCGTGCAGATCCTGCGCGCCGACACTCGCGGAGCATCGGCCGCACGTAACGAGGGCATCCGGGCCGCGAGCCATCCATGGGTCGCGTTCACCGATTGCGACTGCGTGCCCGAACCCGGTTGGCTGAGCGCACTGATGCGGTTCGTTCGGGGGCCTCGATGCGCAGGGCTCATGGGCGGGCGCATCGTCGCGTACAAGCCGACGACGGGTGTCGAACGGTTCTCGGAACGGTTGTTCGACCAGCAGCGTGCGATCTGCGAATTCAAGCCACCGTACGCGGTCAGTGCGAACATGATCGCAAGTCGCGAGACGCTCGCAGCGCTCGGCGTGTTCGACGAATCTTTTCTGCGCGGCCAGGACGTCGAACTTTCGTATCGCGCCTTTTTCGCGGGGCGCGCGACGTTCGGATACATCGACGATGCCGTCGTCGCCCACATTCACCCGCACACGCTGATGGCACTTTGGCGCAAAGCCCTGCAGCATGGCGAGGCGGCAGCGAACATCGTGGGGAAGTACGGCGATGTTCTCGGCGACACCCGATGGCGCCGCTGCATTGACTGGCGACGCTATCGCGCAATCGCGCGCCTCGCCGCGCAAGCCGTCACCGCGCGCGTTGCAGCGAAACGTGGCGAACAACCGGAACACGGTGACGATCGTTTATGCGAGTTGATCGTCGCCGCCGGAAAGCAGGCAGGTTTTATCCGGCAAACGCTGGCGATGCGCGGTCGTGGCACGGTCCCGCGATGAGCGCTGGAGAGCCGCGCCGACGCGCCAATCCACGCGGGCGGGGAAAGCGAAGCGGTCCGGCCGCACGAGCGGCGGCATGAACGCGCCGCGTCACGTCGTGGTCTTCGATCCGGCGTCTGCGCCGCAAGCCGAGATCGCGCGCCTTTTCGTTCGCGAATGCCCGCCTGGCCAGCGGATCGTCGCCGCGGCGCTGCACGCCGAAGGCCCTCTTCCGTCGGAACACTTCGATGCCGACTGCGTGATTCTTCTCGCCGCGTCGCGCGCGAACGCGCTGCGCGAGCGCTGGTCGCGCACCAATCCCCGGACGCGCCTCGTCGTCGCGTTCCTCGAACCGTGGCCCGCGGACTTGGAGCGATTTCACGAATGCTATGCGATCGCCGATCTCGTCCTGATCGCGGACGAACGGCTGTGGCGCCGGCTGGGGCCGCTGCCGCGCACGTGCCTCCTTCCCGTTGCGCTGGATGAGGACACGTTTCGCGTCAGCGATTCCGCCGTGGAACGCGGACCCCGGGTCGTCTGGCTGCGGCCGTCGCCTGCGGAGCCGCAGCCGGCGTTCGAGCCCTGGTTGCATGAGCCGGCGGCATTCCTTGCAGGGACCGAGTTCTCGGAGGTGGTGCAGGATCCGAACGGCACGCCCCAGCAGCGCGCCGATACGTTCAATCGCGCAGCGACGGTCGTGTGCGCGTCCGCGAGCGACGCGTCGCGGCAACGACTCGTCGAGGCGGCCGCTTGCGGTTGCGCCGTCGTCGTCACGCGTCGCGCGAACCGGGACGGTATCGTCCGCGACGGCATCACGGGGGCGGTCGTCGACGCAGACAGCGAGGGCATGCTCCGAGGTCTGCGTACCGCGGCGGAGGATCGCTCGCGGATGCACGCCAACATGCTGGACTGGATTCGCAGCCGCGGTTGGCGCGCGCGCGCGGGGGATGTCTTCGAAACCATGCTCACGGGGGATGCCGCCGCCGGCGAAACGCGCGGCTTGCAGGATCTGACCGCGGAGGTCACCGCCTACGTCGCGACGGTTGGCGCATCGAGCTTGCCGGGCTGTCTTGCGCATCTCGCGGAACAGCGTTGCCACTTCCGGCTTCGCAAGATCGAGCACGTTGCGCCGATGAGCGCGGCGTTCCAGGCGATGCTCGATCAATGCGAGACGCCGTACTACGTGCAGGTCGACGAGGACATGCTGCTGTACCCGGACGCAATACAGCGGCTGCACGACGAACTGCGGGGCGCACCTGACGACATCGCATTCGTCGTCGGCTATCTGCACGACGTGCATCTCGAGCAACCGGTGCAGGGCGTCAAGATCTTCCGTCATGCCATCGTGCGGCGGTATCCGTTCGCCGATGTCCAGTCCTGCGAACTCGATCAGGTCGACCGCCTGCGCGCCGATGGCTTTGCGTACCGCGTGCTGCCCGCGGGAACCGAACGCAGCGCGGACGACACTGAGTTTCCGTACGCGATCGTGGGTCTCCACGGTGCAACGCATTCACCGCGCAGCATTTACGAGCGCTTCCGGACACTCGAGATGGCGCGGCGCAAGCACCCGCGCAGATTCAGCCACCAGGAGCGCTGGCCCGTCATGCTCGTCGAGCGATTTCTCGAGCGACGCAATCCGCTGGACTTCTATGCGTTGATGGGTTTGCTCGCCGGCGCGCTGTCCCCGACAGCGGCCCGTGGCGAGAAGGACTTCCGAACTTACTCGTCGCTGCCAGGGTTCGATCGCGCGATGGACTTCATGCGCGATGCGGCCGGCGACGACGGCGCGACGTAAGCGACCTGCGTTTCGGCTTTGCGAACAGGCGCATCGGCCTCCGAGGTGGCCGCGGCCGTGACGTCGCGCCATGCGAGCGCTGCATACCAGGCACGCGCGCACCATTCGCGCAGCGCGAGCAGGCTGCGGCTCAGAGCCGTCACACCCGGAATGAAGTCGCGCAACAGCGGCGCCGGCTTCGCGACGCAGAGCGTCGGCGCAGGCACGACGTCGAAGCCTTGCTGGACGAACGCGTTCCGTGCTCGGACCATGTGCCAGCCATGGGTGACGAGGCAGATGCGGTAAATGCCCTGCGGGTTCAGCGACGCTTTGCTTTGCTGCGCGTTCTCGCGGGTATTGCGGGACGTTCGATCGAGCCACTTCGCTGGCCGGTTGAAATCCTGCGCGAGGACACGGGCCATGCTCTCGGCGAGCGACCGGCCGTTTCTGCCGATGACACCTCCGGAGACGAACAGCGGCACGTCCGAATGCCTGTGCAACCGGGCCGCGTAGTGAAGACGCTGCAGCGTCAGCGACCCGACCGTCTCGCCACCCATCTCGGGCGCGTGACCGACGAAATCGCCGCCGAGCACGACGATTGCACCCACGCCGTCGAGCTGCGCCAGGTCGCGCAGCGGCTGATGCGCTTCGAGACCGCGCAGCAGCTGCGTTGCGACGTAAGGTAACGCGAGAACGCCCACGGCGACCGCGGCTGCAAGCAGCAGCCAGATCACGCGGGTACCCCGGCGGCCGCCATTTCGGCGCGATCCGGATCGTGGGTCGGCCCAAGCAGGCGGTCCGCCTTGCTCGAATCGAAGAGGCTCCGATGTCCGCTCAAGTCGCTTCGGATCTCGGCGTGCCGGTCCACGAGCTGCGCGAGCTCGAGCGTCGGAATATCGCTGGCCGTTTCGGGCGCGACGACGAACATGACCTCGTGTCCACCGAAGTCCGCTGCGACCGAATTGAGACACGCTTTCGCTGCAGCGCTTCGATGCGTGTAGCCGAACAGGTGCGACCGACCGGAGTTGGGCGTGGCGACGTACTCGCGGAAGGCGACGTCACGCCCACTCGTGACCCAGTGGAAGCGCAAGCTCGCGATCGACATTTCGGAGTATCGACGCGCGATGGAGTCCGCCTGCTGCTCGCATATCCACTTCGAAAGGCTGTACGGATCCTCGTTGTAGGTAGGATGCTGTTCGTCGATCGGGAAATAGTCGTACCGCGCGCACCGGCTGTAGGCGAGTCCGATAGCGTTCGCGCTGGACGCCTGGCACACGCGTCGGATTCCGGCTTCGGCGGCGAGCCTCAGCGCGTTGTAGCTGCCAATGACGTTCGCGTTGTGCACGCGGTGGTCGGACCAGGGATCGGGCCCGGCGATCGCCGCAAGATGGATAAGCGCTTTGCAATTGCGGATGGCCCTGCCCACCGTCGCGTAATCCGACATGTCGGCCAGGACGAGGGGCACGCTCGCCGCCGCGCTATCGGCCGGGGCTGGTCGGACGTCGACATTGACGAAGCCGTGACCCATCGCGAGGCCGTGCTCGATGACCGCACGCCCGACGGTTCCGCTGCCTCCGGTAATCGCGATCAGCATCGGCTAGCCGGTCCACGCGATGATCGCGAGCGCGCGTTCGTCACGATGCCGCGTCGCAGGCAGGCGCAGCTCGACGTTGGCAGGGGTTCGAGCCATCGCTCGCCGTTCGATCGGTGAAAGCGGAATTGAATCACGAAACCGAAAATCCTGTCAGTGTGGCTCGGGGCTTGTGCACCACAAGATCTCGCAACGCGGTGCATCTAGCCACGCTCGGCGCTTGTCGGTGACGTGCGGAGTTCCGCTCCGTCCGACGACTCGAGCGCCGTCACCGAATCCGCGCTTGCAACAGAGCCCGTCTGCGGGACGAGGCGGCCGCTCGGCGCCGCAGGTGGTTGCCCGACGACATCGCATCGCAGATCGCGCCAGTGAAGCGACGGGATGCTCCACGTGAACGGCAGATAGATCAGCGCAGCGTGAACCGGCATGCGATTCCTGTCGACGTCGCCGAGCACGACGGAAAATGCGCTGACGTTGGCGCCCTGCCAGACAATGCGGTCGTAACGGTCGCGAATCGTGATCCCCAACGCGTAACTGTCGGGATTGAGCGCGATTCGGTCGACCGAACACTCGATCACGTGGTGACCTGCGGGAAGATCGGGTCGCATCGCCAGCATCGACGTGCTGGTCCGGGTGACGAAGACGAAGTCCGCGGTGTGGATGCCGACGTCGATGGACAATCCGCGAACGTCCGATGCGGCGACGAGTGCGATCCGGATCCGGAGGCCCTGGTCCATCGGCAGGTCGGTGAGCGGACGCCCGTCATCTGCGCTGAAGAGCTCGACCGACTCGATGACGATTTCGCCGGTGCCTGCCTGTGCAGCGATTGGATCGGCGGAGCGCCGCGTCGTCGCCGTTCGCTGCGCCGTACGATGATGGAACCGGTTACATACTACGGTTGCGTCGCCGTCGAGCTCGACTCGACCATGGTCCAGCAGGATCATCCGTGAGCAGAATCGCTCGAGTTGCCTGATGTTGTGGCCCACGATCAGGACGGTGCGCTTCTGGCGGTGAATGAGATCGTCCATCCGGTCGTAGCACTTCTTCTGGAAGGCGAGGTCACCGACGGCAAGGACTTCGTCGACGATCAGGATTTCCGACGACACCGCCGTGGCAACCGAGAATCCAAGGCGCACCTGCATGCCCGAGCTATAGCGTTTGACGGGCGTGTCGATGAAGTCCGCAAGCTCGGCGAACGCGACGATCTCGTCAAACTTTCTCGCGATTTCCTTGCGGGACATCCCGAGGATCGTGCCGTTGAGGAAGATGTTCTCGCGGCCTGTCAGCTCCCACACGAGTCCAGCGCCGACCGAGATCAGCGGCGCGACGCGTCCGCGCACAGCCACGCGGCCCCGCGTAGGACCGGTGATGTTCGCAAGCAGCTTGAGCAGCGTGCTCTTGCCTGCGCCATTGTTGCCGATGATTCCGACAACCTCGCCTTGCTCGACCGACAGCGTCACGTCGTCCAGCGCCAGGAACGTCTGGCGCTTCACCGGTGCGCCGCCCGCGAGCCGTCGCAACCCATTGGCGGTCGCTTCCTTGAGCGACGCCGCCTGGCCGAGCCGGAACTCCTTCGTTACGTGAGCGACGTCGATGATGGCCATGGTCAGACGACGTCGGCGAAGTAAGCTTCGGCCCGCTTGAAATATGCGTAGCTGAAAGGCAGCACCGCCAGCACCAGCACGAGCGCCGGCAGCATCGTCTGGGGATCGGGCGCTTGCGCGTGCAGGACGGTGCGCTGGAACGCGTCGATGATTCCGGCGAGCGGATTCAGCGTATAGACGAAGTAGAGCGCGTCCGACATCGGTCCGGCGGCCTGTTGCGTCAGCAGCTTGTCCCGGACGAGTTGCAGCGGATAGATGATGGGCGACGCGTAGAGGAGAAGGGAGAGTGCGGCGGGAAGCATCTGGCTGACGTCGCGAAAGTAGACGTTCAGTGCCGCGGCGATGAATACGACGGACAGCGAGACCAGCACCGTGTAAAGGACGAGCAGCGGCACCCACAGCACCGTCCAGGCCGGCACGAATCCGTACCACGCCATCAACAGACCCAGCATCACCGAGTTGATGGCGAATTCGACCACTTTGCTCGCGACCGAGGCAATCGGAAACACTTCGCGCGGGAAGTAGATCTTGCGTATGAGCGCGTAGTTCGAGACGATGCTGTTGACGCCGTCCGCCGTCGACTCCTGGAAGAGCGTCCACGGCATCAACGCCGCGAATGTCAGCAACGGATAGGGGACTTCACCGCTGTCGATGCCAATGAACGAGCGCACGAGCACGAACACCAGCATCAGTGTGAATGGCTTGACGACGGCCCAGCCAAGGCCGAGAAACGCCTGCTTGTATCGCACGGCGATCGACTTCCAGACCAGCACGGCCAGGAGTTCGCGGTACGAGACGAGATTTCTCACCACCGCCAACATCTCTACGCTCTCCCTACAGAATTGCCGTCCGGTCGAACGGGTTCCGATCGCGTTCGCCAAATCGTCGTCCGCGCTTCGTCCCTCAGACGGGCAACGGCGCTGCGTCCGGCGGTCCCCACTGTACAGAAGCGCGTTGGCGAAGCCAAAGCGACCTCGGCGTCAACCGACGGGCGGACGGGGCCCTCACCCGATCGCCTGCTGTCGAAATCCGCGGCCGCGCTCAGGGGTCCGGCGATGATGGCGGGAATCCAAGGGCGCGCTCCCGCAGGCGTTTCGCGGTTCCGCCATTTTGCGGAGGACCACCGGCAAGCTTTCATCGCACGGGGGATGCCGGCGCGTCACTTCTTCGCGCACCGAACCTATTACATCCCGAAATGCGGACCTGACGCGGTCTGGCTGGCCCATCGCATGTGCGGCCGCAAGCGTCTGGACGGGCATGTCGAGCTGCTGCTCTTCGCCGAGCCGGCGCAGCTCGAGCAACTGCCCGCTGAGATCTTTTTCGACGACGATCTGCTTTGGCACCGCCAGCAGTTCGGCAAGCCGGGGCACATCGCATTCGCCTATCTGTTCAGGGACGGGCTGAATCTCTACGGACTGAACTACGTTTCCGATCTGGTCCAGCGCATTTCGAGAAGGCGGGATCACGCGACGCGCGTCGAGAAATTGTTTCGCGGCTGGCGGCACATGCTCTTCAACAGCATCCTCAATTTCGCGATCGAGCAGAGCGTAACGACTTTCTACTCGCCGACGTCCAAGTTCGTCATGGCTCATACGGACAGGAATCGGTCGCCGAAAAAAGAGCTGTTCGAGCGCATCTACGACCGGACGGTGGCCGAGCGGTTCGCAGCCACACGCTCCGGTAACTGGTGGGTAATCGACGTAAAGGCCAATCGCGACCGCGTCGTGCATCCGGAGAAGGGCGAGGAGGTCATGACGCGCGGCCGCACGATCTGCGTGGGCCACGACATCGAACGGGGACTGGGCCACGTCGGCCTCGACGCCGGACGGACGCGGATCGCCGATCGAATTGCTCCTGCGGCGTTAACGGAGATGCTCCGATGCGAGCAGGCGGCGGGCATCAAGACAACCTACAGCGTCGTCGGATGCTTCCTCGACGAGGTACGGCCGGAGATCGAGCGGGGCGGTCATTGCGTGGCGTTTCATTCCTTCAACCACGTCATCCGCAGGCATTGGCGCTTCACTCGACATTATTTTGGCCTCAGGTGGCAGCTGGCCAGGTGGGCGGGCATCGGCTCGAAAGAGAAGTGTCTCGATCAGCTCAGTCGGTGCAGGCTGGTGGACCGGCGAGTGCGCGGGTTTCGCCCGCCCCAATCGCGCATTACCGCGGAATGGGACGACTTCAACCTCGTCTACCGCAACTTCGAGTGGTGCGGCACCTCATCGCGAGAGCTCGGCAGCCTGCCGGCGCTGCGCGATCATCTGGTGAAGATTCCCATCAAGCTGGACGATTTTCCGCTGTTCAAGTCAGCCATGCCATTCAGTGAATGGGAGCGGCGTTTGATCGCCGAAATCGAGAATAGCGAGTTTCTGGCGTTCGGGATGCACGACTGCTATGCCGATCTGTGGCTGCCGCACTATCCGGCGCTACTCGAGAAGATTGCCCGGCTTGGCGAGATTAGAACGTTCGACGCTGTCGCCGACGATGCGATCTTCGCCGGCGCACTTTGAAGCCATCCGGATATGCGAGCGGCGGTTTGACACACGCCAACGCGTGCGCTAAAAGGAATCGGAGTTTCCCCTCGACGCTCGCGCAAACGCCAGTTGGTGGAGGTCGCTCGTGCAAGACGGTGTGCCGCACTTCACCAAGGCGCAGGAACTGCGGAGCTTCCTGTTTCTCTCCGTTGTCATGGCACCGGTGATCGCCGGTGCAATGGTCGCCGGCTGGGGATTCCTCGTGTGGATGTATCAGCTCGTCGCTGGGCCGCCCGGCAGCTGACGTTCGCCGTGGATCCTGATCGTCGCGCAGTGGACTCTCGAGGAATCACCGACATGCACGACGAATTGCATATCACCAGCCTGGTGGTGCATTCAACCCCTAAAAAGGTAGCGTGTGTTTCGGCGTCCATCGCCTCAATTCCGGGCGCGATGGTCCATGCAACGTCTCCCGCGGGCAAACTCGTCGTCACGCTCGAAGCGAGCTCGGGCGACGAGATGATGTCCAGAGTGTCGAGCATCCAGCGTGCCGACGGCGTGCTTTCGGCTGCGCTCGTTTATCAGTGCGTCGACAGCCTCGAATCCATGAACGAGGCGCTTCCCGATGCCGACCACTAGAAGGGCGTTCATCCGACAGACTGCGGCGGCAGCCGCGGCCGCAGTGGCCGGTGTGAGCCTGCCCGGCCTCGCGCAAGGCGTCGACACCCCAAAGGACGCTGCGGATCTCAAGTGGTCCAAGGCGCCCTGCCGCTTCTGCGGGACCGGCTGCGGCGTGATGGTCGCGGTGAAGGACAACCGCGTGGTTGCCACACGCGGGGACGCCGACGCGGAAGTGAACCGCGGGCTCAACTGCGTCAAAGGGTATTACCTGTCCAAGATCATGTACGGGGACGATCGCCTGAGGACACCGCTGCTGCGCATGAAGAATGGGCGGTATGCCAAGGACGGCGAGTTTGAGAGCGTGTCCTGGGACATGGCCTTCGATGTCATGGCCGAGCAATTCAAGCGCGTGCTGAAAGACAAGGGGCCAACCGCCGTCGGCATGTTCGGATCCGGCCAGTGGACGATCTGGGAGGGCTATGCGGCGCTGAAGCTGATGAAGGCCGGCTTCCGGTCGAATAACCTCGATCCCAATGCGCGGCACTGCATGGCCTCCGCGGCAGTGGGCTTCATGCGCACGTTTGGCGCCGACGAGCCGATGGGATGTTACGACGACATCGAGGCAGCGGACGCGTTCGTGCTGTGGGGCTCCAACATGGCCGAGATGCACCCCATCCTCTGGACGCGCGTGACCGACCGCCGGCTGAGCGGTCGCAATGTGAAGGTCGCCGTGCTGTCGACGTTCGAGCATCGCTCCTACGAACTGGCGGACATCCAGCTCACGTTCACGCCGCAATCGGATCTGGCAATCCTCAACTACATTGCCAATCACATCATCAAGACCAATCGCGTCAACCGCGATTTCGTCGACAAACATACGGCGTTCCAGCTCGGGAATGCCGACATCGGCTATGGCCTGCGTCCCGAGCATCCGTTGCAGTTGCGCGCCAAGAATGCCGGCGACGCCGGTGGCTCCAAGCCTATCGGCTTCGACGAGTACGCCAAGTTCGTCGCCGCCTACGACCTCGACTCCACCGCGAAGCTCACCAATGTTCCAAAGAATCGCCTGGAGGCGCTCGCCGAGCTCTATGCCGACCCGAAGGTCAAGGTGATGTCGTTCTGGACCATGGGCTTCAACCAGCACACGCGCGGCGTGTGGTGCAACAACCTGGTCTACAACCTGCATTTGCTCACCGGAAAGATCTCGACGCCGGGCAACAGTCCGTTCTCGCTGACGGGGCAGCCGTCGGCCTGCGGTACGGCGCGCGAGGTTGGAACCTTTGCTCACCGACTGCCGGCCGACATGGTCGTTACCAACCCCAAGCATCGCGCGGAGGCCGAGCACATCTGGAAGCTGCCGGAAGGAACGATTCCCGGCGTGCCGGGTTATCACGCGGTGCTGCAGAACCGGATGCTCAAGGACGGCAAGCTCAATGCCTATTGGGTGATGGTGAACAACAACATGCAGGCGGGCGCCAACCTGATGCAGGAAGGCTACCCGGGCTACCGCAATCCGGACAACTTCGTCGTGGTATCGGACGTCTATCCGACGGTCACCACGCTTGCTGCCGATCTCGTTCTTCCGGCAGCGATGTGGGTCGAAAAGGAAGGCGCCTACGGCAATGCCGAGCGACGCACGCACTTCTGGCACCAGCTCGTGACCGCGCCAGGCGAGGCACGCTCCGATCTCTGGCAGCTGATGGAATTCTCGAAGCGCTTCAAGGTGGAAGAGGTGTGGCCGGCCGAGCTGCTCGCGAAGATGCCGGCCTATCGGGGCAAGACGCTATACGACGTGCTCTACCGCAACGGCCAGGTGGATCGGTTCCCCGCTTCGCAGGCGGAGTCTGGTTACGAGAATCTGGAAACCGCGAGTTGCGGCTTTTATGTGCAGAAAGGTTTGTTCGAGGAGTACGCCCAGTTCGGTCGCGGACATGGCCACGACCTCGCGCCATTCGACACGTATCACCAAACGCGCGGCCTGCGCTGGCCCGTAGTGAACGGCAAGGAAACGTTGTGGCGGTACCGCGAAGGCGCCGATCCCTATGTGAAGCCAGGTGCCGGCTTCCAGTTCTACGGATTCCCCGACGGCAAGGCGCGGATCTTCGCACTGCCCTATGAGCCGCCGCCGGAAATGCCGGACAACGAGTATCCGTTCTGGCTGTCGACGGGCCGCGTGCTCGAGCATTGGCATTCCGGCTCGATGACCCGCCGGGTACCGGAGCTCCATGCGGCGGTCCCGAATGCGGTGTGCTACATGCATCCCGAGGACGCCGCCGCGCTGGGCGTTCGGCGTGGCGTGCAGGTGGAGATTGCATCGCGACGCGGCAGCATGCGAACCCGCGTCGAGACGCGCGGGCGCAACAAGCCTCCGCGGGGATTGGTGTTCGTACCGTGGTTCGACGCGAGCCAGCTCATCAACAAGGTGACGCTGGATGCGACCGACCCCATCTCGTTCCAGACGGACTTCAAGAAGTGCGCGGTGAAGATCGTCAAGGTGTGAACACCGAACCTCCACCCCCATGCGCCTGCGTTTGATAATTCCGATCTTCGCGCTATTTGGGTCGCTGGCGTGGGCTGCGCCCGAGGAGGTCGCCGTCGATGCGATGCGCGGCCCGGTTGCGATTCCCGACGCCACGCAGCCGCCTCTTCTGCGCAACGCCGTGAACGACGACGTGCGAAAACCGCGCAATTTCGAGTGGCAGCCGCCGATCATTCCGCATCGCGTGGATGGCTATCAGATCGACAAGAACTTCAACAAATGCCTCGACTGCCACGCGCGCGGCAAGACGGCATTTTCGCAGGCGATCCCGGTCAGTGCGACGCACTACATCGACCGCGGCGGCATCGTGCTCGACCACGTGTCGACGCGACGGTATTTCTGCATGCAGTGTCATGTGCCGCAGGAGCCTGTGCAGCCATTGGTGGGCAATTCCTTCCGTAATGCCGGCGCCGCGGGTGGCGAAGCCCAGCCGGCGCCGCGCGCGCCGGCAAGATAAGCACCGTATCCGGCATGCTTGCCCTCATCCGCCGCTACTGGACGATCATCCGCCGGCCCAGTGTGCATTTCAGCCTGGGCTTCCTGACAGTGGGCGGCTTCATCGGCGGCGTCGCCTTCTGGGGCGCCTTCAACACCGCCATGGAATTCACCAATACCGAGACGTTCTGCACCGGTTGTCACGAAATGCACGACAACCCGTATGCCGACCTCAAGAGCACTATTCATTACACGAATCGCTCCGGCGTGCGCGCGATGTGTTCCAACTGCCACGTTCCGCACGAATGGACCGTCAAGATGGCGCGCAAGATGCAAGCCTCAAAGGAGGTATGGGGCAAGATCTTCGGAACCGTCGATACGCCGGAAAAGTTCGAGGCCAAGCGACTCGAGCTCGCCCGCCACGAATGGGCGCGTTTCAAGGCGAACGACTCACTGGAATGCCGGAATTGTCACAACTACGACTACATGGACTTCACGCGACAGAGCGTCCGCGCCCAGAACATGCATTCGACTTATTTGGCCAATAAGGAAAAGACCTGCATCGATTGCCACAAGGGCATTGCGCACAGGCTCCCCCACATCCCGCCGGGTCAGGCGCCTACCGATACTCCCGGGCAGATCGTGCCGAAGGAAGACGCCAAAGCGCAGGCGCCGTCGATCAGTAGTGCGGGTAAATAGCTAGCCGCTCAGTACAGCGTGCTTTCTTCCCTCGAATAGACCTCGAAGGCCCATTAACAATATCGCGTTAACAGCAACGGTACTCCGATCGGAGTATCGACTCTAAACCGCTGGCAGGCTAGAAGGCCATAGTTCCATGCGCCTGCGCTGCCGCTGCGTGGGTCTCTAACAAAAGGCTATGCAATCCAGAGGGAGCCACCATGAATGTCACCAAGCACCTTGCCGCGGCATCCTTTGCTCTTGCCGTGGTAGCAACGGCGGGCGCCTTGGCTGCGCCGCCTGTTGCTCCTGTCGGCACACTTACAATACCTGCCCCATTCGGATCGTCCCCGGTACTGGCTTGGTCTTGGGGTGCCTCCAACAGTGGCAGTTCACACATAGGCGGCGGGGGCGGCGCGGGGAAGGTAAATATGCAGGACGTTTCCCTCACGCGCTACGCGGACGGGCAATCTCCGCTGTTTTTCGATGCGGTAGCGAGAGGACAACACCTGCCCACGGTCGTGCTTGTGGACGGCTTGATGACTATCACGCTTACGGACGTCCTAGTCAGCAGCTATTCGACCGGGGGCTTCGCCGACGGCAAGGACCCCAAGCAAACGTCGCCAACCGAGAACATTACATTTAACTTTGCGAAAATCACCTACACGGTAAACGGAGCAACAAAGTGCTTCAACATCCCGACCAACACATCCTGCTAGCGAGACAAAGCGTGATCGCACTGTTGCCGCTGAAGCGGTAGCTGAGCGTCACTTGCCGCAACCGCCGGGCAATCATTAACTTTGGTGGCGGCGGGGGGCCCGGAACGGAACCGGGTCATTTTCATGGCGGCCTTGCCGACCGTTCGACGTTCGTTGACGCTTGCTGCAGCGACTACTGATCACCGAATGTCGCGTGAAGCACCACCGCCACAACGGCGGGCATCGAGTTGCCGATTATGATCGCGATAGACCTGGATTGTTGCTTCCGCGGATTCGACGCCAGCGAACGCCGATACTGACTGATGGGATAACCAGCGGAGGCAAATCGTGCGACGAACTTGGGGCTCGGCGCTCTCAGGCGTGCACGATCGGACCCCGCGCTCCCGAATCACCCGCCATCTGTTTCAGGGCGGGCAGGTCGAGAAGCTTCACCAACCGGCCCTGAACCTGCAGCAATCCACCGGCCTGGAAACGCGAAAGCAGACGACTCACTGTCTCCAGCTGCAGACCCAGGTAGCTACCAATGTCTTCCCGCGTCAATCGCAGCATGAACTCGGTCGCCGAGTAGCCGCGTTCGCGGTAGCGCTGCGAAAGGTCCAGCAGAAAGACCGCCAGTCGCTCTTCTGCGCGAAAACTTCCCAGCAGCAGCATCAGGTTGTGTCCGCGCACGATTTCGGTCGCGAGCACCTTGTCGAGGTTGCGGTGCAGCGGTGCCAGGTGACGCGCAAGCTCTTCCAGGCGGTCATAGGGCAACACGCACACTTCGGAGTCCTCCAATGCCACGGCCTGACCCGCATACCTGTCCGATGCTATGCCGTCCATCCCGACGATGTCGCCAGTCATGTGGTAACCGGCGACTTGCTCATGGCCTTGCTCGCCGAGGACGGTCGTCTTGCACGAGCCCACGCGGATCGCATGCAGCGCCGAGAATGGGTCACCGGCACGATAGAGCGCAGCACCTTTCTTAACATGGATACGCTCGGTCACCAACGCGTCGATCTGTTGCAGCGCATCTTGATCGACGCCGACCGGCAGGCAAAGCTCGCGCAGGCTGCACGTGTGGCAATGCACCTTGATGTGGTGAAGCGACAGGGATCCCTGAGGACCCGCTATCGATGGCCGTGCGTTGCTCGCAAGAGCCGACATCGCGCCAGTGCGGAGGTTCGGATGAGGCAGTTTAACCC